>Ga0247611_10000119_pt1 | contig 158866 bp, 134 predicted proteins | sample 177DNAGHGhighgp2_FD_192422 | JGI IMG/M metagenome (GOLD analysis project Ga0247611, IMG submission 192422) | Sheep rumen microbial communities from Palmerston North, Manawatu-Wanganui, New Zealand - 1770 DNA GHGhigh gp2 | ecosystem: Host-associated > Mammals > Digestive system > Stomach >...
AGCAGCAGCTGCGCTACCTGCTTACGCCCTCGCTGAACAGTCTGATGCGCCGTCACAGCTCCACGCCCTCGCGCGAGACCAACTTCAGCATTGCCCCCAACTACCGCATCACGTGGCTCAACGGACTTTGGCTGAACACCGAGTACCGCTTCCTCTACCGCCAGCGCAACAACACTAACGACGTTTTTTTGGCTGACACGCTCGACCTGCAGAACGCCTACGACCGCATGCACCGCCGTGTAGAGAATCGTCTGGCCGTCACGCCCGGCTATACATATAATGAGGATGGAAAATACATCAACATCTACTACCAGATGCACTTCTACAATGTCAACGAGCAGTTGGACTATCGCAGTGCCTATGCTGACACATCACTCGTGCAGCACTGCTGGACGATGTCGCCCGAGTTGCATGTGAACATCGGCTTCGACAACTGGGCCAAGTCGATAGACCTTTTCTACGGCATTGAGTTCCAGACACCCGACCTCTTCCAGAAGGTGAACATCCTCAACAATGAGAATCCGCTCATCCGACGCTACGGCAATCCAAACCTGCGCGGAGCCACTAACCACCGCATGCAGTTCGGCGTGAACCGCAACTGGCGGGAGAAGCGTATCTCCGAACGTTTTGGCGGCGGCCTACGTTTCTTCCGCCATCAAGTGTCGCAAGGTCAGACCTACGATGCCGCGACGGGTATCACCATCTATCGGCCCGAAAACGTGGAGGGCAACTGGCAGACCTACTTCTTCAACTTCTATAATATGCCGCTCGACAAGCCCAGGCGACTGATGATGAACATCTACACCCACGGTGACTACTCGCGCAACGTGGACATCATCAATGGTCTCTCCCACGTCAATAACTACTACATTGAGAACCGCCTCACTTTCTCCTACACCTTCAAGAACCTCACCCTCGGTCTGCCTACTTACGTCGAGTACCGCCACACGACCAACAAAGAAGGCACCATCACGCCTATCAACGCCACCAACTTCCAGTATGGCCTGACCGCTAACTACAACGTAAAGCGCGAGGCAGAGAACCACGCGCCACGCTGGCTGCAAGGCTTCAGTGTGGCCACCGACATCAAGATGTTCTCCCGGCGGGGCTACGGAGACAGCAGCATGAACCGCGATGACCTTGTGTGGAATGTCTCACTCTCTCGTTCTTTCCTGAGTCCATTCGGCCAACGGGCTGGCGGCACCCTCGTCGCACGTCTCGAAGGCTTCGACATTCTTGGCCAACTCTCTGGCACCAACCTCCTCATCAATGGCCAGGGCCGCACCGAGACCATTCACAACACCCTGCCCCGCTACCTCATGCTCCACCTGACGTACAACTGGAGCAAGATGCCGAAGAAGCGATAACCACACACCTGTTCTTTGTTTTCTTAGCGACTACGGAATGCTGCCTGCCGGCGGTCGATGTTCTGTCGCAGGCTTTCACGGTAGAACCAGATTTCGCGGCTGTGGTAGTTGCCTTCACAGCCCATGAGGGGCAACACATGGTCGTTGCCGGTGTAGCCGCTGACAAAGAGAAAGTTGGTTGCAGGGTCGATGTGGACGGTCAGTGTGTCAACGGGCTGCTCTGCGGCAGGCTTCCATGGCGAGCCAACGGTGAGTACGGTGGCAGGGACGGAGTCAGTGCGCCAGTTCACGGGGTTGATGCAGACAGCGTTTTCACGTCCATCAGTGGAATGGGCACATTCGGCATTCTTCACTGAATTGTAGCAGATGATGACGCCGGTGTCGGTTTCACTCATAGCGGGCTGTAGATTTTTGTATTTGTCCAGTTCTTCCTGGGTGACATAATAGCCAAAGAGGTAGGTAGCCACGATGCGTTGCATGACGCTGTCGGGCATCTCCTTGAGCAGTTGCTTGGCTGCCATTGCTCCCTGACTGAACCCTGCCAGAACGATAGGACGTCCGTTGTTGTAGTGTTCTAAATAATAACGGAAGGCGCGTCGCACATCACTCATGGCTGTCTGGAAGCAAACAGCTCCCAGAGAGTCGTTGGCCCAGGTGTCCATGGTCACCTGCCGGTAGTAGGGGGCATAGTAATTGCAGTGGGCATTAAGCAAGTGGTCAACACCCTTCATCTCTCCTGTCATGTTTCTACAGATTTCTGCATTATAAGTGTTTGCAAAGTGGCATATCGAACCTGACACGGAGTCTGTCCAATCGGCTGTTTCTGTTGAGACAATATAGAAGAAATCGGCCCCATGTCCTGTCGAGTCGCGCTGGCTGAAGATCCATTGTGAGGCATTGGAATAGTCGGGTTCTTGCGGAATCAAGAGTTCCACCTTGTTGGTGCCACAGGCTGTGACAAGGAGCAGTAGGAAAAAAGATAATAAATGACGCATCATGTTGGTAGTGTTTTAGGATGCAAAGGTACAATTTTTTTCTCATTTTTTAAATAAAAAGGAGAGAGTTGTGGGGAAATAGCGAAAAATGATTACTTTTGTGTCGGTAATGGCCAAGAACCCTAAGCTCTTGATGACGAACATGGAGATACAAGTGACATACAGAAAAACCAGTAGGTTGTCGATGCGCATTGTGAAGAATGGTGATGTGCATGTTTCGGCACCTATTGGCATCAGCCGGCAACAGGTGATGGATTTCGTAGAGCGCAACCGTGAGTGGATAGTCAAGGCTCGGAAGAATACCAGCGACCGATTCCTGCGGCGTTCCGAATTCTATAATCAGCTGCCCTTGAAAACCAAGGAGCAGCGTGACGAGGCTCTGAAGAGGTTGAGATTCCTGGTCGAGCCAATGGTGGAACACCACGCAAAGGAGATGGGCGTGCGGCCTTCTGCCGTGTACTACAAGCCGACAATTTCCCGCTGGGGGCAGTGTAATGTCAGAGACCGTTCCATCTGTATTTCAGCCTATGTGTTGCTGTTGCCAGAGTGGTGTGTGGAACATGTGGTGGTACACGAGTTATGTCACCTTCTCGAACCCGCTCACAATGCTCGCTTCCATCAGTTGATGGATTGCTATTTTCCTCGATGGCGTGAAGCGCGTAAGGAGATCCGAAGGGTGAGTGAGATGAAAAATTTTTAGCCATAAAATTGCTTATGTGGATAGGACTGCTGTTATCAGGCTTCTTTACATTTGTTGAACTGAACTGTGAAAACCTTTTCGACTGTATGCATGACTCCCTCAAGCATGATGAGGAGTTTCTGCCGGATGGTAGCCACCATTGGACCACTCAACGCTATTGGCGTAAACTCAATGCCTTGGGACAGGAAATCATTGCCTGTGGCAGTTTGGCGCCAGACACATTCATCATGTCAGGACCATGGAAACGTGACTGGCAGCTGCCGGCATTGGTGGGTCTATGTGAAGTGGAGAACGATAGTTGTGTATATGCTTTGACTCAACGCTCCTTGTTGCGCAACGCTGCATATCAGTATGTCATGACCCATTCGCCCGACCAGCGCGGAATCGACGTGGCATTGCTCTATTCTCCATATTCCTTTTGGCTGTTGGGCTCCCATTCCTACAGGGTCCCGTTGATGGGGGATATGCGTCCTACGCGAGACATTCTCTATGCCTATGGTGAGGTGGCTGGCGGCGACACGTTGCATGTCTTTGTAGTGCACGCGCCAAGTAGGTCGGGTAGTGCCGGAGCAACAGAGCGCTATCGTCTAAGAGTGGCAGACCGTGTCTGTATGGTCATAGATTCCATTCGTGTAAAACAGCCGCAGGCCAAAATTATCGTGGCTGGTGACATGAATGCCTATACAAACGAGAAAAGCATCCGACGGTATGTGCAGGAAGGAATGGTTGATGTGTCTGCTGGAGCTGTGGGAAACCATGGGGCAAAGGGTACTTATCGATATCAAGGAGAATGGGGAAGCCTTGACCATATCATGGTCAGCGAGTCGTTGATTCCCCATTTCCAACGATGTTATATCTTTGACGCACCATTCCTTTTGGAGGAAGATGAGCGATATGGCGGTGTAAAACCCTTTCGCACTTATCTTGGTCCAAAATATAAGGGAGGCTTCAGCGACCATTTGCCGCTGGTAGCCCGTTTCCAGTTTGAATAAAAAACTTAGTATTCAGTCTTATCTTCTTTCTTGCTCCATAGCCGGAAACTCTCAAGTGTCTCGTCACGAAGCAAGGGGATGATGGGAACAGTCCGGTTGGACAGAGGACGGTCCAGTTCTTCATAGATGAAGTCATCTGCGAAGTTGATGTCGCGTGCGTCCTTACGGGTATTGCCATAATAGATGCGGTCAATGTGAGCCCAATAAATGGCACCCAGACACATAGGACAGGGTTCGCATGAGGTATAGATGGTGCAACCGCTAAGGTCGAAGGTGCCCAACTCCCGACAGGCCTGACGAATAGTGTTCACCTCTGCATGGGCTGTGGGGTCGAGGTCAATCGTTACATTTTTTTATTTTTCTTGCTGCAAATATACGAATAATTAAAGATATTGCACTCTGTTGAACTTTAAAATATTTAAAAACGCCTCAAATCTTTCCGTATTCCATTGGAAATATGTAATTTTGCAGCTTAAATAACAGGATGTTTCAACCTTCGGGCTATAGAAGCTTTAATTAGATATTTACAGGATTATAAAAGATAGAAGATGTTTGAGAATTTGAGCGAAAGACTGGAGAGGTCTTTTAAAATATTGAAGGGTGAGGGAAAAATCACCGAGATAAATGTGGCTGAGACTTTGAAGGACGTGCGCCGCGCACTTCTCGATGCCGATGTCAACTACAAGGTGGCTAAACAGTTTACCGATACGGTGAAGCAAAAGGCTTTGGGTATGAACGTGTTGACCGCCGTCAAGCCTGGCCAGCTCATGGTGAAACTGGTTCACGACGAACTTGCAAAGCTAATGGGTGGTGAGGCTGCGGAACTGAAGTTGCAGGGCAGGCCAAGTATTATCCTGATGTCGGGTTTGCAGGGGTCTGGTAAGACCACGTTCTCGGGGAAGCTTGCCAACATGCTCAAACAGAAACAACATAAGAAGCCGCTTCTCGTGGCATGCGACGTCTATCGTCCTGCTGCCATCCAGCAGTTGCATGTGGTTGGCGAGCAGGTAGGCGTGCCGGTATGGTCGGAGCCCGACAGTAAGAATGTCATAGATATTGCCAACCACGCCATTCAGGAAGCCAAGGCCAAGGGCTACGATGTGGTCATTGTGGATACGGCCGGTCGTCTGGCCGTTGACGAGGAGATGATGAACGAGATAGAGGCTCTGAAGAATGCCATTCATCCCGACGAGACGCTTTTCGTCGTTGACTCGATGACGGGTCAGGACGCCGTGAATACGGCAAAGGAGTTTAATGACCGTCTGGACTTCGACGGTGTAGTGCTGACCAAACTCGACGGTGACACCCGCGGTGGTGCGGCTCTTTCTATTCGCACCGTTGTCACCAAGCCTATCAAGTTTGTCGGTACCGGTGAGAAGATGGAGGCTATTGACATGTTCCACCCGGATCGTATGGCAGACCGAATCCTCGGAATGGGTGACATCGTCTCTCTCGTGGAGCGTGCACAAGAGCAGTACGACGAAGAGGAAGCTCGCCGGCTGCAGAAGAAAATTCAGAAGAATAAATTTGACTTTGATGACTTCTTGAAACAGATTGAGCAAATCAAGAAGATGGGGAATATCAAGGACCTGGCCAGTATGATACCCGGTGTGGGCAAGCAGCTGAAGGATGTTGATATTGATGACAACGCTTTCAAAAGTATAGAGGCCATCATCAAAAGTATGACTCCCAAGGAACGCCAAAATCCAGAAATACTGAACACCAGTCGCCGCCAGCGCATTGCTAAGGGTTCAGGTACCAATATACAGGAGGTGAACCGCCTCATCAAGCAGTTTGACCAGATGCGCAAGATGATGCGTATGCTCACAGGAGGCGGCATGTCGGGCATGGCCAACATGATGCGCGGCATGAGAGGTGTTAGACATTAAGCATTATACAAGATATGCAACTAATAGATGGTAAAGCCACGGCAGCACAGATTAAAGCAGAGATTGCCGAAGAAGTGAAGGCAATGGTGGCACGAGGAGAGAAGCAACCCCACTTGGCCGCTGTGCTCGTTGGTCACGATGGAGGTTCTGAAACCTATGTAAAGAACAAGGTGTTGGCCTGTGAACAGTGTGGCTTCAAGTCGTCACTCATCCGTTATGAGGACGATGTTACGGAAGAAGAGCTATTGTCATGCGTTGCCAGGTTGAACGCAGACGCCGATGTTGACGGCTTCATTGTGCAGTTACCACTGCCGAAGCATATCGACGAACAGAAAGTCATAGAAGCTATCGACCCCCGCAAGGATGTTGACGGCTTCCATCCGGAGAATGTCGGTCGCATGGCGACGGGACTTCCTGGGTTTATCTCTGCCACGCCGCTGGGCATTCTCACCCTGTTGCAGCGCTATGGTATTGAGACCTCCGGAAAGAAGTGTGTCATCTTAGGTCGTTCCAACATTGTTGGAAAACCCATGGCACAACTGATGATGCAGAAACAGTATGGCGATGCCACCGTGACGGTTTGCCATTCTCATTCAACGAACTTAAAGGAGGAGTGCCGGCAAGCAGACATCATTATTGCTGCCATCGGTCGGCCAGACTTTGTAACGGCAGACATGGTGAAGCCCGGGGCCGTGGTCATCGACGTGGGGACAACCCGTGTGCCCGATGCCACCCGTAAGAGTGGGTTCCGACTAAATGGTGACGTGAAGTTCGACGAGGTATCACCGCTCTGCTCCTATATAACTCCCGTTCCCGGCGGGGTTGGGCCCATGACTATCTGCTCCCTGATGCAGAATACATTGAAGGCGGGAAAACGATAGAAGAGAGAACTGACCATGACGGCAGAAGAGTGGTATAAAAGGGGTAACAGCCTGCGGCAGCAAGGAGACTTCCAAGGTGCTATGAACTGCTATCTGGAAGCTATAGCTCTCGATCCAGAGAGCCCGGCCCAAGAAGCTATGCAGATGTTGGATGACATCATGAACTATTATCATAAAGACGCTTATAATCCTTAATAGGAAAAATTATTAGAGACAGAATATGGCTAAGATTATTGGCACCATCGTGGTGAATACGGAGCGTTGTAAAGGTTGCCAGCTTTGTGTGGTGGCATGCCCTAAGGAGGTTATCGCCTTGTCCCCGAAGAAGGTGAACGCTCATGGCTATCCCTATGTAGAGGCGGCCCGGCCCGACGATTGCATAGGCTGTGCCTCTTGTGGCATCGTATGTCCGGATGGTTGTATCACGGTGTATAAAAAGAAAATTCAATAGAGAAAGATGGCAGAGAAAGAGATTACCTTGATGAAAGGCAACGAGGCGATTGCCCACGCTGCCATTCGGTGTGGATGTGATGGCTATTTCGGCTATCCGATTACTCCGCAGAGTGAGGTTATTGAGACCCTGGCGGAACTGAAACCGTGGGAAACCACGGGCATGGTGGTGTTGCAGGCAGAGAGTGAGGTGGCATCCATCAATATGATATACGGCGGTGCCGGTGCCGGCAAGCGCGTGATGACATCTTCATCGTCGCCAGGTGTGGCCCTCATGCAGGAAGGCATAGCCTACATGGCAGGAGCAGAGTTGCCGGGCGTCTTTGTAAACGTGCAGCGCGGCGGTCCTGGCCTGGGCACTATTCAACCCTCACAGAGTGACTATTTTCAGGCAACGCGTGGAGGTGGCAATGGCGACTACTATGTCATTGTCTTGGCTCCCAACTCCGTTCAGGAGATGGCCGACTTCGTAGATCTGGCCTTTGAGCTGGCTTTTAAATATCGTAACCCGGCCATGATTTTGGCTGATGGCGTCATTGGTCAGATGATGGAGAAGGTGGTGCTGCCACCTCAGAAGCCTCGTCGTACAGAGGAAGAAATCAAGCGCGAGTGTCCTTGGGCAACGGTGGGCCGTTCCAAGAACCGCCGGCCCAATATCATTACCTCGCTGGAGTTGAAACCTGAAGTCATGGAGCAGCGCAACCTGCACCTGCAGGAAAAATACCGTCAGATTCGTGAGACGGAGGTGCGCTATGAAATACAAGGCAATCCAGATGCCGACTACCTGATGGTGGCTTTCGGCAGTGCAGCCCGCCTGTCAGAGAAGGCCATGGAGATGGCACAAGAGGAAGGACTCCAAGTCAGCTTATTTCGTCCCATTACCCTTTGGCCTTTTCCTGAAAAGGAAGTGGCTGAAGCAGCCAAGGGGAAGCGTGGCGTGTTGGTCGTAGAGATCAATGCTGGACAGATGGTCGAGGATGTTCGACTGGCAGTGAACGGAGCCGTTCCTGTGAAGCACTTCGGCCGATTGGGGGGCATAGTTCCTGAACCAGAAGAGATTGTCAACGAATTAAAGAGCCTCTAAGTATGAACAACGATATCATTTCAGAAGAGAATCTGGTCTATAAGAAACCGGAATTGATGAACGATGTGGACATGCACTATTGTCCAGGTTGCTCTCATGGTGTGGTGCACAAACTTGTGGCCGAAGTGATTGAAGAGATGGGTATGGAAGAAAGAACTGTCGGCGTGTCACCGGTAGGTTGTGCCGTGTTTGCCTATCGCTATCTTGACATAGACTGGCAGGAGGCTGCTCACGGACGAGCACCTGCAGTGGCAACAGCCATCAAGCGCCTGTGGCCCGACCGTCTGGTCTTTACCTATCAGGGCGACGGCGACCTTGCCTGCATCGGAACGGCTGAAACCATCCATGCGCTGAACCGTGGTGAGCACATCGCTATCATCTTTATTAACAATGCCATTTATGGCATGACTGGCGGTCAGATGGCTCCGACGACGCTTGTTGGTCAGAAGACTTCGACATGTCCTTACGGACGCGACCCGGAGATTCACGGCTATCCGCTGAACATCACCGAATTGGCGGCCAAGCTGGAAGGCACCTGTTATGTCACTCGCCAGAGTGTGGAGTCGGTTGCATCCATCCGAAAGGCCAAGGCTGCCATCCGCAAAGCCTTTGAGGCCTCTATGGCGGGTAAAGGCTCGTCGCTGGTGGAAATTGTCTCCACCTGCAACAGTGGTTGGAAGCTGTCACCAGTGAAAGCCAACGAATGGATGAAGGAACACATGTTTGAGAAATACGTGAAAGGAGACCTTAAAGACACAACCATTTAACTATGGAGACGATTTGACAATTGTAAAAAATACAGTGCTGTTGTCAAAAAGGTAAATCGTCAGGTTATTGATGGGTGAAAGGTCAAATTATTCAAATAGTAAGATGAAAAAAGAAATAATTATCAGTGGCTTTGGTGGACAGGGAGTGTTGTCCATGGGAAAGATACTTGCCTATTCGGGACTGATGGAAGACAAGGAGGTGACATGGATGCCGGCGTATGGACCGGAGCAACGTGGCGGAACGGCCAATGTGACGGTCATAGTGGGCGAGGAGCGAATATCGTCACCCATCTTGAGCCGGTACGATGTGGCCATCGTTCTCAACCAGCCCTCGTTGGACAAATTTTTGCCGAAAGTAAAACCTGGTGGTATCTTGATATACGATGGCTTCGGTATCATGAATCCTCCTACACGCGATGATATCAGTATCTATCGCATAGATGCCATGGACAAGGCGGCAGAGATGAAGAATGCCAAGGTGTTCAACATGATTGTGTTGGGTGGTTTGCTGAAGGTTTGTCCTGTAGTAAGCACCGATGGCCTTCAGAAAGCCCTCTTTAAGAGTCTGCCAGAGCGCCATCACCACATGATACCGCTCAACATGCAGGCTGTTGAGGAAGGCATGAAGATTATTCACCCGATACAGTAAGCGCTCGTTTAGTGAGTGTTGACTAACAGTTCAAGGCTGTCAACCAGCTGCTTGATTTCTTCGGCAGAGTGGGGGACGGCCTTGAATGCGTTAAGAGCATCTGAAAGATTTTGTCTTTTTGCACCTTGATATTCTGTTAGAAGAATTCTTACCTTCTCTGCCAATTGAACCCCTTTGATGTAATGCTCAAAGCGCACAGATGACCGTGGCCCAGGATAGATGCAGAAAGTATCGCCCGATCCGAAGAGGCGATAACGAGTGTCATGCAGCGGGTCATCGTTCCAGTTCATCCATGACCAATGCAGATAGCCGTCAAAGCCATTGGCCACTGCATAAAGAGGTAGAAAGGTACCTTCTATGGGTTGGCTGTTAGAGAAGATGTTGGGGAAACTTTCCGTGCAGCAAGTGTACATGGTGGTAATCATTCCTTTCTCCTTACGCAGGGTCCGCTCCTGTTGCGTGAAGTGATGACCGAAGGGAATACAGTAATCGAAGAGTTTGTCAACAAGTTCTTCATGTCGGTTTCCAGCCAGTCCCATCTTGATGTCGGGTACAGCCTCGTGGGCTATTTCATAGGCATCAAGCATATTCTTGAGTCCTCTCTCGTCCATGGCAATACACGTCTTTTCAAACCATCCTTTTTCCTTGAGGTGTCGGGCAAAAGCCTGTAGGAAGGGAATCCACAGTTCTCTGTACGCTTGGCTGTCTGTGGTGGTTTTCAGGGTTATTTCCTTTACATCCTGTCCTCCTTCCACTTCCTGCTCATATTGAAAACTCATGTCCCAAGGCACCATGGAGTAGCAGTTTATCTGTCGGTTGATGCCGCAACTGTCGCATAACTCTACCCAGTGGTCGAAGACAGTGTAGTCATAGTGCCAGTTTCCTTCTCCATCACGTCTGGTTTTGATCATGGCATCAAACTTGTCATGGCTCTGGTCTCCCCAAGGCTCGTAGAACAGGATGGCTGTTGCCACACTCTGCCCGGCTCGGGCCAACAGTTGCAAGTAAGGTCGCAATAGGTCAAAATGTTGCTGACTCCAGCGCTCCACATGATAGTAGCGTGACACGGCATACGGCTGTTGCCAGAAATCGGTGTGAAAGGTTGTCTTTTCAGGTGTCGGCAGGCTTCGGCCAAGGACTTCCACTTCCAGTTGTAAAGTAGTGAGCGGCTTACGAGACTTTGTTCCTATGGCTTCCACCTGTAGCTGGTAGTTGCCGGCCTGTATGTCGTACGGTATTTCTATGGTACACCAAAGCGGTTTGAGAGTCCCTTCTTGAAGCATCAGAGCCGTGTCGGTTTCAATGATGTCGGGAACAGGGTAGGGTGTAAGTCCTTCTGGATGTTGGCCACAGGTGTTAAAGCTATCTGTCAGGATGTCACTGATAAAGCCGATGCTGGATTGTCTCATTGTGTGGAGTTCCTCAGCGACAACCAGTCTGCAACCTACCTTCTGAGAAGATTTCAAACGCAAGCGCAAAGGTTCTTTAGCAGCCGTCTCAACCTGAATCCAGGCTGTTGCAGAGAGTCGTTCTCCTCGCCATCCAGTCAGTTTGATGGCTTTTATCTTTTTGTCTGGGCTCCATGAGGCATGGAGATGGGGTTTATGAACCTTGGCGGCCAAAGGGAGCTGCCACAAGAGCAAACAGCAGAAAAAGAATCTCAACATAAGCGAGTGAATGGATTGTTTATGCCACAAAAGTAATAAGTTTTTTTATAATAATGGATGATAAACAAAGAAAATGATTTATCTTTGCAAGGAAAATCAATCATGTTAAATGGCAATGTATATGAAACTTCTATGTATAGGCTTGGTGCTTATGACCTCTCTTTTTTCGTTAGCAGCTGATGTGCAACCGGCTTATGCGGTGACGGGTAATGACACCACCTGTCAGGTGTTTTTATATTCTCCAGGTGAAAAGGACGGTTTACACCTCGCTTACCTAATTGATAATGGACAGTGGCAGTCGTTGGGACAACTTTGCGGCAGTGACTATAGTCAGTGGGGGTCTGAGAAACGTATGTATTCGCCCTTTGTGGCCAAGGCTAACGATGGTACCTGGCGACTGGCTTTCACTGTGAATGACCATGCGCCATGTTTGGCTGTAGCCTATAGTGAAGACTTGATTACATGGCGTCCGCAGGATTATCCCCGTATGAGAGAGAATGGATGTCTGAGTCCGGTTATCTTTCCGATGGATGACGGCAGCTTCGACATCTATTTTAAGTCTCGCAATGGTGATAAACACTATGTGCAGGCATCAGCAGACTTTCGTCATTTCAAGGAAGACTCGCTCCTGAGCACCGTTGATGATGTCGTATGGCAGCGGGATACTGCTACGGTTGACGGAAAGTTGCGGGAAGGAAACCAGTTTGAGGTTTCGTCCCTACACCTGCATTACATGCTCAGCTATTTTGAAGCAGTGAAGCAAGAGAATGTCAAGAATAGCGAATCTATGCGCGATGATGGTAAGCGATTTGCATCACTTCCTCAATCGTTGATGGCTACGCTGAAGGTTGATGTCAACCAGGTGAAGCCTATCAGCAACAAACTGATTGGGGTATTCTTCGAAGACATCAGTTATGCTGCAGACGGTGGCCTCTATGCAGAGATGGTACAGAACCGAGATTTTGAATATACAGCACAAGACCGTAAGGAATGGAATGCTACGACGGCATGGACTTTGGCGGATCACAATGTACCCGCTGGGAAGATGCGTGTTGAAACCGCCCAGCCGCTCTCGGAAAATAACCCTCACTATGTTGTGCTTGGAAATGGTACACTCGTCAATGGTGGCTGGGACGGTATGGTCCTCAAAAAGGGAGCTTCCTATGATTTCAGCATGTATGTGAGAAAGCTGTCGCCCGTTAAAACCCAGAAATTGCGCATCCAGCTGGTGGAAAACGGAATGGTGTTGGCTAAAGCCGATATCAAGGTGAAAGCGGAAGGATGGACCCGTGTGACAACAACTCTTTTGTCGAATGCTGATGCGGAAGGCGCCGAATTACAGGTTGTTAACATGAATAAGGAATCGGAGGTTGCTTTGGATATGGTGTCGCTGTTTCCACAAGACACATACAAGGGACACGGACTAAGACGAGACCTGGCAGAAGCCATTGCCGATCTGAAACCGAAGTTCGTTCGTTTCCCTGGTGGCTGCATGAGTCATGGAGAGGGGCTTGACAATATCTACCACTGGAACCATACCGTGGGACCTTGGCAGGATAGGAAGGCAGACTTTAATATATGGCACTACCACCAGACACGCGGACTGGGATTTTATGAGTACTTCCAGTTTTGTGAGGATATTGGTGCTGAACCTCTGCCAGTGTTGGCAGCAGGTGTGCCCTGCCAAAACTCGCGTCCAGACAAAGACGGATATGGCGGTCAGCAGGGTGGCATTCCAATGGAAGACATGCCTGCCTATATCGAAGAGTTGTGTAATCTCATAGAATGGGCTAACGGCGACCCTGCCACCAACAAGTGGGCCCGTATGCGTGCGGAAGCCGGACATCCCGAACCTTTCCATTTGAAGTATCTTGGTATAGGTAATGAAGATATCATCTCTACGACCTTTGAAGAACGGTGCGAAATGATCTGTAAGGCTATCAAGAAGCGCTATCCCTATATTATAATATGTGGAACCGTTGGTCCTTTCCACGATCCTTCTGCCGATTATATTGAGGGATGGAGGTTCGCCAAGCAGCATCAGGATATCATCAACATGGTGGACGAACACTACTATGAAAGTCCGGGCTGGTTTATAAACCATCTTGATTACTATGATGACTACGATTGCAAAGCCCCGAAGGTATATATCGGTGAATATGCGTCTCGCACGCGAACCCATGAATCGGCATTGGCAGAGGCTCTCTATCTGTGTCATGTAGAGCGCAATGCCGACATCGTAGAGATGACCAGCTATGCACCGCTGCTGGCCAAGGATGGTCATCATAACTGGAATCCCGACATGATATACTTCAATAACACATCGTTGACTCTCACACCCAGCTACCATACCCAACACCTCTTTGGTAACCACAGTGGTGACCATTATACGGCGTCGGCTTTGGAGTTGCAGACTAAGTTGAACGAAGATATGGCACAGCAGACTGCCCATCGGATGGCTGCCAGTGTGGTGAAGGATTCCGAAAGCGGACGTACCAGTGTCAAGCTGGTGAACGCACTGCCTCGGGAGGTTACTGTCAAGGTGGAAGGAATCAGCCTTCCGGCATCTGTCCAGTATAGCGGTTTTTCCAGTACACCCAGCAGTAAGACGGTAAAATGTTTCTCCTCCAGCATGGCTGATGGTAAACCTGCAGCCATCGTTCAAGGTAACATGGTGACACTTTCACCATATACCGTCTGCGTCATAGATTATTAAAACCATTAACGTACAAATATAAGATTTTCATATATCAAGAACATGGACAAGGTAGGCAAATATCAGTTTCTCTCAGAGCCGTTCCATTGTGACTTTTCTGCTCGGCTTTTCATGAGCCATCTCGGCAATCACATGCTCAATGCAGCCGACTTTCATTCAAATGACAGAGGTTTCGGTATGCACTTTCTGAATACCATCAATAAGACATGGGTGCTCTCACGTCTGGCTATTGAGATGAAAGAGATGCCTCCCATGTACACGAAGTTTTATATCGATACATGGGTGGAGAGTGCTATGCGTTTTTTCACCAACCGCAATTTTAAAGTCTATGACGTAGAAGACCCGAACAGAGTTTTTGGCTACGGTCGTTCCGTCTGGGCTATGATTGATACGGAGAGCCGTCAGCCTACAGACATCCTCGCAGTCAACGATGGAGCCATCAACGACTACATTGAAAAAGAGAAGCCCTGTCCCATAGAAAAAGGTGGTCGCGTAAAGATGGACGATCAGGCAGAATTAGTTCGCACCATTGATACCAATTATAGTGATGTAGATATCAATGGACATATCAATAGCATCAAGTATATTGAGCATGTGCTCGACCTGTGGCCTCTCGACTGGTATCGCCGCCATCAGATTCGCCGACTGGAGATTGCCTATGTAGCGGAAGCGCACGCTGGAGACCAACTCTCCTTCTATCGTGAACAAGATGCTGCCGAAAGCTATTGTGTCCGCATTGTTCGTACCGATGGCACAGAGTGCTGCCGTTGTAAGATAGTGTTTAACTAAAATATAGAATAATCAAAATTCCGTGAGGCAAAGGGTAGGGCGAGGCGGAGAGCCAGGTGCCAATACTCCCAGTTGTGGACCCCGTTGCGGATGCGGAGCTCGTCTTTGACACGCTTTTCGCGCATGAGGCGATGGATGTTTACCGACAGGTCAAACAAGAAGTCATCGTCTCCACAGTCGAAGAACCACTTCACGGTGCGAAGCCGTTGCAGCGTTTCTTCGTCTGCGTTTCTCAGAAAGTTCAGTGCGGAATGTTCTTTCATGGCTTGACTGACAAGATACACCTTGTCATCAATACCCTCTGTCTGTCTTCGTCCTCCGTCGCTCTCCAGCCAGGCACTCATGGCATAGCAGGAAGAGAAAAGGTCTGGATGGCGCTGGGCATAGATGGTACTTCCACCGCCACCCATTGACAGTCCCATCACAGCACGATGGCCCTTGTCTCCATAGCAACGATATTTCTTTTCTACTGAAGGCATAAACTCCTGGAAGAAAAAGTCTTCATACGGCCAGCCCGGCATGTTGAGGTATCCATTCCAAGTATTCATGACATCTGGTCCGCCGGCGTTGGGCATGATGATGACCATCTTGCGGGCTTCACCTGTCTCAATGAGCTCATCGGCTACGGTTTGCATCTGCCCTTTTTCGGCCCATGCCGTATAATCATCGGTGAAGCCGTGAAGCAGATATACCACCGGATAGCTTCCTCCGTCTTTCTCATAGCCATTGGGCAGATAGACGTTGTATTTCACTGTTGCATGGAGAACTGTACTCCGAATGCTGTCGGTCACCACTTTTCCTGCTTGCGCGACAAGGCTGCTTAGGAGCGCAAAAGCCAAAAGAATCTTCTTCATAATTTCTGGTTGTTTTGTTTGTGTTGCAAATATACATATTTTTATAAGATGGAAAAAGAAAAATAATTATTTTATGTCAATAGATTGATTCCATGAAGAAAAATCTTATATTTTGTCACTTTTCCTTGGTGGTTTAATGTAAAAATGTTACTTTTGCAACTCGTAAAGTAATAAGTTAGTCCCCAGCTGTCTGTTCGTGTAACACGATGGGCGGGCCGGCAAGACGACTGCTCTCGGGTAGGGCGGGCATGGTTCGCAGGGAGAGTATCAATTTTAAAAAACAAAAACTATGGCAGAAATGAATTTCGGTGGCGTCATGGAAACTGTTGTCACCAGTAAGGAATTCTCATTGGAGAAAGCAAGAGAAGTGTTGAAGAACGAGACCATCGCCGTTATCGGTTATGGAATCCAGGGCCCTGGTCAGGCATGCAACCTGCGTGACAATGGCTTCAACGTGATTGTCGGTCAGCGTGAGGGTAAGACCTATGAGAAGGCCGTTGCCGACGGATGGGTACCGGGTAAGACCTTGTTCTCTATTGAGGAAGCAGCCCAGAAGGGTACCATCGTCTGTATGTTGCTCTCCGATGCAGGTCAGATTGCTGTCTGGCCGAAAATTAAGCAATATCTCACTCCGGGCAAGACGCTCTATTATAGCCACGGCTTTGCTATCAACTGGAGTGACCGAACAGGTGTTGTTCCTCCCAAAGATATAGATGTCATCCTCGTTGCTCCCAAGGGTTCTGGTACCTCTCTGCGCACTATGTTCTGTGAGGGTCGCGGTCTGAACTGTTCTTACGCTGTCTATCAGGATGCCTCTGGCAAGGCAGAGGAGAAGACGTTGGCCTTCGGTATCGGTATTGGTGCCGGCTATCTCTTTAAGACAACCTTCCAGCGTGAGGCTACCAGTGACTTGACAGGTGAGCGCGGTTCGCTGATGGGTGCTATCGAGGGTTTGCTGGAAGCTCAGTATGAGGTGCTCCGTGAGAATGGTCACTCTCCGTCGGAGGCTTTCAACGAGACTGTAGAAGAACTCACTCAGAGCCTTGGTCCGCTCTTTGGTGCCAAGGGTATGGACTGGATGTATGCCAACTGTTCGACCACTGCTCAGCGTGGAGCTCTCGACTGGGCACCTCGTTTCCGTGAGGCCATTAAGCCCGTCATGCAGTGGCTCTACTACAGCGTGAAGACTGGCAACGAGGCTCAGATATCCATCGATGCCAACTCCAAGCCCGACTATCGTGCCGGACTGGAGAAGGAACTTGAGGCCATGCGCAATAAGGAAATGTGGCGTGCCGGCGAAACTGTTCGCAAGCTGCGTCCAGAGAACAATTAATAGCTATAGTCTATCTGTTCCCACTCGTCATCAGTGGTCAGAACGAAGGTAATCTCGCCGCTGTCAGATGATGAACCGTAGAAGGAGCCTTTCCAGTTGGTGATGGTGTTGAGCTCAACGGGAACATTCTCAAAGATTCGTTCTTGCAGAATGGCGTCACCAGTGCCAAGCGCTGATACTGTGATTTTCAGTTCGTCTTCCTCAGCGTGAGGGAACGTATAGATTTCAAACATACCGGGTTGTCCTGTCATGCTGGCAGTGACAGTCCGGTATTCTGTTTGTTTGGAGTTGACACATCCATAGCCGCTCACGGCATCGAAGGTACTACTGCCGCCGGTATAGTAGAATTTCATCTGAGCCACATTCTCAGGAATGTTGTCCTCTGTCTGCATGCGGAACATGGCTACGGCACGCTTCATCTTAACATCGTATTGCTTGCTTTCTGAAACCTCTATCTCCTCATAATAATAAAAGGTGTCAGTCACCTTGTTGTCTTTGAAGGTAATTTTCTCTGGATTGGTCATCGTGGCGTTACCAGCTCCGTTGTGGGCGATAATCACTACTTGGTAGGTCCCTTCCGGCAGGTTTGCCGACAGCGTTCCGAAACTGTTGTCACCTTTCGTCTGGTTGACGGTTGCCACTCTGCTGTCGTTACTGAAAATGGCCATCTGAATGCGTGAGCATAGATCATTGATGTTGGTGGAACGCGTGACATCATTGTCCGTATTGAACGGAGCTTGGTCGAAGTGTGTGATACAGAATTGCACGTTCACACCATTACCGATGACGCCCTGAGCCCCGGCATCTTCTGTGAAATCAGGATTCTCGCAACCGCAGAACAAGATGCAGGCAAGGGCGATAAGCCAGGTTTGTTGAAAAAAGGTTTTCATGTAGATATATTAAGACTTTGTTAGATGATTTTCAGTTGTTTCTTAGTCAATGAAACGTTTTGTCAGGTTCTGGTAGTGGTCAATGCGGCGGTCTCTCAGGAACGGCCACCAGCGTCTGACATTCTCACTTCGTTTCATGTCTATGTCGATGACGGCCGCTGCTTCGCGGTTTTCCGGTGCCTCATAGAGCAACTCACCTTGTGGACCCGCCACGAAGGAGGTCCCCCAGAACTGGATGCCTTCGCCTTCCTGTGGGGCCGATGCGTAAGTTGGTTCCCAGCCCACGCGGTTCACACTGATGACAGGCAAGCCGTTGGCAACGGCATGTCCGCGCTGTACGGTCTGCCAGGCATTGCGCTGCCGCTGTTGTTCCTCGGTGGTGTCGTGGCTGTCGTAGCCAATGGCGGTGGGGTAGATGAGGAGTTCTGCTCCCTGCAAGGCCATTAGTCTGGCTGCTTCGGGGTACCACTGATCCCAGCATACCAGCACTCCCAGTCTTCCCACGCTGGTATCGATGGGCTGGAAGCCTAAGTCACCGGGGGTGAAATAAAACTTCTCGTAGTAGGCTGGGTCATCGGGAATGTGCATCTTCCGATACATGCCAGCCACGCTTCCGTCTTTCTCCATCACCACTGCGGTGTTGTGATAGAGCCCCGCGGTGCGACGTTCGAAGAGTGAGGTGACGATGACCACTTGCAGTTCGCGGGCCAGCTGACCATAGAACGCTGTAGAGGGACCGGGGATAGGTTCTGCCTGATCGAAATTGCCTACGCATTCTTCCTGACAGAAGTAGAGTCCGTTGTGCAGTTCCTGCAGTACAATGAGTTCAGCTCCCTGACTGGCCAGCATCTTGATTTGTGTTGCCAGTCGCTGCTTGTTGTTGTCAATGTCAGCCGTGTTGTGCTGTTGTATGATTCCTATTTTCATATTTCCTTTTTCACTTTACATTCATCACTTTTCACTTTCCTCTTTCCATTGTGGAATCTGCATGGTCAGACAGTGTATGGACCCATGTTGTCGAATGATGGTTCGTGAGTCGATGGGCACCATTTTGCGGTCGGGGAATGCCTGTTGGATGGTATTGAGGGCCCGCTGGTCGTTGTCGTGTTGTCCATAGATGGGCACCAACACTGCTTCGTTCAAGATGAGGAAGTTGGCGTAGGTGGCGGGTAGTTGATGACCGTCATCCTCGAAGATGGGCTCCGGCATGGGGAGCTTCAGCAGCTGGTAGGGACGTCCATCGGCTGTTCGTAGGTCTTGCAGCTGTTTTTCTAACAGTTGGAAATCCGCGTATTGCTCGTCCTTCGGGTTGTCAGTACCCACATAGAGCAGTGTGTCTTCAGGAGCAGGACGCACAATGGTGTCGATATGTCCGTCGGTATCGTCTCCGATGAGGTTGCCATGATCCAACCATACAATGCGTTGTACCCGTAGCCGGTGCTTTAGTTGTGCTTCAAGCTCCTCTTTTGTAAGCGGTTGATTACGTTCGGGAGCCAGCAGACACTGTGAGGTGGTAAACACGGTTCCCTGACCGTCGCTCTCAATAGAGCCACCTTCTAAGACAAAGTCTTGTTGCGACTTCAGCAGGAAGTCTTGGCTGAACAGTCTGCAGCTGGCCCACAGCTTTTGTGGAACCAGATTGTCGGAGTCGGCCTTGAACTTGTTTCCCCAACCGTTGAACTTAAAATCCAACCAGCAGGGCTGGCTACCGTCGTGGGCCAGTAGGGTGATGGGACCATGGTCGCGGGCCCAGGTGTCGTCGGTCGTGAAGGAGAAGAGTCTCACACGCTTGTCTTCTCGCAGTTCTTCCGGTACCAATATCGGGTTTTCTGCTACGATGACAAGGTTCTCATGCTTCACAATCTCCCGTGCCATCTCGGTCATGGTTTGCACAATGTCAGTCAGATAAGGAGCCCAGTCTGTCTGTTCGTGCGGCCATGTCAACAGCACGCCCCATTGCGGTTCCCACTCTGCCGGCAGTCGGTATAGGTTTTCTTCAGCATTCATGGATGGGTGGATAGATGGTTATAAAAAGTATATTTCTGCATGCGAAAATACGAAGAAAAAACGATACATACAAAATGTTGACATACTTTTTTGGTCAATTGATCAAAAAAGCGTACTTTTGTGTGCACGCAGAAAGGACACTTTTTTATGACATACGAATTTATCTTACGTATTTTTGTGGCAGCCTTGCTGGGAGGCATCATTGGTCTGGAACGTGAATACCGGGCTAAGGAGGCCGGCTTTCGTACTCATTTCCTGGTAGCCTTAGGCTCTGCCTTGTTTATGATCATATCAGCCTATGGCTTTGAAGGGGCACTGACCAGTGCAGAGCATCGCCTTGACGTCTCACGCATTGCCGCCCAGGTGGTAACGGGTATTGGCTTCATAGGTGCCGGAACTATCATCTTTCAGAAAAATGCGGTGCGTGGTCTGACCACAGCAGCTGGCGTCTGGGTGGTGGCAGCCATCGGTTTGGCCTGCGGTGCGGGCATGTATGAGCTGGCAACGGCAGCTTCGGTGCTGGTGCTATTAGGCTTGGAGGCCTTCAACTACTTCTTGAGAAAGTTTGACAGTAAGTCTCCCGACCGCCATGCAGAACTCGACGAGTGAACACTTCGAAGAGTTGCGCCAGATGGTTCGCCCGCTGTTGACGGCCACTGGAATGATGGCCGACAACATGTCTGAAGCAGTGCTCCGTCACTACTATCGTGAATTGAGCCGCTTCTTTCTGCGCTTTCTGGATGAATACACCCTGCACCGGGGCATCCACTTCGGTGGCCCTTTTCCCAAGACAGACTATCTGCTGAAAGAGTACCATGCCCCCGACCGGCTACATGTCATGGTCAACGATGCCCGTGTCAGGTTTCGCCATTTGCGCCAGACCGATGCTGACGAGTTGGGAGGTCATGCCCTGTCCGACTTCGAGGCTGTATGTTCGCTGGTGGCCCTGGTGGCAGGAGGAAGTGTGCCAGGAGACATGGCTGCCGTCTTTCCTGCTCACCAACCGCCACGAAGGAAGTTTCCAAAGACCGATTGCATACGTCTCATCGTTAGTCGTTGGGACGAAACCTGTATCTACGGGCAAGCCGACTTGTATCCCGACGAGGAGCTTTGTGTCTGCTATGGCGAGGCCAACGACCGCTATCCCTATGACTGGAGCTATCTGGCCGCCTGTCTGCATGAGGGCACCCAGCTGAACTTGGTGTGTCCCGAGCGACGCGATGACGGGCGCTTCTATCCGGAGTTGGTCATCGTGGAGCCCGACTACCTGGTTGACATTTCTGCTGTGGCGGCCTGCTTTGAGAGTTATGGTGAAGACGAGCGCACTTATTTGCTCAACCGCCTGAAACCCATGGCCAACACACCGGCCATCCTCATGGGTGCCTTGGCTGGACAGTTCCTGGACGAGCAGCTTTGTGGCGATGACAGTGAGAGCAGCTACAGTGAGAGCATACGAAGGTTCTTCCATACCAATGGCTTCCAATTGCTCACGGCAGGCATAGAAACCGACTTCCATGCGGAGGCACGCCGACAGCAAGAACATGTCAGGAAGGTGGTGCATCAGGTGTTGCCCCGTCAGCTGAAAGACTACCGCCGTGAAGATGTAATGGTGGAGCCCTCCTTCTTTTCAGAGATGCTCGGCCTTCAGGGACGTATGGACTTTCTGCAACTCGACATGAAGGTGCTCATCGAGCAGAAAGCCGGCAAGGGCGGCTTTCCGCAACAAGATCCGCAGACACCTGTCTATCAGGAGAAACACTATGTGCAGATGTTGCTCTACATGCTGCTTATACGCTATAACTATCGGAATCAATATGAACGTAACCACCGAGAGCTTCATGAGTTTCTCTTCTATTCTAAATATGACAACGGACTCTTGAGTCTGGGATTTGCACCAGAACTGGTGTTTCGCGCCATGCGCATCAGAAACCTTATCGCAGCAGCAGAGTTCAGCTATGTAGATGCCGACGGAAAGGCATTGGACTTCCTGACGACTCTGACGGCCGATGACCTCAACACCTTGCATGTCGGCGGCCGGCTTTGGGAACAGTATCAGCGCCCACAGATAGAAGCTCTGTTGCAACCGCTCCGACAGGCCTCACCCTTGGAGCAGGCCTACTTCTTGCGCTTCCTGCGTTTTGTCTCTATAGAGCATCTGCTGGCCAAGGTGGGCAATCAGACCAAGGAGCACTCCGGCTTTGCCGATAAATGGTACAGCTCTCTGGAAGACAAACAGCTCTCAGGTAACATCTTTGCCGGACTGACAATGGAAAGTCCAGGCCCCGATGACTCAGAGACCCAGCGGGTGGAACGTGTCGTGCTGCATCTGGATGCTCATGACGGGCTGGGCGACGTATGCAACTTCCGGGAGGGCGACATCGTCATCCTCTATCCCTATCATCAGGATGAAGACCCCGATGCTCGTCGCACCATGGTGTTCCGCTGCACCATAGAGAAACTCTCTGCCGACAGCCTGACGCTCAACCTACGCACCATGCAGCCCGCAGCCCATGTGTTCCTGCGCCATGGAGACTGCCTATGGGCAGTGGAGCACGACTTCTTCGACTCGTCTTTTACTTCGCTCTACCGGGGGCTTCATGCCTTTCTTTCTGCTCCACGGCAGCGACGCGACCTGTTGCTGCTGCAACGCAGTCCGCAGGTGGACTTCCACTTGACGCCTAAGGGCAACTATGGTACCTTCAACGACATGATGACCCACGTCTGTCAGGCTCGCGACTTCTTTCTTATCATCGGGCCTCCCGGAACAGGCAAGACCTCCTTCGGACTGATGAACACGCTCCGTGAAGAACTTCTCGACCCCACGGCTTCGGTCTTGCTCATGGCCTATACTAACCGTGCCGTCGATGAGATATGCACCAAGTTGGAAGAGCAGTGCCTCGACTTCCTGCGCATCGGAAGCCGTCTGAGCTGTCCGGAGGAACACCGGCCCTACCTGTTGGAAGAGAAGTCGAGGTCGTGCGGTCGGCTTGACGACTTGCGACACATAGTGTGCTCGGCACGCATCGTCGTTGGAACAACCACGGCACTCAATGCCCGCCCTTCACTCTTCCAGCTCCGCCACTTCTCGTTGGCCATCATCGACGAAGCCTCACAGTTGCTCGAACCTCACCTTCTCGGCTTGCTGTCGGCCTGTGGGCCCGACCCCGCGAAACAGGGTGGGGAAGAGGTGCCCGCCATCAGACGCTTCGTCATGATTGGCGACCACAAGCAGCTGCCCGCCGTGGTGGGACAGTCGGCCGAAGAGTCGGCCGTTAGCCAACAGCCCCTGCAAGACATCCTCCTCACCAACTGCCGGCTGTCTTTGTTCGAGCGCCTGCTCCGCCGCTATCGCAACGATCCGCAGGTCACCTATATGCTCACCCGTCAGGGACGCATGCACCACCAGATTGCCAACTTTCCCTCAGAAGCCTTCTACCAGGGTCGGCTCACAGAGGTGCCGCTGCCCCATCAGCTCATTGACCGGCTGACCCGCACTTTGGATGGGCAGCGTGTAGCTTTTGTCAACGTGGAACCGGAATTGATGCCCGATAACGATAAGGTGAACACTGCCGAGGCACAAGTCGTGGCACAGCTGGCTCATGTCTGTTTCCAGCGCACAACGAGCATAGGCATCATCGTACCCTACCGCAACCAGATAGCGGCCATCAGGTCTGCTCTTGCGGATTATGGTGTGGAAGGTCTGACTGATGTCGCCATCGACACGGTGGAGCGTTTTCAGGGTAGCCAGCGCGACGTCATCATCTACTCCTTCACCGTGCAGCGACCCTACCAGCTGCGGTTCCTCACCGACAGCGTCTTCGAGGAAGACGGTCTGCTCATAGACCGCAAACTGAATGTCGCCATGACGCGGGCCCGCGAGCAACTCTTCCTGGTTGGCTATGCACCACTGCTGGAGTGTGCTCCTGTCTTCAGGAAACTGCTCTGCTACCTGCGCCAACGTCATGCCTGCTATGCTCCAAACCGTGAAGAGCCGTCAGCGTGGCTCAACAACTGAGATATGCCTACCTCGACATGAGCAGCACAGACAAGGACGGCAATGGCGACCCCTTCTTTTTTTTCTGGAATTTCTAGATTATCTAGACTCTCTAGACTCTCTAGATTATCTAGACTTTCTAGAAAAACCTATCCGGTAGAGTCTCTATATAAGCTTTTGTCTATCTGCTCTCCTTCAGTTTTGCCTCCAGTTCTGCTATGCGTCTGTTGGCTGCCTCCAACGCTCTCTTTAGATTTTCTATCTCCTCGCGTTGGTTGGTGCGATAGCCCAGACGTGCTGCAGTCATTCGCTCTTTGATGCCTCCCTCAGTAACAAATTCTTTTTCTTTTTGTTTCTCGTAGGTTATCATCATCTTGTCAACCATGTGGCAGAGTGTCAAGGCTATGTTTGCCATTTCTTCATCAGTCCACTTCTCAAAATAGTCTTGATAGTCCTCTATACGGTTGTGCTTCCTACAGAAGCGCAGCATGCCGTCGTAGCGCTCATGGCCCGTCATCCATCGTTGCAGGTGACGCGAAGTGATATAGTCTTCGTAGTCCTCTTTCAACTCTTTGATACTGCTGCGGGCTACGTTCAGCAGTTTCAGTTCCATTTCTGTCGATGTAACACCGTCGGCAGAGCCTTCTACAATATTCTGTTTGCCGGAGCGGGCCGCCTGTACCATTTGGTCGATGGTGCGGTCGCCTCTCGTGAGAAACCGCTTGGTGAAGATAAAGGTCAATTGGTAGAGCACATTGCTCTTCTGATAGAAGTACAGGCTTTCCCAGTTGGCTTGTTTGCGAAGTATGGGTTTTATCTCGTTGTTCATAGGCGCTGATTGAAAATTCAGCACAAAGATATAACTAATCTGTCAGAAGATAAAGAATTTAGTCCCACAAATTTTCAAAGGGCGCCTTTTATATTATTCCTTCCTTCCTTCATTCATTCTCTCGTTTTCCTCATTTCCCCGTTTCCCCGTTCCGCGGGGTGAATGTCCAATCACTAATTACTCCTAACCCCCTCATATCAAGCCTTTTATCTGTAGAAAGCTGCCCTTCGATCACCGGAAAGGATTCTTTTGAGAAAGTAAAATAAATTATATTAGAAAGTAAAATAAATTATATTAGAAAGTAAAATAAATTATATTGCAAAGTAAAATAAATTATATTGCAAAGTAAAATAAATTATATTGGAAAGTAAAATAAATTATTTTAGTAGATAAGAAGATGCTTTTTCTCGGAAGAACTCTGTCTTCTTGCCGAGTGACAGATGAATTTTGCGAATAGAATTATTATTTATTTAAAAAAAATATGTAATTTTGCGGGTATAACGATGATGATATGAAACAGGTAGCTGTTTTTGAAGTGAAGGACCTGAGCCTGAGTGTAGAGGGTCGGCAGGTTGTCTGCGGTCTGTCGTTTGTGGCAAGGGCTGGCGAGGTGATGAGGCTGACGGAGTTTCCACCGGCCACTGCCACACTGTTGGCTAAGACGCTGACGGGCCTTTGGCCTTCCGACGGTGGCTTCATTACGCTTGATGGTGCGGTGATGACGCCAGTATCGGGCCTTTACCTGCGACGCCTGATAGCCTATCTGCCTAAGGAGCTACCAGAGGAGCTGGCAGAAAGTCGGCGACTGTTGCAAGTGCCGATAGATGACGAAGACGACAAGCAGGTTATCATCGTGGAGGATGCCCGGAGGTATGCCGACCTTGTGGAAAAGCAGCGGGCAAAGGGAAAAATTATTATTGTGATTGACCAGGAAGGAGGACAACTGTTATGATAACGTGGTGTATGATGATGGTGGTAATGCTGGCTGTTCCTGCCAGTGTCTTATATATATATAAGGTGTCGTTTGCCAGAAAGCTGGCAAGAGCGGTAGGACGGATGCTTGTATTTCTGGGTCTGACGGCGGGTGGTGTGCAGCTGGTGCTTAGTTATAGCCACTGGCTGGTGGCTGCAGGCTGGCTGCTGCTGATGGTCGGAGTGTCGGTGCTGATGGTGCTCCACACATCGCGTCTCTCTTGGAAAGACTTTATGGTGCCTGTGGCAGCCGGTGTGTGCACTGCCGTGGTGCTGGCAGGACTGCTGACTGCGCTTGCTATGAGCAATATGTTAGAGGTGTGGAATGCAGGTTTCCTGATTCCTGTGGCCGGCATGCTGACGGCAGGGCTTGTGACATGTTGCGGCAAGGGCTTGTCAACTTATTATATGGGGCTGCGCCACCACGGAAAGCTTTATGACTATCTGCTGGCCAATGGCGCAAGCCATAGTGAGGCATTGGCCTATTTCACCCATCGGGCCTTGGAGCGGGCCTTGCTTCCTTGCCTGTCGATGATGGGTGGCGTGGTCATCAGCAGTGCTCCAGCCCTCATGTGGGGTATGGTGGTAGCTGGTGTACCGGTTCTGACGGCTGTTGCCATGGAGGTTGCCCTGTTGTTGGCAGCCTTGTGTTGCTCGGTCATATCGGTTGTGGTGACGCTTTTCGTGGTTCGCCGTTTTGCGTTTGACAGCTATCTGAGAATTAAAGGATGAGTTGTTGAGCCTCGTCAACCTTGATTTTTTCTTCGTGGAGCAGAAGGTAGAGTGCCTTGGAGACACGTTTCCTGGGCAGGTCTATGTTGCGCAGTTCTCCTGCATGGTGAGGCTTGTGGTCTGACAGGATGTCGAGGATGGCTTGTTGGGCTTCCTGTATCTGCTCTTTTGTCGTGCTGTCTTTGTCTTCTACGCACACGTCGCACTGTCCACAGTCGTGCGAGTGCTCTTCGCCGAAATAGTCGATGAGCATGCGTGAGCGGCAGACGCCCTCGTTGGTGGCATAGCAGATGATGGCGTTGACATGTTGTTCGAACATCTTTTTGCGGTTTTCATAGATGTCTTTCGACAGTTGGACGTAGCTTGGCTCGCAGCGGTCTTTGAGGTAGGAGATAAAGGGCGACTTGCGCTGGGGAATGAAGTGAAGAATGTGGCGTGCCGAGAGTGAGCGCAGACAGAGATAGACCTGCTCGCGGTCGAGGCCGCACTCCCGGGCTATGAGTGTTTCCTCGATATACACATAGTCGGTAAAGAGTCCGCCGTAGCAGCGCAGCAGGGCAGTGATGACAGCTTCTTCGTGGGCGGAGCATTCGTGAAGGCGGTAGAGCTCGTTGCGCGTCAGCAGGAAGAAGACGCGTGCCTTGGAGTCGGGGTCGGTCTCATAGTGTATGTAGCCGGCCTGGTCGAGAAGGCGGAGGGCAGAGCCGCAAACCGTGGGGAAATGCTTGAACGTGCGACAGAAGGTCTCGATGTTGAATTCAGAAGTGAAGCCCCGGCCGCTGTTGATGCCTATCTGGAAGTAGTAGGCCAGATGCTCATAGACCTCTCTGATATATTCCTTGGGCGGATAGTTTTCGGCAACGCGCTTCTTCAGCGTTGCGGTGTCGGCCGTTCTGAACAGGAGCACGGCATAAGACTTCCTGCCGTCGCGTCCGGCGCGGCCCGCTTCCTGGAAGTAGGCCTCGATGGAGTCGGGGCAGTCTATGTGAATGACGAGTCGCACGTCGGGCTTGTCAATGCCCATGCCGAAGGCATTGGTGGCGCAGATCACCCTGACATCGCCTCGCTGCCAGGCCTGTTGGCGGTCGTCCTTCACTGCCATGTCGAGTCCGGCGTGAAAGAAGGTAGCAGTCTGCTTGTAGGTATTTTTCTCGGGCACAGGGAACTGCTCGTTGAGGTAGTCGGCTACCTCCTTGGTGCGCTTTCTGCTACGGGTATAAACGATGGCACATCCTTCCACCGAGCGGAGAATGTGGATAAGCTCGCCCATCTTGTCTTCGGTATGTCGAACAACGTAGGCAAGGTTGGGACGCTCGAAGCTCATCTTGAAGACATGGAAGTTGTGAGCGGCAGAGGCGACAGAGGCAGGTCCTTCTGCGGGGGTGAGCTGTCTGCACAGGTCGTCCACCACGCGAGGTGTGGCCGTGGCTGTCAGGGCCAGGACAGGTGTGGCCGGCAGCAGCTGGCGAATCTTTACAATTTGCAGGTAGGCCGGACGGAAGTCGTAGCCCCACTGACTGATGCAGTGGGCTTCGTCAACGGTGATGAAGCTTACCTTCATGTGGGATAGCTTCTTCTGAAAAAGTTCTGAAGAGAGTCGCTCCGGTGATATGTAGAGTATCTTCACGCCACCGAAGATGCTGTTGTCGAGGGCCACCAGCTGCTCTTGCCGCGACATGCCGCTATAGATGGCGGCTGCCCGGATGTTGCGTTCACGCAGGTGCTGCACCTGGTCTTTCATCAAGGCAATGAGTGGAGTGATGACGATACACACTCCCTCCATGGCGAGGGCGGGCACCTGAAAGGTGATGCTCTTGCCGCCGCCTGTCGGCATGAGTCCCAGTGTGTCGTGTCCCCGGGTGATGCTGTCAATGATGTCGCGCTGTATGCCGCGGAAGTCTTCGTATCCCCAGTATTGCCTGAGTATCTGTTGATAACTATCCATTATCACTCTCCGAAGGCCTGATGTCTTCAATCTGCAACTGAACCTGGCTGCGCTTGAAGACGTTCTCTTCTATGGTGTAGGCTATGTCGAAGGAGCGCTTCGACTTGATGTAGCGGGCAGAGGCACTCTGGCCGAAGGCAATGCCTCCCATGACGTTGCTGGACTTGGAATCGACAAGCTCCAGCTTGATGTGCTCTTGCTCGCGGCCTACCACCTTGCTGGTGCCGTAGTCATAGACGCCAACGGTACAGAAGAGGGGCTTCTGGTTGCAGGGGCCGAAGGGAGAGAAGCGCTTCAGGTCGTTATGAATCTTCTTGGTGATATCCTTGAAGTCTATCTGTGCGTCGATGTCGAGCATCGCCTCTGTCTGCTCCGGCTGGATGTGCTGTTCCACATAGAGCTGGAAGCGGCGGCGGAACTCTGGAATGTCGCTCCACTTCAGCGTGAGACCGGCTGCATAGGTGTGGCCACCGAAGTTGATGAGCAGGTCACGGCAGCTCTTGATGGCAGCATAGACATCGAAGCCAGTGACGCTGCGTGCAGAACCTGTTGCCAGCTCGCCATCGCGGGTAAGCACCACGGTGGGGCGGAAGTATATTTCGGTGAGCCTTGATGCCACAATGCCGATGACACCCTTCTTCCATCCTTCGTCGTAGAGTACGATGCTGGAGTGGTGTTGCTGGCTTTCCAGGCGGGAGACAATCTGGTTGGCCTCTTCGGTCATCTGCTTGTCGATATCTTTACGCTGCTCGTTGTATTCGTCAATGTGGAGCGCCATCTTCTGGGCGGTGTTGTAGTCTTTCTCCACCAGCAGGTCAACCGATTCCTTGCCGTTCTCCATGCGTCCGGATGCATTGATGCGGGGGCCTATCTTGAAGACGATGTCGCTCATGGAGAGCTCGCGGCCGGTCAGACCGCAGGTGTCGATGATGGCTTTCAGTCCGATGCTGGGACTCTGGTTGAGCTGCTTCAGACCGTGGAAAGCAAGGATGCGGTTCTCGTCGGTGACGGGAACTATGTCGGCAGCAATGCTCACCGCACAAAGGTCGAGCAGGGGGATGAGACGAGAGAAAGGTATGCCGTTGTTCTTGGCAAAGGCCTGCATGAACTTGAAACCTACGCCGCATCCGCAGAGATGCTTGAAGGGATAGGAGTCGTCAACGCGCTTGGGGTTGAGGATAGCCACGGCTGGCGGCATGACGTCGTCGGGAACATGGTGGTCGCAGATGATGAAGTCTATGCCCTTGGTCTTGGCATAGGCAATCTCGTCGATGGCCTTGATGCCGCAGTCGAGGATGATGACGAGCTTCACACCGCTGGCAGCAGCATAATCGACAGCCTTTCGGCTTACACCGTAGCCTTCTTCGTAGCGGTCGGGAATGTAGTATTCGATGTTACTATAGAACTGTTGCAGGAATTTATAGACAAGTGCTACGGCTGTGCAGCCATCTACATCGTAGTCGCCATAGACCATGATGCGCTCTTTGCGCCCCATGGCGTCGTTCAGTCGGTCAACGGCAATGTCCATGTCCTTCATCAGGAACGGGTTGATGAGATCGGCCAGCTGGGGACGGAAGAAACGTTTGGCTGCACTTTCCGTTGTGATGCCACGACGGATAAGCAGGAATGCAAGCACAGGGCTCATTCCTAACTTCTCGCCTAACTCCTTAGCGTTGATTAACTCTTCAGGAGTTGGCGGCAGGTAATTCCATTTGAAGTGCATTGGGTTTATATTTTGGCTTCAAAGTTACACATTTTTCATGACATAGTAGAATGTTTAGTTATAAAAAGTAATAAAAAAGTCCGGATGCTTCAAAGGAGCGTCCGGACGATATTTCTGTATAGTATGTAAATGATGCTTCAGAGCATCTAAAGAATCTTAGATTCCGAGTTTCTTTCGGATGTCGGCGGGAATGGCTTTCTTGTTGACGAGGAAGTCCATGGTGTTGGCGGCGATGAAGGTCTTGGTCATATACCAGGTGCCTTTGTAGTCGCCACTCTCGCCCCAGGAGTTTTTCACCATGTAGTATTCTTTGCCGTTTTGGTCCTTGGCGATGCCATAAATGTGCATGCCGTGGTCATCGGTGAGTTCCCAGTTGTCGAAGCGCTCCTGGCGCATCTCTTGTGTGGGGACAAGCTCGGGAACCTTGCAGCCCAGCGAGTCGATGAGGTTGCGTCTCTTCTCGGAGGAGAGGTTCAGCCAGCGCGCCATGTCGCTGCCGGAAAGGCTCTCGGCCTTTTTGGTGTCGATGGCATAGGCCAGTCCGCTGCGAGTGAAGCCCGGCTCAGAGACGTCGCCACCCCATGCAATGGTGTATCCGTTCTCTACGGCATTGTCAATGACGCGCATCATCTCGTCCATCGGCAGGTTGTAAGACAGTGGGAAACGCCAGTTGTCCTGCACCTCTACGGCAAAGCCCGTGTAGAAGGGGTGGTGGGTATAGCTGGTGATACTGACATAGTCGTTCAGATCGATGCCGAGGCTTGCCATAAAGCTCTTCGGAGTGTATTCCTTGCCTTCATAGGTGAACTTCTCCGGGCATACGCCGAGGTAGGCATCAAGGATGCCCTGCAGACCTACTTTCCACTGGTTGGAAATCTCCTTGGCGCTGCTCTTGGAAACGGCTGCCACATAGGGCTCCATGACGGAGAAGAACTCGTTGAAATTGTTAAGCGAGTCGCCGTATAGGGAGCCGGGGAAGGGCATGGCATCTTCAGGGCAGATGCCCCATGTCTTCAGCGTGGCAAGAACGTCTTCGGCAGAGCCACCCTGTGAGAACTGGCAGTCACCATGGAAACGAACCACCTGAATGGCGCGGTCCATATAGGTCTTGTTGGTGACGAAGCTCTCGCAAAGGTCATACTTCTTACCTGTGGCCTTGAGAATCTCGGCCTCAAAGTACGACAGGGTGGAGTAGTCCCAACAGGTGCCAGAGCGATGCTGGTCCTTGACACTGGTGATGGGAATCTCCTTGATGATGGTGAAAACAGGCTTGTTGTCAACCTTTGTAGGTGCCTTTTTCTTGGCAGCACTCACGTTCAGTGCAAACACGGCGAGCAATGCCATTGCAAATAATTTTTTCATTTGTCTTTTATTATTTTATGATTTGTCTATTTTTACTTCTACGTTAATTTCTGAGAAGATAAGCTTTCATCATGATGCAATGATGCGTTAATCATGAAGCATCATAGCTTCCACATCTTTAGGATGATAGGGTATGCGCTTGTTGCCGATGAAGCGGCAGCCGTCCTTGGTAATCAAGATATCGTCTTCGATGCGCACACCTCCGAAATCCTTGTAGGTATCAATCTTGTCGAAGTTGAGGAATTCGGCACAGTGGCCGCTCTTGTGCCAGTCGTCGATGAGGGCTGGAATGAAGTAGATGCCCGGCTCGTCGGTGACGACAAAGCCTTCCTCCAGCCGGCGACCCATGCGAAGCGCATTGGTTCCAAACTGGTCGAGGATGGGGCGTGTCTCTTCGTCGAAGCCTACATTGATCTGGTCGAGGTTCTCCATGTCGTGTACGTCCAGTCCCATCATGTGTCCCAGGCCATGAGGCAGGAACATGGCGTGGGCGCCGGCTCTCACGGCTTCTTCGGTGTCGCCCTTCATGAGGCCCAACTCCTTCAGCCGGTCGGTCATGAGTCGTGCTACGGCAAAGTGGCAGTCCATATATTTTACACCCGGCTTGGCCACGTTGAGCACCAGGTCGTGGCAGTCTTCCACAATGCTGTAGATGTCCAGTTGGCGCTGTGTGTATTTACCGCTGACCGGCATGGTGCGAGTGTTGTCCGAACAATAATTGTTGACGGTTTCAGCACCGCAGTCGCAAAGAGCCAGACGTCCGGCTTCCATCACTGCGGTTGATGGGTTGCCGTGCATGATTTCACCGTGCTGCGAGAAGATGGTGGCGAAGCTTACCTGAGCTCCATAGGAGTGGGCAATGCCATCAATCTGTCCGGCAACATATTTCTCTGTTACGCCGGGCTTGATGAGCTTCATGGCGGTGGTGTGCATCAGGTAGCCAATCTCTGCTGCCTGCTCCAGTTCTTCTATTTCCTCGGCGGTCTTTGTCGAGCGCATTTTGACAACGGCCTTGATGAGGTCCATGGAGGCCTCTTCCTTCTGTTGGTTGGGATGAATGCCTAACAGGTCGAAAAGCTGAAGCTTGATGTCGTAGCGGTAGGGCGGCAGAAAATGAATGCGACGTTTCTTAGCCATGGCCTCATGACAGAGTGCTCCCAAGGCATTCATGGGGGCAGAGTGAGCTACACCGATTTGGTCAGCCATCTCCCTCACGCTTTCCACGGATCCGTACCAAACGATGTCTTCGATGTCGATGTCGTTTCCAATCAGTGTCTCGCTGTCGTTGTCAATGTCTATGACACCCACAAGTCCGTCGCGCTGCAATCCAAAGTAATAAAGAAAGGTGGAGTCTTGACGGAATGGGTAGTAGGCATTGTTGGGATAGTTGTTTGGCGACTCATTGTTGCCAAACAAGACGATAAGCCCGTCTTTTACCAGCTTCTTTAACTGCTGGCGACGTTCTATATAGGTTTGTCTGCTAAACATGATTATTCACTATTAGTGTTCATCGGTTCCATAGATGAAGTCGTATGCTCCGCTCTTGTAATCCAAGATCTCTCCGGGGCGGAAGAAACGCTTCAGTTCAATCTCTGCATTGGCAGTAGAGTCAGACGCATGGACAATGTTCTGCTGGTTGCTCAGCGAGTAGTCTCCTCGGATGGTTCCTGGAGCAGCTTCGCGTCCGTTGGTGGCACCGGTCATCGTGCGGACAACCTGAACGGCATCGATACCTTCCAAGGCCAGGGCAACAACGGGTGATGCCATCATGGAGGCTGCCAGGGTAGGGAAGAAAGGACGGTCCACCAAATGGGCATAGTGCTCGCGCAGAATGGCTTCATCGAGTTGCATGAGCTTCATACCAGCGATGCGAAGGCCACGACGTTCAAAACGATTGATAATTTCTCCAATCAGCTGACGCTGTACGCAGCTGGGCTTAAGTAAAACGAGAGTCTTTTCCATTTGCTTAATATGTTTGTTTTTTGTTATTTGGCTAAGTGAAGATAATTTGATTGCAAAGATACAAACTTTTTCCTAATAACTGCATTCTGCTGTGTATTTATTAGGCTTTATTTAATTTTGGGTTTTAATTCGTCAGGTGAGTCGTTGGTAAACATGTTGACGGGTGGTGCCTGACGGGTGAAGAAGTCGGTGATGATTTGTGGATCCACATGAAGAACGGGCTGAAAGTCATTGCTTTGCATATAGTTGAGAATGGCTTTCCGCATCTGACGCGCCACGGGACGATGGACGAGGTCGTGGGTAATGTCCATGGTTGTCATGAGCAGGCGCCCATTGAGAACTTGAGCTTCTATAAGCATACCAAGCTTGCGGCTGACATGCCAGGTGTCGATGGGCTGAATGGGTGGTTGGTAGTTGGCAGGCAGTTCCATAAGATTCATGACCTGTGCCTTGTTGAGCAGTTCCCACCAGTTGAGATCTCCCCATTCTTCGGTGGGAAAGCCATGGGAAAAGAGCGGATGAGTCTTGTCGATGTAGGCACCGGTGGTGTGTGGTGGCCGCATCTTGAACCAGCTGGTGTTCCAGAATACGGGCAGATAGGTCTGCTTGACGTCGCTTCCCAGAGTGACTTTTCCTGCGGCTGTCAGCAGTACGGATCCTCCCTTTTGCAGCACGCTGAGTGCCTCCTTACAGAGCGAGTCTGCTACAAAGACATGATTCTCAGCAGTCCCTAAGGCGTGGGTGTTGTCACCGCCTTCTGAAAGAACAGGCTCTTCTGTATTTCCCTGTGCCGGGTAAACCCAAAAGTTCCAATGGTTTTGTGCAATCTGTTTTGTTCCGTCTTCAACAACAACTCTTAGCTCAAGCTTCTGGGGATGCTCATCGGATAATTCCTGTAGATTGATGTCAATGGACCCCAGTGGAAAGTTCTTGCCTATGGGGATAATCTGATGATGGCGGGAGCCAATGGCCTTTCCTTCAAGGAAATAGGTGCACTTGACATTGTGAAGTTCTGCTCCACTGGCGTTATATAGCTCGACAGGAACAGACAGTTGCTCGTTGTCCTCAAAGACAAACTTTGGAAACAGAGCGAGTGGAACGATGGAAGAGCAGAATTCTCGCCATGCCGGAGCGTCGATGTAAGGCCGAGTGGTGCCATCGGGCATTTGGCAGTATTTTTCTTTCCAAAAGACATTCAGGACACCTTCCAGTGCGGTACCCTGGCCGCTGTAGTCGTTCAGTCCCAACAGTTGGAAGCCGGCGTAGTCCTTCGTACGAAGGTTACGCTCAATCTCATACTTGTAGGCGAGGGCTTGCAACTTACCACTGGCATACAGGAACTTCTCGGCCTGTGTCTCCATGCCATTCTCGCGAAGCAGGTCAGCGAAGATTTCAAAATTGCGCGCCTTGTAAGCACCCGTGTATTGAACGGTTTCCTTGAGGTCTGGGAAGCAGCACCACTGTCCTTGCTCATGGGCCAGAATGGGTGTGTTGTTGGGTAGCGAATCTTTGTAGTTTCGTGGAAACTCTATCTGCTCAAAATAGTTGTCGTCAGAGTGAGGGGCATGTCTGTCCCAGTCAAGTCCGCGTGCACCGCCTTTTACATGATATTCAGAACCGTTGTCCCAGGCCCATCCGCCGCCGACGCTGGCACCGCAATAGACCTTGGTTGGGTCATATTGCTTCATCTCTTTTACCCAATCGTTGCAGTAGCCCACCCAGTCACCGGCAGGCTCGTTGCCGGCTGCCATCATCACAAATGAGGGATGATGACCATAGCGGTCAATGATGGCTTTGCTCTCTTTGAGCAGATAGGTGTCGATGGCCATGCCTCGACGCAGTTTCACACCGTGGTTGGGCCACGACGGTCCTTCCGGTTGAATGTAGAATCCTATTTGGTCAGCGGCCTCAAAGGCAGCCTCTGGTGGACAGTAGCTATGGAAGCGCATGTGGTTGAGGCCATACTCTTTGCATTTCCTGAAGATTCGAAGCCACGATTCGCGATCTGTCGGTGGAAATCCGGTTTTCGGAAAACAACAGTTCTCCACCGTTCCCCTCATCCAGATGGGCTTGCCATTGATATAGAACTGACGATCCTTGATGCTGATTTCGCGCATCCCGAATGTAACGTCGATAGGTTGGCCATGATATACCACGCGGCGTGTGTAGAGCTGGGGGTGGAATTCGTCCCATAGTATCACATCGTCGCCCATATCGAAGGTGTATTGTGCTTCATTGACTTGAATGGTTACCTTCTTCTGCCGTATGTCTGGCATTACGCGAATTTGTCTGTTGGGCTCTCCCCTGCGCAACTCTATGCGGCCCACAATGCCGTTCCAGTTGCCTTGTGTTTGGTCTGTCACACTATGGGAATCTTGTCCTACACAGACATTCTCAATGCCGTTATAGACGCAGATGGCAATGTCATTTTCTGTGCCGGCCTTGATGAGATTTGTCACATCATATTCATGGGGTACAGAGAGTGACATCTGATGGCCAGCCTTCACACCATTGATAAAAACCGTTGTTTCGATATGGGGCCGCTCTAAATGGAGGAAGACGCGTTGTCTGCGCCAGCTTCGGGGAATGTTGACGGTGCGGTGATACCAGGCTGGTCCAACATAGTGCTTTTCGGGAGTCAGAAAGAAGGGAAACTTCATCTGTCCTTCCACCCTGTATTTCTCCATGGCGGGGTTGAAGTAGTAGGAAGAGTCATAGAGAGAACCTGTCCATGGCGTATGGATGTTCACGAGGTTACCCTTGTTGTTGGTCAACATGGAGCCGGGAAGCATGACTTTGTCCTTATAATATGTGGGCGGTGTGTCGCTGCCTTGCTGGAATTGCCACGCTCCACTGAGGTCGATGATGACGGGCAGGTCTTTCTTATGCCTATCAGATGCACATATATTGGAAAGAGAACTGACGATAATACATATTGTGAAGATAACCGGTATTTTATGTTTCATGGTTCATTATCTTTAATAACGATATCAAGAACCTCTTCACCTGCCTTTCGGCTGGCTTCACGAGGTAGGTAAATGGGGGCATCGGGTTGTAAGGGAAGAATGCGGAGCTCCAATTCACGACAGTCTTCGGGCAGTCTCCAGAGACCATACAGGAAAGGTCGTCCATAATAGAAGTTGTCGGCAATCAGATGTCCGTTGGCATATAGACGTGCGCAGTCTCCCCGATAGCTGATGGACAGAAGTTGATGGGCTCTGTCATCCAGATTGTCGAGTGAAATCTTATAGATGGCAGCCTGCTCAAAATCACTATTGGAAGGTGCCTCGGCCACTTTTGCACGCCCTTTCACAATAGAGCGAAGGGAGCCGGCTTCTTTCAGCTTAGAAAAGTTTGGTCTCGGCTCCTTATCTACCATTCTTTTGTCCGTTTCAAGAAACAATCTCTCAGCCTCTTCTGTAGTCAGCAGGTAATAGGCCTTCCCCTTGGAAAGATATACAGGCTTGTCGCAACCTTGTGCTTTGACATTTCGATGTGTTTTTCCATCTATGCAAAAAGTAGTTGGAATACCCTTGATTTGTTGCAGATAGACTTTGTTTCCGCGCTTGGCAACAAGTTGAGCGGTAGCATATCTGATGCCTTCAACGTTGACGGGAAAGATACAGATGGTGTTGGAAGGAATGGTCAGCTTGGGAAATTTCACTCCACAAACCTCCAGCTTAGCGTTATGTTTCTCGGAGAGATTTTGTAGGCGCTCATAGTTGTTGATGAACACAAAAGCGTGAGTGCCGTCGCTCCGATAGGACCAGCGCAAAACCTTGTCTTCTCCCTTTTGTAGGTCTTGTGGCGCAGGAAAGACGGCCTGCATGGGAGCCAACAGTTCTCCAAAATCGTGCATGAAAAGGTGTAGCGGTCGAAGGGTGTAGTATTGCGGATAGGGTTGCCCGAATTCGCCTAATGGAGCCTGGAAGTCGTAGGTGCAGACAGGCAGATCATTGTTTGCCGTGCCCGGTGAGGTTTGGCATTCGTTCAGTGTATGTAGCCGTCCCTCGGGGTTGGTACCGCCGTGATACATGTAATAGCCGAGCAGGTTGCTACCACTTCCCAATTTTACAACGGCCATAGAGTAGGCATCCTCGGGGTAGATGAATGGTCGGCGGTGGTAGGCGGTGGCCATTCCACCGCCTAATTCGCAGGTAAAATAGGGGTAAGCTTCGTCACCCTTGTTGATTTTCTCTGTTTGCTCTCCCAGTAGGTCGGTACCGATGGCTGTTGACGAGCGGAAGCCTTTGAAGTTGAAGGCTTTGTAGTAGTTGCCGGCGGTCTCGGTGGTTTCCTTGTCCCAAAAACCATCTGCATAGTCACCATAGAGGGGAATCATCTCTCCGTAAGGAACAGGCGTCGTCAGCTCTGGCCACCCAGTGCGGGTGTAGAACGGTAGGTCGAAGCCGACACCGAGGGCGATGCGCTTGAGAGCCATCAGGTAGCTGCCACGGCCACGATACTCATTGTCAAACTGTGCGGCAAGCACTGGTCCGCCGTCTTTCCACTGCAGTCCTTGTACCTGAGTGAAAATTTGTCGGTAGAGTTTTTCGACGAGTTGCAGAAACGTGGAATCTTCACTGCGCAGACGAACGGTATTACCCTCGGCATTCTTGAGCCCGAACACCCATTCGGGGATGCCGCCGTTGCGCACCTCGCCGTGGCAGAATGGGCCAAGACGTAGGATGACGGGCATGTCTTCCTGTTTGCACACTTCCAGAAAACGACGCAGGTTGCGTTGTCCGTCCCAGCGGAAGATGTCCTTTTCCTCTTCAATGTGGTTCCAGAAGACATAGGTGGCAATGATGGTCACTCCACCTTCTTTCATTTTTCTGATCTCGTCCTTCCATTCGTTGGCGGGAATACGGCTATAGTGTATCTCGCCCATGACAGGCATCACGCGGTGTCCGTCAATGATGAGACTCTGGTGGTCCCATTTTACTTCGTTTCCAAAGACGGATGCGCCACAGGGAAGGCTTGAAAACAATGCCAGTACAAGAAAATAGATTAGTCTCAAAGTTCTGATTCTTATGGTAATGTGAGTTATTCTTCACTTGGATATTTGGGTGAGTCTCCGTAACGGTTCGGTTCTCCACCACCAGCCACTACGACCCGTGTCGTGTAGGCGACGGAATGTGAGAGGAATGATGGCCAGACTGAACAGAACACTGATGATGTTTCCAATAATAGGGATGAAGCTAACGATGAGTGTTACCAGAAAGACTGCCAGATAAGTCCACCAGAATTCAGATCGGCGTGAACGGCCGTTGAATCTTGTTGCTTTACTCCAGGCGAGTTTTACAGCCTCTCCAAAATCCAGTTGCGGTAATGCGTTTTTTTCGTTTGTCATAATAGTAAAGATGTTTGGTGATTGATGAAAGTTTAGTAAATGATTAAAACTGAGTGCAAAAATACGATGATGCAGCGAAAGCTCCAAGAAAAAATGTTTGCAAAAGTTTTCAATCCTTCAACAGGTCGGGTCTTAACCGGCGAGTGCGCTCCATGGCTTGTTCAAGTTCCCAGTCGCGAATCTTTGCCTCGTTTCCGCTGAGCAGAATCTCAGGTACCTTCCATCCCTTGTAGTCGGCAGGACGAGTGTAGATAGGCGCTGCCAGTAAGTCGTCTTGAAAACAGTCGGAGAGGGCACTCTGTTCGTCACCGATGACACCTGGCACCACCCGCACGACGGCATCTGCTATCATGGCAGCCACCAGTTCGCCACCAGTCAGTACGAAGTCGCCGATAGATATTTCTCGTGTAATCAAGTGGTCTCTCACACGTTGATCGATGCCTTTGTAATGACCAGCCAAAATGATGAGGTTGCCTTTCAATGACAGTTCGTTAGCCATGTGTTGGTCAAAGCGTTCTCCGTCTGGTGACGTAAAGATGACCTCGTCGTACTCGCGTTCCGCTTTCAAGGCTGAAATACAACGGTCTATGGGCTCGCATTGCATCACCATGCCGGCACTACCTCCGTAGGGATAGTCATCCACCCGGCGCCACTTATCCAACGTATAGTCGCGCAGGTTGTGCAGATGAATTTCCGCCAGCCCTTTCTTTTCAGCCCTTGCTAAAATGGACTCATGCACAAATCCCTCCATCATCTCTGGCAATACAGTGATAATATCTATTCTCATCTTCTTTTACCTTTATTATAATATGTGAACACTATAATATTCAAATGGCAAAGGTACAAAAACTTTTGGGATAAGCAGACAAAACAAATAAAAAAATGAACATGGTAAGCATAATCATTTTTTACACATAGAAATAATCGGTAATCTGTTTGCGGTATGTCTATTTTTTTGTACTTTTGCAGATGAGAAAACATAACAACATGCATATAGCAATTGCAGGAAACATAGGTAGCGGAAAAACCACGCTGACCAATATGCTTGCCAAGCATTACGGATGGGAAGCCAGGTTTGAAGCTGTGGATTACAATCCCTATCTGGAAGACTATTATAAAGATATTGCTCGTTGGTCATTTGCGTTGGAAGTGTATTTCTTGAAACAGCGTTTCAAAGATATCCTCGATATCCAACGTACCGATCATACGGTGGTGCAGGATCGCACTATTTTCGAGGGCGTATATGTCTTCACGGCCACAAACAAAGCTATGGGCAACATGACAGACCGAGACTTTGAAACCTACATGGAACTATTTGACTCCATGGTGGAGATTGTAAAATATCCCGACCTGATGATTTATCTGCGTGCCGGATTGCCTCACTTGGTTGAGAATATTCAGAAACGAGGACGTGACTATGAACAGGCCATTCCCTTGGAATATCTGAGTAACCTGAACGACCGCTACGAGGACTTTATTTTCAACAAATATAAAGGCAAGACGCTTGTCGTAGAAGTCGATGATCTTGACTATCTGCATAATCCCAGAGATTTTGCAGGTATCGTTGACCGTATCGATGCCCAGCTCTTCGGACTGTTCTCTTGAACAGAGGGTGACAAATAGTAGAAAACCTAAATATCAAATATTATGCATATTGCAATAGCCGGAAATATTGGAAGTGGAAAGACCACGCTGACCAAGATGCTTGCCAAACGCTATGGGTGGACGCCACGCTTTGAGCCTGTGGACAACAATCCCTATTTGGCAGATTTTTATGCCGACATGCCTCGATGGTCGTTTAATCTGCAAGTCTATTTCTTGAACAAGCGTTTCAAGGAAGTGGTGGAAATTTCCAAAAGCAAGGATACCATCATTCAGGATCGAACCATTTTTGAAGACGCCCGTATCTTTGCCCCTAACTTGCATGGGCAGGGTATGATGAGCGATCGCGACTTCCAAAATTACACCGACCTGTTTGATCTGATGATGTCGCTGGTGAACCTGCCAGACCTGATGATCTACATCCGTTCTACCATACCAAACCTGGTTGCACAGATTCAGAAACGAGGACGTGAATACGAACGTACTATTCGTCTGGACTATCTGCAGGGACTAAATCAGCGCTATGAAGAATGGATAGGCACTTATAAGGGGAACCTCATCATCGTGGATGGTGATAACACAAAGTTTGAGTCGGACATCCATGCCTTCCAAAGCATTACAGATATGATAGATGCCAAACTCTATGGACTCTTCCCCATGTAGGTTTGCACCGGTGCTATTGAAGTGGTTTGCCGAGAACGGACGTGATCTGCCTTGGCGAGCCACCCGTGACCCTTATGCCATTTGGCTGAGCGAGGTCATCCTTCAGCAGACCCGCATCCAACAGGGGTGGAGCTACTGGGAGCGCTTCATGCAGCGTTTCCCCACTGTGCAGGACTTAGCAGCTGCTTCTGAAGATGAAGTACTGCGCCTGTGGCAGGGACTGGGCTACTATAGCCGGGCCCGGAACCTGCACACCGCTGCTCAACAGATTGTAGAGCTGGGCGGTTTTCCCCACACCTTGGAGGAAATAAAAAAGTTGAAAGGCGTGGGCGACTATACAGCAGCAGCCATCGGTTCTATAGCTTTTAATCTGCCCGTTGCCGTCGTTGACGGAAATGTCTATCGGGTGTTGTCGCGCTATTTTGCTATCGACACACCTATCAACACTACGGAGGGAAAAAAGCTCTTTAGTGCATTGGCTCAAGAATTGCTGCCTGTAAATGAGCCCTCTGCATACAATCAGGCTCTCATGGACTTCGGGGCCTTGCAGTGCACGCCACAGTCACCGCGTTGCATGCAGTGTCCGCTATCAGAAAGTTGCATGGCACTGTGTACGGGCAAGGTAGGACTGTTGCCCGTGAAATTAAAGACCGTACAACAGAAGCAGCGCCATATGACCTATGTCTATATCCGTTGTCAAGGCTATACAGCCTTCCGGCGCCGACCTGCTGGTGATATCTGGCAGGGACTGTGGGAGCCCTTTCTTGTAGCGGAGCACGAAGTGCCTTTAATGCCGAGTGTCAGGCTTCTACGAAAGAATGTGAAGCATGTGCTTACTCATCGCATCCTCTTGTGTGACTTCTACCTATGGGAATGTACGGAGCGCCCTATGTTGCCAAACGACTATCGGTGGATTCCAGAACAGGAGCTTGACCAATATGCTGTGCCTCGTCTCATAGAACAACTGTTGGAGTCAGTCTCCGCATAACATCATTATTCACTTTTATTGAACTCTTCGCCCATGAACGAAAAAGAACGAATTATACAGCTACGCAGAGAACTGCATGAGCACAACCATCGTTATTACGTTGAGAATGCCCCCATTATCTCAGATCAGGAGTTTGATTTCCTTATGCATGAACTTCAGGAGTTGGAAGCTCGCCATCCGGAACTTGCCGACCCCAATTCACCGACACAACGTGTTGGCAGCGACTTGCAGAATGAGTTTAGGCAGGTCATCCACCGGTATCCCATGCTTTCGCTGGCCAATACTTATAACGAACAAGATGTGGCAGCCTGGTATGAGAGTGTGCGGAAAGGTCTGGCCGGTGAAGATTTCGAGGTGTGCTGCGAAATGAAATACGATGGCCTCTCCATCTCACTGACCTATGTTGATGGACAGCTTACACAGGCAGTCACTCGTGGTGATGGTGTTCGTGGTGATGACGTGACGGCCAATGTTAAGACCATTCGTAGCATTCCCCTGGTCCTGACAGAGAAGACTTCCTATGAAGACGACCATAATCCATCCATTCGCATACCAAAAGAGTTTGAGATAAGAGGTGAGATACTGATGCCCTGGAAGGTATTTGAGCGGTTGAACCTTGAACGTGAAGAGGCTGGTGAACCACTCTTTGCTAATCCTCGCAACGCAGCCAGTGGAACCTTAAAAAGTCTCGACTCCCGGCTGGTGGCCAGCAGGCAGTTGGACGCCTACCTCTATTACCTCTTGGGGGAAAGCATACCCTGTGACGGACATTTTGAAAATTTGGAGACCGCCCGGAAGTGGGGGTTCAAGATTTCAGAGGGAATGAAAAAGGTGAAGACGCTGGACGATATTTACCAGTTCATCAACTACTGGGATGCAGAGCGAAAAAATCTGCCTGTGGCAACCGATGGCATTGTATTGAAGGTGAACTCGTTGCGTCAGCAGCGAATATTGGGCTTCACTGCCAAAAGTCCTCGCTGGGCTATTGCTTATAAGTTCAAAGCTGAACGAGCCTGCACCCAGCTCAACGAGGTTAGCTATCAGGTTGGCCGCACCGGTCAAGTGACCCCTGTGGCCAACATGAAGCCAGTCTTGTTGGCTGGAACCACTGTCAAGCGTGCCACGTTGAACAACGAAGACTTCATCCGTAGCTTTGACCTCCACATCGGCGATTATGTCTATGTAGAAAAAGGTGGGGAGATTATTCCTAAGATTGTTGGTGTTGATGTCAGTCAGCGCCCTACAGGTGCTCAACCTGTGACCTTCATCAAGACTTGTCCTGAGTGTGGAACTCCTCTGGTGCGCTATGAGGGCGAAGCCGCTTGGTATTGTCCTAACGATACTGGTTGTCCGCCTCAGATAAAGGGGCGCATAGAACATTTCATCGCCCGTAAGGCTATGAACATAGACTCTCTGGGTCCTGAGACGGTAGATGATTTTTATCGCCAAGGACTTATACACAATATTGCTGACCTCTATAAGATTGAAGTGCAGCAGATAAACGGTGACGGCTCGCGCACCAAGTCGGCGCAACGCATTGTTAACGGCATCAGAGCCTCCAGACAGGTGCCCTTCGAGCGAGTGGTCTTTGCACTGGGCATCCGTTTCGTAGGAGAGACCTCGGCCAAGCTTTTGGCTCGCCATTTCAAGAACATCAATGCCCTGATGGCCGCCAGCAGTGAGGAATTGCAGGAGGTGGAGGGCATTGGCGAGGTCATGGCGCAAAGCATCGTCAGCTACTTCCATGATAAGACCAATCGGGAGATTATCGAGAGGTTGCGCCAGGAAGGGTTGCAGATGCAGCTCTCAAATAGTCAGATGCTGCCTAAGAGTGATAAGCTGGAAGGCATGAATATTGTTATCAGTGGCGTCTTTTCCCGTCACAGCCGTGATGAATACAAGACTCTCATTGAGCAGCATGGGGGTAAGAACGTAGGCTCCATCAGCAGTAAGACTTCTTTCATATTGGCTGGCGAGAACATGGGACCTTCCAAACTTCAGAAAGCAGAAAAGCTTGGCATTGAGATTCTCGATGAAGACACTTTCCTCAGTCGTTACGAAATAGAAGAAACTGTATGATATGAAAATTATTGTCAGTCAAGAGATAGAAACCATTTGTCCCGGCTTTGTTGGAGCTTGCGTGGAGGCGGAGGTTGTAAACACTCCTTATTCAGAGGGGTTATGGCAGGAGATACATGCTTTGGGCGAGCAACTCCGTTCTTCGCTCACTACCGAGTCGCTAAAGAAACTCTCCGGCATTGCAGCCACTCGTCGTATCTATAAAGCATGTGGAAAAGACCCATCACGCTATAGGCCGGCTTCTGAGGCATTGATTCGTCGCATGCTACAGGGCAAGGAGCTATATCAGATTGATACCCTTGTGGACCTCATCAACCTTGCCAGTATCAAGTTTGGTTATAGCATTGGCGGCTTTGATGCCAATAAATTTGTAGGTGATACATTGACGTTGGGCATCGGTAAGACGGGAGAGCCCTATGAGGGCATTGGTCGCGGTATGCTGAACATTGAGGGATTGCCTGTCTATCGGGATGCTGTCGGTGGAGTGGGAACTCCCACAAGTGATAACGAACGCACCAAGATAACGCTCTCTACTACCCGGCTCTGTGTACTTATCAACGGCTACGACGGTAACGAGACGCAGGTTCGTGCCAATGCTGATTATATATTGCATTTGCTTCGTTACTATTGTCAGTCAGAAGGAGGCACCTATTTTATATATTAACTACCTATTTTATAAATAATACACAACTATGAAAATTTTATTTGTATGTATCATCACGTTTCTGAACCTGATGACCATGCAGGCACAGACCTGTCAGATTCCGGTCTCTGAGATTCATGAGAAGATGGCTCAGGGAAAATATCAACCCACATGGGAGTCGTTGCGCCAGCACAAAACACCAGAATGGTTTCGTAATGCCAAGTTTGGCATTTGGGCCCACTGGGGACCGCAGTGCGTGGAGGGCTCTGGCGACTGGATGGCGCGCAACCTCTACATGGAAGGGTCTGGTGCTTACCAACACCATGTAAAAAACTACGGCCACCCATCGGAGTTTGGCTTCAAGGACATTCTGCCTCTCTTCAAGGCAGAGCACTGGAACCCCGAGAAGCTGGTGGAACGATACAAACGGGTTGGTGCTCAATATTTTTTCGTGATGGCAAACCATCATGACAACTTCGACATGTGGGACTCGAAGTACCAGCCTTGGAACGCTAAGAATATTGGGCCTCGGCGCGATGTGCTGGCAGAGTGGGAGGCTGCAGCCCGCAAACAAGGACTGCCCTTCGGTCTTTCGTTTCATGCCGACCATGCGTGGTTGTTCTACGAGACAGCGCAGCGTTACGACCTTAACGGACCGAAAGCCGGTGTTTATTACGATGGACATCTGACTAAGGCTGATGGCAAGGGAAAATGGTGGGAAGGCTATGACCCGCAGCAGCTTTATGCGCAGCAACATCCCATGAGTGAGCGCAGCTGGTGGGGTGGGGCGCTCCACCAGCAGTGGGATTGGACCCATGGTGCTGCGCAGCCAACACAGGAGTATGTCACCAACTTCTATGACCGTACGCTTGATGCCATCAATCGTTACCACCCAGACCTGACCTATTTTGATGTCACGGTACTGCCCTTCTATGACATCAGCGATGCAGGCTTGAAGATTGCCGCTCACCTCTATAATACCAACGAGCAGAGCGTGCTCTTCGGAAAGATACTGAATGAAGAACAGCGAAAGGCCATCACCTGGGATGTCGAGCGCGGTGCTCCCAGCTATATCGTTCCGGAACCCTGGCAGACCTGTACCTGCATCGGAGGCTGGCACTACAACACTGGCATCTATGAGCACAATGGATACAAGTCGGTGTTGACGGTTGTACGCCAGTTGGTTGATGTGGTGTCAAAGAACGGCTGCCTGCTACTCAATATCCCACTGAGGGCCGATGGCACCTATGACGAGAAAGAGGCTCTCTTCCTCGATGAACTGGAGGCTTGGATGAAGGTCAATGGTGAAAGTATCTTCGAAACCCGTCCGTGGGTCATTTTTGGTGAAGGCCCTGTGGCAGGAGCTAACATCAAGATGAATGCCCAAGGCTTTAATGACGGCCAGTACAGCAAGATGGATGCCCGCGACATTCGTTTCAATCAGACCCGGAAATATCTCTATGCCACCCCCATGGCATGGCCGGCCGATGGAAAACTTGTCATCAAGACTTTGGCAAAGGGCAACAGCCATCTCAGGAAACCTGTCACCAACGTCTATCTCTTAGGCCACGGAAAAGTCAAGGCTCATCAAACCAGTGACGGACTCGTCATCACGCTACCGCAGCCTCTCAACAACGTCGTTCCGGTGTTGAGGATAGCCAAATAGAGGGAAAAGAGAAGCTATTGTCTGTAGCTCAATGCGGCACCAATGGCAGTACTGAACTCGGCATGGCGTGGGATGTGAAATCTCACGCCATACATTTTCACGTTCTCATCGAAGACAGCCTTACAGAGAGGCAGTCGTGTCAGGTTGCCAATCATCACAAAGTCGCCGATTCCGCTACCCAGAGAAGAGAGGTAGGTAGCGCTGCAGATAGACTGAAGCACCATCCAGATGATGCCCAATGCAACATCTTCGCGACAGGCATCAGCCTTGGCGTTGCCAAAGAGCGAGGCAATGGCATCCATCGGAAGGCCAGGAATGGGTTTGGCACTGATGTCGCTGATGAGAACATTGATCTTCGACTTGTCACCCCTCTCGGCAAGCTCCACCACCTGACCTATGTCTTCGGTTTTCAGCAGTAGGCGCGAGAGCCCTTGCAGCGTGCCGCCACCAACCCCGATGCCACCAATATGTTTGATGTCGCTTCCGTCACACTTGATGATGGAGGTCCCGGTGCCCATGCTCACCACCATCATGCGGTCTATGTCGGTTTCGAAGCGCGCCCCAAGGCCATCGGCAATAAACTCTTCAGCCTTAGAGGTGGGCAGACCATAGACTGGCGACTCTATGTAGGCACTGCCCACACCGGTAATCATTACCTGCTCAACGTCATCCAACACAATCTTGTTGTCGTAGAGATACTTGCCAAAAGCCCCGTAGAGAGAAGTCACGGGGTCGGTGGCACGAATGCAGATAGGGGCCACCACCTGCCGGTCGTTGTTGATACCCACAATTTTGGTCGTGCTGATGCCGACATCAATGCCTATTACAATTCCCATAAGAATATATGATGGTTATTGGTTTTGAGAGCGCAAAAATACAAAAAAACTTTTATCGAGCCTTCGCTTTAATGGAAAAACATATTATTTTACTTCCCATTCAAAGATACCGGCAGACTTATCGACTGGAAGTTGCACCTCCAGTTTCAGGGCTCGGACTTTCACGGGGTCGAAGACAACAGTGTTGGGTTCTCCCTTCTTGGTGCCATACTTAGTATGGGCATTGACAGGTTGCCAGATGCCGTCTTTGTTGAGGTAGAGAATCTTCCAATCTGTTGGGACGCTACATCCTCCCCATGGTTGATCATCAAACCAATAGACCGTGGCTTCCGAAACAACAGCTTCTTCCTTGAACTCATAGCTTATCCACTCTGTGGAAGCCTGTTTGGGCCACCAATGGTAGTAAGGCACCGAGCGGTCGTCTCCGTCCTTCGGGGTCAATCTGTCGTTGATGCTGGACAAGGCTTTAGTCTTGACAGAGGCATCAATCTTACTCTCTGATGCAATTGTTGCAGGTAGTGCGGGCCTTGTGGCATTCAAATTCTGTGGCAGCCAAACGCGCATGTTACCGCTTCCGCGGTGACACCAGGCATAATAGGGAATAAGCCTGAGCGTGACGTCTTGCGTTTCCAGACGTCCGTTTTGATCGAAGTTCAGCACCTGTGCCTCCGTTGTAATCATGTTGAGCGCGTGATGGATGGTGGCATGCTGGCTGTCGTTGGATTCAAAGGAAAAGTCAGTGGGTACGACCTCAAACCTGGGCGACTGGTTGAGTAGCAGGCTGTGAAGGTTAAAATCATTATCCGGCCATTCAGCACAATATACGATGGGGCCTCGCTCAATGCTCACCATACCTCGGTCGGCTTCCACACGGCTGTTGGCTCTTACCAACTTCGGTAGCATGGGGAGAGAGAGTTCCACCGTGTCACCCTTCTTCCATTTGCGCGTGATAGAGAGGTAGCCGTCTTCTCCAATGAGAACTTCCTGCGGAATGTCGTTGACGCAGACGTTCCACCGGTCTCCAGTCTTCACCGGCTGAGTGTGATAGGTGTATAGGTCGCTTGGCACCACATGTCCTCGCGCCCACCCGGGAATACGGAGCTTTAGCGTGAAGCGTCCGGCGAAATTCTTATCCACCCTTACTCGTATGTTGCCGTCCCAGGGATAGTTTGTTGTCTGGGTGACAGCCACTTTTTTTCCATTGACAGCCAGTTGCGTGGAGTTGCTCATGTAGAGGTTCACAAAGACGGCGGGATTCTCCACCCTGTTGTTTACTGCATATACATATCCTGGCAGTGAAGGCATGAAGCGACAGATGTTGCTGGGGCAGCAGGCGCATCCGAACCAGGGCTGCCGTTGGTGTTGCCCCATAGACTCCAGGGGGTTAGGGTAGAAAAATGTCCCTCCGTCCAGCGATACACCGCTGATGAGACCATTGTAGAGCGTGCGTTCCAGCACGTCAAAATATTTCGACTCGCCATGAAGTAGGAACAGACGGTAGTTTACATAGACGTTGCCGATGGCGGCGCACGTTTCGCAGTAGGCCGACATATTGGGCAGCTCATAGTTCTTGCCGAAAGCCTCACCGTTGCTGGTAGATCCGATGCCTCCGGTGATGTAGAGCTTCTTGCTCACAATGTTTTCCCAGATGCGGTCGATGGCGCGTATATAGGAAGAGTCGCCCGTCAGCGCGGCCACATCGGCCATGCCGGCATACATGTAGGCTGCCCGCACGGCATGACCCACAGCCTCGTCTTGTTCCACCACCGGTTTGTGAGCCTGGCTATATTCATGCTTGATGGTGGTTTTTCCACGCCAGTCGAGAAAAAATTTCGCCTCGTCTAAATACTTCTTTTCGCCCGTGGCAATGTAAAGTCGGGCCAGTGCCATCTCTGCAATCTGGTGACCGGGAACCACGCACGCCTGTGCGGGGTTGGGACCCACCTCGCGCACAACGCAATCGGCATAGCGGCGAGCAATGTCGAGAAACTTTCTCGAGCCTGTCGCCTGCCAGTGGGCGACGGCAGCCTCCACCATGTGCCCCAAGTTATACAGCTCGTGGCTCAGGTCCTCCTCCTTGCTCCATCGCGTGTCGCCTGCCCATTGATGGGGTTTCTTGGGGTTGATGGTTCGGGCGGTGTAGAGATACCCGTCGGGTTCTTGTGCAGCCGCCACAATGTCGAGCACCGAATCGATGTAGTGCTTCAGGGCGTCGTGCTTGCGCTTCGCCTCGCGGTCTTTGGCATCAACAGGAAGACTAAGCACATAGCTTGCTCCCTCGATGGTTTTATACACATCGGTATCGTCGAACGAATAGCCCATGAAGCTGGGCACATCGTATGCGTCGCTCGGGTGCGAAGCCTTCACGAAGTTTTCATACCTGCCCTCGCTCTCACATTTGCTGAATGCCAGCGGAATGGTAACGGTGCGGCTCGCCTCCATTCTTTCGCCCCAGAAGGTGTGGGGTGCAATCTGCACCTGCGTGAACGGAACGGGAGCTATGGGATAGCCCGCCAGCGGTTGATGGGTTTGTGCCACCGAAGCAGTGGAAAACAGTAAGGCCGCAGCCAGTGGTGCATGCCAGAAGCGCAGCTTATGCGCGAATGATTTGTTCATAACTGTATAGTTGATGATAAGTAAATGCAAAGTTACGAAAAGTCGAGAGCAATACAAAATAAATGATATTTATTTTTATTGCCGAGACGGAGTAACTTTGGAGAATTAACGCACGCAAAGCGGGCCATAGCAGCGAATGTGGAAAAATCCTTGGGAAAATGCTGATTCTTAGCGAAAAGTTTGTAACTTTGCTCACGATTCCAGACGATAAGAACGTAACCAAGTCAGTGAAACCGGCGCGAAAGGGTTAACCCTTTCAGTTGTAAGAGCAATATACAGACAACCACTCCAGTCTAACTGACAACCAATATCGTTATAGGAATCAAAAGAGGTAAACGCTTTTAGTGAGATAATAATTATTGTAATAACCAGTTAAGTTTAACTCTCCAAATAGTGACGACTGGTGATATGAGGATGAATCTGAGAGAACGGTATCGGTGGTTCAGAATCTGGCAGGAGCACCCGTTTGATTACGCGAACCACAGCGAGCACACCACCAGATGTGCCAACTGCGGTACGGAGTTCCGTGACAACTTCTGTCCCCGCTGCGGCCAGAAAGCCGGGGTGGGGCGTATAGGGTGGAACACGGTGCGGCAGGGCATCATGATACTCTGGGGCATGGACAACCGCTCGCTCAGTTTCACGCTGGTCCAACTGGCATTGCGGCCCGGCTACCTGATACACGACTATATCAGCGGCAAGCGGCAGGTGGCGTTCCCACCCGTGAAGATGCTGTTCATCGTAGCCCTTGCCAACGCGCTGGCCGCTCGACTGCACGAGAAACTCTATGGCAGCGTAGCAGAGGCACAGACCTTTGAGGGGAATTTGGCCTTCCTGAACCAGTTTATGACCTGGGCGAAGGACAATACGGCCTGGAGCACGCTGCTCTGCATGGCAGTATTTATCCTCCCCACGTGGCTGTTCTTCCGCCGTGCCCCCCGCTACCCCCGGCACAACCTGCCCGAAGGGTTCTTCATTCAGGTGTTCATGGCCAGCCTCAACCTGCTGATAGACACGGTTGCCCAGTTGACGGTCATGCAAGTCAGCCTCCTGTTCCCCATCTATTTCATCGTGACCTACAGGCAACTCTTCGGCTACGGGTGGTGGGGCACCATCTGGCGGCTTCTCTTCTGTGCCGCTATCGGTCTCGGGCTAATCATCATGGCTGCTATGGCCTCGGTGGTCTGGTTCAATGCAGAGGAGATTTTCAAATGAAGTTTTAAGGTGGGTTCTATTAATTCGCTTTGTTAATCACTCGCCAATGTAAAACAAAACCGTGGGAATTAACAGAACCCACCTTAACCAATGTAATAAAGAAATATGAGAAGAATCATGCAATGGGTGCTCGCCGCCTCCCTCATCAGCGGCACAAGCGTATTCACATCGTGTTCGTCGGACAACGACGACAACCCTGCAACTAAACCAGGAGCGAACAGCCAACTCGTAGGCCAATGGTATTCCGACGTATCGGGGGCTACATACGCCGCCTGGACTTACGGCAAGGCATGGCAGCAGACGGAACTGAAGGCCGACGGCACAGGCGTAACCAACATCTATTACCTCAACAACGACGATGCCGTGGCCCGTGAGCGCTATTCGTTCACCTATACCGCCACGGAGGGCGTGCTGACGATGGACATCGCGGAGAGAAACACCAAGACCACTGCCAGATATGCCGTGAGCGAAGGCAAGTTGCTGCTGACGGAGGGCGAAGGCCAGACGGTCATGCAGAAGATGGATGACGCGAAGGCTAAGGACTTTGATGCGTGGAACAGGAAGGACAACCTGGTCAATGTGCCGCAGCCCGCCCGCTACACCGTCTTTGTCTATGGCAATGCCGAAGGCATAGCAGATAAGGTTATTGAGTATGGCTTCTGGGAGAAGATACAGCCGCTGCTCACGGATCACAACAACGTCCGTGTGGTCTGCTTCTACAAATATGGCAAGGACCTGCCCGAGGAGAAAAAGCCCTTTACAGGTAAGTATGCCGACCCGGGCGACATCGTATGGTTCGATCTGAACGACACGACCAACCTGGAGAATATTCGTAACGGAGGACTTCAGGCTCTGGGGTATGAAAAGGAGGCCCAGGCTATGAAACTGTGCGACCCCAAGACCGTCAGCGCGTTCATCCAGATCAGCAGCCTCGTGTGTCCTGCCGAGCAGTATGTGTTCAGCATCTGGGGACATGGCTCCGGACTGAGCCCCATGGCCGATTTCCCCGGCAAATACGAAGACCCCGCCGCTGCCCCTGCCACCCGAGGGGTCATTGGCGATGAGTGGAATAACGGTGAACAGTTGGACATGTATGAACTGAGTACCGCCATCCGTTCCGCAGGCCTGAACCGGCTGAACACCATATTCTTCCACAACTGCCTGATGGGCAACATGGAGACACTGACCGAACTGCGCGGCCTGTCAGACTACATCGTGGCCTCGGCGCATCTGCTCTCAAGTGAAGGCGAACTGCTCACGGAATATGTCCGTGGACTGCTGGAGAAAGGAAACACCGAGGATGCCATCGCGCAGATGTTTGAGCGCGTGCGTCCGGCATGGGACCAATCCTATCACGACATTGAAGAAGATAATGGGCAAATAGTGGAGTCCTGGAACAACGGTGACTACAAACTCATCCGTACCGCCAAACTCGATGCCATCATCGATGCCGCCAAGCGCCTCGCCGACAGGCTCGTCGCTCTCTACCCCACACAGAAGGAGGCCATCGACAGCGCTACGCAGAAGGTATATCGGTTCTATACCCTCATTCTAAATTACGTGCCCCCCAAGCAGCGTCACCTGTTAACCTACGTGAATCCCTTTGTCGATCTGGCAGACTATGCACATTTGTTGGCAAAAGAGACTGGCGACACAGAAATGGCAGCCATCTCTGCCGATCTGGACAAAGCCTTCAGCGAAGCCTTCGTCCACTATGCCGACGTCAGCACGAACGAACAGCATCTGGATCACTACACACTGAGCATCTGCCTGACCAACAACAACTTTTACACGGCAGATGCCGCCGAATTGCCTCTTGTTGATTATTTTGTTCCCAATCATCTGTGCAATTTCGACCAAGGCTACGAGCAGACCACATTCCACAAACTGACGGGATGGGGCAACTGGCTGCGCACCAACCAGCAACTGCTTTGGGGCAATCCCACAAGCGGCGGCGGCGACCCGCTCAAGTGAATAAATTACGGCACATACAACTTCGTAAGTTGAAATAATCAAAAGATATAATACATATTCATGAAGAGGCGGCACGGGCCTTCGATGCCGGTTGGGCGGGTGTCTTTTACAAGACTATCTGCAAGCAGGAAATCCGCGAAGTGTCGCCACGCTTCGATGCCGTGAATTTTCTTATGAGAGTGATGATTGAAAAATAAATTGGTACAACGATTATTCCCAAAAAGTTGCTGAGAGGCCAGAGCACTTTTTGGGAATAATCAGTCAAGTCGCATTCTTGTTACTTGTTTTTTGCATGGAAGGCTTTTTGCTTCTTTTTCATGTGCTTCCCCTTTAGCGGGTTGTTACCTTTTGGATGCCCCTTGCGTGCCTTCAGCTTCTGCTGAATCTGGCTATCCACTGCATAGAACATGGACACCTGTTTGGGTGTGAGCACCGTGGAAAACTCATCGACATATTTGACTCTCACTGCTTGTGCACGCAGTTGCCGTTCCATCTTCTGTTTTTGTCTGGCCACGGCCTCCTCGTCGTTGGCTGGCTTTGTGGGCTTCTTTCGTTCTCCCCATGCTGCTCTCATGTCATCGCAATAGCGTCGATAGATGTTGACAAACTTCGGTTTTTGTTCATCACTGATTTTTACTCGATAGACCAACTCGCGAACCTTAGCTTCAAAAAAACGTTCGTTCATGTCGGCTGCTTTGTTGTCCTGGGCTGACGCCGTGAGGGCTGACAGCACGAACAGGACGGAAAATAGAAACTGTTTCATGTCTTCGGAAATGTTTAGTTTATGGTTCATATTCTGGAATGTCTTCTAAGTCGTAGTAGGCAAGAAATTGTGCTTCGTCATCGCTGATGCCATCCAGAAATTCATCGATGGGGCCAACTTCTTCAGTTTGTGCCATGGTGTCGGTGAGCTGTTGTTCCGTGTTTATCAGACTATAGCCTACGCCTGCCACCAGTAGGAGAATGGCTGCAGCTGAGGTGACGGCAAGTCTTACATGTCTGTTTATTGCTGGCCAGAGTGAAACGGTTTTGGCTTTCCTACGCTTTTCAATGGCTTGCTCTGTTGCCCTCTCTATCAAACTGTTCAGATAGTCTTCGCTCTCTGTGTAGGGCATCTTCTTTCCTATACTCTCAAACTCTTTCATGATTAATGTTCTTGAATGTATTTTTTTATTTTTTCAACTGCAAAGTGGTAGTTGGTCTTCAGTGTATTGACTTTTTTACCCGTGATGTGTGAGATCTCTTCGTAGCTCAACTCGTCGTAGTATCGAAGGTTGAAGGCAATGCGTTGCTTGGTGGGTAGGGTGAGCACTGCTTTCTGGAAGATGACTTCTGCGGCTTGGCTGTCAAGTGAAGTTTCTGCTGTCAGCTTGTTGGTGAGTGTTCCGCTCAACGCGTCAATGCTTTGAAACAGATGGGTGTCTCTTCTAAGCTGCTGTAAGGCTTCGTTGGTGGCAATTCGGTAGAGCCAGGCAGACAGCGAGCCCTCTCCCTTGAAACTGTCGATATGATTGAAGACTTTGATGCAGGTTTCCTGCAGTGCGTCCTCAGCATGCTCGTGGCTCACCACGATGCGACGTATATGCCAGTAGAGCTTTTCTCCGTATTCTTTCATCAGTATGCGGAAGCCTTGTTCCCGCTGGGCGGGGACGGCAAGCATCTGTTTTAGTCTTTCTTCTGTCATGCTTTAGCATCTGTCGTTCTACATATCCTTAGATACATGAAACGGTAAAAAGTTAAATTCAGTGGTGAAAAAATATGAGTTGTAGTGAATAAAACGATATTTTCAGTTGATGAATGATGCTTTTTTCGTACTTTTGTGCCATTGATAATATAGTTCATGTTATGAAAAGATATTGTTGGATTCCATTGCTTCTTCTATTTCCGTTCATGGCTTGGGCAGATATGAAGAAAAACAACCAGCCTGTAACAGGTTCCATTCAGGAGGTACCCTTTACGGCAGTTCGCCTATATGATTCTTTCTGGGCACCTCGCATAGAGGTTAACCGCACGACAAGTATCCCCTCTGCTTTTCGCGAGTGTGAGAAAAACGGGCGCTTTGACAACTTTGCCATTGCTGCTGGACTGAAGAAAGGTGAACATCGGGGTGACTTCTCTTTCGACGACACTGACCCCTACAAGGTCATTGAAGGTGCCAGCTACTCGTTGGCAGTGCACTACGACAAGCAGCTTGACCACTATCTTGACAGCGTCATTGCCATCATTGCTGCGGCCCAGGAACCTGATGGCTATCTGACAACCTGTGTTACCAACAAGTGTTATCGCCTTTCCGGTTGGTGGGGACGGGCTAAGTGGGAAAAGCTCAACTCTCATGAGTTGTATAATAGTGGCCACATGATTGAGGCGGCTGTTGCCCACTATCGTGCTACAGGCAAGCGCACATTTCTCAATGTCGCCATCAAGAATGCTGACCTGATTTGCCGAACCTTTGGTGAGGAAGAAGGAAAGATACACCGTCCCGGCGGCCATCCCATCATTGAGATGGCTCTGTGTAAACTCTATAAAGTGACGGGCAATCGTAAGTATCTCCTGCAAGCCCGGTATTTCGTTGATGAGACGGGGCGAGGCACCGATGGACATAAACTCTCAGAGTATTCTCAGGATCACATGCCCATCCTTCAGCAGACTGAAATCAAAGGCCATGCTGTACGGGCAGGCTACCTGTATAGCGGTGTGGCCGATGTAGCCTCGTTGATGGGTGACACGGCATACTTCCGTGCTTTGGAGCGCATTTGGGAGAATATGTCGGAGAAGAAACTTTTTATTACTGGGGGCATAGGCAGCCGTGCGCAGGGTGAGGGCTTCGGCCCCAACTATGAGCTGAATTCCCACACTGCCTATTGTGAGACATGTGCTGCCATTGCCAACGTGTATTGGAACTATCGCATGTTCCTGGCTACAGGAGAGGCGAAATATATGGACATCGTGGAGCGCGCATTATATAATAATGTGTTGAGTGGTGTGAGTCTCTCGGGAGACCGGTTCTTCTACGACAACCCCTTGGAGAGCGGTGGAGAACATGAGCGACAGGCATGGTTTGGTTGTGCCTGCTGTCCGGGCAACATCACGCGGTTCATCCCCTCAGTTCCGGGATATATTTATGCTGTAAATCATAAAGACCATGGAACAAAAGACGGTGAATCGGTTTTTGTAAACCTCTTTATGAGCAATACCACAGAGTTGAAGGTCGCTGGAAAAAAACTCACCCTGGAACAGCAGACCGACTATCCATGGGATGGCAAGGTGAGGGTCTGCGTGAAGAAGGGTGGTGGCAGGTTTGCTTTGAAGATTCGCATTCCCGGGTGGCTAAGCCAACGTCCGCTGCATAATGGACTCTACTATAATCAGGAGAAAATCTTCGACAGCGGTCCGGAGTGGACAGCTATGGTCAATGGCATAGAACTGGTAGGCTCCCATCGCGAGTGGCTCAGTGGTACAGGCGACATTCGTCCGCGCATGGAGAAGGGTTATCTGGTGATAGAACGTCAGTGGAGGGCTGGTGATGAGATTGTGCTAAACCTCAATATGAAGGTCAACCGTATAGCTGCCAACAGTCTTGCTGAAGACCTCCGAGACAAGATAGCCTTGGAGCGTGGGCCCATCGTCTATTGTCTGGAAGCATCCGACCAGCCAGACCAAACCATCTTCGACAAGTTTGTTCCTTATGATTCAAAGATAGAGAGCCATTTTGAGCAAGAGATGCTGGGTGGTGTGGTGGTGCTCGAAGGCGAAGCCCAAAAAGTTAATCTGCTTGGCAAAGTTAAGCCAGTGAAGTTCCGTGCCATTCCATACTCCACATGGAACAACCGCGGACCGCAGGCCATGGAGGTGTGGGTGGCATCCAACACCACTACAGCTGTGCCCACCCCCCGTCCTGGCAAGGCAGCTTCAGCCAAGACATTTGCCAACCGCGGCCCTATACAAAACGATGCACCGGAAACAGCTCCCGTTGACTCCTGGGCCGGTGGTGTGAACGACCAGTGGGAACCCAAACGTTCAAGCGATACCTCGAAGCCCTATCATTACTGGTGGTTGAAGCGTGGAACGCAGGAAGCCATCAGTTACCAGTGGGACCAGGAGCAATATGTCAGTGAGGTGCAGGTCTATTGGCTGGATTTTAATCATTATGACGGTGACTTCCGTGTGCCTGAGTCGTGGACACTCTACTACAAGACCGGCAACGGACAGTGGCGTGAGGTGGAAGACCACGAGCCCTACACAGTTTTGAAAGACTGTTACAACAGCGTGCGCTTTAAGCCCGTGAAGACCACAGCACTGAAGATTGTTGCCAAGCTCCAGTCGGGACAGTCGGGTGGAGTACTGGAATGGAAGGTCTTCTGAGGTCGGCAGAGGTCGTCTTTCATGATGTAAAAGGAAAGCACTCATCTACCAATATAATTTATTTTACTTTGCAATATAATTTATTTTACTTTGCAATATAATTTATTTTACTTTGCAATATAATTTATTTTACCTTGCAATATAATTTATTTTACTTTGCAATATAATTTATTTTACTTGATAAAGGGCCGTTGGAGAGAAGATGAAAGGGCTGTTATAAGGATGTAAAAACAAACTAAGAACAAGCTATACATGATGAAACGAACATTAGTGACAAGTCTTGCAGCCGTTGTAACAGCAGCTGTGATGCATGCTCAGGGAACGGTGGAAGACTATCGTCGTGCCTATTCATTAGGTGAGAAGTTCAGTGCTCAGCGTGTCTGGAACTGGGCACATGACGTAAAATGGAGCGACTCGGCCCATGTGGTGAGCTACAGCTACTATACGTCCGCAGGTCAGCGATGGGCTACCTGTAATGCCGAGACAGGGGAGATTCGCGTCTTCGAAACTGAAGCGGCCATGAAGGAGCAGCTCGGCGGTCATGCGGCCATACCGGGAGACCGCCGTGGCGGCAGGCGTGGCGACCGCGACAATCGACAGAACTACAAAGGACGTCAGCAGCAACGCCACTGGATGGAGGTGGACGAAGAGAGCGACCAATGGGCCGTCACCTCGCCCGATGGGCGCTGGGAAGCCTGGGTAGAGGGCTATAACGTAGTCGTGAAGCCTGTGGGAAGCCGTGGAGAGAAGCGTCAGCTGACGCAGGATGGCACAATCGGCAACTATTACTCCAGCCGAATTCTGTGGAGTCCTGACAGTCGCCGGCTGTTCACCTGCAAGCGACGGGCCGTGGAGAAACGCTATGTCTATTATGTGGAGTCATCACCGAAGGACCAGCTCCAGCCTGTGCTCCACAAACAGGAGTATGCCAAGCCGGGCGACGAACTGCCCCAGCGAGTGCCTTGTATCTTCGACTTGGAGACTGGGCGGCAACTTACGGCAGACACTGTGCTATGCCCCAACCAGTATAGCCTGAGCTGGTTTGAGTGGTCGGCAGACGGCAGTGAGGTTCGCATGGAGTACAACCAGCGCGGTCACAAGGTCTATCGCGTTCTGGCCATGAATGCCGAGACGGGCCGCTTGCGCACGCTGGTGGAGGAAAGAAGCGACAAATTCGTGAACTACAACCGCACATACCGCAAATATCTGTCCGATGGGAGGTTGCTCTGGATGAGCGAGCGCGACAACTGGAACCACCTCTATCTGTATGACGTGAGTCAGAGAACGAAGATGCAGAAGAAAAAAGGTGCTAAGACGGAAGACTGCTTTCAGCTGACCCGAGGCGACTGGTGCGTGCGGCGGGTGGTGCATGTCGATGAAGAAGCGGGCGTGGTTTACTTCACGGCCAGCGGCATGAACAAAGAAGAAGATCCTTACCTCATACATTATTATAAGATAGGGCTGGACGGAAAGGGCCTCGTTTGCCTGACACCGGAGAACGGCAACCACAAGGCTGTCTTTACCAATGACTGGAAATATCTTGCCGATACCTACTCGCGAGTAGATATGCCCCCTGTGACCTGCCTGCGCAGGACGGCCGACGGCAGCCTGGTGCAGACGCTGGCACAGGCCGACATCAGTCAACTCTCGAAAGAAGGATGGCACGCGCCAGAGGTCTTCACGGCCAAGGGGCGCGACGGTGAGACCGACATCTGGGGCATCATCCAGCGACCCACCAACTTCGACCCGCAGCACCGGTACCCCGTTATTGAGTATATCTATGCCGGGCCTGGCGATGCCTACACGCCAAAAGACTTCAACCCCTACAACTGGAATATGACATCGCTGGCTGAGCTGGGATTCATTGTGGTGCAGATGGACGGAATGGGAACCTCATGGCGCGGTAAGAAGTTTGAGGAGGTGTGCTACAAAAACCTGAAAGATGCTGGATTCCCCGACCGCATGGCATGGCTGAAGGCTGCCGCAGAGAAATATCCCTATATGGACATCGACCGCGTGGGAATCTTCGGAGCATCGGCGGGCGGACAGGAATCGACAACGGCCGTGTTGCTGCATGGTGACTTCTACAAGGCCGCCTATTCCTCTTGTGGCTGCCATGACAACCGCATGGACAAGATTTGGTGGAACGAACAGTGGATGGGCTATCCCGTCGATTCCAGCTATGTGGAGTGTAGCAACGTCTATCATGCGCCCAAGCTGGAAAGACCCCTGATGCTCGTTGTGGGCGAGCTGGATGACAATGTCGATCCCGCCAGCACCATGCAGGTGGCCGACGCGCTTATCCGAGCCGGCAAAGACTTTGAGTTGGTGGTGCTACCCGGTGTCCATCACTCCATGGGCGAACGCTTCGGTGAGCACAAGCGCTACGATTTCTTTGTCAGGAATCTGATGGGAGTGACTCCCCCGAAGTGGAACGAGCTGAAATAGGGCGCACCACCTGTCCTCCCTGAACAGGTCACTTTTTTATGCCACATTACTGAATCACTGCGCACCAACCGCCATTGCGAACGAGGTGGATGCTCATCTTGGCTGAGGGCTGAATGGTGCCGGCCACGACTTTCTTGTAGTCCACGGCGATGCGGTGGGCATTGCGCCCGTCCTGGAAATAGGTCAGCTGACCGGGCTTTGTAAGGAAGTCGAAGGACAACTCCAGGTCCTGCGGCTTGTCGCCGGTGATAGCTCCTACGAACCACTTCGTCCCCTTTCGCTTGGCTACGACATAGTAGTCGCCGGCACGGGCGGCGAGCACGCGGGTCTCGTCCCATGTGGTGGGTACTGAAGCGATGAACTCCGTACACTCGGCTTCGCGCAGATAGCGCGTGGGACTATCGGCCAGCATCTGCAAGCCACTCTCGAAGCAGACGTAGAGGGCCATCTGGTAGGCACGGGTGCCACCCCCCATCGGTCGGTCGCCGGTGCCACGGTTCTCATTGGGCTGTGCGTTCTCCATAGCACCTGGGGTGAAGTCCATCGGCCCCACGGCATTGCGCATGAAAGGCAGCCAGATGCTGTTGTCCGGGCGACAGCCTCCGCCCTGTTCCAGTCCGCGAACGCCTTCGTAGGAGATGAGGTTTGGCAGCCGCTGCTCCATGCCGGCAGGCTTGAACGACCCGTGGAAATCGACGAGCAGATGGTTCCGGGCGCACTCGCGGGCCACACGCTCATAAAAGTTCACCATCCACTGGTCACTATGATCCATGAAGTCTATTTTCAAGCCCTTCACGCCCATTTTTGCATAGAAAGGGATGAGGTCGAAATGCTGTTCGACGGTGAGCCACGATAGCCAGAGGATGATACCAACGTTCTTCTCACGACCGTAATCAACGAGTTCCTGCACGTTGATCTCGTCGCGGGTGGTGAAAGGGTCCTCGACGCGTTTATTCCAGCCCTCGTCAAGGAGTATATATTCCACGCCGAACTTGGATGCTGTTTCTATGATGTACTTATAGGTGTCGTTATTAATACCCGTCTCGAAGTCAACGCCCCAGACCGTCCAGTGGTTCCACCAGTCCCAGCAGACCTTGCCAGGCTTGATCCACGATGTGTCGCCGAACTCGCACTTGCCCCCCAGCACTACCTCCATCTGGTTCAAGGCTATGTCAGCATCGGTGCCGATGACGGCGAAGCGCCAGGGCAGGGTGCGGGTGGCGTCGGTGCGGGCTATGCACGGGCGCTCTTTGGTGATGCGCCAGCCGCGGTCGCCGTTGGGCTGCCACGCCTCAGGCGACTTGGGGTGGCGGGCCGAGAAGCCGTTCTTACCCGTGGGCTGGAGGAACATGTGGGGGTAGTCGCGCACGTCGCTCTCGGAGAAGAGGACTTTCGTGCCCCTGGGTGTCTCGAAGAGCACGGGCAGGTAGGTCATCTCATCGTCGGCCTTCAGCTCTGACATCGGGATGTGGGTGTAGGGATTTTCATACGAGGTGCCGAAGCCGCGGGTCTTGGAGATATGTGCGGTGAAAGCCTCCGGCATACGGAGGTCAAGTCCCTCGCTGACCACATCGGTCTGTCCCTTGCCTTTCTTGATGGTGAAGCGGTAGGCCACACCGTTGTCGTAGGCACGCAGGTCGAGACCAATACCACCTTTGAACGAGAGTGTCAGCTGGTTGGCCCGGTTGGGCACCTGTGCCTGTTTCAGGGGTACGACGGGACGAATCACTTCATTCACCGTGGAGCGTTTCGTACCGCTTAGCCTTGGGTTCGCCCCGAACTGCTCGTTGCCCACCTGCAGGCTCAGGGGGCAGGCGTCCAGAATCAGTTCGTCACCTCGGAAGGCACTCAGCATGAGCTGTCTGCCCACGGCGACCTCCAGTTTGATGTTCCCATCAGGAGACGTCAGCGTCTCCGTCTTGTCATCGGCCGAAGCCGTCGTGCCCAGCAGCATCAGTGCCAAGCCTACCAATAAAATTCTGTTTTTTTTCATTGCGTTTGAAAACGATTTTTAGTTGTTTGCTTGCAAAACTAATTAAAATGATGGAGAAAGCAAAGCAATAATCCAAAATATTCAGACTGTCAAACAATATTGGCAAAAACATGAACATAATAAAACATTATTATGTACCTTTGCCGTATCTTTGCCGTGCAATCACTAAAAACAACAAATTTATGAGTAAAAGAATGTTCGCCTTTCTGATAGTGGCCATAGTATTCTTCGTGGTCCATGTTGAGGCGCAGGAAAAGCAGAAGAAAGTCTATATGGTAGCTGATGCGCATTTGGACACTCAGTGGAACTGGGATGTTCAGGCCACCATCAAGAGCCACATCTGGAACACGATGGTACAGAACTTCCGCTTGTTCGAGCAGTACCCTCACTACATATTTAATTTTGAGGGGGCTGTAAAGTATGCCTGGATGAAGGAATACTACCCCGCTCAGTATGAGTTGCTGAAAGGCTACGTGGCGAAAGGGCGCTGGCACATAGCCGGCAGCTCGTGGGATGCCAATGAGGTCATTCTCTGTTCGCCGGAGTCATGGATTCGTAATATCCTTTTGGGCCAGACCTACTATCGTGAGGAGTTTGGCACGGAGGCCACCGACGTGTTTCTGCCCGACTGTTTCGGGTTTCCCTATACCATGCCGACACTGGCCCGGCACTGCGGACTGATTGGTTTCTCCAGCCAGAAGCTGATGTGGCGCTCGAAACCATTCTATGAGGGCAACAAAAAATATCCGTTCTCCGCGGGTCTCTGGCAGGGCATTGACGGCAGCAAGATCATGATGGTGCATGGTTTCGACTATGCCCGGAGATGGAACGACGAAGACCTATCCAAGAGCGATCTGCTGATGAAGGAAGTTGCAGAGAGTCCGCTAAACATCGCCTATCGCTACTACGGCACGGGCGATATCGGCGGCTCGCCTAACTTGCCCTCGGTACGGTCGTTGGAGAAAGGTGTCAAGGGCGACGGGCCCATCAAGATCATCTCTGCGACAAGCGACCAGATTTACAAGGACTTCTGGCCTTACGAACGACATCCCGAACTGCCGGAGTTCCGTGGTGAGCTGACAATGGATCTCCACGGCAACGGCTGTTACACCTCTCAGGCGGCTATGAAGCTCTATAACCGGCAGAATGAGCATTTAGGCGATGCTGCCGAGCGCGCAGCCGTTATGGCAGACTGGGCAGGGGCCTACAAATACCCCATCGACCACATGAAGGAAATATGGAAGCGCACCATCTGGCACCAGTTCCATGACGACGTGACGGGCACTTCCATTCCGCGTGCATACGAATTCTCATGGAACGACGAACTGCTCTCGCTGAAGCAGTTCTCCGAGGTGCTGACAACCAGCGTCAGCGGCGTGGCGCGACAGATGGATACCAATGTCGGCGGACAGCCTGTTGTGGTGTATAACAACGAAGCCTTCCCTGTCACGACGATTGCTGAGGTGGAGGTGGCGGCTGGTGCAACAGTGAGCGGCCCTGACGGGAACCCCGTCCGCTCACAGGTGGTGGAGAAGGCCGACAAGCGCGTACTGCTCTTTGAGGCTACTGTTCCTGCCACGGGTTTTGCCGTCTATAGTGTCAAGACTGGCGGTGATGCCCGACTGCTGAAAACCGAGACAGGCACAGCGATAGAGAACAGCCGCTATAAGATTGTGGCCGATGAGAATGGCGACATAGAGTCGCTCTACGACAAGCAGGCAGGTCGCGAGCTGGTGGCTGACGGTCAGCGCATACGCCTTGTGGTGTTCGATGACTGCACCTCGACATCATGGCCTGCCTGGGAGATTCAGAAGGCTACGCTCGACAAGGCACCCCTCGGCATCAAAGGAGCCAAAGTGTCGGTCGAGAACGGCCCCTTGTGCAAAACACTGGTCATCCGCAAGCAATACGGACAGAGCGATATCGTGCAGCGCATTCACCTCTACGAAGGGACACAGGCCTGTCGCATCGACTTTGAGAACAGCATCGACTGGCGCTCTGAGAACTCACTGCTGAAGGCAGAGTTCCCCTTGAGCGTCAGCAATCCCGAGGCTACATACGACATCGGTCTGGGAAGTGTGAAACGTGGCAACAACCGCGACAACCAGTTTGAGGTCTATAGCCACGAGTGGACCGACCTGACGGATAAGTCGGGCAACTATGGTGTGACCATCCTCAACAATGCACGCTACGGATGGGACAAGCCCGCCGACAACACCTTACGCCACTCCCTGCTCTTTACACCGAAGCCCGGTAACGGCTACCGCTACCAGGCCCAGCAAGACATGGGACACCATGTCTTCACGTACAGCCTGATAGGCCATGAAGGACCGTTAAACGAGCCAGAGGCCGTGCGCCAGGCTGCCATTTTGAACAGTCCGCTTAAAGCCTTCTTCACCACCCGACACAAAGGTGAGTTGGGCAAGACGTTCTCCTTTGTCACTTCCGACAATGCCAGCGTGATGGTGCGTGCCCTGAAGCAGGCCGAGGTGACCGACGAATACGTCGTGCGCGTATATGAAATAGGTGGAAAGAGCAATCAGTCGGCAAAACTGACTTTCGCCGGCGACATCGTACAGGCTGTAGAAGCCGACGGTACAGAGAAAACCATCGGACAGGCTTCATTCACTGGCAAGCAACTCAATGTGAGCATCAACCCTTATGGTGTGCGTACATATAAGATCAAACTGGCCAAGCGGAATGCTGCGGCCACTGTGCCCGTACAGCCCCTACAACTCACCTTCGACCGCCGCCCGTTCTCGTTCAACGAATTCCGTGGCGACGGCAATTTCGATGGCGGCTACAGCTATGCCGCAGAACTCCTGCCAAAGGACGGCCGCCTGACCATAGACGGCATAGTGTTCCAACTGGGTGAGCCTGACGCTCAGAGCGGTCTCTCCTGCAAGGGGCAGACCATCGGCCTGCCCGCAGGCTACAAGCACCTGTATATTCTCGCTGCCAGCGACAACGGCGACCGAAAAGCCACGCTCACCCTGGGTAAGACGCAGCAGACAGCAAGCGTTCCTTACTATACGGGCTTCATTGGCCAGTGGGGGCATGATGGCCATACAAAGGGCTATCTGAAAAATGCGCGTGTAGCGTATGTCGGCACACACCGTCATTCTGCCGCTGCCGATGAGGCTTACGAATTCACCTATATGTATCTGCTGAAGTTCGATATTCCCAAAGGATGCGCCCAGGTCACTCTGCCCAACGACGAGCATATAGTGCTGTTCGCAGCAACAGTAGCCAACGATGACGAGCGCGTAGTCCCTTCTGCACCCCTCTTCGATACCTCTTTGATGCCCGGTGAGCAGAATATGACCGAACTTGATGGCGATGGGGTGGCAATGACCTTTCCCAACCTATTGAAGAATGCCAAGATTATTGCCGTCTCCGGAGAGGTGAATGCACGTGAACAGGCTTCCAACCTGGTCGATGACAACCCAGAGACGAAGTGGTGTGACACAAAGAAAGCACCCAACTTCGTGACCTTCGATCTGGGGGCACAGAAAGAGGTGAGTCATTGGCGGCTGCTGAATGCCGGCAGCGAGAATTCCTCGTTCATCACTCGCACCTGTCTCCTGCAAGGACGCAATTCCTTGGATGAGGAATGGCAGACGCTCGACCTGCTCGATGCCAACCGCACCAATAATGTCAGTCGGGAGTTCACAAAGTCGTCTGTACGCTATATCCGCTTGTTTGTCATCAGTCCCACACAGTGGGTAGGCGATGCTGCGCGCATCTACGAACTGGGAGTTTGGTAGTTGAAGTGTTTCCTTGGCAATTAGTTGTTCGATTTCTTTGTCAGGAATCTGATGGGAGTGACTCCCCCGAAGTGGGGTGAGCTGAAATAGGGCGCAGCCGAAGGGTACGCCAAGTTTGAAGCAACACACTCGTTAAAATGAGTGCTATGCCCACATAGAAGGAGAAGTTGACCTCGTGGGCTTCGCCGAAGAAGATAAAGGCTATGATGATGGTGTAGCAGGGCTCAAGGTTGTAGGTGAGGTTGACGGTGAAAGCCGACAGTCCGCGCAGGGCCTGTATCTGCATGAGGTACATGCCGACGGTGCAGAACAGGGCGTGGCAGAGCATCCACCACAGGTTGCTGCCTTCAGGAATGACTACTACGGGGTGGCTGGCCGGAAAGACTTGCAGGTAGAGTGGGTCGATGGCCGTCACGAGTAGCAGGCCTCCGGCCATCTGGTAGAACAATACGGAGCGTCCCTTCACGCCCACGCTGACGCGCTTGTTCAGCGTGACATAAAGTGCGCAGACAAACGACGATACCACCCCTATTGTGATGCCGTAGCGGTATTGGGCGTCAAAAGAGAAAATGAACAACAAGCCGGCTACGGTGACGAGGGAAAACAGCACCTCCAGCCATGAGATGGGGCGCCTATAGACCATGGGCTCTATGAAGGCGGTGAAGAAACCAACTAATGAGAAACAGATGACTCCGATGCTGACGTTGGAGGCTTTGATGCTACCGTAGAACAACATCCAATGCAGACCTAAAAGAGCACCGCAACCTGCCAGTTGCAGCAGCTTGCGGCGCTCTATTTTTGGTAGGCCCGTGAAGACAAGCAATATCATGGAGGTGAAAAACATGCGGTACCACACGATATCTACCTCATGCAGGGTGATGAGCTTGCCGAAGAGACCTGTGAAACCTGCCAGCAGTACTGACAGGTGTAGTTGTATGAAAGATTTCTTCATCTTTTTTTTATCCGAGGATTCCCATCTTGCCAATGATGAGTAGCACGCTATAGCCCAGCACCATGGCGATGAGACCCATGCTGAGACCCACCTTCAACATGTGCTTCTGCTCCACCAGTCCGGTGGAGTAGGCAATGGCGTTAGGCGGTGTGGAGATGGGCAGACACATGGCGGCAGAGGCCGACATGGCGACACCGATGATGATGGTTGACATGCCTCCTACAGCTCCCAGTGAACCTTCCATACCCTTGCAGACAACGGCCAGAATGGGAACCAGCAGTGCCGCCGTGGCGGTATTGGAAATGAAGTTGGACAGGAAGTAGCAGATGAGGCCGGAGATGATCATGATGACCAACGGGCTCCATTCGCCGAAGGGGATGCTCTTGATGGCAGCGTCGGCCAGGCCGCTGCCGTTCATGCCGAGTCCTAAGGCAAAGCCGCCGGCCACCATCCAGATGACGGCCCAGTCGATATGGCGCAGGTCCTTGGCAGTGATGACACCCGTCAGGGCAAACACTCCCATGGGCACCATGGCAACGGTGTTGGAGTCGATACCGGTATATTCTTTCGGTATAACCCAGAGGAGAATGGTAGTGATGAAGGTGAGAACAACAACCCACATGCGCCACCCCTTGTGCGACTCACCCTTGATTTCCAGCTGGATGGTCTTCTGCGTGAAGGGGAAGAAAGCCAGAATCACGCGCCACGAAATGAGTAGCAGGATGATGGCCAGGGGAAACATGAACGACATCCATTGTCCGAAAGAGATGTGGTCGAGCACCTTCAGAGCGATGGCATTAGGCGGCGTGCCGATGGGGGTCCCCATGCCTCCGATGTTGGCAGCCACGGGTATGCTCAAGGTCAGTGCTATGCGCCCCTTGCCGTTGGCAGGAAGGGCAGCGAAGACCGGTGTCAGGAAGGTGAGCATCATGGCTGCCGTGGCCGTGTTGGAAACGAACATGGAGAACAGGCCTGTGATGAGCAGAAAGCCCAGCAATACATTTTCACTCTTGTTGCCAAACGGTTTGATGAGGCTTTTGGCAAGCAGCACGTCGAGTCCAGACTTGGTGGCTGCAATGGCCAGGATAAAACCGCCAAGAAACAGCATGCATACGGGGTCGGCAAACGAAGCCATGATCTCTTTTGACTTCAGCAGCTCGCCAAAGGCTTCGCCCTCGCCCTTGAAGGGGGTCAGACTATTGTTAGAAACGGTCAGACACATGATGGTGATGATGGCCAATGATGTCGCCCAAGAGGGAATGGCTTCGGTGAGCCAGGAGAGTGTGGCAAACACAAAGATGGCAATGATTCTCTGCTGTACTACGGTTAGCCCGTCGATGCCGAACACACTGCTTGGCAGGTTCCACACGAGAGCTGTGACAAGGGCAATGACAATCAACTCATAGATTTTTTTCTTTTCGATGTAGTTGGTCAATGCTGTTGTTACTTCTTCAGACATTTTCTTTCTTTTTTGATGGGTTAATAATTTGCGGTGCAAAGTTACGAAAAAACGAGAGCAGAACAAAACAAACTGGTTTGTTTTTTATGCCGAGTGCATTGTAAATTCGCGATTATTCGCAAAGTTACGAAAAGTCGAGAGAAAAGCCAAATATATTTGGGCTTTTTCGAGTGCAAGGATTCGGTTGCGCTTTGTACCTTTAGGTCAAAGAACTTCGGCGAAACCAGAGTTACACAAAAACGAGAGCAGGTTGAATAAAGCCAACAAAAGAAATTCATTTATTTTTTATGCCGAAGCGGAGTGAGTTATATGAAAAAAATAGTATCTTTGTAGCCGCTTTAGGTTTGCCCTCATGGGCAATGAAAAGGGAATCGGGTGGAAATCCCGAACTGTCCCGCAGCTGTGAGCGGTCTTTCAGAAACAAACATATAGCCACTGGAGGCTTCTTCGGGAAGGCGTTTGTTTCGGACCGCATAGTCAGAAGACCTGCCTGGAGTCGCGTTTGGCGCGTTCCTATACCCTCGATGTAAGGGAAGGGGAAAAAGAGAATAATTTATGTGGCGTAGTTGGTTTTCCGTATCCTTCTGTTTGCTGGCGGCTGAGTGCTGTTGGGGACAGGCAGATAGTGTGGTGAGTGTCGATCGGCAGTTGTCCGACGTGGAGGTCGTGGCAGCGCGGATCGGTGACCGCTATAGTAGTGCTGTGCCGATGCAGACCATGAGTGATAAGACCATGTCTGAGATGGGAGTGCAGGGAATGACCGATGCGCTGAAACATGTGGCGGGCATAACGGTGCGCGACTATGGCGGTGCCGGTGGCATGAAGACCGTGTCGGTGCGCGGAATGGGTGCGCGCCATACGGCCGTGCTCTACGACGGCTTTGTGCAAGGTGACAGTCAGAACGGTGAGGTGGACGTCTCTCGCTTCTCCCTCAGCCAGGTGGAGACACTTTCTCTGACAATCGGCGACGGCGACGACATCTGGCAGCCAGCACGACTTGCAGCAACGGCTGCCACACTTAGCATTGGCACCTTGATGCCGCCAGCTGCGAGGACCAGTCCAATGGTCAGGGTTAGGACTGTTGTTGGCTCGTGGGGCCTCGTCAATCCTTCGTTCTACTACGGACAGAACCTCTCGATGCGCTTTTCCGTGGTCGGTCAGGGAGAAGTCTTCCATGCTGACAACGGCTATCCTTTCAGATTGAAAAATGTGGCGCTGACAACCCGGGAGCACCGTCGTAACAGCAGGATGGACTCCGGTCGGGGGGAGATAGGACTGGCGTGGCATGGAGAGGGTGACCGTCAGCTGCGACTGAAGGTGTATTATGATGACAGTCACCGTCGTTTGCCCGGCATCGTACATTACTATACCTCGGTGAATGACGAGTCGCTTGCCGACAAGAAGATGTCTGCACAGCTTTTGTATAGTGGACATCTTGCCCGACAGTGGGCCATGAAGGTCGGTGCGCAGTATTGTAACATGTTGACCGACTATAAAAACAATACGCCGGGCAGTGCTGTCCATGGTGCAAGCTACCACCAGCGTGAGGCCTATGCAACGGTAGCATTGTTATATGAGCCCTTCCATTGGCTTTCCACCAGTTTGTCGGCTGATGCGTTTCGCAATGCCCTGCATGGACCGGGGAGCGTCAGGAAGCCTGTGCGCAACAGTGTCTTGGGAGCTTATGCGGTAAGAGTACATACTGACCGTACTCAACTTGTAGCCCGAGTGGTGGGGGCTTGGCATCAAGACCAGGGCGATGGCGACCACCACGACGAAAAGCGTTGGTCGCCATCGGTCAGCATCTCTCATCGGCCCATAGTTGGACTTCCATTGACCGTGAGGGCAATGTATAAGGAGATTTTCCGCATGCCTACCTTCGGAGAATGCTACTTTTACCACCTGGGAAGCAGAACGCTCTCGCCAGAAAAGACTCGGCAATGGAATGTCGGATTTACATGGCAGGGAGAAAAACGTGGCATACTCAAAGCTGGTATGACGGCAGATGTGTTCCTAAGTCAAGTAGAAGACAAAATAGTGGCTATCCCTTTCAACACGTTTGTATGGCGCATGATGAATCTGGCAAAGGTGCGTTCGCATGGTATCGATGTGACAACGGAGATGGAATGGTCGTTCGCACAGTATCACCGGCTGATGGCGAGGGGCAACTACAGCTGGCAGGCTGTGAGGAATAAGACTGATGCCCGTTCTGTGGCCTATGGGCAGCAGGTGGCCTACATGCCAGAACACAGTTGGTGCATGACGCTCACATGGATGAATCCGTGGGTAAGCATGGCACTCACCACCAATGGACTGAGTGAACGCTGGACCACCAACGAACATTCAGCTGGAACCCGCATGGCGGGTTATGCGGAGTGTGACCTCGCTCTGTGGCATACGTTCCAGATCAGCAAGGTGGAACTTACCTGTCGGGCCGCCATGCTCAACCTGTTGGACCATCAATATGACATAGTGGCCCACTATCCCATGCCTGGCCGTTCATGGCGACTGGAACTAACGGTGAAAATATAAAATGGTTTTCTTTTTATTTTAATAAATGTAATGATGAAAAAGTTTTTCAGTAAAATGGTGTTGCTCATGACGGGTGTCGTGATGCTCACTGCGTGTAACGACGATGATGACAATGGTCAGCCTTATTCTTATGTCATTGCCAACCATGGTGTGTTTGTAGTGAATGAGGGTAGCTATTTCTCTCAGATTAACGGCTCAATGGACTTCTTGGACTTCACCACTTGGGAGATGCACCGTAACATCTTTGCCGGAGCCAATGGCCGCTCACTTGGTGGTACTCCCAATAATGCTATCGTCAATAATGGACGCATGTTTATAGCTGTGCACGATGAGAACCGTGTGGAGTGTATCTTATGTCCAACGCAGCGCACTTTGGGAACTATTCCAGTAATGGCGCCCCGCGAGTTAGCCACCGATGGCCGCTACGTCTATGTCAGCTCCTATACAGGCAAGGTGACCAAGATTGATGCTTGGACTCTGACGGTTGTGGCCGAGTCGGAGGTTGTGGGAAGCAATCTGGAGGGCATCGCTGTGCGTAACGGACATGTGTATGTCTGCAATGCATACACTCCGATGACCGTAGCACCCTATGCAGACTATGAGAACGAGGTGTTGAAGTTGAATGCAGGAACGCTGGAGCGTGAACGGTTTATTACCGTTGCTGCCAACCCCAATCAACTCATCTCCGACGGCAATAATCTCTATCTGGCCTCATGGGGCGACTATGGCTCAGTCCCTGCAACGATTCAGAAAATCGATGCCGATGATCAAGTAACAACGCTGACTAACGGACGTATGATGGCCCTCAGCGGCGACAGCCTCTTTGTTGTCAACACAACCTATGATGCCAACTGGAACGAGGTGACCACCTATCATGTCTTGAATCTTCGGACTAACGTAGAAACCAATTTTGTGCAGGGTAGTGAGGTGTTCAGTCCGGGAACCATCGGTGTTGACCCGCGTAGCAAGGAAGTATTCATAACTTCTTATTCTGAAGGCGAAGGCGGCTATGCCAGTTACACCGTTGATGGCTATGTGTGTCGCTATTCCTCTGCTGGAAACTTCATAGGCCGTTACACCACGGGCGTAGGACCTGGAACATTGGTGTTCTTTTAATATGATAAACAAAGGATATATATAGTAAAAGGAGTTATCGCGATGAAGGCGATAACTCCTTTTTTTTATTGCTATCGTGATGAGCTACTTGTTGTTTGCAGCTTGTTTTCTGTTATTCAGGTTTAGTTCGCTGCCTCGAATTCGCGGAGGAAACGGACATCATTTTCTGAGAACATGCGCAGGTCTGCCACGCGATATTTCAGGTTGGTGATACGTTCGACACCCATGCCAAAGGCATAGCCTGTATAGACCTTACTGTCGATGCCACAGGCTTCCAGAACATTGGGGTCAACCATGCCGCAGCCGAGAATCTCAACCCAACCTGTGTGCTTGCAGAATCCACATCCCTTTCCACCGCAAATGTGGCAGGAGATGTCCATCTCTGCACTTGGCTCCGTGAAGGGGAAATAGCTGGGGCGCAGTCGAATTTTGGTGTCGGGACCGAACATCTCACGGGCAAATGACAGGAGCACTTGCTTCAGGTCGGTGAAGCTCACGTTCTTGTCGATGTAAAGACCTTCCACTTGGTGGAAGAAACAATGGGCACGGGCAGAGATGGCTTCGTTGCGATAGACGCGGCCTGGACAGATAACTCGGATGGGCGGCTCGTGGGTCTCCATGTAATGAGACTGGTCATTGGAGGTGTGTGAGCGTAGGATGACGTTCTTTGCCACATCGTCGGGGTTGGTCTCAATGAAGAATGTATCTTGCATGTCACGGGCAGGATGGTCGGCTGCAAAATTCAGCTTGGTGAATACATGCAAGTCATCGTCAATCTCGGGCCCTTCTGCAAGTGTGAAGCCCATGCGTTGAAAGATATCGACAATCTCGTTCTTGACGATAGTTAGTGGGTGACGCGTACCGAGTTGAATGGGGTAGGGTGTGCGTGTCAAGTCCAGGTCATCGGTCTGTTCCTCTGTTGTCTCACACTGTTCCTTCAGCTCGTTGATGCGGGCCATAGCTAACTGCTTCAGTTCGTTAATCTTCATGCCGACAGTCTTCTTCTCATCGGCAGCCACATTACGGAAGTCCTGCATGAGGGCATTTATCTCCCCTTTTTTACTCAGGTATTTCAGTCGCAACTGTTCGATTTCTTCGGCATTGCTTGCCGTTAGCGTGCTGACCTCTTTCAGCATTGCTTCAATCTTCTCTAAAAGCATATCTCTTTTCTCTTGTTTTTTATTTCAAGCTGCAAATTTAGTTTTTTTTTCTCATATAGCAATGGATTTCCATGAAAATTGCTATTTTCTCTTTTGAGCCTAATTTTTTTGTCAGTTCGGAATAATGTTGTACTTTTGCCGGGAAATAGAAGAACTGATGGAAAAAAGGCGTCTTATTGTTTTGGCCATAACGGCTATTTTGGGCTTGGTCATTGTCGGGTGTGGCAATTTGCGTAACCAAGGTGGAGACGAGTTGGAGAGCGACTCTATTGCAGCTGACTCTGCACAGGCCGACACTATGCGGCTCAGCGACGAGGAAGAACTTATCTCTGAGACGCCCATGCCCACCGCCGCTGACGAGTTCTTTGATGATTTCTTCTTCAACTTCGCTGCCAACCCGAAACTGCAGCTTGCACGCATTGCCTTTCCCCTGACATTGGTTGACAACAAGGAAAAGAAAACGGTGCAGAAAAAGCAATGGAAGATGGATAACTTTTTCATGCGGCAAGGCTATTATACACAAATCTTCGACAATCAGCGTCAGATAGACCTCTCCAAGGAATCAACGGTGGAACAGGTCATCCTGGAACGCATAAACCTTCGTTCGGAACATGTGCAACGATACATCTTTGCCCGAAAGAAAGGAAAGTGGATGCTGACAGAAATCAGAAACGAGCGTATTGATGACAATGTGAATGCCTCCTTCCTGAATTTTTATAAACGGTTTGTGGCCGATAGTGTTTTCCAGATAGAGAGTCTGGATGATCAGGTAACTTTTTCCTCGCCGAGTCCCGATGACGAATTTGAAACCCAGTCTGGTGAGATTGTGCCAGAACAGTGGCCGATGTTTAAACCTGAACTGATTCCAAACCATGTCATATATAATATGATATATGACGGTCAGATTGTGCCGGGCAGTAATCAGAAAATCTTCATGATTCGCGGTGTGGCCAACGGCATGGAGTCACAGTTGGTGTTCAAGAAAAAAGGTGGCCGCTGGCGACTGGTGGAGTTTGATTCGTAAAAAACAGATATGGGAGAGAAGCAGGAGTTGTGAAATGGGAGAAGACTTATGAGAGATATCACCAATTATAATCTGTTGAAGCACAATACTTTTGGTATAGAAGCTTGCTGTGACCGCTTCGTGGAGTTTTGTTCTGAAGCAGAACTCCGGTCAGTTCTTCCTCTTACATCAGCAGAAGGCCGCCTGCTCGTTATTGGCGGGGGCAGCAACCTGCTGCTCACGGGTGACTATCATGGCACTGTCATGCGTTCTGCTATCAAGGGTATTCAGGTCGTTGCCGGCATGGACGGCTGCCATGTGCGATGTGGCTCTGGTGAGAATTGGGATGACGTGGTGAACTTCTGCGTGGAGCAAGGCATCTATGGTGCCGAGAACCTCTCATTCATCCCTGGAGATGTAGGTGCCTCCGCAGTGCAGAATATTGGTGCCTATGGAGTTGAAGTTAAAGACTTCATTGAAAGAGTGGAAGCCATTGAGATCTCTACAGGTGAGAAATATACTTTTACTAATGCCGACTGTCAATACAGCTACCGTTATAGCCGATTCAAGGCTGACTGGCGCGGCCGGTTTATCATCACCTATGTTACCTATCGTTTAAGCAACACCTTTGTTCCCAAACTTGACTACGGGAATATACGCAGTGCATTGGCAGCAAAGGGCATCATCCATCCTACGGCACAACAGTTGCGACAAATCATCATCGATATTCGTCGCGATAAGCTGCCAGATCCGAAGGTGGAAGGAAATGGCGGAAGTTTCTTTATGAACCCCATTGTTGACCGCGCAAAATATGAAGAGCTGGCTACTTTATATCCTGACATGCCCCACTATGCTGTCGATGCAGGGCGGGAGAAGATTCCTGCTGGTTGGATGATAGAGCAGTGTGGATGGAAGGGACGTTCGTTGGGCAGAGCCGGTGTTCACAATAAGCAGGCATTGGTGCTTGTCAACCGAGGTGGAGCCACGGGGCAGGAAATCGTGACGCTCTGCGACACCATCCGCCGTGATGTAAAGGAAAAGTTCGGTATCGATATACGTCCTGAGGTAAATATTATCTGATGAAATAGTTATGCGATTTACATTTCTTGGAACAGGAACATCGGGCGGCGTACCCATGCTGGGGTGTCAGTGTAAGGTCTGCAGAAGCCAGGACCCGCACGACAGACGGTGGCGTAGTGCGGCACTGTTGGAGTCGGAAACCACTCGCATCCTCATTGATGCTGGACCAGATATTCGCATGCAACTAATGCCCTTGGAGTTCAAGAAACCCGATGCCGTATTGCTTACCCATATCCACTACGACCATGTAGGAGGCATTGATGATCTGCGCGGCTTCTGTGTCTTTGGCAGTCTGGACCTCTATGCGAATGAGGGAACAGTACAAGGGCTGAGGCAGACCATGCCTTACTGCTTCGCATCGAAGCTCTATCCCGGAGTTCCGCTGCTGAATCTCCATATCATTAGTCCGCATGAGACCTTTCGGGTTGGCGACATCGACGTCACTCCCATTGAGGTGATGCATTATAAGTTACCAATTCTGGGCTATCGGTTTGGGAAGCTGGCCTATATCACGGATATGAAGACCATTGACGAAGGAGAGATGGACTATCTGAGGGGGGTGGAGACACTGGTTGTCAATGCTTTGCGTTTTGAAGAGAACCACATGGCCCACATGCTGGTGGACGAAGCTATCGCCTTTTCCAGAAAGGTCGGTGCAAAGCAAACCTACTTTACACACATGACGCATCACATTGGCTTTCATGACGAAGCCAACAGTCGGTTGCCTGAAGGTTTTCAGTTCGCTTATGACGGGCTGACCCTTACTTCCTTTTGAATTTCCGGTAGAGTTTCCAGCCGAGAATGGCACCATCAATAATGCCGGCGCTTGTGTTTACGATGCTGGCAATGCGTTTGGCTGGCGATGATGATGTCATCATCTCCGGTTTGTGGAACAAAGAGTTCCAAAGAGCCTTGATTTGTTCGTCGTCTTTGGCAATTTCCGCGTTCAGCAAATCTTTCCTTGCCTGCAGCTCCTCCAAAGAATTGATGGGAGGAAGGACGTTATCTTTATTCATAGCCATGGCTCTGTTGTTTTATTCCATTAATAAACTGGCCAGAAACTTGACGACCGGTTTTTCTATCCATTGCTTTCTGAACATGATGAGAAGCAGGAATATAAACATGTAGAAACCGGCAACCAAGGTAAAAGAAGCAACCATGCCGACCAGATTGCCTAAAGCGTAGGCAACGGCAAAAGAGACATAGATGAGGGCTAACAACAACAGCAGAGAGAGTACAAAGGTTAAAGTGAGTACCGTGATGAGGCGTACCACTTTATCAATTACATCAAGCTCCAAACGCTCTTTCTGGAGCCCGATGTAATGTTTGAGCACTTCCACAAGTTGCCCTATGGTCTCAATGTTTTGATCCGTAGAGAACATGGAGTCAGGTATTATTCAGCAATGTCTGTAGCAGCGTCCTTGATGTCATCCACCAGGTCATCCATCTGCTTGCGACTCAACTTGATGTTGTGTTTCTGACAGAAGTCATTAACAGCATCAGTGATGCGTGTGCGAGTGTCAGCACCTTTCTCCGGTGCAACCAGTACTCCTAAGGCAGCTCCGGCGATAGCACCGCCGAGGAATGCTCCAATGTAACCTAATGCTTTCATAAGTCTATTGATATTTTAGTGAAACAATGATGTACAAAAGTACACATTCTTCTTGAATATACAATGAAAACAAATACTTTTTTTGTTAAAATATATTGTTTTTACTGATTTAACAAACTTTATGCGCCTTTTTGATTTGTGTTTAAAGGATATTTTGTAATTTCGCAGCAACTAAATGAAAAGAAAATAATTATTATCAATAAAACAAACAAGAACGTATGAAAAAATCATTGGTATTGTGCACAGGATTGTGCGTTGTTTTGGCTTTTACAAGTTGTAAGTCAGGCGAAAGTGCCTACAAGAAGGCTTACGAGAAGGCTAAGGCTCAGGAGGCTATTCAGCAGGAAGAAACTCCCGTCGTTGAGGAAACTCCCGTTGTGACTCCTATTGTCCAACAACCTGTTACACAGACAACTGTTACAAACGCAGCAGATAATGTGTCCGTACGTCAGGAGAATGTCGAATTGGTTAATGGTAACGGTCTGAAGGCTTACAGCGTCGTTGTAGGTTCTTTCTCTGTATTACCCAATGCCGAAGGCTTGCAGAAACAGCTGAGGGCCGCCGGCTATGACGCACAGATTGTGAAGAATGTGGATCGTAACATGTATCGTGTTGTCGCTTCTACATTCGACCAGAAGGTTGATGCCGCTCAGAGCCGCGACCAATTCCGTTCAAAGTATCCCGATGCTTGGCTTCTCTATAAGAAGTAAGAAGTCTTCGGGACCATTGACGGTCTTGAATCAAATATGAGAATACTTTCAATCGATTACGGAAAGAAACGTACAGGATTAGCAGTCACCGATCCACTCCAGATTATTGCGGGTGGATTGGCGACTGTTTCCACGTCAGAGCTATTCGACTATCTTTGCGATTATATCAAACGTGAGCCAGTGGAGCGGATTGTCATCGGAGAGCCTCGTCAGACCAATGGCATGCCGAGCGAGAATCTGACTCGCGTCCAGCAGTTTGTAAACCGTTGGCGAAAGGCTATGCCACAAATACCCATTGAGTACTACGATGAGCGTTTCACTTCGGTATTAGCCCATCGGACCATGATAGATGCAGGTTTGCATAAGAAGGCTCGGCAGGATAAGGCTCTCGTTGATGAGATTAGTGCAACGATTATTTTGCAAGACTACATGAAGTCCCGTGGCAGGTAGTTTTGTCTTTAGTGATGTATTTTTAATTATAATATTCTTTTAACGTGCTATTACCTATTTATATATATGGGCAGCCAGTGCTGCGCAAGGTGTCTGAAGATATCACTCCCGACTATCCTGAGTTGGAACAGCTGATAGCAGACATGTGGGAAACGCTTGCTGACTCAGAGGGTATCGGTCTGGCAGCACCACAGATAGGCAGAAATATCCGCTTGGTGGTAATCGATTTGGATGTGCTAAGTGAAGACCTGCCAGAATACAAAGGGTTCAGAAAAGTGTTCATCAATCCTCACATTGTTGAATACGACGAGAATGTACCAACCGACTCGTTGGAGGAAGGTTGTCTGTCTCTGCCAGGCATTCATGAGAAGGTGGTTCGTCCCACGCGCATCCATGTGCAGTATCAAGATGAGCAGTTCAATGCCCACGACGAGTGGGTTGAGGGCTATCTGGCTCGTGTCATGCAGCATGAGTTCGATCATTTGGATGCCAAGATGTTCATTGACCGCATTTCACCTTTGCGCAAGCAACTCATCAAGAATAAGCTGAAAGCATTGTTGCAAGGACGCTACCGCTGTTCATATCGCACCAAGGCGGTCAGAAAGTAGGATGGATGTTAAGGAGATGGTTCATATATAGCCTGTTGTGGCTATTTTCACTGGGTGCCAGCGCGCAGTATAATGTGGAAAGGCTTATGATTAGTGGGCAGGTAGCTCTCCACTACGAAGACTATGTGCTCTCCATCCAGTATTTCAATCAGGTCCTCTCTCTCAAGCCCTATCTATACAGGCCGTGGCAGTACAGAGCCGTGGCCAAATTCTATCTTGATGATTTCATGGGCGCAGAAGCCGATGTGTCGGAAGCCATCAAGCTCAATCCTTATATCGATGACCTCTTCGACCTGCGGGCCATAGCCCGCATCCGTCAGGAAAAGTATCAGGATGCCATCAGTGATTATACGCGAGCCATTGCGCTGGAACCGCAGGTGCGCAACTACTGGTTCAACCGTGTTATCTGCCGACTCAACGACAAGCAGTATGAGCAGGCACAGGCAGAGACTGACACCATTATACGTCGGTGGCCCGACTATGCCAATGCCTATTCGCTGAAGGCAGAGCTTTTCCTCCACCAAAAGGATACGCTGGAGGCAGCCCTGTGGTTAGGAAAGAGTTTGGAGGTGGATCCCTACAATGGTGACACCTGGACAACTAAGGCCTACATCAACCTGTCAAGACATGAGTGGCGTGAGGCCGACTCATGTCTGAATAAGGCTATCCACCTGAAACCCAATACGGTGAAAAACTATGTCAACCGTGCTCTTGCGCGGTTGAACTATAACAATCTTAGAGGAGCGATGGAAGACTATGACACCGCCCTCGACCTTGACCCTAACAATTTTCTGGCCCATTACAACCGTGGACTGCTGCGTATGCAGCTGGGTGACGATAATCGCGCCATCACCGACTTCGACTATGTCATCAAGATGGAACCTAAAAACATGATGGCCGTCTTCAACCGTGGCGTGCTACATGAGAAGACGGGTAATCTGAATGCCGCCATCCGTGACTTTTCTGCTGTCATTGACGAGTTCCCAAACTTCTGGACGGGTCTTTCCTATCGTGCTGCCTGTTACCGCAAATTGGGAATGACGGCCAAAGCAGAACTCGACGAGTTCAAGATTCTGAAGGCGCAGCTGAACAAACGACAGGGAGCACAAAACCGTTGGAGTAAGAGTAAGCAGAAAGAAATGCGCAAGCGTAGCGAGATAGATCCGGAGAAGTATGACCAGATTGTCGTGGAAGACGATGCAGAGGTTGAACACGAATATCAAAGCGAATATCGGGGTAGGGTGCAGAACCGCCAGATAGACCTGTCGCTCATGCCGATGTTTGAGCTCTCCTTCCAACCCTATCAGAACGGTGTGAACACATTGCAACTCTTCGATGCTGCCGTAGAACGCTTCAATGCCAACTATCTGAAGGACCGCCGTCTCTATGTTACCTGCAACTCCCCGCAGGTGAGCAAAGAACAAAGTGAGAAACTCTTTTCCCTGATTGAGGAACTTAGTACACGCATTGCCGAAACCACCACTCCACAAGATGCGGCGCCGCTATTGCTGCAGCGCAGTGTGGCCTATGCTTCTGTACAGAATATAGAAGAAGCTTTAAACGACCTGAACGATTGTCTGGAAATAGACAGTCTCTCAGAACTGGGACACTGGCAGCGCTTCATCTGTCAGGTGCGCATGAATAACTTCAAGGTCTCTCAAGGTGCTGATGTGCGGCTGGCAGCCACCCATGCTGCAGATGATGTCCGCCAGGCCCTGGCCGTGAATCCGCAAAATGCCTTCCTGCTCTACAACCATGCCAACTACCTGGCTGAACAAAAACAGTATGGACAGGCTATTGATAACTACACCAAGGCCCTCGAAGTGGAACCTGGCATGGCCGAGGCATACTATAATCGCGGACTGGTGCGCCTTTTCGACAATCATTATACGGAAGGAGTTGCCGACCTCAGCAAGGCAGGTGAGTTGGGACTCTATCATGCCTACAGCATCATCAAGAAGTACACCAAGGAGATGAAGGCTAAGAGTGAAAAATGAAGAATGAAAAACGAAAAGTGGGAAGTGAAAGAGAAAAATATCTGTCATTATCGTTTGTCTCCCAACTTTTTTATTAACTTTGCATCCGTTTAAATTCAAAAAGCTATTTTGTATATGGTAACAATTACATTCCCAGACGGATCTGCTCGCTCGTATGAGCAGGGCGTGACTGGTTTTCAAATCGCCGAGAGCATCTCACCGGCTCTCGCACGCAACGTTGTATCTTGCGCTGTCAATGGTGAGACTGTAGAACTCAACCGTCCTATCAATGAGGACGCCACCATTGCTCTCTACAAGTTTGAGGACGAAGAGGGAAAACACACATTTTGGCACACTTCTGCCCACCTGTTGGCTGAGGCTCTGAAGGAACTCTATCCAGGCATCCAGTTCGGTTTCGGACCGGCAGTGGAGAATGGCTTCTTCTATGACGTGTTGCTGAAAGATGGAGAGATGATCAAGGAAAGCGATTTTCCTGCCATTGAACAGAAGATGATGGAACTGGCTAAGAAAGACGAGCCCGTGGTGCGTCGTGAGGTTTCCAAGGCCGAAGCTCTGAAAGAGTTTGGTGCCGATGGACAGACCTACAAGTGTGAGCACATCGAGCAAGATCTTGAAGACGGCTCCATCTCCACATATACTCAGGGGGCCTTCACCGACCTCTGTCGTGGTCCGCACCTCGTTTCAACAGGTCTCATCAAGGCTGTAAAGCTCACCAGCGTGGCTGGTGCTTTCTGGCGTGGCGATGCTTCGCGCGAACAGATGCAGCGCCTCTACGGCATCTCGTTCCCCAAGAAGAAGATGCTCGACGAGTATCTCGTCATGTTGGAAGAGGCCAAGAAGCGCGACCATCGTAAGATTGGAAAAGAGATGGAACTCTTCATGTTCTCCGACCGTGTGGGCAAGGGTCTTCCCATCTGGCTTCCAAAGGGCACCGACCTGCGTCTGCGTTTGCAGGAGATGCTGCGAAAGATTCAGAAAAACTTTGGCTATCAGGAAGTCATCACTCCGCATATTGGTGGCAAGAATCTCTACGTCACCAGTGGTCACTATGCCCACTATTCGAAGGATGCCTTCCGCCCCATCACTACTCCGGAGGAGGGTGAGGAATACATGCTGAAGCCGATGAACTGTCCTCACCACTGTGAGGTGTTCGCCTGGAAGCCCCGTTCCTATAAGGACCTTCCCCTCCGCATTGCGGAGTTCGGTACGGTCTATCGTTATGAGAAGTCGGGTGAGCTGCACGGACTGACCCGTGTTCGCTCATTCACTCAGGATGATGCCCATATCTTCTGCCGTCCCGACCAGGTGAAAGGTGAGTTCATGCGCGTGATGGATATCATCAAGGCCGTGTTCTCCATCTTCAACTTCGAGGACGTGGAGGCTCAGATTTCATTGCGCGACCCCAAGGATAAGGAGAAATACATTGGCTCCGATGAGGTGTGGGCAGAGTCAGAACAGGCCATTGTCGATGCTTGCAAAGAGAAGGGCCTGGAGGCCAAGGTCGAATATGGCGAGGCTGCTTTCTATGGTCCGAAGCTCGACTTCATGGTGAAGGATGCCATCGGACGTCGTTGGCAGCTTGGCACCATCCAGGTCGATTACAATCTGCCACAGCGCTTCAAGCTGGAGTTTACGGCAGAAGACAACTCCAAGCAGACACCTGTCATGGTTCACCGTGCACCGTTCGGCTCCATGGAGCGCTTCACCGCTGTGCTCATCGAGCATACGGCCGGCCACTTCCCCCTGTGGCTCACACCGGAACAGGTGGCCATCCTGCCCATCTCCGAGAAGTATAACGACTATGCTCAGAAGGTATGCCACTATCTCAGCGAGCAGGGTGTTCGTGCATCGGTCGATGACCGCAACGAGAAGATTGGTCGCAAGATTCGTGACAACGAGTTGAAGCGCGTCCCCTATATGGTTATCGTCGGTGAGCAGGAGGCTGCAGAGGGTCTCGTCGCCATGCGTAAGCAGGGCGGTGGCGAGCAGGCCACCATGAAGATGGAAGAGTTTGCTCAGCGCATCAATGCCGAGGTTGCCGAGATGCTCAAGGCTACCAATCTCAAGCCGCAGGACTAATCGCAAGGCTGTAGAAAAATAAAGCCGGAAGACTTACCATATCGCAGGAAGTCTTTCGGCTTTATTTTTTTTATATAATTAGGTGTCGAATTGAGAAAAAATTGTATATTTGCAGCCGAGTTCCTAAGGGAACGACATTTTATTTGCTCAATCGCTTCACGAACTTGCACCTCGAAAAAGTCAAAGAGCACATAAAACAAACCATCATGGAGTATGCACCATAAGTGCAGACTTCCCATAGATGGTTTGGGGCAGTGCAAGGCCCGTGAAGCGTATGGCGATAGTCTGCGCTTTCTTTATGCCTTAAAGTTAGTGCTGACTGTAGGCAGAAATTATTAGTACTAACAAATAAATAAGTAAGGCGTATGAAAAAGATTCTATTCGTTTTGTCTTCGCTTTTTCTGATGCAGGTTACAGCAAAAGCACAGGTCACAAGGGGACTGTGGGAATATGGCCCCGTTATCACAACCACCAACAACGGCTACGGCTGGGTGGCAGAAAACTTAAAAGCCTTAGGCTTTGCATCCTTGGATGGTGTAGAATTTTGGAATAAAAATCGCTGGTGGATACCGTCCTTTCGCGTACGATTTGATGTGTTAAAAGATATTGACACACCTTCTGGCGATGTCAAAGTCAAGTGGGCTGATTGGGGCTTGCGTAATTATTCCATTGGATATCATGTAGGCTATCTGTCATATGTGAGTCCTATAGGCTTTGACGTACAAGTTGATTATGAAAAACAGAATTGGCGTTCAAGGCTCCCTGGCCAAGAAGATTATATGAATTATGAGAAGCAAATGATTGTTCCTACTGTTTTGCTTAAAACTCGAATCGGCGATTTTGCCACCAATGCCATAAACGTAATAGTTGAGGCTGGTGCCAAATATAATTATGTGCTTTCTGCAAAAGGTGATTATGATGATGTAAAATCTTTGAATAACGGTTTTACGGGAGTTTTTGGCGTTGGTATTATCAATTCTTTTTCTCACTTCACTATACAACTGCGATATGAGCACGACTTCTTTGACTACTTCAACAAAGACTTCTCACCTAACGGAACATTGAAGCCATATGAAGGATATTCTTCTAAACATGGCGCATTGAATCTTTATACATCATTTGGTTTCTAACAATCATTTATTGACTATGAGATTAACGAATTTAAGTAGACACATGATGATAATAGAGCTGTTGGCTTTATTATTCACAACGACTTCTTGTTCTGCGAAAAACAAGAAAGATTCAATAGACTGCACTCCTATGGAAAGAAGTGGGGTTATGCTACGAAAGACTGTAGGTGACAGCATTGCCAATATCATTTTAAAAGCCAAGACTATAGAAATCGGCTGTGATTCAGCTACCATTAAGAGACTTGGAACAGACGATCGTACAGTAGTTCGCTATTTAGTAGCTGATACCTGTAACTATACTGCCGATACAGAAGTGTTTGGCCATTTCAATGCCTATCTATTTGTGAAATTTAAAGCAAGAAAGCAAATAGTCACAGCACAATATGATTTCAGACTTCATAAATGGATGCTCGTAGGAAAGGAGAACAAACCATTGAGAAGATTTGACTTGTTGAATACTGAGATATTGAAATATGCGCTTCTAGCGTTTCCTGAAAATCAAAAATTAACAGAAATCCTAAAAGAAGAAGAAAAATGAAAAAGACATTGATAATGATTTTAGCAGCCATCATCACAATGGCGGCTAACGCCAAGACAATACATTGGCTAACATTCGTTGACACAACAGATAAGTGGTATGATGAACTGGGCTGTCAACGTGGTGTAGGAGAAATGGATAAGGTCGGGCGCAAAGTCCTTTATTCCAAGTTTATCAATGTGGTCAATGCAGCCTTGGCTGAAAAGGGCTATACATCGGACATACAAGACTATTGGGATACGTCAACCTCGCCAGAAAACTGCAAGAAAGCAGTGAATAATCTTAGTTGTGACCCGGAAGATATCGTTGTGTTCTATTATATTGGCCATGGTGGAAGGCCTGAGAAAGAAGATGTGAATGCTCACCCATTCCCTCAAATGTTTTTGGCACAAAATTCTGATAGAAGACTTATTCCACTTGAATGGGTTCATAATACATTAAAGTCAAAAGGTGCCCGTTTGACAATAACTATCGGAATGTGCTGTAATGTGAAAGACCCTAATATGACTATAAAAAGTGCGCCGTCATTCCATACAACCGTCAATTTTGGGAATGCCTTTGTTGCAAGTACAGGAGTTCAGGCAATTCAAGAGTTGTTCCTTGAAAACACTGGCGACTTGATTGCAACTTCTGCATCACCAAGTGAATCTTCTTGGGGTGCTGTAGGTTTTGGAGATTTTGGAGGTTTGGATGATTATACTGCTTGTTTCGTAGACTTGTTCAACCAGAGAGCTGAAAGTGGAAAAATCGAGTGGAAATCTTTCTTCAATGAAGTTGGTTTGTATGTAAAGGAGGTAAATAAGGAAATGCGTCGTCCAGGGACACAAACGCCTATTTTCCGTCCAAACATATCCTCTGCATCACAACCTAGACAACAACAGCGTGAAGAGCCAGATGAGAAAGTCGAAAAGAAAGAAAAAACTCAAAAGGATGAACGGACAGATGACGGGAACAACACACTATCACAATATTTTGATTATATCATAGACAAGAAAGTCCCATTAGAAAAGCGTGTGGCTCTTGCAAACGAATTGAAGAAAGTATTTACTGGCAATGCCACAATTAAAGTTTTAGGGCAAGATGTTGACCAAGTGATAGACAAAGAAACTGTTGATGTATTCTTTAATAGAATATCTACAAGCAGAATCTTATTGAAAGTCGTTCCTGTTGACGGTAAGTTTTCTTCTGATGACAGACTTTCCGAAATGCGAGTACGTGAATATTACAAAAAATAGACAATCCTTATGAAAAAGAATTTTTCAAGATTTTTTATGGCAGCGATAATGCTGCTGGCTTGTGTGTCAATTCAAGCCCAGACTTCTGTTGACGAAATGCTAAAACGTCGTTGTGCAGAGAAAGTAAAGCAGATGTGTGACCATATTGAATATATGGCTAACCCTCAGAATAAAATCAATAACCGCCGCTATTACCGATCTGTAGCATTGAATCTGTTTGTTGGGCAAGGTAATTCTTATGAAGAAGATGGCCGCATTCGGGATGGTGTCACTATGGAGGTCACATCTGTGAACAGAAAGAACCCTTATTCTTATTTGATAAAGCAGTATTTCTCTAATCTTATAAACAGACTTAGCTATTCAAAGGTTGTCATGCAAACGACGGATGTATCTGCTATGAAGATAAGCGAACTACAGCCAATCAGCGAAGATACTTATGTTTGTACCGTATATTTCGAACAGTCTTTTTGTGGCTATCGTGATGGCAGGCCGGTATATAAGGATATTACTCGTAAGCGTGTAAAATGCTACGTCAAAGTTGAGCAAACAGAAGACGGCGAGGAATATATTGTAATGTTGGGTGACGTTACAGCAACTGACACACAACGTCTATGAAGAGATTAGCGGCTATTATATTATCTTTATGTCTGTGCATCGTTTTTTGCGATGCACAGACAAATTGTATAACGGTTCCAATTCCACCGACTTTCCAACAAAACGATATTACAAGCGCAGATTCCATACAATCTGATTCTGTCAGAATAATTAAGGAACTTGAACGAACTTTTATTAGAAGAACAAAAGAAAAATTATGGCAATTGTCTGACATCTTATATTTCTTGTGTGAAGATTCACGCAATCGACAATCAAAGTCTTATTATAGCAATATTGCCCGTAGCCTGTTCGCAGACAGCGCACAAGTTATAATAAAGAGAGACAACCTTAAGCACAAGAAAATGTCAGTTGACAAATTTCTTAGATATTTGGTAGAAGACATGCAGGTTGAAGCTGTTGAGATAGATTCGATAATGATTCCGAAATGGGATAGCGCAAGAATAGAGGCAGATGCTATGGGAGTAGTTTATGTGGAAAGCGAAATGACCGTAGTTCATTCTCCACGGAGCTTAGAGTATGCGGGAATTAAATTGCCAATTGTGAGTGCAGAAACAGAAGATGGAACAGAATGGGTTCCACTTTTCGGAGATATGATTGTTAGTTTAAGATACAAAAATGAGAAATCTAAAAAGAATAATCGGAGTGGTCTTGATGTTATCAGTAACAAATTTCACTAATGGCCAAGTCATAGGTGGATTGCTGAATGACGATTTGTACAAGACAAGAGTTAAGCTTGTGGACGAATTCTTTGACCGATTCAATGGGAAAGAATTACGTCCTGACATCAAAACCGACAGTGAAGATGCAAAGTTGAAAAACCTTTTGGTATTGTTCAATGGGAAAATGTTCAAGTCGATGGAAGATTCTGCATTTGTAGAAGCCAGAACTTTTGCGGAGAAAGTTATACAGGATAGTATAATATTGCATTATCAAGATTCCACTTGGATTGCTAAAGCTTCTTGTCATGGAAAGCTTAAAGGGAAAGACGTTGACTTTATTCTATATATGAATGTGGAGAATCGTCGTGGCAATATGTATAAATGGGTAATTGCCAAGGCAGAAGGAAGCATCTTTCATCTTACACCATCTTTACAGAAAGAAAGTATTATGTTGATGCCAGACGACCATGAAACAAATTTCATGTCATTACATCGCATAACTACAGAGAAGGATGATTACATACTGAATTATAAACAAAAGTATTTCAACATTGACCCTACAACAGTATTCTATGCTTATGCCTATGCAGGCGTATTGGATATAGAATATGTCAAGCCTTTGGAGTTTGTTTTCTACCAAGTACCGGGGTATAAATTTACAATCAGCCACTTTGAACGTGAGAATTATAATGCAGGCTGGCTTATTAACTCATTGGAAAAAGTGTCAGATAAAGAAAAGACAGAATTTCTAAATTACATCTATAACAAATGAGTAAGTATATCTTCGTTTTATCGTTAATAGGTCTGATGACTTTCGATGTCCAAGCCCAACAACCTGTTGCCGTAGTTCAAAAGTTTGGAACTGCAATGCAGCAATGGTGTAATACGGACGAAATACAATATTATGAGCAGGCAATGAAACTTGCAAGTGGTAAAATGAAATGCCTTGTTGATGATAAGATCACCCAAGATGCTGTTGCCAACGATCAATCCCAACTGCTTACTAATGGCACACAGGAAATTCAATCTTATATGTATTTATTTAGAGATGCTATCCCACATGGCCAGAAATATGATATGTCTAATGTCAAAGCCAGGCCAGATTTTGTAGAACCTACGGCATTCAAGAATGAAATTCCTCCAAGTTTTGTTAGTGCAGACTTGGCTCTAAGCGGTAAACTTGTATATAATGTCACTGACATATTTTATGTCCGTGAGGGGAAGATAACAAAAATTATAGATTATTCCTCGGATAATTCGCTTGGTAAGGCACTTGAACTTTATTCAACTAGGAAATATGACGAAGCATTTAAGATGTTCCGTAAACTTGCTTATGCCGACTATGGTAATTTTGATGCTCAATATTACATGGCTGTAATGGAAATAAAAAAGCAAGGTTGTAGTTTTTTGGATAAAAAAGTGCGTGACAAGGAGGCCACTTGGTTTATTGCAAAGAATTACTATGCACACAATCAGAATGCTGTAAATCTTGCAACTAAATTTCCTTTAGACGAGAAGCAAATGGACTATGCACATTATCCTTCCCTTTACGAATGGATGCTCAGGTGTAAACAACCTGCACAATCTGGACTGATGATGTCTTTCGATGCTAAAACAATGTCAGCAGGTTTTGTCAACGAAAGTGGAAGTCTTGTCATACCTTATGGAAAATACAGTGTTGCATACCCTTATCATGAAGGCCGTTCACTGGTAGTTTCAAAAGTTACTAAGCGTTGCGGATTTATTGACGAGAAGGGAGAAGAAGCTGTTCCCATGATATATCAGAATGCAATTTGCGATTTTTACAAAGGACGTACTTGGTGTGTTAAAGATGGGGATGCCTACTTGGTAGACAATCAGGGTAAGGTCCTAAAAACAATTTTGAAGCATGGCAACCTTTGTACATTTGCCCCTGTAGGGAAGTATGCAATGCTTTTCAAGACAGAAAAGATTTTCGATATATACGACTATAACGGAAACCTTTGCTATCAAGACTACACTGATTGGAACTTCAACAGTATTACAGGTTTGGTAACAATGAAGAAAGCCGGAGCAGATGATGTGTTATATAAAATAGAGTGGTAACCTTAATCTTATTTACACCTATTTATAGAGGCCATTCCTCCGCCCTTACAAATATGCGAAAGTCGCTAAATCCTCCATCAAGATTTAACGACTTTCACATATTTGTATACTTCCAACAGTAATAAATGATAGCCAAACCCGAATGGTCGTAGCAGTTTTGAATGACTGTTATTGCTGCTTTCCACCATACACCCTCTCGCACACTTCGTTAATGCCATCTTCGAGGATGACGGAATCCATCGTATGGATTAACGGAGATTTAGTAACAAGCAAGAGCGAGAGCTTTGTCGTAACAGGCAAAAGCTCTCGCTCTTTTTTTAGGAAATTCAAGGAGGTTGGGGGATATAGGGAGATTCAAGAAAAAAGAGTTATTTGATAACTTTTTTCCCATTGATGATATTGATGCCGCGTGATGGTTGTGCCAACCGTCGTCCTTGCAGGTCGTAGATAGCGGCATCGGTCTTCTCCTTCAGCCCGTTGGCGGTACGGTTGTCGGCCCCCACCTCAACGATGCCGTTGGTCACGCTGTTGTCGGTGCCGTTGAAGACGAAGACCGTAGAGCCAGGCAGCACCAATGTCAGCTCCGTGTCAATGTCGATGGCCGTGTTGGTGGTTAATCCGGGAAGGATGCTTTGTGAGAATGCATCGGTCAGCGTGACGGTGGTGTTGATGTATGCCGGAATGTCGAGAGCCTGGCGCAGGGTTGTCTTAAAGGTCTGTGAACTCGTTGATGGGTTGCGCAGGGCCAGTGTGGCCTTCTTTCCATTCCATGAGGCCCATCCATAGACGTTGGCTTTGCTGCCGTCCCACGGGTTGCCGCCCACCCAGTGTATGTCGGGCAGCACGTCGGCCTGCTCCTTCTGCCACTTGATGCACTCGGCCAGGTCTTCCCATAGTTTGCCATTGTTGATGCTGTTCATCAACGCATAGTCGGCATACACTTCCACCATGCCCGAGCCACAGGCAAAGGCACATCGCAGCTCACGCAGCACACCAGCGTAATCCATGTTTGTCGCCACGCTTCCATACTTGGTCAGTATAAATCCGTGGGTCATGAGCGTGTTGATGGGGCAGAGGGGAGAGTTCTGTACGAAGTTCTGGTACACCAGTCTGTCGCGGTAGGTAATCCAGCGTTCACGGTCTGTGCCCTGGTTGCCAATGGTACCGTAGTCGTTCTCCTGTCTCCACACGGCATCGCTCACCTGGAACCAGAATGGCGATGCCCATGTGCCGACGGTGGTGTTGAAGAACACGTCAGGCTTTACCTCTCGTACGCGTTGTTCAATGTCGATGATGGCCTCGGCATTCTCCTGTCCGGTAGCTCCAGCATCGGGTCCTATGGAGGAGAATTGTGCACTGATGCCGTCGAACTTGAAGAAGTTGAATGCGTAGTCGTTGACCATCTTTGTGCAGGCTGTTAGAAATACATTGTAGTAAGCAGGGTTGCTCAACTGCATGCCACCTCGTGAGCTCCAGTAGTTGCGGCGGTAGCTGCCACTCTGTCCGTAGCCGCCCACTGGTCCGAGCCAGGCACCTATTTGTGAACCCATGGCCAGTGCCGCATCGCTCATGTTTTGGAATCCATTCGGGAAGTTGGGATTGAAGGTCCATGTGCCGTATTCGTCCCATCCGTCATCCCAGGCAAACGAGGCGATGCCCGTTCCATAAGTGTCGAAGAGGTGGGTCTTCCACTGACTGAGAACGTCCAGACACTGTGACTCGTTGAAGTTGTTGGTGTAGTTCGGGTCGTTGTTGCGGTTGATGTTCAGCTCATACCAACTATTGTAAAGCGGGAAGGGCCTCCAGGGAACGGCTCTCTCTCTTTCGCTATAGGCCAGGAAGGAGCGTCGCTGTTGCCCTTTCGCTATCAGGCCTGCCACGGCTCCTATTTTCCAGGTTTTTCCGGCAGCCAGTGTCGTCTGTCGGCTCCATTCGCCCAGTATCGGTGTCTCCGTGGGTGCTGGCAGGTGGAATGTCTCCACCATCTTGTAGGTAAGATAGATGTTGCCTGATGATGTGTTGTCATTATTGCCCAGCACGACATAGTAGCGCAGGCGATAGTTACCGGTTGATGGCACTGTGAAGGTATAGTTGTTATTGTTTTTGGCATTGCCAGAAAATCCGTAGTGGTAGTCGGAGGCCGCCACGTTGTCGTCATTGTCGATAAGTTCTACACCAGCGATGGTAAGTCCGTGAGCACCGGAGCTATACATAAACTGTGCGTTGAAAGTTCCGTTGGCAGTAGCAAAGCTGATGGTCTTTTCCATGACTTTTACTTGTGGATAGTAGTATCCCACCTCGTTGATGCGTGCAGGCACGTTCTCAACCGTGGTCCATGAACTGGTGTTCCAGGTGTCAGTGCGCTTGCCGCCGATGGCCAGGATAGGGTAGGTAAGGCCTTCGGTCGTTGACTCCTCCTGTTGTAGCTGATTTTCCTCCAGTTTACCGTCGTAGGCTACTTTTGGTGCTGAGACGGTGCCGCTCCAGGTGATGGTTCCGTTGGAGTTGAAACTACCCGTTATGGTGCCGTTGACCTCTTCTGTAATGTCGCGGAAGTAGCGTACCAGGTAGTAGCCTGCCTGTGGTATCGTCAGTCTGTATGTGTTGTTTGAACTGGAGCCGCCGGTCCTACCCTTGTGGTAGTCCTTGGCGACGACTTCACCTGTGAACGGGTCCACCACGTCCACACCGGCAATGTCCAGACGGTGGTTGCCGCTGGTATATTGGAACTTCACAGTATGAAGGCCAGTGCTCTTGATGGCGAGGTATCCCTTCGTGCCTGATATGTAGTCGGTGGTAAAGCCAAGATTGAGGATTTCCTGTGGTGTGTCTTCACCGGGTAACCATGTAAAGGTCGTTCCCGTCCATGCTGTGTAGGCGAAGGGCTCCGTGCCAATGTTCCCACCAGCGGTGTTGATACCCGTTGGTGTTTCCAGTCCGGCAAAAATGTGGTCGCTGGCCACGACGGCACCTCGGGTGTTGCCCACCACGACGGGAGCCTGCTCGCTGCTGTTGTTGTCAACATGATAGATGAGAGGTATAATAGCGTTCATGGCGGTGTTAGCCAAGGCTGTTAGTTCCAGCTCTGTGCGCAGATAGTGCGAGCCGTCTCTCAGCACGGCCCTCCACACCATCTGAAGGTTGCCGTAGTTGTAGTAGGCCTCGATGGCCTTACCTGGCAGCTTCAGTGAAGCTTTGGCGGCTGTGGGGTCTGGAGTGAGATCAATGATGCGCACCTCGCCCAATGTCATCTCTGAGGCTTTCACCTCCGTGCCATTGCCGAGCCTGAGCTTGAACAACTCCGTGCCAGCTTTCAGCCCCATCTGCTCGCAGCCGCCGAAGAGCATCACATCGCCCTCCTTGACAAACGAAGCCGTCAACAGGTTGTTGCCGATGGTATAGATAGTACAATTTCCCTCTTCGGAAGTTTCTGCTACGGCCACCCCTGCCTGTTCCTGCTGAGGGAAGATGACGGCTTGACAAAGAACCTCCGTGACATGCGAAGTCATGATGACAACCAATAATAATAAGGTAGATAATCTTTTCATAAGGTTTTCAGTTGTTGAGTATGTGCAAAGATAGTATATCCATATGAAATATGCAATAAAGGGCATGAAAATCTTGCTGCCATTGCAAAAAAAGGAAAAGAATATTTTGTTTGTTCGTCGAAAAGTGTTAACTTTGCAGCCGTTTAGCAAAAAAAGAGACTTAAAATAGTTGAATGAAGAATGACAAATTGAAAAATCAGTACCGCGTGAATGAGCAAATTCATGTTCGGGAAGTCCGCATTGTAGGTGAGAGCGGTTCAGAAGTAATCCCTACACGACAAGCACTTGACATGGCGCGCCAGCAGGGTGTTGACCTCGTAGAGATTTCGCCCAACGCACAGCCGCCCGTTTGTCGTCTCATCGACTATTCTAAGTTCCTCTACCAGCAGAAGAAACATGCCAAGGAGATGAAAGCCAAGCAGGTTAAGGTGGAGGTGAAGGAGATTCGCTTCGGACCCCAGACCGATGACCACGACTACAACTTCAAACTCAAGCATGCCAAGGAGTTCCTTGAAGAAGGCAACAAGGTTCGTGCATACGTCTTCTTCCGTGGACGCTCCATCCTGTTCAAGGAGCAGGGCGAGGTGCTGCTGCTGCGTTTTGCCAACGACCTGGAGGAATATGCCAAGGTAGAACAGCTGCCGCGTCTGGAAGGCAAGAAGATGTTTCTCTTCCTTGCTCCTAAGAAGGCCGGCGTGGCCAAGAAGAGCCAGCAGAAGCGCGACAGCGAACGCCGCGAGGCCGAAGCCAAAGAAGCTGCCAAGGCAGAGCTCGACATCGTCAATGTCAACAACGGCTTGCTTGCCAATGCCAAGGGCGGGGCAGACTTGCTCAAGGCCGTGCAGGACGAAAACTGACAGACATCTGTAGGAATTAAAGGTGCGTAACGCCCGGTATATGCGTTGCCGCCGCTATATAACAATAGTAATCATTAAAATTAAAAAACAATGCCAAAAGTAAAGACAAACTCCGGAGCAAAGAAGCGCTTCCGCTTCACCGGTTCTGGTAAGGTGAAGAGACATCACGCCTACCACAGTCACATTCTGACAAAGAAGACAAAGAAACAAAAGCGTAATTTGGTTCACGATGCTATCGTTGACACAAGCAACATGAAGCAGGTGCGCGAATTGCTCTGCTTGCGTTAATCATCCTATTAGTTGAACTTTAAAAGAAGAAAATTATGCCAAGATCAGTAAATCATGTTGCATCTAAAGCAAAGAGAACCCGCATTCTGAAGCTCACTAAAGGATATTTTGGAGCTCGCAAGAATGTTTGGACCGTAGCTAAGAATACATACGAGAAAGGCCTTACCTATGCTTATCGTGACCGTCGCACCAAGAAGCGCAACTTCCGTGCTCTGTGGATTCAGCGTATCAACGCTGCCGCTCGTCTCGAAGGTATGAGCTATTCTAAGTTGATGGGCGCCCTGGCCAAGGCTGGCATCGAGATCAACCGCAAGGTGCTTGCCGACCTCGCCATGAACAACCCCCAGGCTTTCAAGGCCATCGTTGACAAAGTGAAGTAAGAAACATTCATTCAACTTTTAAATAAGTAAGAACGCCGTAACCCGTGAGGGGTGCGGCGTTTTTTAGTATGTAATCCTTGGTCGGTTCAGAAAAACATTGTAACTTTGCACTGCGATTCTGAGGTCTTTTCCTTGTCAGATTGGACTGAAGAGCAAGACTTTGTGGGTAAATACGGGAAGCAATTATGCTTTATCTTGTACATTGAAACCTGAGAAATTTCAAATCCAAACAAGACGGCGTAGTGGGTTCCATGCGTTAGCGTGGGGGTGTATCACTATTTCTTTTTTGGATGGGTTTTCTCAGGACCTCAATGTAGAAGACGTAGCGAATGCAGTTCCACGCCTTCTTTGTATATATAAATGATGTGCCGGAGGTCGTAGGGCGTAGTGGCAACCTCTCTCGCGGGACCGTCTGGCCTCAGTACCACAGCCTGTGGGAAGACTAAGTGATGAAAATATATAATTAGAATCATTCCCCACATTACGGTTTATCCGTAATTGTTTAATCAAAAGAGTTCATGGAGGATGCTGTCCGTGAGGATCGCATCCTTTTTTTAGTAATCATAGAATGTGGCAAAACTGCTGATCCATGTCCACCATTCGCAGCCAGTCACACCCTTGGCGCGTCCGAGGCAATAGGGTCAGAGGGATACTCCCGGGCTTGTTCAGCTTTTGGCAAATCGGTTTTTACACTTCTATCTTCTTGATAACCTTGGCTGGCACGCCGCCGACAATGGTGTTCGGCTCTACGTCTTTGGTCACTACAGCACCGGCTGCCACAACGGCTCCATCGCCGATGGTCACGCCCGCCAGTACGGTTGCATTGGCACCTATCCACACGTTCTTACCGATGTGGATGGGGGCGTAGCTCATGCTTTGGCGGAGGGCAGGGTTGAGGTCGTGGTTGATTGTGGCCAGCACGACGTTGTGACCGATGAGGGCTCCCTCGTCGATGATGATTCCGCCTTGGTCCTGGAACTTGCAGCCCATGTTGATGAACACATGGTCGGCAACGACGGTGTTCTTGCCACAGTCAGTGTGGAACGGTGGAAACAGGCCTACAGACTTGGGCACTTCACGTCCCCATAGCCGTTCCAGCAGCTGGTGCAGCTCCTCGGGAGTGTGGTAGCAGCCGTTGATCTCAGCTGTGATGCGCAAAGCCTCTTGTGAGAGTTGATGAAACATCATGTGGACATCGGATCCGCCAATGACGGGCTTGCCTGATGCCATGTATTCGCGAAATTCTTGTATGGTCATAACCTGTTGTTTTAAGCTTCTTTCATACTGAGGGCTATGCGGCGGCGCTGGTGGTCAATCTCGGTGACGCGCACTTGGACGTGCTGATGCAGGTGTACGATGTCGGCAGGGTCGCTGACGTAGCGGTCGGCCAGTTGGGAGATGTGTACCAGTCCGTCCTGGTGGACGCCGATATCTACGAAGGCGCCAAACTTTGTGATGTTGGTCACGATGCCGGGCAAGAGCATGCCCACCTGCAGGTCGGCGATGTCGTGCACACGGTCGTCGAAGCTGAAGGTCTCTGCTTGTCCTCGCGGGTCGCGGCCGGGTTTTTCCAGTTCCTTCATGATGTCGTTCAGCGTGGGGAGTCCCGTCTCAGCTGTGACGTAGCGGTTGAGGTCTATGTTTTTCTGTAGGGTTTTGTCTTTGATGAGCTGTGCCACGGTGCAGCCGTTGTCGCGTGCCATCAGTTCCACTATCTTGTAGCTCTCGGGGTGAACGGCAGAGTTGTCGAGTGGGTTCTTGGCACCTGGTATGCGCAGAAATCCGGCGCACTGTTCGTAGGCAGCAGGTCCGAGGCGTGGAACTTTGCGTAGCTGCGCCCGTGAGGTGAAGGCTCCGTTCTCCCGGCGGTAGTCCACGATGTTTTTAGCCAGGGCGGGGCCAAGTCCGCTGACGTAGGTCAGCAGGTGTTGTGATGCCGTGTTCAGGTCAACGCCCACGAGGTTCACGCAGCTTTCCACCGTCTGGTCGAGGCTCTTTTTGAGTTGTGCCTGATCGACGTCGTGCTGATATTGTCCCACGCCGATGCTCTTGGGGTCAATCTTCACCAGTTCTGCCAGTGGGTCCATGAGGCGTCGGCCTATGGAGACGGCTCCGCGCACGGTGACGTCTTCGTCGGGGAATTCCTCGCGTGCCGTCTTCGATGCCGAATATACGGATGCACCGTCTTCGCTGACCACGAAGAGCTTCTCTGCATAGGGTGAGGGCAGCGTATGCAGGATGTCTGCTGTCTCGCGGCTGGCGGTGCCGTTGCCGAGGGCGATGGCTTCCACCTGGTAGCGTTGGGCCGTCTCGGCCAGTTGGCGGGCGGCTTCTGTCTTGTTGCCCCGTGGTGGGAAGGGATAGACCACCTCGTGGTGGAGCAGGTTGCCCTGTGCGTCCAGGCATACCACTTTGCAGCCGGTGCGGATGCCGGGATCGACGCCCATCACGCGATGCTGTCCGAGAGGAGCTGCCAGCAGCAGCTGGCGCAGGTTCTCGGCAAACACGCCGATGGCCTCTTCGTCGGCTCGGCGTTTAGCCTCTGTTGCCGTCTCGTTGCTGATGCTTGGCTCCAGCAGGCGCTTGTAGCCGTCTTCCACCGCTTCGGCCACCAGCTTGGCACAGTCGTTGTAGCCGTGCACATACTGGCGGCGGAGCCTTTCGAAGGCCTGCTCGTTGTCGATGGTGATGCTGAGTCGCAGAAATCCTTCGCTCTCCCCACGGCGCATGGCCAGCAGTCGATTGCCCGTGCATCGGCGCAGGGGTTCGCTGAAGTCGAAGTAGTCGCGATATTTGGCAGCTCCTTCGTCAGCTTGTTTGCTCTTGATGACCTTTGACGAGATGACGGCTTCGCGGCGGAAGGTGTTGCGCAGCCGTTGGCGGCTCTGCTCGTCTTCGCTGACGGTCTCGGCAATGATGTCCTTGGCTCCGGCGAGAGCTTCGTCAACAGTTGTCACCGTGTTGCCGTTGACCCACCGCTTGGCGGCCATGCGGATGTCGCGCTCACGCTGTAGCAGAACGAGTTGGGCCAGCGGCTCCAATCCCTGCTCACGGGCTATCTGTGCGCGTGTGCGGCGTTTGGGCTTGAAGGGCAGGTAGATGTCTTCCAGTTCGGTGGTGTCCCAGCACTGGTTGATGCGTTGGCGCAGTTCGTCGGTGAGCTGCCCCTGCTCGTCGATAGTCTTTAGGATGGTCTCCTTGCGCTTGACGAGTTCTTTCAGGCGGTCGTTCCACTCGCTGATTTGCCCAATCTGCACCTCGTCGAGTGAGCCGGTGCGCTCCTTGCGGTAGCGGGCAATGAAGGGGATGGTGGCCCCCTCGTTGAGCAGGGCCAGTGTGTTTTCAACGCTGCGTGTCGGCAGTTGCAGCGAGCGGGCTATCAGTGTTGTGAAGTCTTGCATGGTGATGGTAGGTAGGGAAGTAGAAAGTGTTCTGCCACGGGCAGGAACCTGTCGTGGCCGAGGGCGTTGAGGTGAGCATGGTCGTTCTTGCCGCCACCTTGGAAATAGATGGCGCGGAAACGGTCGTTGCGGGCAAAGATGTTGCTCTTGCGATAGGCGTCGAAGACCGGTATGCCCCATTGACCGCATACGTCTATGGTAGCATCCACCACCTGCAGGAAGTGGGCGTCATCGTTGTTCCAGGGTGTGAACCATACGATGTGGGCCGCAGGGTAGCGGTCGATGAGTCCCTGGCACACCTCGCCGAGCCGTTGGCGATAGACGTCGATGCCCATGGAGTCGAGCAACACGGCATCGTTATGGCCGGCAATGATGACGATGAGGTCGAGTGAGTCGGCCATCTCCCTCCAGCGTTTCCACAGGGCAGGGCCAAAGCGTTGGCGGTCTATGCTCACGCAGCCGCCGTTGCGACCGTAGTTCAGATACTCCATGCCGTATTTCCGGGCCAGTTTGTAGTGCCAAGTGTTCTCCACGGGTTCGCGGTGATTGCGAACATAGCTGTCGCCGATGACGGCCATGCGGGGCTGTCGCTGGGCGGGCAGGCTCTGCTCAGCCTGTTGTGCACAGGAGTGAAGCGCCCCGAACGGCAGGACGCTGAATAGCAGGAGAACGAGAAGTGTGACAATGTCTTTTTTCATGGATGCAAAGATACAAAAGTTTTCTGAAACCGCAAAATCCGGGATGGTGGGTTGGGAGCTTAGGGCGCAAACGGTCGGTCACTTAGAGGCTAAGTAGTCGATCACTTGGGGGCTAAGTAGTCGGTCACTCAGGGTCTGAGAGCAGTCCTCTTGGAGGCCAAGCTCAAAGCTCTTAGCGTCTGAAAGCAGTCCTCTTGGGAAATAAACGATCGATCCCATTGAGGCAGAAAGCAGTCCTCTTGGAAAACAGAACTTGATATTTCAAGATAGCACACCACAACACCTCCTTTCCCCTTGGCTCTTGTTTCCTGTCGGACGCGTCCGCAGCGTCCGAAGGACATAAGAGAAGGGGGACTATAGGGGAATGAGATAAACTCATTCTCGTTTTCGTTATCGTTATCGTTATCGTTATCGTTGTCGTTGTCGTTTTCGTTTTCGTTGTCGTTGTCGTTATCGTTGTCGTTGTCGTTGTCGTTGTCGTTGTCGTTTTCGTTATCGTTATCATGTGCGGACTTTTCGGACGCGGCGGACAAAAAGACGATTTTGTGGTTTCAGAAAACTTTTGTACCTTTGCAACTGAAAAACAAAATGCAAGGGAGTTTGGAGGAACGATAGTACAGAAAAACCATGATTTCGATAGAAGGACTGAAGGTAGAGTTTGGCGTAAAGCCCCTGTTCAGCGGGGCCAGTTTCGTGGTGAACGACCGCGACCGCATAGCGCTTGTCGGCAAGAACGGTGCCGGCAAATCAACCCTGCTGAAAATCATTGCCGGCATGCAGCAGCCCACAGCGGGAACGGTGGCTATTCCCAACGATACCACCATTGGCTACCTGCCACAGGTGATGAAACTCTCTGATGACACCACCGTGATAGAGGAGACCCGTAAGGCCTTTGCCGATAAAACCCGCATGGCAGAACGCTTGAAGCGAATGGAGAGTGAAATGTCGGAACGCACTGATTATGAGAGTGTTGAGTATATGGCTCTGGTGGAGCGCTACACGACAGAACACGAGCGTTTTCAGATGCTTGGCGGCGAAGACTATGAGGGGGAGATGGAGCGCACGCTGACGGGCTTGGGCTTCGAGCGTAGAGACTTCAGTCGTCCAACCAGCGAGTTCTCCGGTGGCTGGCGCATGCGCATCGAGTTGGCCAAAATTCTGTTGCGTCGTCCCGACGTGCTCTTACTCGACGAGCCCACCAACCATCTCGACATAGAATCCATACAGTGGCTGGAGCAATTCCTGGCACAGTCGCCCTCGGCTGTGGTGCTGGTGAGTCACGACCGGGCCTTCATCAACAACGTGACCAATCGCACACTTGAGATTTCCTGTGGACAGATAGTGGATTACAAGGTGAAGTACGATGAGTATGTCGTACTGCGCCGTGAGCGCCGTGAACAGCAGCTGCGGGCCTACGAGAACCAGCAGAAAGAGATTCAGGAGATGAAAGCCTTCATCGAGCGCTTCCGCTATCAGGCCACCAAGGCCGTGCAGGTGCAGCAGAAGGTGAAGCAGCTGGAGAAGATCGTTCCCATCGAGGTTGATGAGGTCGATAACTCGGCGCTCCACCTGAAGTTTCCGCCTTGTCTCAGGAGTGGTGACTATCCCATCATCTGCGACGAGGTGGCCAAGAGCTACGACCACGAAGTCTTCTCGCGGGTGAATCTCACCATCAAGCGGGGCGAGAAAGTGGCCTTTGTCGGTAAGAACGGTGAAGGCAAGTCAACGCTGGTGAAATGTATCATGGGAGAAATTCCCTTTGACGGCACGCTGAAAGTGGGCCACAACGTACAGATAGGCTACTTCGCCCAAAATCAGGCACAGCTGCTCGACGAAGAGCTGACCGTCTTTGAAACCATCGACCGCGTGGCGCGTGGTGAGGTACGCCTGCGCATCAACGACATCCTCGGCGCTTTCATGTTTGGCGGCGAGGAGTCTGAAAAGAAAGTGAAGGTGCTCTCAGGTGGCGAGCGCAGTCGGCTGGCCATGATTCGCTTGTTGCTGGAACCGGTAAACCTGCTCATCCTCGACGAGCCCACCAACCACCTCGACATGCAGTCGAAGGATGTGCTGAAGGAGGCCATCCGTGCTTTCGACGGCACGGCCATCATCGTCAGCCACGACCGCGAGTTTCTCGACGGACTGGTCACAAAGGTCTATGAGTTTGGCGGTGGCAGGGTGAAGGAATATCTTGGCGGCATCTATGACTGGTTGAGGACGAGTCCCTTCCAACCCTCTCTAACGGGAGGAGGGACTACTGCTACAGCTGCCGCAAACAGTCTTACGGGAAAAGGTGTCGCACCGCAGGGGTCATCCAGCGAGACGAAATTGGAAGGAGCATCCTCCTATGCTGAACGTAAGGAGCAGCAGAAGAAGGTGAAGCGCCAGGAAAAAGCAGTGAAGGAGAGCGAGGAGAAGATAGCTCGAATGGAAGCTCGCATCAAGGAGATGGACAAACTGCTGTCGAGCCCGGAGCACGCCACCGACATGAAGCTCATCGAGGAATACTCTCAAACCATGCAGGCTCTCGATGCTGAGAACGAACGCTGGATGCAACTCGCCGAGGAACTGGAAGGAATGACGCATTAGGAGAAACCATGTGTTATGCAAATATTGCCAAGAATCATGACGCATGGTATCAGAAAATGGAGATAGAGTGGTTTTCGGCCTGTGACTTCGTCATAGAGCCAGTTCTTTAACAACCTCGCCGCCAATGATTAAGCCGGCGGCAGCAGGCACGAAGGCGCATGAGGCAGGCAACGACCGGCGGCCGTTGCCTGCAAGGGCCTCGGCCTCCCTACGGCTTTCTTCGTCTTCGATGATGGGCTGGCGGGGCTCTTCCTCGCTATATACAACCTTGAAGTGCAGGATGCCCTCCTTGCGCAGCGTCTTGCGCAGCACCTTGGCCAGAGGATCCATGCTGGTCTTCGAGATGTCACTTACGCGAAAGGCCGTCGGGTCGAGCTTGTTGGCAGCTCCCATACTTGAGATGATGGGGATGTCCAGCCGATGGCAGCGGCGAATGAGCTCAAGCTTTGCCTTCACCGTGTCAATGCAATCTACCACATAGTCGTAGTCCGTGAGGGCTATCTCGTCGGCATTCTCCGGCAGGTAGAACATGGGGAACTTCCTGACGATGCAGTCGGGGTTGATGTCGTGTATGCGCTCTGCAAAGACGTCAACCTTCAGGCGCCCTACGGTAGAGTGCAGGGCAATGAGCTGACGGTTGAGGTTGCTCAGACTCACGCAGTCGTTATCGACCAGTGCCAGGGTGCCGACACCGCTTCGTGCCAGCACCTCTACTGCATAGCCGCCAACGCCGCCCACACCGAAGACTGCCACCTTCGCCTTGGCCAGTCGTTCCAAGGCTTCTCGTCCAAAGAGCAGCTGTGTCCTTGAAAATTGATTGTCGTTCATGTCGTGGCAAAGGTAATATAATTATACTAAACAGACAAGTTGTTTCAAGATTTTGTTGTATCTTTGCACGAGAAATGATACCAGTCAGAGACCGCAGAACTTCTACAACTCCTCAATAGCAATGGCGAGAAAAGACATCTTTAACATACTGCTGTGCATACTGCTGTCAGCCTGCGGAAATAAGGCAGGTGATGGGCAGAGACAGGGTGATGTGGGCGACACGATACCGATGAAGTATGCTGAGCACCTCACGATGGTGCGCTATGCTGACCGCGTGGAGGTGACACTGAAGGACCCTTGGCATGAGGGACGTGTCATGAGAACCTATGAACACCGAAAGCCATTGAGCCGTTGTGTGGTGTTCAACACGGCCCATGCCTCACTGCTTCAGATGTTAGGGGCCGCAGATGTCATCAAGGGTGTGGCCGACCTGAAATACATGAATCTGCCGGAGATTCACAGAAGGGTAGGAAAGGATATCACTGACTGCGGTGACTCGATGACGCCCGACATAGAGAAGATTGTCGAAATGAAGGCCGACGCTGTGTGGCTGTCGCCTTTCGAAAATAGTGGTGGTTACGGACGACTGGAAACATTAGGCATACCGCTCATAGAGTGTGCCGACTATATGGAAACCTCGGCATTGGGGCGGGCAGAGTGGATGAAGTTCTACGGACTGCTGGTTGGCAAGGAGCGAGAGGCCGATTCACTGTTTGCAGTGGTCGAAAGCCGATACCTGAAGCTGAAGCGGCAGGCGCAGAAGTCGAAGGTCCATCGGTCGGTCTTGACAGAACGACTGACGGGAGGCACCTGGTATGTACCTGGTGGACGGAGCAGTATGGGGCGGCTGCTGCAGGATGCCGGTGGGCGCTACCCTTGGGCAAAGGATAACCACAGCGGCAGCCTGCCATTGTCGTTTGAGACCGTATTAGACCGTGCCGGTGATGCCGACGTGTGGGTATTCAACTATATTGGCACCCGTCCGCCCGACTACAGACTGTTGGAGGCCGAGTATCACGGCTATGCCCAACTTAAAGCCTTCCGCACCCGTCAGGTCTATTACGTCAACAGCTTACAGGTGCCCTATTTTGAAGAGGTGTCGTTTCGGCCCGACTGGCTGTTGGCCGACTATGTGAAACTGTGTTGTCAAGACAGCATCATGTCATCAAAACTTCGTTATCTTACAAGAGTAAAAGAATAATAATGAAGCAGCAACTATACTGGATAGTCATGATACCCATCGTCTTCCTGTTGTTCGGGATGAATCTCCTGACAGGATCCGTCAGCATTCCCTTTAGAGAGGTGCTGACCATTTTAACGGGAGGAGAAGCGACAAGGCCGACATGGAACTATATCGTGATGGAGACACGCTTGCCCCAGGCACTTACGGCCATGTTCTGTGGCGGAGCCTTGGCAACAAGTGGACTGCTGTTGCAGACAGCTTTTCGCAATCCGCTGGCGGGACCCGGAATCTTTGGCATCACCAATGGTGCAGCATTGGGCGTGGCACTGGTGATGCTCGGCTTCGGGGGAGGTGCCTCCCTGGAACTTCTGCCAGTGGAGGGCTTTATGGCAGTAGTTGTGTCGGCTTTCATCGGTGCCATGGCAGTCATGGGCCTGCTCTTGTTGTTTTCCACCATGGTGAAAAACCACGTCATGCTTCTCATCGTCGGCATGATGACCGGATATCTCTCCTCGGCAGTCATCTCCATGCTGAACTACATGGCAACGGAAGAGGGCGTGCGCTCCTACATGATGTGGGGAATGGGCAGCTTCAGCGGAGTTTCGATGAGACAGATACCCTATTTCATCGGACTCGTCATCGTAGGGCTGTCCTGTGCGCTATTGCTGGTCAAGCCCTTGAATGCGTGGGTGCTGGGCAACACCTATGCCCGGAACCTTGGCGTGAACACACGGCGGTTGAGTCAGATGCTTCTGATGGTGACAGGGCTACTCTGTGCCGTCACTACTGCCTTTTGCGGACCTGTAGCCTTTATCGGCCTGGCCGTTCCCCACATAGCCCGCCTGCTACTGGTTACGGAGAACCATCGGGTTCTGATGCCTGCCACTGTCCTGATGGGAGCCGCCGTCGCCCTGTTGTGCAACTGGTTGTGCTATCTTCCTGCTGATGGCAACGCCATTCCGCTGAACACCGTTACCCCGCTGGTTGGCGTGCCGGTCATTGTCTATGTGATTCTGAGAAAATAAGTATAATCCATAAAAACTGTGAGAATATGAAGAAAATGTTTGTCATGATGATAGCTGTCCTGTTAGCAATGCAAGTCGCAGCCAAGACTGAACAGGTAGAGATTCAAGGTGCGGTAGGTAAGTTGTCGGCTGTCATCCGGACCCCCGACCACTGGAAGGGAGAGCCGTTGCCAATGGTCATCGTTTGCCATGGCTTCACGGGCAATAAGGAGGCCCGTCTGCTGCAGGAGGTGGCTGACAGTTTGCTGGCCCACGGGATGGCAGCTATCCTTTTTGACTTCAATGGCCACGGTAAGAGCGAGGGCGCCTTTGAGAATATGACCGTATTGAACGAGATAGAGGATGCCAAGAAGGTGTATGAATATGTTTGTCGGCTTCCCTATGTAGATGGTGTGGCCATGGTCGGCCATTCGCAGGGTGGGGTGGTGACCGCTATGACCGCGGCCCAGTTGGGCTGTGGGAAGATTGCCGCAGAGGTGCTGCTTGCTCCTGCCGGAGTGTTGCGTGATGATGCACTGCGTGGCTATCTTTTTGGTCAGATGTATAACCCACACGACCTTCCGGAGCGAGCTCATGTTCATGGTGACTTGTGGTTGGGAAGGGAGTATGCACGCGTGGCACAGACCCTGCCTATCTACGAGACGGCCCGACTGTATGAGGGTGCTGCCTATATCATCCATGGAACTTATGACACCGTAGTGCCATATACCTACGGACAACGCTTCCATTATGTCATCAAAGACAGTGAACTGACCTTACTGGAAAAAGCCGACCACGGCTTCTCCAACAGAGAGGCGCAGGTGGCCACGTTGACTGCAGCCTATCTTTCAAAAGTTTTTAGGAAATAGGCTCGAGGCCGGGGACATTTCTTAGACATAGATGAGGTCGCTCATAACATCGTCGCTGACGAAAAGTCCTTGGCGCGTCAGGCGGATGCGTCCATTGTCAATGGTGAGAAGACCATGGGTCAGTGAGGATTGCGCGTTATCCAACAGATAGCTTCTGTATTTTTCTTCTATCTGGTCGAGACAGATGCCCTCGCATGTCCGCAAGGCTGTTGTAATCAAGTCATTGTAGCGGGTGTCGTCATCCAATGTCTCCTGTTCGGACGGAAGCTGACCTTGTTCGATATGCTTCATATACTGAAAGAGATTGCTTACATTCCATGAGCGTGTAAGGAGGTCGAAAGAGTGGGCCGCGGCTCCAATGCCTATGTAGGGAACTCCCTGCCAATAGCTGCTGTTGTGGCGTGAACGGTAGCCCGGACGCGCCCAGTTGCTGATTTCATAGTGTTCGTAGCCGGCAGCCGCCAGACGGTCCGTGAGCAGGGAATACATGTGGAGTTCTGTCTCCTCGTCAACAGGCGTCACCCCGCCCCCGTCTTCTTGATACTGACTTCTTGCTTTTAAATCGTAGAGCGGTGTGCCTTCCTCATACATTAGACTATAGGCAGAGATATGGTCAGGTTGTAGGGATAGGGCCTGACGGATGTCTGTTTCCCATTCTTCCAAAGTCTCTTGAGGAAAACCGAACATCAAGTCTATGCTCACGTTGCCGATGCCCGCTTGCCGCAACCGTTGCATGGCAAGGGAAATCTGTTGGGAGTTATGTCGGCGGCGCAGAAAACGGAGGCGGTCATCGTTGAAGGTTTGCGCCCCCATGGAAACACGATTGACAGGCAGCTGCGCCAGGTCTTTTGCAAACTCAGGCGTGATGTCGTCGGGGTTGCACTCGATAGTTATCTCCATGGGAATAGAATCCTTGTCGGCAGACAGTGGGTTGCAGCCATACACCTTATTTATATTATGAAAAAGCTGTTCCAGTTGTCGGGGTGTCAGAAGTGATGGTGTGCCACCTCCCAGGTAGATTGTTGACAAGGGTGAGGAGGCAGGACGCAACGCCATCTCCTTACATAAGGCATCAACATAACGGTCGCGCCATGTAAGGAGTGTGGTAGAGTAGAAACCACAGTAGATGCAGCGACTCTTGCAAAAGGGTATATGGATGTAAAGTCCTGCCATGCTGCAAAGTTACGATTTTTTACTGAATATCTCCACAAACGAACATGCCAAAGCGTAAAAAAGTTGCGAATTTGTTTGTTTTTGTAGAGTTAATAAATATTAATTAATGGTAGCTATTGATGGCCTTTTGCTTGAAAATAGCTACCTTTATCGTCGCTAATCGAACAATAAACCTAAAAACTAAAACAATATGAAAGTTTATCAGACTAACGAGATTAAGAACATTGCGCTGATTGGCAGTGCGGGAAGCGGCAAGACTACTCTTGCCGAAAGTATGTTGTATGAAGCCGGTATCACCAAGCGCCGTGGTACAGTGGAGCAGAAAAACACCGTCAGTGACTATTTCCCTGTAGAGCAGGAATATGGCTACTCTGTGTTTCCTACTGTGTTCCATGTGGAGTGGAACAACAAGAAACTGAACATCATAGACTGCCCGGGAAGTGACGACTTCGTAGGTGGCGCCATTACAGCCCTGAATGTTACCGACCAGGCTGTCATCCTGATTAACGGCCAGTATGGTCCAGAGGTGGGCACGCAGAATGCTTTCCGTTACACAGAGAAACTACAGAAACCTGTTATCTTTCTGGTGAACCAGCTCGACCGCGAGAACTGTGACTTTGATGTTATCCTGTCAAGTATGCGCGACATCTATGGCTCCAAATGCGTTCCGGTACAGTATCCTATTGCGACAGGTGCCGGTTTCAATGCTGTCATCGACGTGTTGCTGATGAAAAAATATTCATGGAAGCCCGAGGGCGGAGCACCCATCATTGAAGACATCCCCGCCGAAGAGATGGAGAAGGCCAAGGAGTTGCATGCTGCCCTGGTAGAGGCTGCCGCCGCCAACGACGATACACTGATGGAGAAGTTTTTTGAATCGGAAACACTCACCGAGGACGAGATGCGTGAAGGCATCCGCAAGGGACTGGTTACACGCTCCATATTCCCAGTCTTCTGTGTTTGTGCAGGGAAGGACATGGGCGTTCGTCGCCTGATGGAGTTCCTCGGTAACGTGGTCCCGTTTGTAAGCGAGATGCCGAAGGTGCACAACACCCGCGGTGAGGAAGTTCCTGCCGACTCTACTGCTCCTACATCGCTTTATTTCTTCAAGACAGGTCTGGAGCCTCATATCGGTGAGGTTTCTTATTTCAAGGTGATGAGCGGAAGCGTCAAGTCTGGTGATGATCTCTCCAATGCTGACCGTGGTTCCAAGGAACGTATTGGTACCATCTATGCCTGCGCCGGTGCCAACCGTATTCCTGTTGACGAGCTGAAAGCAGGTGACATTGGCTGTACTGTGAAACTCAAGGATGTGAAGACTGGAAACACTCTCAATGCCAAGGATGTAGAACATCGATTTGACTTTATCAAATATCCTAACTCAAAGTATTCTCGTGCCATCAAGCCTGTCAACTCCTCGGAAATGGAAAAACTCATGGCAGCAGTGCTGCGTATGCGTCAGGAGGATCCGACATGGGTTGTAGAGCAGTCGAAGGAACTACGCCAGACCATCATCCATGGTCAAGGCGAATTCCACTTGCGCACATTGAAGTGGCGACTGGAAAACAATGAGAAGATACAGGTGGAATTCGAGGAACCGAAGATTCCTTATCGTGAGACTATTACGAAGATGGCCCGTGCGGACTATCGCCACAAGAAGCAGTCGGGAGGTGCCGGACAGTTTGGTGAAGTTCACCTCATCGTTGAGCCTTATGCTGAGGGAATGCCTGATCCCACATCATTCAAGATCAATGGCCAGGAATTCAAGATGAACCTGAAAGGTAAGGAAGAGATTGACTTGGAGTGGGGCGGAAAACTCGTCTTCATCAACTCCGTGGTCGGTGGTGCCATCGATGCCCGCTTCATGCCGGCCATCCTGAAAGGTATCATGGAACGCATGGAACAGGGACCGCTGACAGGTTCTTATGCCCGCGATGTGCGTGTCATTGTATATGACGGAAAGATGCACCCGGTCGATTCCAATGAACTATCGTTTATGTTGGCTGCACGCCAGGCCTTCTCTGCAGCCTTCCGTGAGGCAGGCCCGAAGATCCTGGAGCCTATCTATGACTTGGAAGTATTTGTTCCCAGCGATTATATGGGTGACGTGATGAGTGACCTGCAGGGCCGTCGTGCGCTCATTATGGGTATGGATAGTGAAGCTGGATACCAGAAACTTTCTGCCAAGATTCCTCTGAAGGAACTTGCTAACTATTCTATCGCCCTCAGCTCTCTGACTGGCGGACGCGCCTCGTTTACAACGAAGTTTGCAAGCTACGAACTTGTTCCTGCTGATATTCAGCAACAGCTTATCGCTGCTCATGAGGCAGAGGCAAAGGATGAAGAGTAAAGACGAGTGTAATTGACGATAGGGTCCGGCTGATGTCAGCCGGACCTTCTTTTAGACACCTATTAAATATAATGATTCAAGATGAAAAGACAATTTATCTGTTGGCTGTTGATAACCGCATGCGTCCTTCTCGGTGCCTGTGGCAGTGACAATACTCCGGGTGAAGCTGCCGGACAGGTGGTGGAACTCATGAAGAAGGGCGACATCAAAGCGTATGTCAACATGTTATACTATCCAGAAAAAGAAACGCAAAGCGAGGAGGCTACGGGACAACAGAAAGACCAGATCTACGAAATGATGGAAGGCTTCATCAGACGCGAACTGGAGAGAAAAGGGGGGATCCAATCTTATAAGGTTGTCAGTGAAGATGTGAAGGGTGACCGGGCTACCGTGAAAATGGCCATCACCTTTGGCAACGAACAGACAGAGGAAAGTGAGTTCCGAATGATCAAAACAAAGGAAGGAAAATGGATGGTGAACTTCGGAGGTAAATGAACGATTTGTAATTAAGATGTTTGTAATTTGTTAATTTCTGTTTATTATCGCCAAATAATTAACATATTTGTGTTAATCAATTAAGATAAGTGCTATCTTTGTCCTGTCTATAAGACAAGTAGGCAGGACAAAGATGAAACAAAGAACAATTTGGACCATAGCAACCATTATGGGGCTTTCTTTCTTGGCTTTGCTTTTCTTGCAGTTGCAGTACATCAAGGAAATGGCAGAGATGAAGAAAGAACAGTTTGACGAGTCGGTCAACAGAGCTCTCTATCAGGCCAGTCGAAACCTGGAGCTGAATGAGACCCTGCGCTATCTTGAGAAAGACGTGAACGAAACAGAACGGAGGGCAATCAGGCTGGATTCCATAGGAACGAGAAGCGGACAGCCCGATGGAAGCATACAAACCAGCCACCAGTATTCTGTTGTGGGAAAAGACGGTACTATCTATTCGTCGTTTGAACTGAAGACAATAGAAACAAAACCTTCTCAGATGCCCAAGGCTATGATCCTACGCACCGACAAGAATGCTATCTCTGAAGCAAATAAGTCGATGCAACAGATTATCAAAAACAGATATATCTATCAGAAAGCACTGCTCGACGAGGTGGTGTATTCTATTCTTTATTCTGCAAGTGACAAGCCGTTGAAAGAGCGCATCAACTTCAAGATGTTTGACTTGAGCCTGAAAAATGAGCTGATGAACAATGGAATCAATATTCCTTACCACTTTACGGTCTCGACGCAGGATGGAAGAGAGGTCTATCGCTGTCCGGACTATACGGAGGATGGAGAGGAAAATGGCTATTCGCAGGTGCTCTTCAGAAATGACCCCCAGTCGAAAATGGGCGTGGTGAAAATCCATTTCCCCGACATGAACTCCTACATCTTCTCCAGTGTCAGATTCATGATCCCCTCGGTCATCTTCACACTTGTGCTCCTCGTGACATTTATCATCACGCTGATTTTGGTGTTCCGCCAAAAACGATACACAGAGATAAAGAATGACTTTATCAATAACATGACTCATGAACTGAAAACTCCGATAGCAAGTATTTCCCTGGCTGCACAGATGTTAAACGATGACAGCGTGACAAAGAGCGAGGCCATGATGAAACATTTGGGAAGTGTCATTAATGACGAAGCCAAACGCTTGCGGTTCCTGGTGGAAAAAGTGCTGCAGATGTCTATGTTCGACAGAAAGAAAGCAGTGTTCAAGAAAAAGGAACTGGACCTCAATGAAATGGTTGAGAATATAGCACATTCATTTACATTGCGTGTCGAGCATACCGGTGGAAAGATCTATACGGAGATAGAGGCTATAGACTCTGCTATCTATGTTGATGAAGTGCACTTCCAAAACGCTATCAACAACCTGTTGGACAATGCTGTGAAATATCGTAAGCCCGATCAGCCTATAGACATCTATATTAAGACTTGGAACGACAATGAACACCTCTTCCTTAGTATCCGGGATACAGGCATTGGTATCAAAAGGGAAAACTTGAAAAAGGTCTTCGATAAGTTCTACCGCGTCCACACAGGGAATGTGCACGATGTGAAAGGCTTTGGATTAGGATTGGCATACGTCAAAAAAATCGTTGATCTACATCAGGGAGAGATTAAAGTGGACAGCGATTACGGTAAGGGTACCAAGTTTACCATTAAACTGCCAGTTCTCAAAGAAGACTGAAAAAACAATAAAGAATGTATAACCCCAATAAAAGGAAAGAATTATGGACGACAAACTGAAAATCTTATTGTGCGAAGACGACGAGAACCTCGGCATGCTTCTTCGCGAGTATCTGCAGGCTAAAGGGTATGCCACGGAACTGTGTCCCGATGGCGAGGCTGGTTACAAAGCATTTCTCAAGACTAAGTATGACATCTGCGTGCTCGATGTGATGATGCCTAAGAAAGATGGCTTCACACTGGCACAGGAAATCCGACAGGCTAATGTGGAAATGCCGATCATTTTCTTGACAGCCAAGACCTTGAAAGAGGATATCCTCGAAGGTTTCAAGTTGGGTGCGGATGACTATATCACGAAACCTTTCTCTATGGAGGAACTCGTGTTCCGTATTGAAGCTATCCTACGCCGTGTGAGAGGCAAAAAGACCAAAGAATCGACTCTTTATCATATCGGTAAGTTTACTTTCGATACCCAAAAACAATTGCTCAGTATTGGTGAAAAGCAGACAAAACTCACCACAAAAGAGAATGAACTGCTGGCCCTCCTATGTAGTCATGCTAACGAAATCCTGCAGCGCGACTTCGCATTGAAAACCATTTGGATAGATGATAACTATTTTAATGCACGCTCGATGGATGTTTATATCACCAAGCTGCGCAAACATCTTAAAGATGATGAGCAAATAGAAATTATCAATATCCACGGAAAAGGATATAAACTCATCACACCTGACGAAGATTGATATCCTGCAAAAGTTAAAAGATTATAATTTTAAGGGAAAAGGAGTATAAAGACGCTTCTTTTCCCTTTAAAATAGGTACCTTTGCACCCGCAAAATGCAAATGAGGTGGAAAATGCCTCATAAAAAAGTGTTTTATAATTAATTATTTATCATTTAAGTAGTATGAATCAATACGAAACCGTTTTCATTTTAACTCCCGTTTTGTCTGATGATCAGATGAAGGAAACGGTCGCTAAATTCAAGAAGATTCTCACTGACAATGGTGCAGAGATTTTGAACGAGGAGACCTGGGGATTGAAAAAGATGGCTTATGCTATTCAGAAGAAGTCAACAGGTTTCTACTGCCTGTTGGAGTTCAAAGCTGAGCCCTCACTGATCGACAAGCTCGAGACCGGCTTCCGCCGTGATGAGAAAGTCATTCGTTTCATTACTGTTAAACTAGACAAGTTTGCCGCTGCCTACGCAGAGAAGCGTCGCGCTAAGCTTGCTAAAAAAGAGGAGGCATAAACCATGGCAGAACAGTCAGAAATCCGTTATCTCACAGCTCCTTCTATTGACACGAAGAAGAAGAAGTATTGCCGTTTCAAAAAGAGCGGTATCAAGTACATTGATTACAAGGATCCCGAGTTCCTGAAGAAGTTCCTCAACGAGCAGGGTAAGATTCTTCCTCGCCGTATCACTGGAACCTCTCTGAAGTACCAGCGCCGTGTGGCTACAGCCATTAAGCGTGCCCGCCAGTTGGCTCTGCTTCCTTATGTAACTGATATGATGAAATAAAATAGGAGGAGACAATATGGAAATTATACTGAAAGAGGATGTAATCGGTCTTGGATACAAGAACGATATCGTGAATGTAAAGAACGGCTATGGTCGTAACTACCTCATCCCTACTGGCAAGGCTGTGATTGCCTCTCCCTCTGCTAAGAAAATTCTTGCTGAGAATCTTCGCCAGCAGGCAAGCAAACTTGCTGCTCTGAAAGCTGCTGCTCAAGACAAGGCCAAGGCCTTTGAAGGCATAACTCTTGAAATCGCTGCCAAGGTGAGTGCTACGGGACAACTCTATGGTTCTGTAGGCGTTGCTCAGGTGGTTGAGGCTCTCGCCCAAAAGGGTATTGAGGTTGAGCGCAAGATTGTCACTATGCGTGAAGCCAAGACGGTTGGCGACTTCGCTGCAACTGTTCACTTCCATAAGGAGGTTGAAGTGGTTGTTCCTGTAAAGGTTGTCGCTGAGAATGCACCTGTAAAAGAGGCAAAAGCAGAAGCTGCTTCTGTTGTAGAAGAGACTCCCGTTGTTGAGGAAGCTCCCGTTGTTGAGGAAGCTCCCGTTGCAGAAGAGGAAGCTCCCGCAGAGGCTTAATTTGAAAAAGGAAAAGCGATAAGCTTTGCTTTGAAAAACGATATGGTGTCCTGATTGTTCTTTAGAATGATCGGGACATCTTTGTTGTCTGTACCTCAGAACAGAGTCGAAAAATCTCATATAAAAGTTTGTCATTATAAAAAAATGAAGTACTTTTGCACGAAGTAACCCTATTACACTTAATATATGCCTCAAAGTAGCGAAACAACAAAGTCTCGCCGGCGCAATGCGCCTATTGATCCGAGCTATGGTCACCTTCAGCCGCAAGCCACTGATATAGAGCGTGTGGTGCTGGGTGCGCTGATGATTGATAAGGATGCTTTCTCCATCATCTCTGAGATTGTCAGGCCGGAGACATTCTATGAGCCTCGTCACCAAAAGATATATCAGGCCATCCAGACTCTGAATATGCAGGAAAAACCTGTAGATATCATGACTGTGACGGAACAGCTCAAGCGCGACGGTGTCATAGAAGAAGTTGGCGGTGCCCCATACATCGTGGAACTGAGTGCACATGTGGCGTCATCGGCACATATTGAGTACCATGCCCATATTCTTGCTCAGAAATTTCTTGCCCGACAGCTTATTTCCTTTACGGGGCGCATACAGGAAAAAGCGTTCGATGAGACTGTGGATGTAGAGGAGTTGATGCAGGAAGCCGAGGGAAATCTTTTCGAAATTTCCCAAAAGAACATGCGGCAGGATTACACACAGATAGACCCGGTTATTGATCAAGCTATTGAAATCCTTCAGAAAGCCTCTGCGAATACGGGTGGATTGACGGGCGTCCCCACGGGCTATAACAAACTTGATGAATATACATCGGGATGGCAGGCCAGTGACTTGGTTATCATAGCTGGGCGACCGGCAATGGGTAAGACCTCTTTCGCATTGAGCTTGGCTAAGAATATCGCGGTGGATTTTCGTGAACCTATAGCATTCTTCTCATTGGAAATGAACAATGTTCAATTGGTCAACCGCCTGATATCCAACACCTGTGAGGTCGCGGGAAACAAAATATTGAATGGCCAGTTAACTCCAGACGAGTGGGAACGAATTGACAAGAACCTGCGAAAACTTCAGGGAGCACCTATTTATATTGATGACACTCCTGGACTTTCAATCTTTGAACTGAGAACGAAGGCCCGCCGACTGGTTAGGGAGAAGGGCGTTAAAGTGATCATGATTGACTACCTGCAGTTGATGAATGCCAATGGCATGCGCTTTGGTAACCGTCAAGAAGAGGTCTCTACGATTTCCCGCTCATTAAAAGGTTTGGCTAAAGAACTCAACATACCGGTATTGGCACTTTCGCAGCTTAGCCGTAATGTGGAGAGCCGCGAGGGAATTGATGGGAAACGTCCTCAGCTGAGTGACCTCCGTGAATCGGGTGCTATTGAGCAGGATGCCGACATGGTGCTTTTTGTTCATCGTCCTGAGTACTATCGCATTTTCCAAGACGAGAAGGGCAATGATTTGAGAGGTAAAGCGCAGATTATCATTGCTAAACATCGTAAGGGTGCTACAGGTGATGTACTACTGACCTTCCGTGGGGAATACACTCGCTTTCAGGATCCTGATGACTCTTATGTGCCTCCGACTGAAGGAGGTGAAATCATTGGAAGCAGAATGAACGGAGTTGACGACCCCTTTGGAGCACCACCGCCTGAGGCCGATTTTTAAAAAAAAGTCATAAACTGAAAGTGTTTTTGAGAAAATACTTTCAGTTTGTTCGTTTATAAAAGAAAAAATAATTACCTTTGCATCCTATTCCTATAAGACTATGAGTGAAAGATTGTTTATTTTCGACACAACTCTTCGTGATGGTGAGCAGGTTCCTGGTTGCCAGTTGAATACGATAGAGAAAATTCAGGTAGCACGCCAACTGGAGCAGCTTGGCGTAGATGTGATAGAAGCTGGCTTTCCTATCTCCAGCCCGGGTGATTTTAATTCTGTCATAGAAATTTCTAAGGCAGTGACCTGGCCTACCATCTGTGCACTTACCCGTGCAGTAGAGAAGGATATCGATGTCGCTGCCGACTCGTTGCAGTATGCTAAGCATAAGCGCATACACACTGGTATCGGAACCAGTGATTCACATATTAAATATAAATTCAATTCAACACGTGAGGAAATTATAGAGCGTGCTGTTGCTGCTGTCAAGTATGCCAAACGCTATGTTGAAGATGTAGAATTCTATGCCGAGGATGCAGGACGAACGGATAATGAATATCTGGCCCGTGTCGTCGAGGCAGTTGTTAAGGCTGGTGCTACAGTCGTTAATATTCCTGATACGACAGGCTATTGCCTGCCACATGAATATGGAGAGAAAATCAAATACTTGATGGAGCATGTTGATGGCATCCATAAGGCTGTTATCTCTACCCATTGTCATAATGATCTTGGTATGGCCACGGCCAACACCTTCAGTGGAGTTATCAATGGAGCCCGTCAGGTTGAGGTTACTATTAATGGTATTGGAGAGCGAGCAGGCAACACTTCTTTGGAGGAAATAGCCATGATTCTGCGCTGCCATCGTCATCTGGGTATCGATACCAACATCAACACAACCAAGATTTATCCCACCAGTCGCATGGTGTCAAGTTTGATGAATATGCCGGTGCAGCCCAACAAGGCCATCGTGGGACGCAATGCTTTTGCCCATTCCAGTGGCATTCATCAGGATGGTGTGCTTAAAAACGTGCAGACCTATGAGATTATAGATCCAAAGGATATAGGCCTCGATGATAATTCGATTGTACTAACGGCTCGAAGTGGCCGTGCGGCGCTGAAATTCCGCCTTCATGTCAATGGAGTTGATATTGATGACGAGCAGAAACTCGATAGTATATACCAAAAGTTCTTGAAATTAGCAGACCAGAAGAAAGAGGTTAACGATGCAGATGTGTTGATGTTGGCTGGTGCAGACATTGCTGAGACACGCTCTGTGAAACTTGATTTCCTTCAGGTTACTACCGGTATGGGTGTCAAGAGTGTTGCCAGCATCGGACTGGATATCAGCGGCCAGAAATTTGAGGCTGCTTCTACGGGAAATGGTCCTGTTGACGCTGCTATCAGAGCGCTGAAGAAAATCATCATGAAACAGATGACGCTGAAGGAGTTTACCATACAGGCTATATCCAAAGGGTCAGACGATGTGGGTAAAGTACACATGCAAGTGGAGTACGATGGTCATCTATATTATGGCTTCGGTGCCAATACTGATATTGTGACGGCCTCTGTGGAAGCATACATCGACTGTATAAACAAGTTTAAGAAATAAAAACATGAATACACTCTTTGACAAGATATGGGATCGTCATGTTGTCCAGCTGGTGGAAGATGGGCCTACACAGTTGTATATTGATAGACTTTATTGTCATGAAGTGACATCTCCACAAGCGTTTGCAGGTATGAGGGAGAGGGGACTGAAGTGTTTCCGTCCTGAGCAGATTTTCTGTATGCCAGACCATAATACGCCGACCCATGATCAAGATAAACCTATCGCAGACCCGGTGTCTAAACTACAGGTGGATACGTTAGCCCAAAACTGCAAAGATTTTGGCTTGACTCATTTCGCCATGAACACTAAGGATAACGGAATCATCCATGTCGTAGGACCGGAAAAGGGTCTTACTCTTCCTGGTATGACCATTGTCTGTGGTGACTCACATACCTCCACTCATGGTGCTGTAGGTGCAGTAGCTTTTGGTATCGGTACAAGTGAGGTGGAAATGGTCATGGCTTCGCAGTGCATATTGCAGCAGAAACCTAAGTCGATGAGAATCAATATAGAAGGCTCTCTTCGTAAAGGTGTAACTGCAAAGGATGTCGCCTTGTTCTTGATGGCTAAACTGACAACCTCTGGAGCAACAGGTTTCTTTGTGGAATATGCCGGTCAGGTTGTGCGTGAGATGTCAATGGAAGGTCGTCTTACTTTGTGTAACCTGTCAATAGAGATGGGGGCAAGAGGCGGATTCGTGGCTCCCGATGAAACGACTTTTGATTATCTTAGAGGACGTGAATATGCTCCGAAAGGAAAGCAGTGGGAAGAGGCAGTGGCTTACTGGCGTACACTGAAGAGTGAAAACGATGCTGTCTTTGACCGCGAATTGTCTTTCAACGCTGCTGACATAGAACCGCGTATCACTTATGGAACCAACCCAGGGATGGGTGTTGGTATCACGGAAAGGATTCCTTCGGAAGAGTCTGTTGGCGAAGGAGGGAAGACATCTTTCATGAAGAGTCTGAATTATATGGGATTTACGCCAGGACAAAGTCTGTTGGGACATCCTGTTGACTATGTGTTCCTTGGTGCTTGCACCAATGGACGAATTGAAGACTTCCGAGCTTTTGCCTCAATTGTCAAAGGACGTAAAAAGAGTCCTGCTATTACAGCATGGCTTGTGCCGGGCTCATGGGCTGTCAGTCGTCAGATATCCGAAGAGGGACTTGACAAGATCTTGGCAGAGGCAGGTTTTGAGGTACGGCAACCCGGATGCTCAGCCTGCTTGGCAATGAATGATGATAAGATTCCTGCAGGCAAGTATTGTGTGTCAACGAGCAATCGTAACTTTGAAGGCCGCCAAGGGCCCGGTTCACGAACGCTTCTTTGTTCACCCTTAGTGGCCGCTGCTGCTGCCGTGACGGGAGTGATAACCGATCCAAGAGAATTATTATGAAACAGAAATTCGATATTATCACAAGCACATGTATTCCCCTTCCTTTGGAGAATGTAGATACTGACCAGATTATTCCTGCACGCTTCTTGAAAGCAACTGACAAGGAGGGAATGGGTAAGAATCTCTTCCGTGATTGGCGTTTCCATGCAGATGGAACCCCCAAAAAGGATTTCGTTCTTAATGATCCGTCGTATTCGGGCGTTATTTTGGTTGCTGGAAAAAACTTCGGCAGTGGCTCCAGTCGTGAGCATGCAGCATGGGCTATTGCGGGATATGGTTTTCGAGTAGTCATCAGTTCTTTTTTTGCAGATATCCATAAAAACAATGAACTGAATAATTTTGTCTTGCCCGTGGTAGTCAGCGAACCTTTTCTACAAGAGTTGTTCCAAAGCATTGAACGAGATCATCAGACTTTGGTAGAAGTGGACCTTCCCAATCAGAAAGTGACCAATAAAGCTACAGGTAAGAGCGAGTATTTCGAAATCAATGGATATAAGAAACACTGCTTGATGAACGGGTTGGATGATATAGATTATCTCGTCCAGAATCAAGATAAAACCATCGCATGGGAACAGCTGAACAAATAACAGAAAACAGTATTCGACAACCTTTTATTGAGATCATGGACTGCACGCTGCGCGATGGCGAGCAAACCAGCGGTGTGTCTTTCCTTCCTCATGAAAAGCTCATGATAGCCCGTAAGTTGCTGAGTGAGGTGAATATCGATCGTGTGGAAGTGGCTTCAGCAGGTATCTCTGATGGAGAAAAAGATGCTGTTACCATGATTTGCCGCTATGCAGAATCTATCGGTAAGTTAGAAAGTGTAGAGGTCTTAGGCTTTGTCGATGGTACGAGATCAGTTGATTGGATTAAAGGATGTGGATGTCGAGTTATCAATCTCTTGGCTAAAGGCTCTCTGAGACATTGTGTCCATCAGCTCAAGAAAACACCAGAACAGCATATCGCTGATATTCGTCAAACCATTGCTTATGCTCTTGAACAGGGATTGATGGTTAATGTATATCTTGAGGACTGGAGTTCTGGCATGCGTCATAGTGTGGACTATGTCTATCAGGTGGTCGATGCTCTATCTGATATGCCTGTCAGAAGGTTTATGTTGCCTGATACGCTGGGCATCATTCATCCCTTGCAGTGTGTAGAATTCATACGCAAGATGGTGAAGCGATATCCTGCTTACCATTTCGACTTTCATGCTCATAATGACTACGATTTGGCGGTATCCAACTCTTTGGCAGCAGTATTGTCTGGTTGTAAGGGACTCCACACCACAGTCAATGGTTTGGGTGAGCGATGTGGCAATGCTCCATTGGCAAGCGTACAGGTAATCCTAAAGGATCATTTTAATGCACAGACCCATATAAATGAGGAACGACTGAATGATATTAGTCATTTGGTGGAAGGATATAGTGGAATTGCCATAGCTCCCAATATGCCCATTGTGGGCGAAAATGTCTTTACCCAGGTGGCTGGGGTGCATGCTGACGGTGATTCCAAGGATAAGCTTTATTATAATGAACTGGTACCGGAACGCTTCGGACGAAAACGTGAATATGCGTTAGGTAAGAATTCTGGACGTGCCAATATTTCTAAGAACCTGGAAGAGTTGGGCTTGCAGCTGACTCCGGAGCAGACGCGAAAGGTTACGGCTCGTATTACGGAACTGGGTGACAAGAAGGAATTGGTGACGCAAGAAGATTTGCCGTATATCGTCAATGATGTGCTCAAACACGATGCCCCTGAAGATCGAGTTAAACTGATTAGCTATGTAGTATCCACTTCTTACGGTTTGAAACCTGGAGCTAACATAAAGGTTGAGATCAACGGACAGCAATACGAGATGGGAGCAACGGGAGATGGACAGTACGATGCTTTCGTGAAAGCACTGAGGTATATTTACAAAAAACACTTGAACCGTACATTCCCTATCTTAACAAACTATGCAGTATCTATTCCTCCGGGAGGACGTACTGATGCTTTGGTGCAGACCATTATTACCTGGAACTTCGGCGATAGGCTGGTCAAGACTCGTGGATTGGATGCCGACCAGACGGAGGCTGCCATCAAGGCAACCTTTAAAATGTTGAACTTATTTGAAGACGAATATATAAAAGCCAATAAGAAATGAAACTTAAGATTGCCATTTTGCCGGGAGACGGCATAGGACCAGAGATTATGGAACAGGGCGTGGCAGTGTTGAATGCCATAGCCCGAAAGTTCAATCATGAGTTCGAATATACTGAAGCATTGTGTGGCGCCCATGCTATAGATGCTGTGGGCGACCCTTATCCAGAGGCTACGCACGAGGCTTGTATGCAGGCCGATGCCGTATTGTTTGCTGCGGTAGGTGACTTGCGTTACGACAATGACCCAACAGCCAAGGTGCGTCCAGAGCAGGGCCTATTGGCTATGCGCAAGAAGCTGGGACTCTTCGCCAACATCCGTCCTGTCGCAACATTTGAATGCCTGCTTCATAAGAGTCCGCTAAAAGATGAGTTGCTCCGTGGAGCTGACTTCATCGTCATTCGTGAGCTAACGGGTGGTATGTATTTTGGCGAAAAGTATCAGGATAACGACAAAGCCTATGATACCGATATTTATTATCGTCATGAAATAGAGCGTATCCTGAAAGTTGCCTTTGAATATGCTCAGAAGCGTAAGAAGCACTTGACAGTGGTGGACAAGGCCAATGTGTTGGCAAGCAGCCGTTTGTGGAGACATATCGCCAAGGAGATGGAACCTGCCTATCCAGATGTGGTAACCGACTATATGTTTATTGACAATGCATCCATGCGCGTGTTGACAGAACCGCGTTTCTTTGATGTCATTGTTACGGAGAATACCTTCGGTGATATCTTGACGGATGAAACCTCTTGCATTACAGGATCTATGGGCTTGCAGCCTTCATCCTCACTGGGTGAGCATACACCGCTCTTTGAACCGGTTCATGGATCATGGCCGCAGGCCGCAGGCCAGAATCGTGCTAATCCATTGGCTCAGATTTTGTCTGCTGCCATGTTGTTGGAGCATTTTGGCTTGAAAGAAGAAGGTACCTTGATTCGAAAAGCAGTAAATGCCAGCCTTGACCAGAACGTGCGTACTCCCGAGATTCAGGTTGAGGGTGGTGCGCAGTATGGCACTCGTGAGGTGGGCAAATGGATTGTTGACTATATTGACAACAGTTTTTGATAGTAGTCCGCATATTGGGCTGCCACCTTCTTGTATTCGTGGTGTTTCTCTATATATGCAATGCTTTGTGCCTGTAGCTTGGCTATGTTCTCTGGGTGATTTACCAGTTGGCGCAGAGCGTTGCATACGCTTTCATAGGTTGGCTCAACATTGATAATGGGCCGAAGGGTTTCCTCATGAATAATCTCATAGTTTTCTGGTTCTCCGCCTCCAATAGAAATGATTCCTTTGCTCATGGCCAGTAGCGAGTTCATGGAAGGTGTGTAGCTGTAAAGCTGGTCAAGAATGGCATCGCTATGGTCCATCAAGTGCTGATATTCTTCAAATGGAACACTTTCTGCGATCTTCAGTTCTACCTGCTTGGGTAGTTCTCTGACGATATCTTTGGCGGCTTGAAGCATGATGTCTGTTCCTTTGTAAGCGCTTCTTTCTTTGTTGATGCCGATGAATAGGCGTAACTTCCGGCTTGTGGCTTCCTGACGATGGCAGCCTTCAGAATGCTCTATGGATGTGGCTTGTTCGGGCATTTGTATGGGGTAGGGAATAAAGATTGTTTTTTGGGGGAAAATCGGGTCATAACATGCCCAGTATTCATAGAGTCCTGCCACAATGCCGTCGCACTCCTTGGCAATCATTCGGTTAAGTCGTTCTTTGGCTGTTCCTATCCAGTCTTTGCGCTCTTTGAGGGCATCGGGTGTTGTGCGGAGGGAGTCTCCAATGTTGAAATCGCTGTAGCGAAGTTTTTTTTCGTAGCAGCAGGTGCTTACCCAGTAATAGTCCATGCCAAATGCGCCTAAGACAATTTTTTTGTTATATCGACGCAGATAGTGGTAGAAGGGTGTAATGTGTTCTGCTTTGAGTTCGAGAAACATCGGACTGATGAGCTGAACAATATCATATCCTTTGAGTTTGGGAAGGATGCGAAGCATGCGCAAAAGATAACGTATTCCGCCCCATTTGGTGTAGGTTCTGACCATGTCAATATCCCTCGGATAGTTCTTCCAGAAGTCACCATTGGATAGTACCGTTACCTCATGCCCCAGCGTCTTGAGCCCTTTGGCCAAGGTGGCATGCACGTTGCTGTATTCGCCAAGCAGGAGTATTTTCATGAGAGGTTGGGCATAAAGTGTGACATAATCCATCGGCCGGCTTTTGTTGACATGGCCAGGCGGAACCACTGATACTTCCGTGTATAATTCTTTTTGGGAAGAGGAAAGAGTCCCATGTCATGTAGTTTTTTCACGGCAAGCTCCGTTTCTTGTGGACTTCTTCGCAGTTGGATGATATGGTACAGGTAGTCCATGGTCAGCTGTGTCACTCTTCTTCTTAAGGCTTCGCGGTCAGTTCCATGCAGGGTGTCGGCCAGTCTGTCCAGTCTGGTGATGACTGTTAGGTTGTCATCAAGTCTTTTCTCTATATGACAGTTGTCTTTGAGATGAGTAGCCGAGTTTTCGTGCTGTCGATAGTAGTAGGCTTCGGCCGTTGTTGTTACAAGTTGTTCACAGCGGAGTAGCAGTTGGGGGGTGAATTCTTCATCTTCGGAGTAGGCAGTACCGACAGAAAAACGCAGATTGATGGGAAGCTCTGCCTTAAAAATGTAGCTGCAGATGGCTCCTCTGACATTGTTGTGTAGCATAAAGATGGAACCGTCAATGGGTCCTTCAATCTGATATTTCTCTGTGTGGTTAGCGTTTTTACTGGTCAGTTTGAACGAAACGATATCGGGGTGCATTGTCCTCAACAGTTCGAGGCAGTGCTCGTAAGGTTGTTGAAGGAGCAGGTCATCGCCGTCAACAAACTGTATATATCTGCCTGTTGCCATGTCCATGCCTCGGTTACGGGCAGCGCTGATGCCATTGTTGGGTTGTCTAAGGTAGATGATATCGTCCTGCCAAGCCTCCAAATCAGTAATGGCAGGCAGTTGACTTCCGTCATCTATGAGTATGATTTCTCTTTCCCAACTCTCCAATTGAAGGGAAAGGAGACTTCTCAGACATTCTTCAAGCATGTCTGAAGGAGTGTTGTAGGTGGTGACGATGAAGCTGATTAGTGGCTTCTTCTGTATATTTTGTGTAAGCATCTGTTCAGTTGGCATAATCGTTTCAGTCCTATGATATGTAGTAATTTGAGTTTCAATGTCCCGTGAGCATCCATGACGGGCAGTAAGAGTGGTCCTCCTTTCTTTTCATAGACATCCAGTTGAATGTTCAGGACATGTGCATAGTAGGTTTCCCATGCTTTGGCCAGTTGCGTGTTGTTGGCAGTGTCAGCTAATACTGGCAGGTGGGCTTCAAGGAGGTCAAGTAGTGCATGTCCATCGGCAGTAGCAGTGATGCCTTTGGGATTGGCATGATAGTAGTACATGCCTTCATTGGTGGTGGCTACAATTTGACATTTTTTAAGTAGAAGGGGTAGGGTATATACATCCTCAAAAAGTCTTCCTTCTGGAAACTTCACGTCGCTGAAAAGCTCCCGCCGATATATCTTATTGCATGCGTATGTGTGTTGATAGGCTTTCCCTTTTAGCCAATAATCTTCCATGTCGGTATAGACATGGTCCGCTGGAAATAGTTTGTATTGACGGGTAGGGTCTCCATAGTGGACGTAGATGGGATATTCCAGAATGTCGTAGTCATGATGAATGGCCAACTGCTGCATGAGGGGGGCTAACGTGTCGGCTTTCATGGTGTCATCACTGTCCACAAAGGTTACATATTCACCGTGTGATTTGGAAAGCCCTTTGTTGCGAGCACTGCTCAGTCCTCTGTTTTCTTGGCGTACGATTTGTATGCGGTGATCTTCCTGTGCCAGTTTTTTGCAGATTTCGTAACTGTTATCTGTTGAGCCATCATCAATAAGTATCAGCTGATAGTCTCTGAAACTTTGTGTCAGAATGCTTCTGACGCATTGTTCCAAAGTCTTTTCTACGTTGTAAACTGGTATAATGATGGATAATTTCATCCTATAATTTTGCTGTTAATGAAATTTTTAGTAATTTTGCACTCGGTTTGGTTCCGTAGCTCAGTTGGATAGAGCAACAGCCTTCTAAGCTGTGGGCCTTGGGTTCGAATCCCAACGGAATCACCTGGTTGAGCATCCTTTTAAGGTTGCTCTTTTTTATCGTCAGTTCTTGCTGCCCCGACTAAGGCGCTTTTTGATTTTATATGTTCAGTAAAGCCTTGGCATTGTCAATGGCAGCCGTGGTAATGTTGGAGCCACTAAGCATCTGAGCAATCTCTGTAATTCTTTCTTCTTTTGTCAGTTGTGACATAGATGTCTGCGTACCACTGGTTGTCTCTTGCTTGGAAACACGGTAGTGTGTAGAGCCGAGAGCAGCAATCTGTGGCAAGTGTGTGATGCTGATAACCTGTCGCTCGTTTTTACCCATCTCTTGCATGATTTGTGCCATCTTTTCAGCCACCCGTCCGCTGACACCAGTATCAATCTCGTCGAAGATAATGGTGGGTAGTTTAACGGCACCGCTAATCATTGCTTTGAGTGACAACATTACACGGGCAATTTCGCCGCCAGAGGCTACCTGGCTGACAGGCATAAGGGATGTGCTTTTGTTGGCACTGAAGAGGAATACAATCTTATCAGCGCCATTGGCGGCCAACGGCTTATCTGTAAGTTGCACTTGGAATCTGACGTTGGGTATGCCCATGGGGGCAAGTTTCTCCTCAACATTCTTTTCAATGGCTCGTGCCGCCTTCGTGCGTAGTTGGGTGAGTTTTTCTGCTTTTTTCTTGCATATTGTTTGCAGGCGGTCTATTTGTTGCTGAAGTTCCAGTAACTCTTCGTCAGAGTTGTCGATGTGATTCAGTTGTTCTGTCAGTTCTTCTCTTTTAGCAATCAGTTGGGCTACTGTTTCCACATGGAATTTATGTTCTAAGGTGTTCAGCAGGTCCAACCGTTGGTTGATTCGATCGAGTTCTTGTGGATTGAAGTCAATGGTGTCGAGCAGTTGTGCGATTTCTTGTGATATGTCCTTCAGCTCAATGAAGGTGCTGTCCAGTCTTTCTGCCAGTTCGGTTGCAGGCTGATAGACTTTTTCAATACTGTGAAGACGTGATACAGCGTTGCGCACTTGAATGCAGGCTCCTGTTGAATCCTGGTTAAGAAGTGCATCGCTATCAAAGATGGCTCCTTTGATTTCCTCGGCATGACTCATGGTTTGGCTTTGCTGCTCCAGTTCTTCCTGTTCACCTTCTATAAGCTTTGCGTCGGCCAGTTCCTTATGCTGGAATCTCATGAAGTCCTCGTTTTGTCGTGTGGTGTCCATGTCGTGTTTCATCTTTTCCAGCCGGGCTGATGCTTGTTGATATTGCTCAAAGGCTTGCTGGTAGTCGATGAGGGTTGACTGGGTGTTGGCCATGATGTCCACCACGTTCAGTTGAAAGTCCTCTTGGGCAAGTAGTAGGTTTTGATGTTGGCTATGGATGTCAACAAGTTGTTCGCCTAATTGCTTCATGAGCGTCAGGGCTACGGGTGTGTCGTTGATGAAGGCACGGCTTTTGCCGTTGGCATTAAGCTCACGGCGGAGAATGGTGTCATCAGCATCGTAGTCGATGTCGTTCTCGCGGAAGAATTGTTCCAACTCGTATCTGGTCAAATCAAAGTGTGCTTCTATGGAGCATTTGTCTTTTCCTTCCTTAACCATTCGTGCTTCTGCACGATTGCCAAGCAGCAAGCCGATGGCACCGAGAATGATACTTTTTCCTGCTCCTGTTTCTCCGGTTATGACAGAAAAGCCTGGCTGAAAGCTGATGTCCAGTCGTTCAATGAGCGCATAGTCTTTGATATATAATTGTTTAAGCATCTTTTTCTTATTCCATGATTTTGTTCCACGCTGTGGTGAGGCTGGGGTTGATGTTGAAGAGAATGTCGTGAACGGTTTGTTTCTCTTTTTGTGTTCCTTTGCTTTTATAGATATTGGCCAGTTCGTCTCGTTTGTATTCTGTCCAAAGCTGTGGTACCATACTCAACGGCTTGTCTTCGTGGCATTTCTTCAGTTGTTCTTCCAATGCGGTGGTGATGTTGGTGCGCCCTCGCTCCACGTTGGCAGCCATCTCGTCAAGTCCTTGTCGATAGTAGTCATACTGCAGTTGTCGGAAGGGTTTCATCCCGGGATCCAGATAGTCGTTGATGATGGCGAACCGGTTTTTGTCGCTGTCGAACGATTTCCATCCGGGGAAGTCCAGACTTTGAGCGTTGTTGGTCAGATTCATACAACGCTGGAGCACGTCTTCGCCTCCCATGGGTGCAAATGTATCAAGGTTGATGCCGATGATGAGCAGTGCATAATAGCCGATGAGGGCCGTCAGTTGGTTGTCAATGATTTCCTCGTTGAATTCAAGCTGGTCAAATTGTGCGAAGGGAAAACTGAACTCATTGTCCTTTATGCTGAAGATGGTTGTTGTGTAGGCTGAGTTATAGACGGGGCGTGTGGCCTGTATCATGGCACTGCAGGTAAAAAGGTTGCTCTCGCGGTTGTATTTCGTGATGGTAATGTTGAAACTACAGCCGATGCGCTCGTTTTTTTGAAACTGCAGGTTTGTCCATTGATGGTCGTTGACGAACTGCTCCAGTGTTTGTTGCAGATTGTCGAAGACGGCTTTGTCAGTTCCTTGTATCTGGTTGGAATTGACAATGATTTTGGCCTCCAGTTCCTGTGCCGTTGCCGTCATGCCTGTTGCGATGAGCAGACAGAGCAGCAGAGCGATTTTTTTCAGTTTGTTGCGCATGGTTTGGTCGGGAGCTTACGAGTTTGACTGTCGTGCGTTGAATTCTCTTAGGCGTATGCGGGTGAGTACTTGCTTGGTATTGTTGGTGAAATCACCAGCGAGCATCCAGTTAAAGTAGCCAGGGTCTTTGCGAAGTACGTCAACGACAGCCATGCCTTTGTATTTACCGAAGTTGAAGACTTCTTGTCGTTGAGGCTTTCCATCGGGGCCTATGACGGTTTTCCCTTCATTTCCTTTAAGCTCGCGCCACACAATTCGTCCGGCGAAATCGACGTTGTCGTTCTGTTTAGAGAATGCAGCCAGAGCGTCCATGTCGTTTGGCAGATGCTTGTCCTGTTCGGGCTGTGTAGCTGGGTTGTATTTGTCCAGCTGGCCTTGCAGTACGCGGTAGGTGGCTTCTGTATCTTGGTCAGCGCGGTGGGCTTCAAAGTCATCTTCCATCTTGCGTCCGCAATAGAAGCGGTAGGCTGCAGCCAGGTTGCGGCGTTCCATTTTGTGATAGATGGTCTGTACGTCAATGAGTCGGCAGCGTGAGAAGTCGAAGTCGATGCCGGCGCGAAGGAATTCTTCTGCCAACAGAGGCACGTCGAAGTGGTTAGAGTTGAATCCGGCAAAGTCACAGCCGGTAAATTTCTCGCAAAGTGAGGCTGCCAATTGTTTGAAGGTCGGAGCCGAGGCCACGTCGTCGTTACTGATGCCTGTGAGGGCTGTTACTTCTGCTGGTATTCGGATTCCGGGATTGACGAAGATGTTTTCCCGTTCTTCTTTTCCGTCGGGGTGTATGATAATGTAGGACAGTTGGATAATCCTGTCCTTAACAATATCAAGCCCCGTAGTCTCCAGGTCGAAGACTACGAGGGGCTTTGTGAGGTTTAGTTTCATATATTGCTTGTTCTCTTCTTAGTCGTTCAGCAGCATCGGCATGATAAGCATCAGGATGTCTTCATCTTCTGGTTGCTCGGCGGGAACGATGATGCCGGCCCGGCTTGGGTCTGCCAATTCAATGTTGATGTCGTCAGACTCCATGTTGTTCAGAATTTCAGAGATAGAGCTTCCCTTGAAACCGATGTTCATGGTCTGTCCGTTGTATTCACAGGGAAGTTCTTCGCGGGCGCTGGTTGCGAAGTCGATGTCTTCAGAAGAGAGCTCCAGCTTTCCGGCTTCAAGGTGGAAGCGAATCAGCTGGCTGCTTTCGCTGGCAAAGGGCAGCACACGGCGAATGGCACCGATGAGTGCGCGACGGTCGATGGTGAGTTGGTTGGGATTGTTCTGTGGGATGACAGAATTGTAGTTAGGGTAGCGTCCTTCGATGAGACGACAGGTTAGACATCCGTCGGTAAAGGTTATCTCGGCATTGCGTTCATCGAATTTTACAATCACATCGCCGGTGTCTTTGCTGAGTACGTTTTTCAGTAGTGTAGCCGGCTTTTTGGGCAAGATGAATGCTGCGGGTGTCTCGCTCTTAATGGAGAAATTCTTGTTTCTCACAAGCTTGTGTCCGTCACTGGCAACAATGGCAAGGCTGTCGGGCGTCAGGTCGAAGTATATACCGTTCATCACGGGGCGCAACTCGTCTTGGGCTGTAGCGAAGAGTGAGCGGTTGATGTTGTCGGCAAGCACTGTTGCTTGTATGCTAATTGTGGCAGCATTTTCTGGCAGCTGCTGCATGCGTGGGTATTCGTCGGCATTCTGTGCGGTGAAGTTATATAGACCATTCTGGTAGAGAATACGGATGGTAAGGTTCTGAGTGTCCACCTCAAATGTGAGAGGCTGTTCAGGCAGTTCTTTGACAGCATCGAGCACGGTGCGATTGGGTACGGCGAAGCATCCTTCGCCATCGCTTTCGGTCAGTTCTAAGGCTGACTGCATCATGTTTTCGCTATCACTGGCAGTGATGGTAAGCACTCCGTTTCTGACTTCGAAGAGGAAGCTGTCGAGTATGGGCAGCGAGTTTTTGCTGTTGATAACTTTGGCCAAGGTCTGCAGTCTGTTGCAGAGGGCTGCGCTTGAAAGTGTAAATCTCATTTTGATATGATGCTTTTTGGTTTATATTCTGATTGCAGCACAAAAATACAAAAAATCATTCTTTGGTGCAAAAAAAACATTGGAAAAGTTTCGCATTTTAGAACTATTTTATTAATTTCGCCTGCTGAAAGAATTATCTGAGTACATAGTGTAACATTATAAATTAGCAATAAAGAATGGAATTACAAGGAAAAGTAATTGCTGAGACCCCGGAGAGAAGTGGAACCTCAGCCCGTGGTGATTGGAAGGTGAAGGGATTTGTCATTGAAACTCATGACAACTATCCCCGTAAGATGATGTTTGAGGTTTTTGGTGAAGATCGTCTTCGCCGTTTCAATATACAGGTAGGCCAGGAAGTAATGGTGTCTTTTGATATTGACGCTCATGAGTATAATGGCCGTTGGTTTAATAGCATTCGTGCTTTTGACGTGCGTCTGGTTGATCCAGCAGCCGTTGGCGCTTCGGTAGGCACTCAGACTGCACCGGCAGCCAGCGCTTTTACTGCACCGGCAGCTGCTCCCGTTGCATCAGGTGGTGCAGAGGCTCCGTTCCCACCGGCTCCTGAGGCCGGGGCAGGCGAGGGGTCACAGGACGATCTGCCCTTCTAAGTTCTGCCGGTTATAGAAAAGATGTGAGGAGAAGTAGGTTTTTCTTAACGCTTCTCTTCACTGAAAATCCGCTCGAATTGCTTCCGCAGTTCGGGCGGATTGCTAATAATGCGGCGTATCTCTTCCAGATATTGATGGTTGGGAGAGCCTGGAATCCATAGTGTGATGTAGCCGTGGTGGGAGTATTTGTTCTGCATGTGCTCAAAAAAACGCAGCCAATGTTCTTCGCGACTCTTCTCAGGGTATTGCTCAAGGCCAAACTGAACGGTGCGTCGGAATACCACTTCGGGGTCCAGATCACGGTCGGCCTCGGCCACAATTTTTCCGTAGATGTTGCGGGGCGCATGACTGGAGGACGCACGATGATCTTCCACCGCTTCGCGCATGATTGTCACTTGGTCCTCCGTAAACCATTTGCGTAGTCGCTGGTCGGCCTGCAAAATCTTACCACCTGTAAGATGATGAATGGCCCGCGGCCCGCTCATGCCCAAATCGTGGTAGGCAGCTGCAATGTAGGCCATGTTCTGGTTGGCCCCGGTCTTGCGGGCCAAAACCAGACTGCGTTCAATGACACGCTTTACATGTGTCAGACCGTGAGATGGTCCGAAAGTCGTGTAGCGAGGTAGTATCTGCGTCTCAACAAAATTCATCAATTCCAGATTGACGTGGTTTTCTTCGGTCTGCATGTGTCAGTGTTTTATAATCTTGTATATGGCATGTGCTTGCAAAATTACAAAAAACTTTGTAACTTTGCAAGCGGAAATGGTAACAGTCGTCAAAAACTGATTAGATTAATACCAAAGAAATATGGATTGCTCTGGCGTGAAACAAAATTCCTTAAAGGCTTGGCTGCTGGCAGCGCGTCCTCAAACACTGACGGCCGCTGCAGTCCCTGTGATGATAGGTGCCTCTATGGCATGGGGCATGGGAGACCATTCTGTGGCCTTTTGGTTCTGCTTGGCTTTTGCCTTGATTATGCAGATTGATGCCAACTTGGTAAATGACTATTTTGATTTCAAGCGTGGCAACGACTCTGTTGACCGTTTAGGCCCGCCCCGTGCCTGTACGGAAGGATGGATAACACCTGATGCCATGAAGATGGGCATTGCTGTTACCACGGCCTTGGCATGTCTGGTTGGCCTGCCCTTGATATGGTTTGGCGGTCTATGGGTGGTAGCTGTAGGTGTCTTTTGCGTACTGTTCTGTTTCCTCTACACCACTCATCTGTCTTATTGGGGGTTGGGAGATTTACTGGTAATTGTTTTTTTTGGACTCGTCCCGGTGGTCATGACATTCTATCTTGTGTCAGAAGTAAAGTTTGACTTTCGCTATATTTGGGATGTGGTTGCTCATGGCTTTACCTGCGGCTTGGTGATAGACCTGTTGCTTATTGTCAACAATCTGCGCGACTATGATAATGACAAACTTGCCGGAAAAAGAACGCTTGCGGTCTTTTTGGGGAAGGATATGACGATGTGGCTTTATTTTATGATTCCCGTCGTGGTCATGCTAATCAACTTGCTGACTGGCTTCCACATGGATAATGATGCCTTATTCTATACTGGCATACTCTTTCTTTTTGTTTCTTCATGGGGAATGATCAAAGTTCTTAATATGCGTTATGGCGAATACTGGAACAACGCTTTGCCAGTTACAGCCTTCATTATCCTTATATATGGTGTGCTGACATCGCTGGCACTCGTCTATAGAGAAGACCCTTTCTTGGACTTTTGGGAAAGTATTTAAATGGCAGCCAGCACCTGCTACTTCAGAAACTTCAGTAAAATAACTGAAGTTTCAAAGTAGTTGTGTAGTCAGTTGCTAAACTGAAATATCTTTACATCGTCTTTTTGCAATCTGTAAAAAAAGTGTTTCCTAAAGATACCTGTTTTTGGAGTTTTCTGATGCCACCATCAATGCCCTTGAAGTGTCAACATTGTTCAAGAAAGTCCAAAACCGTCCCTTTTTACACCTCCAGAAGGTATCTTCCACCACCTCAAAAGTATATTGACAGACAAGTTTAAAGCGCTGACTTTAGCTTCTAAGACGAACGACTTTAGCCCCTAAAATGAGAGACTTTAGCTTTTAAAGTGAATGACTTTAGCTCCTAAAGTGAACGACTTTAGCTCCTAAAACGAACGACTTTTGAGCGAAAAGTGGCAGGTTTCAGTGAGGAAAGAGACAGAGCCTTCTTCCTTCACTATGATCTATCCATTTTTTCTGTAAAAAGGTTGACTTTAAGAATGCGAAATACTCGCAAAATGAAGACCGTGGATTTGTAATTTTTAAAAATGCCCAAAATACTGCCCAAAATTCGAAGTTTTCTTGACAAAATAAGATTCATGATAACATCTGAAACAGTATGATGGATGAGAACGAACTTTTGTGAGAATGTCAAGAAAAAGAGCCTTTTTCAACCTCCCAAACAGGGAGCGAAAAAGGCTCTTTTGACTTATGCCGTGGAGACATTGCTTGCAGATCGTTACAACTCTTCGATGGTAGCCTGTTGCGTAGGCTGTGCTCCCTCTTGCCCGGGGACAGGATGTTCAGGTTGAGACGATGGTGAGGTTGGCACTCCGAATCCGTCAAACGGGATGTCGTCGCCATCTGCTAAGCTGTCGGTGTCAAGCGTGTCGCGTTGTGACTGGTAGTAGCTGTCACAGTTATACATGCCCGCTTTGATATCTTCATCTTTAGGTTTGTCAAACTTCCCGTGATACTGTTTGAAGTTGGGGTCGTCCAGCACCTGTTCCAGGAAATATCCGCAAATGGGCAGAGCTGTGCGGGAGCCTTGACCGAGCTGTCCTGTGCGGAAGTGTATGCAGCGATATTCGCCACCTACCCAGGCACCGACGACTAGATTCCTGCTCACTCCCATGAACCATGCATCGGAGTGGTTGTTGCTCGTACCGGTCTTTCCTCCCCACTCGGTGTCATTGTATTTGCCCACATACCTCCCGAGACTCATTGACGTGGCACCTGGTTCCCGCAGACCGCCGAGAAGCAACTGCTGGGTGAGGAATGCGCTCTTGTAGGAGATGGCCTGCTCACTTTCATCGGGATCGACATATACTTCTTTACCGTTGCGGTCGAGAATACGTGTAACCAGTACGGGAGCATGGTGACGCCCGTCGTTGGCCACGGTGCAGTAGGCATTGGCCAATTCCATCAGATTGACATCACTGGAGCCAAGGGCCAAAGCCGGTGTCTCGTCGAGTTTGCTCTCGATACCCATGCGGCGGGCTGTTTCTGCAATGCGCTTGATACCCATCTCCTGTCCCAGTCGTACGGCTACGCTGTTGATGCTTTGCGCGAAGGCAGCCTTCAGAGGCATAGAGTCGCCAGTGAAATAACCATTGGCATTGGTCGGAGCCCAAGTAACCTCTTTGTTCTCTTTGGCATCCCACACCTTCATGGCAACGCGCTCATCGCGACGTTTGTCACAGGGTGTGAGCCCTTGGTTCATGGCTTCTGCATAGACAAAGAGCTTAAATGTGGAGCCTGGTTGTCGCATGGCTGTCACCTTGTCGTACTTCCAGTGGTCGAAGTCGATGTCGCCCACCCATGCCTTAACGTGTCCCGTCTGTGGTTCCATGGCGATGAACGAACAGTGCATGAAGCGCACCATGTAGCGGATGCTGTCCATCGTGGACATCTCACGTTTGATGGTTCCCTCTTTGTAATCGAAGAGCTTGACGGTGTGCGGGAGGTTCATGTAGTAGTCCACACTGTCGGGATTGTTGGGGAATCGTTCTTGCAGTTTCTTATATACCGGTAACCGATGGGCGATACCTTCGATGAAGTCAGGAATGACCTTGTAATGCTCGTCAACCCATGGCTCGTTGCGTCCCCAGTGGTTATCGAAATTGCGTTGCACCTGTTGCATCTGCTTGATGGCTGCTGCTTCAGCGTATTTCTGCAGGCGTGTGTCGATAGTCGTATAGATTTTCAATCCACTGGTGTAGAGATCGTAGCCATTCTCTTCGCACCATCCCTTCAGCCTGTCGGCCACGGCATTACGGAAATAGGTGGCCTCGCCGTCGTAATTGCTCTCCACGCTGTATTTCATTTGTAGGGGAATCTGTGAGAGCGAGTCAAACTGTTGCCGGTTGATGTGGCCGTGTTCCATCATGTTGCTCAGGACAACATTGCGGCGCTTGATGGAGTTTTCGGGGTGAGAGATGGGGTTGTAGTAGGTGGTAGCCTTGAGCATGCCCACCAACACGGCACATTGTTCTATCGTGAGTTCCTTAGGAGATATGCCGAAGTAAGTTTTGGCTGCCGTTTTAATGCCAAAGGCATTGGAGCCGAAATCCACAGTGTTGGCATACATCGTCAGAATTTCCTCTTTGCTATAGATGGTTTCCAGCTTGGTGGCGATGATCCACTCCTTGGTCTTCATGATGAGGATGCGTAGTCCGGGTATCTGCCCCAGCAGCCCTGTAGAATATTGCGTGCGTACACGGAACATGTTTTTGGCCAGCTGTTGGGTGATGGTCGATGCACCCCGGGCGTCATGGTGGAGCACTGCATCTTTGACAGCAGCGAAGATGCCGATGGGGTCAATACCCATGTGCTTGTAGAAACGTTCGTCTTCCGTATCAATCAATACGCGCCAGAAAGCCGGGTTCACATCCTCATATTTCACGGGTGTACGGTTCTCGTTGAAGAATTTTCCAATGAGCTTTCCATCTGCAGAATAGAGTTCGGAAGCTTCAGCCGTCTGTGGATCCATGATGCCGGAAAGATAGCCGGGCGACTTGCCAAATAGGAATAAGAAGTTAATATCAACCATACCAAGGTAAATCAGCAGAACGGCCATGCATGTAGCCAGACCGCTGACCAGTTTGACATACCATGCCCGGCCTTGGAAAAGTGATTTGTACCAACCCCAGAATGCTCTCAACTTCTTGATTGCGAGCATCGCAAAATGTTTTATTTTATTCATCATAAATGCAAATGTACAAAATATGTTGAGAAAACTCTCTCTTTACAATGAATTGTTTATATAATTTAGGATTTCTTCATAGTTGTCGGGATGAAACCAGCGGATGGTGTCGTCTCGCTTAAACCAGGTGAGTTGTTTGCGCATGTATCGGCGCGTGTTTGACTGTATCTGCCGTATTGCCTCTTCCAATGGAATATCGCCATCGAAATAACTGAAGAGTTCGCGAAATCCCACCGTGTTCAGTGAGTTAAGACCTCGCTTGGGATAGACTGCTTGTGCCTCCTCCAGTAGTCCATGGTCTATCATCTGTAGAACGCGCCGGTTGATGCGGTCGTAAAGTTCTTCACGCTCACGGTTGAGACCGACCTTCATAATCTTGAACGGCCGTTGTTTCTGTATTCCCTTGCGGAAGGAGGTGTAGGGGCGCCCCGTCATGTGACAAATTTCCAAGGCATGGACCACTCGTCTCGGGTTGTGCAAATCTACAATGGCGTAGTGATCGGGGTCAAGCAGCTTAAGCTCTTCTGTAAGAGCATGTAAACCTTCTTTTTGCAGGCGTTGCTTCATCCAGTCGCGGGTCTCATCATCAACGGTGGGAATGTCATCGATGCCTTGACAAACGGCATCAATATACATCATCGAACCGCCAGACAGCAGGGCACATGGATGTTGAGTCAACTGTTCGTTGATAACAGTGAGGGCTTCCGCTTCATACATTGATGCACTGTAGTAGTCTTCCAGGGCATGGGTGCCAACGAAGAAATGGCGCACACGTTTTTGATCCTCTGCGCTCGGTGCGGCAGTGCCAATGGGTATCTCGCGGAAAATCTGGCGTGAATCAGCATTGATGACTGGAATGTTGAAAAAGTCGGCAAGACGAAGACATGTCTCCGTCTTGCCGACTCCTGTCGGTCCCACTAAAACGATGAGGGTTCCCATGGACGTTTTTCTGTGGGTTTATGTTTACTGGGTACGGCCAGATGTATCAAGTGAGCCGTGGGGGATGATACCGCGCTTAGAGCTGGCCACGAAGTCAAGAATATATTGAACCTCTGGTGTTATCTGTAAAGTCTTCTTCACTTCCTCAATACCTTCTGCCTTCACCCCCTTGCTGTAAATGATGCGATAGGTATTGTGAATGAGGTCGATGAGGTCGTTGCTAAAGCCACGACGACGCAGGCCCACAAGGTTCAGACCGCAGAAGCGGATGGGGTCGCGTCCGGCAATGATGTAGGGGGGGACGTCCTGACCGAAGCGGCTGCCGCCCTGTATCATGACATAGCCACCGATATGAGTGAACTGATGACAGAGAACACCACCGCTTACGATAGCGTTATCGTCAATGACAATCTCACCTGCGAACTTTGACGCAGCACCAAGAATACAACCATTGCCTACCTCACAGTCGTGAGCGATATGGACGGTCTCCATCAGCAGGTTATTGCTACCTACAATAGTGGTTCCTTTTGATGCGGTACCGCGTGAGATGGTCACATTCTCACGAATGCTGTTGTTGTCGCCAATCTGGCATGTTGTCACCTCGCCAACGAATTTCAAATCCTGAGGCTTCGTGGAAATGCTGGCACCAGGGAACAGCTCATTACCAGAACCCATGCGTGTTCCCACATGAAGGGTGACGCTGTTCTGCATGACGTTGTTGTCGCCAATGACGGTGTCGCGGTCAATATAGCAGAAAGGTCCGATGATGTTGTTGTCGCCGAGCTTGGCTTCGGGATGAACAAATGCTAAGGGGCTAATCTGATTCATATTTTTTTGACTTGATTTCAGTAATAATACTTTTGTGGAAAACTTTACTTGTTCTTTACGATCTGTGCCGTGAACATGGCTTCCGAAACCACTTGGTCGCCTACGAAGACATAGCCTTTCATGGAACTGACACCATGACGTACAGGCTGGAGCAACTCTACACGGAACAGCAGCGTGTCACCGGGTACAACTTTGCGACGAAACTTTACGTCATCGATGCGCATAAAGTAAGTTGACCAGCGCTCAGGCTCTTCCACTTGGTTTAGTACAAGCAGTCCACCGCACTGAGCCATAGCTTCTATTTGAAGTACACCAGGCATCACGGGCTCCTGTGGGAAGTGGCCCACGAAGAACGGCTCGTTGCTTGTCACATTCTTGACACCAACGATAGTGGTCGGGCCAATGGAGATGACCTTGTCGATCAGTTGCATCGGATAGCGGTGGGGGAGCAACTCGCGGATGCGGTTGTTATCCATCACAGGCTCGTCGTTGGGGTCATAGATAGGAGCTTGTATCTCATGTTTACGAAGCTCTTTACGCATGAGACGGGCAAACTTATTGTTGATGGTATGGCCCGGACGTGTGGCAACGATGCGCCCCTTGATGGGCTTTCCGATAAGTGCCAAGTCGCCAATGATGTCGAGTAGCTTGTGACGGGTACACTCGTTCTCCCAAAGAAGGGGTTTATGCTGGATATAGCCAATCTTGGTGGCATCCATGTGGGGCACATTCATGAAGTCGGCCAGATGGTCGAGCTTCTCCTGGGGAACCTCACGTTCATAGATGACGATGGCATTGTCGAGGTCGCCACCTTTGATAAGGTTGGCTTCCAATAGCGGCATGATGTCACGAACGAAGACAAACGTGCGAGCGGGAGCAATTTCCTGCGGGAACAGACTGATGTTGTCGAGGGTGGCAAACTGGCTGTTGATGAACTTCGACTCAAACGAACACATGGCTGTGACGCTAAATTCGTCATCGGGGAGAAGCGTGATACAAGATCCTGTATTTTCATCCTTCACCTCAATTTTGCGGCGAATGATGTAATAGTCTTTGGGAGCATTCTGCTCGACAAGACCGATTTCCTTAATTTTCTCAACATAGATGGCTGCTGAACCGTCGAGAATGGGGAACTCTGGCCCGTTGACCTGTATCAGACAGTTGTCAATGCCAAGTGCATAGAGGGCTGCCATGCCGTGCTCAATAGTAGAGACACGCATATCACCAGAGCCAATAACAGTGCCGCGCTGAGTGTCAATGACTTTCTCGGCAACGGCTTCTATGATGGGCTCACCTTCCAGGTCGATGCGCTGGATGCGGTACCCCGTATTCTCCGGGGCAGGATTAAAGGTGACAGTCAGATTCAGACCTGTGTGCAGTCCTTTCCCAAACAAGGAAAAACTGCCTTTCAGCGTTTTTTGCTTTGCTGTTTCCATGATATCTTTTTTTTATGATTTTTGCTGTTGCTTCAGTTCTTCCAACTCTTTCTGAAGGGTATTTAATTGCTGGTAAATGTCGGGAAGGCGACGGAACATGGCGGCAGACTTCATGAAGCCCTTAGCGTCCCAAGCGGGTGAGCCGATAATCACTTGTCCCGGCTTCTTTATGCCACTTATGATGCCGGCTTGCGCTCCGACTTGAGTCTGAGGGGCAATGGAAATATGACCGGCAACACCAACCTGTCCACCGAACATACACCACTCGCCAACTTTGGCGCTGCCTGCAATGCCGGTCTGCGACGCTATGACCGTATTGGCACCCACTTCTACATTGTGCGCCACCTGAATGAGGTTGTCAAGCTTAACGCCCTTGCGAACAAAGGTGCTGCCCATCGTGGCACGGTCAACACAGGTGTTGGCGCCAATCTCTACGTTGTCCTCGATAGTCACAATGCCAATCTGCGGTATCTTGTCGTAGCCATCGGCAGAAGGGGCAAAGCCAAAGCCATCTGCTCCGATAACACTGCCGGAGTGGATGGTTACATTGTTGCCTAAATGACAGTCGTGATAGATGGAAACATTTGGATAAATCAGACAGTTGTTGCCCAAAACTGCATTGTCGTAGATGGTCGCATGGGGATAAATCTGACACCCATCGCCTATTACAACGCCATCACCAATGTAAGCAAACGCTCCTATATAGCAGTTCTCACCAATCTTAGCGGTAGGAGAGACAAATGCCAGCGAGTCGATACCGCTTTTTCGGGGCTTCATGGAGTCGTACATCTGTAACAGACGGGCCACGCATTCGTATGCGTTCTTGACGCGGATGAGCGTAGCCTTTGTCTCGCGTTCGAGATGCAAATTCTCGTCAACAAGCACCACAGAGGCTTCTGTATCATAAATGAAATGAGTGTATTTGGGGTTTGAAAGGAATGTGATGGCACCTTTCCGGCCTTCCTCAATCTTGGAAAAAGTGTTTACAATGGCGTTCTCATCGCCTTCAACAGTACCCTGAACGAACTGGGCTATTTGTTTTGCGGTAAATTCCATGTTTTATATATATGAAAAGATTAATCAATTTGCAAATGTAACACTTTTTTTTCAAAAACGTTGATAACAGAGGTAATATTTACGGATTTTTTTGGATAATAATGCTACATTGAGAATCTCAGAGGCATCAGAGATGTCTTTTATCGTCCCGTCTTTGTAAAGAATAGAGATACAATCATCCCCTACATCGTACATGTCTTTTTGGATGGTGTTTACACTCATCAGATATCGTGCATCATCTTTGGAGACTTCCGCCTTTAGCGATAGTTCTTCCGTGATTTTATCCAGCTCTTCTGTCTCGTAGGGCGTCTCCCTGATTTCAACTTTGAAGATACGCCTTTCCAATAGGTCCTTGGCCAATAATGACAAGATTTTATCATAACTTTGAGCCCAAACCTTTACAGTGCTCCAAATATCGCTGTCATCTAACTGTTCATAGTGCTTCAATGCTTCTGGATGACTATAGAAGAAGTTGGCATCAACATGGTTGTAAAGGAAATAGCGGAGCGAGGGTGGAGCATAAAGATCCTGCCCTTCGCTGGCCAGTTGCTTGGCTCTGAGTAAAATGTTGACAAGAGATTTTTCATAGGCAACCGTAGTCTTGTGAAGATACACCTGCCAATACATCAGACGGCGTGTGGTCAGATAGTTTTCAATTGAATAGATTCCTTTGTGATCCACCACAAGCTGGTCATCAACAACATTGAGCATCTTAATGATGCGGGCTGAACCGATGTTGCCTTCGGTAACTCCTGTAAAGAATGAGTCGCGGCGCAAGTAGTCAAGGCGGTCCATATCCAGCTGACTACTGATGAGTTGATGGAGAAACCGTTTCGGGTATTCGTCCTTGAAAATCTTGATGGCAAGATTGAGTCGCCCGTTCATCTCGTTGTTGATCTGGTCCATCATCAGCAAAGAGATGTCTTCATGTGAAATACCGTTGATGAGAGTGTTTTCCAATACATGGGAAAATGGCCCGTGACCGATGTCGTGCATCAGAATGGCCGCTTGTACGGCTTCAGCTTCACTGTCGAAGATAAAGATTCCTTTCTGTGTCAAAGACTGCACGGCCTCACTCATCAGATGAAAGGCACCAAGTGAGTGCTGAAACCTTGTGTGCTGGGCTCCAGGATAGACAACGGATGCCAGACCGAGTTGCTTGATTCGCGTCAATCTTTGCATGAGTGGGTGCTTGACAATGTCGTAGAGCAGACCGCGTGGAATCTTGATAAATCCAAAGACCGGATCGTTAATGATCTTTGCGTCATTCATATTGGATGGTTTCTTTAAATCTATCGGTCCAACTTACAAAGTTCGGTAGCCATTGCCTGCTGAAGTTCACAGGCTTTCTCAGCTGCAATCTCGGCAAAGTGTTCATCACTGGACGCATAGATAATACCACGAGAGGAATTGACGAGCAATCCGCAGTCGTTGTTCATGCCGTAACGACATACCTCTTCAAGCGAGCCGCCTTGTGCTCCGACACCGGGTACAAGAAGAAAATGGTCTGGTGCCAGACGACGAATGTCTTTGAACATCTCACCGCGGGTAGCTCCCACAACATACATCATGTTTTCTGGAGTGCTCCATTGTTGGGAGGTGCGAATTACTTTCTCGAAGAGCCTTTCACCGTTGGCATCCTGCATAAGTTGAAAGTCCAGGCTGCCTTTGTTACTGGTTAGGGCCAACAACACCACCCATCGGTTTTTGTAGTCGAGGAATGGTGTTACGGAGTCTTCACCCATATAGGGCGCCACCGTTAGCGCATCGATATCATATTCTTCAAAAAATGTACGCGCGTACATTTTAGAGGTATTACCAATATCGCCACGCTTGGCATCTGCTATAATAAGATGGTTCGGATAGTATTCTTTCAAATAGCCAATAGTTTCCTCAAAGGCTTTCATGCCATAAAGTCCGTGTGCTTCATAGAAAGCGAGGTTAGGCTTGTATGCTATGCAATAGGGGGCCGTAGCGTCTATAATCTGACGGTTAAACTCAAATAACGGGTCTTGCAGGGCAAGTAGATGTTGCGGTAGTTTCTTGAAGTCGGTATCCAAGCCTACACATAGAAACGATTGCTTGGCAAATATTTGTTGAATCAGTTCTTGCCTGTTCATGATGTTTGTATTTAAAATTGGATGTTTACAGTTCACTCTCTTTCATGCGTTCGGCATTCTCGGCCACGGTCAGTGCATCAATCATTGGCTGGATGTCTCCACCGAGGAAGCCTTGCAGATCGTGGGTAGTGAAACCGATACGATGATCGGTGACACGCCCTTGTGGGAAGTTGTAGGTGCGAATCTTGGCTGAGCGGTCACCAGTAGAAACGAGACTCTTGCGCCTGTTGGCTATGTCATCGACATACTTCTGGTGTTCCTTGTCATAAATGAAGGTGTAGAGTCTTGACAGTGCACGCTCTTTATTCTTTGGCTGATCGCGTGTTTCCGTACATTCGATAAGGATTTCCTCGGTCTCGCCGGTGTTCGGGTTCTTCCACATGTAGCGCAGACGAACGCCAGACTCCACCTTGTTCACATTCTGTCCGCCGGCACCAGAAGACCGGAAGGTATCCCATTTGATTTCACCCTCGTTGATGTTTACTTCAAACTTGTCGGCTTCAGGCAATACGGCAACTGTGGCAGCGGAGGTTTGCATGCGTCCATTGGATTCGGTAACAGGAACACGCTGAACGCGATGTACACCTGATTCATATTTCAGTGTGCCATAAACATCGGTACCTGATACGGCAAAATCAATTTCTTTGTAGCCACCTACAGCTCCTTCGCTATAGTCAGTGACAGAGAGCTGCCAACCCTTGGAGTCGCAGAAACGCTTATACATCTGGAAAAGGTCACCGGCAAAGAGACATGCTTCATCTCCACCCGTACCGGCTCTGATTTCCATTTGTACATTCTTGGCGTCTTCCGGGTCTTTTGGAACAAGGGCGATCTTGATTTCTTCTTCCAACTTAGGTTGAATGGCTTCGTTCGCTGCCAGCTCTTCACGAGCCATCTCTTTCATCTCAGCGTCACTCTCATTGGTTAGGATATCCTTTGCTTCGCTGATGGAATTCAAACAGGCAATGTATCGCTTGCGGATATCCATGATGTCTGAGAGGTCCTTGTATTCCTTTGTCAGCTTGACAAAACGTTGCTGGTCGCCAATAACAGCAGGGTCGGTGATTAGGGTTGATACTTCTTCGAAGCGTGCTTCGAGGCCGTCAAGCTTCTGTAATATGCGGTTGTTTTCTATCATAGTTAATAATTAAATTCTCCAAATTCAGACTTGATGATAAGCGACCTTTTTCCTTCCTCAATGTGTCCGACAATCTGAGCGTCAATATTGAAAGACTGAGAAATGGAAATTACCTGTTCTGCCACTTCTGGACGAACATATATCTCCATGCGATGTCCCATGTTGAACACTTGGTACATCTCTTGCCAGCTGGTATCGGAACAGTCATGGATGGCATAGAATAGTGGTGGAACAGGAAACATGTTGTCTTTCACGACACGGCAGTTGTCACCGATAAAGTGGAGTACTTTGGTCTGTGCGCCTCCTGTACAGTGTACCATTCCATGAATCTCCGGCCTCAGTTCATCGAGTATGCGCTTGATGACTGGTGCATAGGTACGAGTGGGGGAGAGCACCAGCTGTCCCATATCAGGCAGTATTGTGTGTTGCGATTCCGTTGCAGCATAGGATACAGCATCGGTGAGAGCATACTTGCCGCTATATACCAACTCGTCAGGTACTTGGTGGTCGTAGCTTTCGGGATATTTGCTTGCCAGATATTTGGCAAAGACATCGTGACGGGCGGAGGTGAGACCGTTAGAGCCCATACCACCGTTGTATCGTTGTTCATAGGTAGCTTGACCTGTGGATGACAGACCGACAATGACATCACCGGGACGGATGTTGGCATTATCAATCACATCCTTTCGTTTCATTCTGCAGGTAACAGTAGAGTCAACGATGATGGTTCGCACCAGATCGCCCACATCGGCAGTTTCACCACCTGTAGGCCAGATGCCAATGCCCATTTCCCGCATTTCGGCAAGCAGTTCATCGGTTCCGTTGATGATGGCAGAAATCACCTCGCCAGGAATGAGCATCTTGTTGCGCCCGATGGTAGAGCTCACCAGAATGTTATTTACTGCCCCCACACAGAGTAGGTCGTCGGTATTCATCACGATGGCATCTTGCGCAATACCCTTCCACACGCTCATGTCGCCCGTTTCGCGCCAATACATGTAGGCAAGACTCGATTTGGTGCCGGCCCCGTCGGCATGCATGATGTTGCAATATTCAGGGTCGCCGCCCAGGATGTCGGGAATAATTTTGCAGAACGCCTGTGGGAATATACCCTTATCAATATTTTTGATGGCGTTGTGAACATCTTCCTTTGCGGCGCTCACGCCACGCTGCATATATCTGTTATTCATAAACCTTTATCTTAAGCGAATTAATAGAACCCTCCTTTAATTTCAGAATTTCACTTGCGGTGCTTTCTCGGCTCCTGCCTCCGACTCAAACTTCTGCATCTGTGCAAAACCAAACATTCCGGCCAGCACGTTTTTGGGGAACGAGCGAACGGAAACATTATATTGCTGCACCACCTGATTATAAGTGTTTCGAGCTTCGTTGATGCGGTTTTCAGTTCCTTCGAGCTGCACCTGCAGGTCGCGGAAGTTTTCGTTGGCTTTCAATTCGGGATATTGCTCTTGCACACGCAGCAAACGACCGAGGGCCGTAGCCAGTTCGCCCTGTGCTTCCTGAAACTGCTTGATTTTCTCGGGAGTCATGTTTGCAAGGTCAACATTAATGCTGGTGGCTTTTGCCCGTGCACTGGTAACAGCTTCAAAGGTTTCCTTTTCGTGGGCTGCATAGCCCTTCACCGTTTCTACCAGATTGGGTATCAGGTCGGCTCTGCGCTGGTAGGCCGACTGCACGTTGGCCAAAGCGGTGGTAGCCTTTTCCTGTTCATTTACCATCGAATTATAGGAACTCGACATCCAGAATCCAATAATCACTACTGCTGCAACAACAGCGATGAGCGTTTTATTCATTTTCTTCATAATTGATAGTATAATATGTTGTGTATTTGCTATTTATTCTTCACCACCGCGACGTGGCACCGCCGCCGCCAAACGAACCGCCACCGAACGAACCGCCGCTGAAGCCGCCTCCACCAAATCCATCACTGCCGCCATGCCCTCCACCGAAGCCACCCATATAGAAGCCCGATCCATTGTGGAATGGGTTGGCGATGAGGCCAATATTGTTGAGAGCCGCTAACCACACATATTTACGGTTCAGCCTTACGAAGAAAAGCCCCCACACCGTAAGGAACGCCATGGTAAGAAGAACGGGCAGGTCTTCGGCCGAGATGTCTTCCTGTTCAGTTACTGCCAAGGTGGGCATGGGCTTCTTCAGCAACAGGGCATATATACCCTCAGTCAAGTATATCATTGCAGTGTCGGGTTGTTGGGCTTTCATGGCAGGCACCACAAAGCGTTGCTCAAGGCGGTGGCATTCCACATCGGTAAGGTCGGCTTCGAGCGAACGTCCCGGCGATATGTTGATACTGCGGTCTTCATATCCAACCACCACCATCAGTCCTCTGTTGTTAATGCCCACTCCATATCTGTTTCCCACATCCTGAGCCATGCGAAAGGGGTCGTCGTTTTCAATATGGTTCACCACAATCACCACCGACTGCACGCCAAGCTTTTTGTCCAGTTCCAGTAAGGTGCCATTCATTCGCTGCACGGCCTGAGGGGATAGCACATGGTCGGGGTTCGACACATATTGTGTAGAGTCTTTGAGAAAAGGAATGGGAATGTTTTCGGCATTCCAGTAGGTAACACTTTCTGTGTTGTTGGTAACGGGTGCCTGGGGTTCCGATGCGGGCAGAGCACATTGGCAACATGTAACGGCTAAAAGCACCCCCGCCACAAAGCACCATACCCACAGCTTTCGCCATTTCGCCCACGCAGGGTTGGCCCGCTGTTGCAAGCTTAGCATTTGCTGTGCCTCTTGCCTGTAGCTTGCTGTCAGCTGGTTGTATCTGTTAGAATAGCGTTCTGCCAAGTTCGAAGAGCCCATACCCCCAAACATTCCCGTTTGATGCTTTTCCTGCAAATAGGAATGCTTTAGCTGCCGTATGGTATAGTTATACCTGTCGGTCAGCATTTTCAGATTGTCGGCATAGGTTATCATCATCAACTATTCCAGTATTTGCATTTTAGTTGTTGTTCCAGAAATCCCAAGAGGCATGAGCCTGCAAGAGCAGCATTTCGAGTCCGTTCTTCACCACCGCTCCATGTTCAGCTCCCTGCTTCATGAAAAGCGTTTCGCCGGGGTTGTACACCAAATCGTAGAGCAGTGTTCGCTCGTTCATGGCCTCGTAGGGCAATGGTGGGCACTCATCAGTATGTGGATACATGCCCACGGGTGTGCAATTAACCACAACCTTAAACTCTTCGGCCAGCATCTGCGTTGTGATGTCGCTGTAACAAATAACTCCACTGCGCCTTATTCTACTCACCAATTGTGTTTCTACCCCCAGCTTGTGAAGGGCATAGAGCACGGCTTTCGATGCGCCACCAGTTCCTAACACCAAAGCCTTGCGATGATGCTCTGCCAGCAAAGGCTCTATGCTTCCGCTGAAACCAATTACATCACTGTTAAAACCTTTCAGACGTGGGCGGTTGCCGTGTTGCACCACCTTCACCACATTCACGGCTCCAATGGCTTTCGCTTCGTTGCTCATGTCGTCGAGAAACGAAATAATCTTCTCCTTATAGGGAATGGTTACATTAAATCCGCACAGTTCGGGATTGGCAGCGAGCATAGCCGGCAGCTGTTCAATGCTGGGCAGTTCGAAGTTGATGTACTGCGCATCGATATGCTCGTTTTGAAACTTCTCGTTGAAGAACTTACTTGAAAAGGAGTGTCCGAGAGGAAATCCTAATAGTCCGAATTTTTTCATGAGCTGTGGTTTAATGGAGAAAGTTCACTTAGTTGCAAAATAGAGTGTACATATACCGAACGTGAGTCTCCGGAAAGCGCATTGCGAGAAGCCTGCCCTTGCAAGAATGCCCATCATTTCTTCGCCTTGGGGGAAAGCTTCAATGGTTTTAGTAAGATAGGAATAGGCACTGATATCTTTTGATATGGCGCGCCCATAAAGCGGAAGCACTGTGTGGGAATAGATGGCAAAAAGCTGCTTCATGGGAAAGCTCGCGGGTGTTGTTAGTTCGGCAATGCACAGGTGACCTCCCTTTCGCAGCACACGGCACATTTCGCTCAGTCCCTGTTCCAGGTTCGAGAAGTTTCTGATGCCAAATGCGGCAGTAACTGCATCGAAGCTTTCACTGGGATAGGAAAGTTGCATGCAGTCTTCCTTCTCAAATTGAATGATGTGTTGCAGTCCGGCCTTTGCAACCTTTTCCTTCCCCACCTTCATCATGTTTTCGCTGATGTCTGTTCCAATCAACCTGGCTGGATGCAGCATCTGCGCCGCCATGATTGCAAAATCGCCCGTTCCGGTTGCAATGTCGAGCATGTGCTGCGGGGCATGAGGCTTTAGCATGCGAATAGCCTTACGCCTCCAAATGCGGTCTATGTCCCACGAAAGACGATGATTCAGTTTATCGTAGGTGGGAGCTATGTTGTTGAACATAGCCTCCACCTGTCGTGTTTTTTCGCCCTCGTTGCTGTAGGGCTTAATGGCTTCTTGCTTATACAATGTAGAATAATGTTTATTTGTTGGCGTTTTGCTGGAGCCATTGCGCCACGTTGCGTTCAATGCGCGTGGCAATGTCGGCATCGTCTGTAGCCTTGTTGAACGGCTCTCCCACGATATGTTCGTAAAGCTCGATGTAGCGGTCTGAAACGCTCTCGGCATATTCGTCGGTAATCTCAGGCATTTGCTGTCCGGGTTCGTTCATGAAGTTGTGTTCTATGAGCCACTGTCGCACAAACTCTTTCGAGAGCTGTCGCTGCGGTTCTCCCTTGGCCAGTTTTTCTTCGTAGCCATCGGCATAGAAGTAGCGGCTGGAGTCTGGCGTGTGAATTTCATCGATGAGGTACACCTTGCCGTCGCGCTTACCAAATTCATACTTGGTGTCAACCAAAATAAGTCCGCGCTTGGCAGCAATTTCTTGTCCGCGTGCAAAAATGCGCCTGGTGTAGTTCTCCATCACGGCATAATCCTCGGCCGAAACAATTCCCTGTGCAATAATTTCTTCCTTTGAGATGTTCATGTCGTGCCCTTCATCGGCTTTTGTGGTGGGTGTGATGATGGGTTCTGGGAAGCGTTCGTTCTCGCGCATACCATCGGGCAACTTCACTCCGCACAGTTCGCGGCATCCTTTCTGATATTCGCGCCAGGCCGAGCCGGTGAGAATGCTGCGGATAATCATTTCCACGCGGAACCCTTCGCAGCGCAGTCCAACGGTAACCATGGGATCGGGCGTGGCCAGTTTCCAGTTGGGGCAGATGTCGGCAGTGGCATCTAAGAACTTGGCTGCAATTTGGTTGAGCACCTGTCCCTTAAAGGGTATTCCCTTTGGCAGTACCACGTCGAAAGCCGAAATGCGGTCGGTGGCCACCATCACCATCAAGTCGTCGTTAATGTTGTACACATCGCGCACCTTGCCGTGGTACACGCTTTTTTGCCCCTCAAAGTTAAAGTTAGTCGTTGTTAATGCTTTCATTTGGTTTATTGTTTATTTTGTCGAACGCATCGTAGGCATTAACGATGCGCGTAACAAGTTTGTGCCTTACAATATCTTTCTGCCCCAGTTCCACCACACCAATGCCTTCAATGCCTGTGAGAATGCGCAGAGCCTCTTTCAGTCCGCTGGTTTGTTGTTTGGGCAGGTCCACTTGGGTCATATCGCCGGTGATAATCATTTTGGTGTTCCATCCCATGCGTGTTAGAAACATACGAATCTGTTGCGGTGTGGTGTTCTGTGCCTCGTCGAGAATAACCACGGCATCGCTCAATGTGCGGCCACGCATGAAGGCGAGGGGTGCAATCTGTATAACCCTTTTCTCCATCATGTCTTGCAGTTTCACCTGTGGCAGCATGTCTTCGAGTGCATCGTAGAGTGGTTGCAGATAGGGATCTATCTTGTCTTTCATATCGCCTGGCAGGAACCCGAGCTTTTCGCCTGCTTCCACGGCGGGCCTTGAAAGAATAATTTTCTTGGCAGTCTTCTCCTTGAGTGCTTTGACGGCAAGAGCGATGGAAAGATAGGTCTTTCCTGTTCCTGCAGGACCAACAGCAAAAATCATATCGTTTTGTTCGAAAGCGTCAATCAACAATTGTTGATTTTGAGAACGACTTTTGATGGGACGGCCACTTACACTATAGCACACAACACCTTTTGCCGAGTCGGCTTTGGTCTTCCGTCCCTTGATAATGTCAAGAATATCTTCTTCATTAATGGTGTTGTGTCTCACGATGTGACGTCTTATCGACTCCACGTTCTCTTCCAATCGTGCCATCTCTTCTTCGTCACCGAGTATGCGTAGTACATTGTCGCGTGCTACTATGCGTACCTTAGGAAACAATGACTTGACCATTTGCAGATGGCTATTGCCTACCCCATAAAACATCAGGGGGTCGATGTCTTCTAATATTATATGTTTCTCCGTCAAAGTCCTGCTTAATTTAATTTGTGTGCAAAGTTACAAAAAAGCCGTGAAACATACAAATAAAATGACAAGGCACTTTCTTATTCGCAAACTTTTTCATAACTTTGTGCGCTCAAAAGACAAACAATAGTAATGGTTATTAGTAAAAAGAGATATTTACAGGGTTTTGCCATCTTGGTTATCGTATTAGCGGTGATAAGGGCAGTCAGAGATGAGAGGGCACACGAGAGAACTCCTGTGACTGTTGTTGAAGGAGATAGCTTGGCTCTTGCTGCCAGTGAAGATACTATTCAAGAAGAAGAGCGGAAGGCTTTAGAGGCGTGGGAAAAAGCGCAGGAGAGAAAGGAAATGGAGGCTGATGCTAAGGCGATAGAAGAGTCAAAAGCTCGGCCTGTCAGTGAGGAGGCTTCTCAGACGGATTGTATGGTGCCTTTAAAACCTAATGAGAAAACTCGCTTCTTTAATCCAGACGGTTCGGTGGCACGCCATCGTATAGTGAGTGTCAGGAGTTACTCTGAAGCTTTTCCTGATGGACAGGATACTCAGATTCTTGCTGCTCAGAAATGGGGCGTTTCACCTGTTCAAAACCGTTCTGAGGCAGAAAATAGAAAGGCGGAACTTGTCTTTGTCGGAAGTAATCCCTATTTTTATGTAGAGCCTCTATATCAGAGTATTCCTTATCTTGTACCGAGGGCTTCCTCTGTATTGCAAGACATAGGGCGATGCTTTTTCGATAGCTTACAGTTGAAGGGATTGCCACTACATAGGATTATTATTACCAGTGTTATGCGCACAAAGGATGATGTTGCTCGACTTCGCAGCCATAATGGAAATGCAACAGAAAACAGTTGCCACATGTATGGTACAACATTTGATATCGCTTATAATCGATATTTGCGTGTAGAGGAAAACGATAGTGCATACTCAAAGCGACGGACGGTAGCTGATGTTCGACTGAAACAAATTCTTTCGGAAGTTCTTAACGATCAGCGGAAAAATGGAAATTGTTATGTGAAATACGAAGTGAAGCAAGGGTGCTTTCATGTTACAGTCCGTTGATTCTATTTCTTAGTAAATCAGAATAAAAAAACTTTCACTATTCACATAAAGGAGGGGACTGCCATCAAGGCCAGTCCCCTTCTTTATGTGTTTGAGAATGATGGTCTTATCTCAAATCAGCTTATTTCTTGTTCAAGGCAAGGTCAACCTCTACGGCGATGGAAACGGTAGCACCTACCATCGGGTTGTTACCAATACCCAGGAATCCCATCATCTCAACGTGAGCAGGTACAGAGCTTGAACCAGCAAACTGAGCATCAGAGTGCATACGTCCCAGTGTGTCAGTCATACCATAGCTTGCAGGGCCTGCGGCCATGTTGTCTGGGTGCAGTGTACGACCAGTACCGCCACCAGAAGCAACTGAGAAGTAGGGCTTGCCTGCAAGAACGCGCTCCTTCTTATAGGTTCCGGCAACAGGGTGTTGGAAACGTGTGGGATTGGTAGAGTTACCAGTGATGGAAACATCTACGTTTTCCTTCCACAAGATGGCTACGCCTTCGCGAACGTCATCGGCACCATAGCACTTTACTTTTGCGCGAGGACCATCGCTATAAGGAGTTTCCTTAATAACCTTCACCTCACCTGTATAGTAGTCAAACTGTGTTTGAACATAGGTGAAGCCATTGATACGGCTAATAATCATGGCAGCATCTTTACCCAGACCATTCAAGATAACGCGAAGGGGCTTCTTGCGAACTTTATTTGCTTTTTCAGCAATCTTGATAGCACCCTCTGCTGCTGCAAAACTCTCATGACCTGCGAGAAATGCAAAGCACTCTGTCTCCTCGCGGAGCAGACGGGCTGCCAGATTTCCATGGCCGATACCAACTTTACGGTCGTCAGCAACACTTCCTGGGATGCAGAAGCTCTGCAGACCTATTCCGATAGCCTCTGCGGCCTCAGCTGCATTCTTAACACCCTTCTTGATGGCAATTGCAGCGCCACAAACATAGGCCCACTTCGCATTTTCGAAGCAGATGCCCTGTGTGTCTTCACACATCTGATAGGGGTCAACACCTGCTTTTTCACAAATCTCATTGGCTTCTTCGATGCTGGCGATGCCATTCTCGTTCAATGCAGCAAGAACCTGCTTGATACGACGCTCGTAACTCTCAAAACTTACTTTTCTTATCATAGCTTGGTTCCTCCTTTATTCTTTTCGTGGGTCAATAGCTTTAACAATTCCCTGCTCAGCAGTTGTGCGTCCGTAAGAGCCAGTGAACTTCTTCACAGCTTCGTTGGCATCCATTCCGTTTTTGATGGCTTCCATCATCTTGCCAAGGTGTACATACTCGTATCCACATACTTGATTGTCCTTGTCAAGGAATTGTTTAGTGATGTAACCTTCTGTGAGCTCGAGATAACGTGTGCCTTTAGCAACGGTTCCATAAAGAGTACCAGTCTGAGAGCGAAGCCCCTTACCCAGGTCTTCCAAACCAGCACCGATGACAAGACCACCCTCAGAGAAAGCACTCTGCGTGCGGCCATAAACAATCTGCAGGAACAATTCGCGCATAGCGGTGTTGATGGCATCACAAACGAGATCGGTGTTCAGAGCTTCCAAAATGGTTTTTCCGGGAAGTATTTCTGATGCCATAGCGGCAGAGTGAGTCATACCGGTACAACCGATTGTCTCCACCAGAGCTTCTTGAATAACCCCGTCTTTAACATTCAGCGAAAGCTTACAAGCGCCCTGCTGAGGAGCACACCAGCCAATTCCGTGGGTGTAGCCCGAAATGTCTTTAATCTCTTTGGCCTGAATCCATTTTCCCTCTTCTGGGATAGGAGCAGGACCATGGTTGGGGCCTTTAGCCACAACGCACATGTTTTCAACTTCCTTTGAATAAATCATATTCGGTTAGAAATTTAGTTAAATAATGTTTGAATACCTATAAATTGTGGGGCAAAGTTACTAAAAAGCAACGAGAATACCTAATTCTGATATGTCTTTTTTGAAAAAAAGATGTAATATTCTTTAAAAAGAGTCGTTATTTATATGCTTATGAGTGAACAGACGCGTACTGAAAGTTACTCTCACATTTTAAAATATACCAGCCTTTTTGGTGGTATTCAGGGACTGAGCATTCTCATCGGAGTGCTCCGTAACAAGCTCGTTGCCGTTTTGCTTGGCCCGGGTGGTGTCGGTCTGCAGGCATTGTTTAATTCAACGGTTAAGCTTTTGGGCGATTCTACAAACTTAGGGGTTCCGATGAGTGGAGTCAGAGAGATTTCTTCCGTTTATGATGAAGGAGTAGAAGAGCGCATGAGCTATTCTGTAAAACTGATACGCTCTTGGAGCTTACTTGTTGCCATTGTCGGTACTATGTTGTGCATAGTAATGAGTCCTTTGCTCAATCTCTTTTCTTTTGACTGGGGAGACCATACACTCCACTATATGGCTCTTTCTCCTGTTGTCGGTATGACGGCTGTTATAGGTGGAGAACTATCTATCCTCAAAGGAATTAGAAAGTTGCGCGATTTGGCTGTTACTTCTGTCTTGACGGTGTTGGTATCCTTGCTTCTTTCAGTTCCTTTGTTTTTTATTTGGCGTGAACGTGCTATCGTGCCAGTTATGATATTGGCTTCTTTTGCTCAGCTGATAATTGTTATGAAAAGGTCATGCAGGCTTTTCCCATATCAAATTAATCTGTCAAAGAAGATCTTACGAGATGGCTTTGGCATGGTGAAACTGGGTGTTGCCTTTGTCTTTGCCGGGATTCTTGGCAGTGGGGCAGATTACATTGTACGAACTTGGCTGAACCGTACGGGAGGACTTGATATCTTGGGACTTTACAATGCCGGCTATATGATGACTATGGTTTATGCGGGAATGGTGTTTTCGGCCATGGAGACAGATTACTTTCCCCGACTTTCAGCCGTGAAATCTCTTGGCAGGGAACTCAATGATAAAGTCAATAAACAGATAGAAGTGTCGCTTTTGTTGGCATCTCCCATGTTGGTGGCATTCATCATCGGACTGCCAGTTTTGCTCCCTTTGCTATATAGTGGAAGATTCCTGCCGGTATTAGAGATGGCACAGGTAGCTGCATTGGCCATGTACCTGCGTGCGATGAAACTTCCTGTAGCCTACTTGCCGCTTGCAAGAGGCGATTCCAAATCCTATCTGTTGATGGAAGGAATATATGATGTCGTAATGGTTGCCATTGTTCTTTGTTTCTATACGATATACGGACTTCTCGGAACAGGAATTGCCATGTTGCTGGTTGCTGTCTTTGATTTTCTGATGCAGATAAGTTACATGCGTTATCGCTACAGGTATATGTTGTCTCGCGAAGTGATAACCTATGCTTTAATGCAACTTCCTATCGGTGTGACAGCCTACGGTGTTACCTGCTATCTCCAGGGCTGGGCTTATTGGTTTTTCGGTATCTGTTTATTTGTTGCTTCAAGTGCTGTCTCGTTGGCGGTTATCCGACAAAAGACTCGACTATGGAGTAGGATGAAAGAAAAAGTGAAAAGACGCCTATGACTGTTAGTGTTCTGGTTGCTGTCTATAATGCTGAGCCTTACTTGAAAGAATGCATGGACTCTTTGTTGGCTCAGACTTACCGAGACATGGAAATTCTCTGTGTTGATGACTGTTCAACTGATGGCTCATCAGCGTTGCTTGCTGATTATGCCAGACAAGACGCAAGAATCTCTGTAACTCGACTGTCTGAAAATTCCGGACAGGCGCATGCACGCAATGTTGCACTTTCCATGGCTCATGGTGATTTAATCGCCTTTCTTGACAGTGATGACACAATGGCTCCTGACGCCATAGAACAGGCTGTAAAAGTCTTTGAGCAACATCCGAAGACGGGATGTGTGTTATTAAAGGTAGTCAACTGCTTGCCTGATGGTAGCCGACAAGACTATCCCATGTCTGATTTCGGGTGTATGGGAGGTTATGAAGCTTTTGTGAAAAGTCTGACGTGGAAGGTGCATGGTTGGTATGTGGCACGTACGGAACTTTACAGGCGATTTCCATTTGACGAGACCTGCAAGTCTTATAGTGATGACAATACCACGCGGTTACATTACTATTATTCAGAGGAGGTGCGCACTTGTGATGGTGTCTATTACTATCGTCTGAATCCTTCGTCGGTAACTCATGCTCCCAGCATAAGACGTTTTGATTATCTGCGGGCTAATGAGAGCATGAAAAGAATGCTTTATCAGCTGAAGGTTCCCGATGATATCTTGGATATTTATGAGACGGTGAGATGGCGAGTCGTAGTAGATAGTTATATGTTCTTTTATTGGAATAGACAACGGCTGAATAACGAGGACCGATTAAAGGCCTTACAAGAAATACGTCGAGTGTGGTTCACCATCGAAACAAAACGTGTGGAGTCACAACTCAAGCACCATTTTGGATATATGCCACTCCGTAATAGTAGTATAACCAATCAGACCGTCCCTTGGTTGTCAAATATCTGCTGGTTCTTGTTCCGTGTTCAGGAGGAAGTGTATTTTACTTTACGCAAAATACTGAAAAACAGGTAGATTCTTTGTTGTGGAGGAAATAAAAATAATTCTTTTCTTTTCGCTTACTCAGAAATTTCGTAACTTTGCGGGCGTATGACTACTTACGTTATTGTCGCCGTGTTGCTCTTCGGGTGCCTGATGGTGGTTACCGAGAGCCTTACCAAGATTAATAAAGCCGCTGTTGCCATCTTCGTTGGAACAGTGGGTTGGATGCTCTATATCACCAACGGAGCAAGTTTTGTCGTCAGTCAGCATCCAGAGCAGTTCGCTTCCTTTCTCAATGGAGCGTCATCAACTGACTACAATGTGATGGAGTTTATAGCTCGACATATTTTTATCCGTCATGTCGGACAGGCTGCTGAGATTGTCCTATTCCTGTTATCAACGATGACAATTGTCGAGATATTGAGTAGCAATGGTTGCTTTGATTTTATATCTCATCTGCTCAGAACGCGTAACAGTAGGCACATGTTGTGGATTCTGACGGGAGTCACATTCTTTTTATCTGCCAATCTTGACAATCTGACGACAACGGTTATGATGCTTACCATCATGAACAAGATGGTTCCCGACATGCGTTCGCGTATGATTTTTGGTGTTGCCATCGTCATTGCTGCAAACGGAGGCGGAGCTTTAACGGTAATTGGCGACCCCTCAGGATTGCTGCTTTGGAATCAAGGGGCAGTAACACCGACAAATTACACTTTGTCGATGGCGATTCCCTGCATGGTGGCTTGTGCTTTGCCAGTTTGGTGGCTGGGGCGCGCTCTGCCTCCTCATGTGGGAATCCAATGGCAGGCAATGCCATATCGTGGAGATGATACACGACTTAATTCCTGGCAAAGAGTCGTTATGCTTTTTGTTGGTATAGGTGGCCTTTGGTTTATTCCCACCTTCCATAGCATCACCCATCTGAGTCCTTTTCTTGGCTCTCTCTGTGTGTTGGCATTATTATGGATTGTCAACGAGGTGATGAACCGGGGCTTGATGAACTCCAATTTGGTAGTGCAACGGGGTGTTCCCAGTGCCATGCAATATGGTGTCATGCAGATGATGCTTTTTGTCGTTGGTGTTATGTTGGCGGTCGGTGTCGTTCAAGAAACAGGTGCTGTTGACTGGTTTATCTCCCAAAGCCGACTTTATATCAACGACCCGTGGCTGATGGGCATTGCTGCTGTTCCGGTTAGCGCCGTGCTTGATAACTTTGCTACGCTCATGGCCTTTTTCACACTCAGTCCCGGAGCTCTGCCAGATGATAGCTATTGGGTATCCATAGCTTATGCTTCAGCTGTTGGAGGAAGTTTGCTACCAATAGGTTCCGTCAGTGGTATCGCGCTCATGAAGATGGAGCGAATGCCAATGGCTTGGTTCATAAAGAATGTGTTTGTAAAGGTTCTGGTCGGAATCGTTGTGGGATTCCTTGTCCTTAGATTCCTGACGTTTTAACCATGCGATGACTAAATAACAGATAAGATGAAAGATTGCGTAATAATATTAAGTGGTGGTATGGATAGTACCACACTCCTTTATGACTATCAAGACCGCATAGCTTTGGCCCTATCGTTTGATTACGGTAGCAACCATAATGCACGCGAGTTGCCTTTTGCCGCCCTTCATTGCCAGCGGCTTGGTATCGAGCATATTGTTATTCCGCTCAGTTTTATGGGCAAGTATTTTAAGAGTTCTCTGCTACAAGGGGCAGATGCCATACCCGAAGGACATTATGAGGACGAAAATATGCGTTCCACGGTAGTACCTTTCCGAAATGGCATCATGCTTTCTATTGCTGTTGGCATGGCAGAGTCAAGAGGGCTTGGATATGTGATGATGGCCAATCATGGTGGCGATCACACCATTTATCCAGATTGTACGCCAGAGTTCGTCCATGCCTTTGACCAGGCAGCAGAAGCCGGCACATTTGTGAAAGTACATCTTTTGTCTCCCTATACGAATCTGACAAAAGGAGAGATAGCTCGTCGTGGTAAGGAACTCGGTATTGACTACGCCGAAACGTGGTCGTGCTACAAGGGTGGAGAGCACCATTGCGGGCGGTGCGGCACCTGTGTGGAGCGAAAAGAAGCCTTGGCAGAGGCAGGCATCGAGGACCCTACGGAATATGAGCTGTAAACAAGAAAAACTGGTCTCCGCTATGCGAAGACCAGTTTCTTGTTTTCTTCATCTAAGTCGATATTGATAACGCTTCCTTCTTTGAGCTCGTCACTAAGAATGCGTTCACATACCAAATCTTCTATGTAGCCTTGAATAGCCCGTTTCAATGGACGGGCACCAAATTGAACGTCATATCCCTTCGTGGCGACAAATTCCTTGGCGGCATCGCTCAGTGTCAGCTGGTATCCCATGTCTTCCACTCGTTTGTAGAGCCCTTTCAGTTCGATGTCAATGATACGTTTGATAGCATTGAGGTCCAATTGGTCAAATGTGATAATCTCGTCCAGGCGATTCAGGAACTCTGGTGCAAACTGTTTTGAAAGAGCTTTCTGAATGATGTTACGAGCATAGCTCTTGTCTTTGTCATCCATGCTCAGTCCGGCATTTCCTCCAGCCGTGAATCCAATGCCGTGTCCGAATTCCTTCAGTTGGCGTGTTCCGGCATTTGATGTCATGATGATGATGGTGTTTCGGAAGTCCACCAGACGGCCATTCCCATCAGTCAGTCTTCCTTCGTCGAGAACTTGCAGAAGCATGTTGAATACATTCGGATGGGCTTTTTCTATCTCGTCAAGGAGCACGATGGAGTAGGGCTTGCGACGCACACGCTCAGTCAGCTGTCCACCCTCTTCATATCCAACATATCCGGGAGGGGCACCAACCAGTCTCGAGGTGTTGAATGACTCGGTATATTCACTCATGTCGATACGAATCATGGCATCTTTGGAGCCGAACATGAACTCTGCCAGCTTTTTTGCTAAATAGGTCTTGCCGACGCCTGTCGGACCGAGAAACATAAATACGCCAATAGGGTGGTTGGGTTCACGGAGGCCTACACGGTTACGCTGAATAGCTTTTACCATTTTGTCGATGGCATTGTCTTGCGCGATGACCGCCTCCTTTAGTTCGCCTGCCATACCTCTGAGACGCGTGCCTTCAGATTCTACCATACGCTGAACGGGTACTCCTGACATCATTGAGACAACGCTGGCAACATCTTCCTCGTTGACAGGTTCTCGTTGTCCGTCATCTCCACTGCGCCAAGCTTCATGAAGTTCGGAAAGTTCCTTCTCTAATTCGGTCTGTCGGTCGCGGTAGCCCGCAGCCTGCTCAAAGTTCTGTTGGCTAACCGCCAGTTGTTTCTTTTCCTTGATGATCTTGATGATTTTCTCCTTTTCAAGGATGGCTGGTGGCACCTCGGCATGTTGCAAGAATACGCGTGAGCCCACTTCGTCCATTGCATCGATAGCTTTGTCAGGGAAGAAACGGTCAGTGATGTAGCGGTCTGTCAATTTGACACATGCCGTTAAGGCTTCGTCAGTATAGCAGACATGGTGATGAAGCTCATAACGAGTCTTGATGTTGTGGAGAATTTCCAGTGTCTGTTCGGCCGTTGTGGGTTCAACGATGACCTTTTGGAATCGGCGTTCCAGCGCTCCGTCTTTCTCAATACTGTTGCGATATTCGTCAAGTGTCGTTGCGCCAATGCATTGGATGACACCGCGTGCCAGTGCTGGCTTCATGATGTTGGCCGCATCCATACTGCCAGGTGTGGAGCCTGCTCCAATCATTGTGTGTATCTCGTCGATGAAGACAATGATGTCAGGATTCTGCTCCAGTTCTTTCAGAAGGGCACGGAGACGCTCCTCAAACTGACCGCGATACTTCGTACCGGCCACAATCGCTGTCATGTCAAGGTTCACCAACCGCTTGTTGAATAGCACGGGCGACGTATGACGACTTGCTATCAACTGTGCCAAGCCCTCTACAATGGCGCTTTTGCCGACACCGGGCTCACCGATGAGTATAGGATTGTTCTTCTTTCTGCGACAAAGAATCTCGATGACGCGTTGAATCTCTCGTTCGCGTCCGACCACAGGGTCGAGCTTCCCTTCTGCTGCCGCCTGAGTCAAGTCTGTCGAGAAGTTGTCGAGAACGGGGGTCTTCGACTCTTTCTTGGGACGCGCAGTCGTCGTGGCATTGGATTTACCCGAGTTGTGAGAACTGCTGGAGTCTCCAGTACCTTGAAATTCTTCCTCCTCGGCGTCTTCCGAAAGTCCAGCTCCGTTTTGAGGAAGTTCTTCGGCTTTGTTTCTATTCTTGTCGCCAAGATAGATAAATGTATCTTCGTAGTTCATGTTGTTCAGTTCAAGTACTTCTTTTGCACCGTTGCTTACCTGGTCGTGTAGGATGGCCAGCAGCAGATGTTCTACATCTACCAGTTGCGTGCGTTGTATGCGTGCTTCCAGGACGGCCAGTTTCAAAATGTTGTTGGCCTTCTCGTTCAATACCAGGTCTTTGGTGTATATGGGTTGGTTCAGTTCGTCTTCGCGCACCCTGTTTTCCAGTTGTAGTTTAACAGCCGGAAGATTTACATCCATACGGGTGAATATCTCCATGATAGACGGAGTCCGTCCGCGCAGAATACCTAATAGCAGGTGTTCCGGTCCCACAGAGCGACTGGCCAGTCTGGCAGCTTCCTCGCGACTGAAGGCGAGAACCTCTGATACTTTGGCGGAAAATTGGCTTGTCATCTTTTAGTCCTACCTTTCTGTTATTTCTTTCTCGGTTACAAAATTAGTAATTTCATGTGGATTTTAAATCAAATCCCGAAATTTTCTTGTCGTCTGTGAGACCTATTGCAAAGATTATGCCAAATTTCTAAAAGGTATTTTCGGGCCATTGTCCTCTCTCCCTTGTTTCGAAGTATTAATGTAAACCCTATTTATGACTAACGTAAAGTCGAGTCAACGTGAAGTAAAATTAAGTTTAACCAGGGTCAACTCTTACCGTGAGTAAGACTCTAAGTAGTCAACTAAAATCGTTAAACTACACCGGGACAGTTTGAACAGGTTGTCCGGACAGGTTGAACAGGTCATCCGGACTGGTTGTCCGGGTCATCCGGACAGAGTGTCCGGGCCATCGGGACAGAGTGTCCGGCCCCCCTTCGGACAGGCAAACTCCGTTTAATGCTTCATTCATAGTGTTCATTCATCATTCATCATGCTTAATGTCTAATGACTTTGGCATGGGAGTATTTACTTCCTTTTTCGTCTCATTATTTCCCCATTTTGCATCCTTTTTTGAAGGGAAAACTGCGATTTAAGAAATATTAACTCATTTCCTAACAATTTCCTCACACCTCACAAACCCTTTGTTTATCGGCTTTTCAGCTCACAGAATGAGGAAATGAGGAAAAATTTCAAAAAAAACTTTGCAGTGCGCGCACGCGCGCGCGAGGACTTCCTTTTTCGCCCGGCGACGCTTTCTTTGTACCGCCATTAACTCCGTTTTCTTCCGTCACGACTCGGCATAACTCAAACGAGTTTGGTTCTGCTCTCGCTGTTCCGTCAGTTGTACCTCGGGTGGATGAGCATAGGGTTCGTAGGGTGTTCCCTTAAATCACCTTTTTAAGATGGTGAACCATCGGCTGTTCCGCTTGGCTTGTCCAAGAATTGCTACTACATCGGCCAAGGCTGCGAGTAAGCGAGAGCAAAATTAAACTTGTTTAAGTTTAGCCGAGCGTGAGCAGGCTCGACCGCAGGTCAAGGCAAAGCAGCTGTGACGCTTAGACACGACTGCCGCATCACTCGAAATGTCGGATGAACCAGAAATATGCCAAAGCGAATTAATAGAACCCACCTAAATTGAATTAAGGAAGTACGAAAAATCATACTTTTGGTTTGCCGAATCAGTATTTCTTCGTATCTTTGCACCAAAAGTACGATAAATCATACGCCGATGGATATAGGAACAGTGATTAAGGAGCG
>Ga0247611_10000120_pt1 | contig 158806 bp, 124 predicted proteins | sample 177DNAGHGhighgp2_FD_192422 | JGI IMG/M metagenome (GOLD analysis project Ga0247611, IMG submission 192422) | Sheep rumen microbial communities from Palmerston North, Manawatu-Wanganui, New Zealand - 1770 DNA GHGhigh gp2 | ecosystem: Host-associated > Mammals > Digestive system > Stomach >...
CTGTCTTCACCATTACTTCCGCAGACGGTAAGTCGCAGACTACATACACTATCAATCGCCTGAACCCGTCTGTGACGACGACAGGTCAGATAGAGACCTTCATGAAGGACGGCACGCCTTGGGCTGTTTTGGGCGGTGATACGTATGACGCGACGATGGCCAGACCGACCGAACTGATCACTTTCGAGCGCAAAGATAATAGAGACTCTGTGGTTTATATCCAGGCACCGGACAAGATGGAATGGCAGGTATATGGTAGCGAAAACCATACGTACACACTGACGTATCCTACTTCTAAATCGAGCAACGCTATCTTGGCGGATCTCCTTGTGGGCGGTCAATCGTACAGTGAGTTCAGTACGCTTGATTCCATATATACGATCGAGTCGGATACGGCGATCATCTTGGAGGCGGTTGCTTCTGAGTTGACCCAGACGATTGCTACTGAGCAGACTCCGACGGAAGGTGAGATCGTGGTGTACACGACGACCGTCACCGCAGAAGACGGTGTTTCCAAGAAGCAATATAGCGTAACCGTTCGTCGTCCGAAGAGCACCGATGCTACTTTGGCCGGTATTATGCTGGATGACGAACCGCTGCTTGGCTTTGATCCGAGCAAGTTCGCTTATACGGTAGAACTTCCGCTGCCGGCAGATGGCGTTAAACGCGCTGAGCCGCAAATACCGAATATCACCTACGCGGTAGGCCAGGAAGGTCAGAAAGTAGTTGTGACGGCAGGTGCACTGAACGGTAGTGCTACAGAGTTCGAGGTAACGAGTGAAGCCGGTAACAGCGAGACCTATTACCTCACTATCAACTCCGAGAAGAGTCATTGTGTAGACCTGACCGGTATCACGGTGAACGGTGAGTCCGTGGATCAGTTCGAGAAGGGTCGTCACTACTACTCGCTCTCGCTCAAGACCAGCCAGTTCACGGTGGATTATACGACGGACGATGCCTTCCAGAAGGTAACGCCTAATAAGGTGACGATCATCGAAAACCACCAGTATAACTATATCCTTGAGGTAGAGGCGGAAGATGGTGTGACCACAGAGCAGTACGAGGTGATGATTTACGTGGAGAATCAATCGAATGACGCGCACCTGGCAAACATCTTGCTGGAAGGCAAGGACTTCCAGGACTTCGAGCGTGATCTTAACCCGGATCTGGTATTCGACCCGGCCAATAAGGACTATACGATCCAGTTGCCTTCGGGTACGACCGTATTGCCGGAAGTCAGTGCACAGCTCAAGATGGACGGTCAGAACGTAGAGATCAAGCAAGGCGCTGACTCCACGATCCGCTTGGATGTAACGGCGGTAGATGGTTCGACTCATATCGAGTATGCGCTGAAGTTTGAGGTACCGCTGTCTAAGAACGCCGACCTGAGTATGATCTTCTTGGATGGCAAACCGCTGGAGAACTTCAATCCGACGTATTACTTCTATCAGGTAACACTGGACGAGGGTATCCATACGGCGCCTGAAGTAGCTGCTCAGAAGGGCGAGGCTTCGCAGACACTGGACGAGGTCGTTTGGAATAAAGACCGTTCGCAGGCAACTATTAAGGTACACGCTGAGGCGGGTGACGCGGAAGTGCGCCCGAGCACGTACGTAGTTGTCTTTACCTTCACGAAGTCCGATGCGGACACGTTGAATATGATTTATCAGGACGGTCAGGATCTGCCGGGCTTCCGTCCCGACTCGATGTACTACGCTATATCGCTGCCGGTAGGTACGCTCGCCTTCCCGGATATCAGTTGGGAGGAAGTGAATGACCTACAGACTATTGAGATGGATACAGTTGAGTTCTCGGCAGACAGCACAACGCTGATTCGTCAAATCAAAGTGACGGCCGAGAGCGGCAAGAAGAACACCTACACCGTTTCGTACACGATCGAGAAATCGTCGATAGCTACACTGCAGATGGTTTTCGTAGACCAGAAACAGTTGCCGTACTTCCAGCCGAACACCTTCGAGTATAACTATGAGTTGTCAGCTGCTGAGGCACTGGTTCTTAACGGTTCGTTGCCTACGGTTGAGTTTATCCAGGGCGATGAGTACCAGAAGGTACTGGTATCGCAAGCTCCGGATACGTTAAGCTATAAGACTTTGGGTTACAAGTCGCTTATTACCGTCACTGCTGCTTCCGGTAAGATGAATCTGTACACGATTCACTACCCGGTAGAACTCTCTACGGACGCTACGCTGAACATGATCAACGTAGGCGGTAAGCCGCTGGCTAACTTCGACTCGGAGCGTCGTAACTACAAGCTCGAGATAGAGATGGAGGCTTCGATACCTATCGTTTCCGTCATCAAGAAAGAGGAGGCACAGGTATATGATATCCAGGTACTCGAAGACACCGTACAAATATTTGTAACGGCAGAGAATACCGAATACACGAATACCTATACATTGACCTTCGAACGTCTGAAGTCGAAAGTGACGACGCTGCGCGATATCATCCTCTTGGACGCAGAGGGCGAACGACTCCCGTCGGCTGAGTTCCCCTTCCGTCAAGACGTATATAGTTATATCGTTAAGTTGGAGTACAACAAAGACAAGCCGGCTGTGGAACAATTACCGACTCGCGATTATACGAAGTATGACGAGGAGCAGAAGATAGAAGAGGCGATCCATGAGTTGCCGAACGGCGATATTCAGTTGGATATCACAGTAACGGCCCCGAATGGTGAGGACCAGGCTGTTTATTCCATCATCTTCAAGTTCATTAAGCCGTCGGATTCGCTCTTGGCAGGCTTGTTCCTGAAGGGCAATGAGTTTCCGGACTTCCGTCCAACGAAGACCGAGTATGTCTATAAGCACCCGTATGGTACGGATCCGAAAGACTACTTCACAGCCGAGGATGTGACGTTCGAGTTGAGCGACACGCTGGCTACCGTGGAGATCTTCATGGACGAGTACAATATGATCAACGTCGTTGTAACGGCGCAGGATGAGGTAACGACAACCACGTATCTCATCTCGCAGATCACGCTGGAAGATGGCGATAATGCCTTGGCATGGATCACCGTGAACGGCGAAGCACTGAAGGACTTCGATCCGGAGGAGACGTTCTATACCTATTACGTCTATAAGTCTGACAACCCGACCGTTCAGGCAGGTGCGCGTTCGGTCAATGCTCTTGATGTCGACGTGGCTCCGTTCGCACCGGGTGACACTTGTGTCATCACTTGTATCGCAGCAGACAACTCGATGCGTAAGTACTATATCCATTTCGCGATCACCTCTATCGATCCGGGTGCAAAGGCACAGGATGGTAGTGTGATGGTGAAGCGTGTGCCGGGCGCTAACCAACTGTTCGTGGCTTCGATCCGCTCCGGTGTCGACTTCGGACTCTACGACCGAAACGGTAAGCAGTTGTTCTACTACACCGCTATCCCGACGGTCGAGCCGAACAACGTAGAGGTCTATGTCGACGGTCAGAACAAGGAGGTATTGAGCAACGTATTGAACTACACAGACGGTATCTTGGTAGATATTATTCCGAACGAACCGCTCTTTTATGTCTTCTTCTCGGAAGGCAAGAAGATTTCCGAAGGCAGGATAATGTTTATGCAGTAAAATACGAAAAATTTACAAAAAGAATGGCATATGTTTGCATATGTCATTTTTTTTTCGTAATTTTGCAGCCCAAATAGAAATTTAACCAAATATCTCACGACCATATGGCAACACCCCAAAAGAAGAAACGCGTTCTGGTGACCTTTGTAGAAGCCGGATTTGGTCATATCACGACCGCCAACTCTATTGCTACCGCGATAGAGGCTCTTCAGGACCCTAATATCGAGGTGATCCGCAAATACACGTTCAAGGATGACCCTAAGTTGCGCAAGATCGAGAAGAGTTTTGTGCGCGATGTGAAGTGGGCGAATACCTTCCCTTGGCATAACTATATTCAGATGGCCGCTACGCATATTGGCGGTATTCATAACTCGTTGCCTTTTGTGGTATCTTTGTTCTACCGCCGCGCAAGTGAGATTTATCTCAAGCAGTTGGAGGAGATTCGTCCGGATATCATCATCGATACGCACTATCTGACCTCTTTCCTGGCTACAATGTACCGCGACACGATTGATCCGCATGTCAAAGTGGTGACATATGATCCGGATAATGATGTGCATAACTGGTGGAATATCCGCGTGGATAAGTTCATTGTCAACTGCCGTTTGGCTTTCCACGACGCGTTAGAGCACGACTTTACGCGTAAGCAGTTGATGATCGTGCCGTTTGTGACGCGTAAGGAGATCATGGAGGTGACGGAAGATAAGTCATTCTACCGCGCTAAGTATGACCTGCCGCAGGACCGCTTTACGGTGATGGTAGCGGCCGGCGGATACGGTAAGTCGGGTATGAACCGTGTGGTCGATGCCTTGATGCTTGCCAAGCACCCGATCACGGTGATTGCTATCTGCGGTACAAACAAACGCCTGTATAAGCGCCTCGAGCGTCTCAAGAAATATGTGGCGCCGCGTATCGACTTGCGCCCATATGAGTTCGTGGATAAGGTCTATGAGCTCAACCGCGCAGCCGATGTGTTTATTACCAAAGGCGGCCCGAACGCGATGTTGGATAGTGCCTTGATGGGGGTACCTATCGGTGTCTTCTACTGCGCTTCGCCGATCGAGTACCATTCGATGCACCTCTTTACCTCTATCCTGAACTGCGGTCGTTTCTTCAAGCGATCGGCGCGTATCTTACGCTGGGTAAACGAATGCGTGGCGAATCCGTCTATTTTAGATATCTATCGCGAAGCAGCGCAAGAAGTGCGTGACGCAGGTAATGGCGCCGTACAGATAGCTCAGTTCATACAAACTTACGAATAATGGACGATACGACCAAAACAGCATCCGAAAACCGCTCCGTGGCTTCGCGCTTTAAGCCGTCCATGGTCATCTGGCCGATCCTCTTCGGCTTAGCCGGTGTGGGCTTTATGTTTTGGCGCGAGATGAGAAACGGTATCCCTGACGAACCGTTGACGCTCGCTAACCATTGGTGGGTGTTCGTGATACTGGTCGTTCTATTTACCTTGTTCAAAGATTTCTCGGGCATGTACCGCTTGCGCGTCATGTCGGGCGCTCCGCTGAAGTTCAGCCAGTTGTTCCGTATCCGCATGCTCTATGAGTTCACTTCTGCCGTCACACCATCGGCGGCCGGAGGCTCGTCGCTTGAGGTCGTGTTTATCCATCGGGAGGGTATCAAGATCAGCCGGGCTACCTCCATGACCATCTTGGCGCTTTTTATGGATGAACTGCTGATGATCGTGCTCTTCCCGTTCTTGCTGCTGTTTATCCCCTATGGCGACCTCTTTACCTCCGAGGGCTATTTTCAGTACGGCTACCTGTGGGCGTTTCTCATCGGCTACGCGATGAAGTTCGTGTGGGTCACGCTGCTCTTCATCGGCTTGTTCTGTAAGTCCACCATCATCGTCAAGCTAATCGGGCTGATCTTCAAACTCAAGTTCCTGCGTAAATACAAGATGCGGGGTCTTCGCACGGCCTTGGAGATACGTAACTGTGCGCGGGAGATACAGCACGAGGACTTTGGCTATTGGCTGCGTATGGCCTTATCAACCATCGGTATATGGGGCTTCCGTTTCCTCATCGCGAATGCCGCTATTATGATTTTCAACCCCTTGACAGGAGCGGATAACATGATGTGTTTCGCACGTCAGTATATCTTAGGTATCGTCTGTATGATCGTCCCGACGCCGGGTGGTAGCGGTTTCGCAGAAGTCATGTTCGACGACTTCCTTGCTGAGTATATCCCGCAGAAAATATCCACCATGGTCATCACACCGATCTGGCGTATATGCACCTATTATTATTACTTAATCGCCGGGGTCATTATTCTACCTCAGTGGCTGGGTAAAAGCAAACTAATCCGTAAACACCATGAAAGCAAGTGACATCTTCGTTTGTATCTTCAACTACCGCGGCGCCGCGAACGCGGAGTACCTCTATCGCGAACTCAAACCCTCATTTGAGTGTCACATCATAGATGCGGATAGTGGAGAAAAACCTGCGCCTTTTGACGGAGACACGGTCTATCTGCCGAATGTCTTCTACAGCGGAATGATGCACCATGCGATCACGATGGCCAAGGAGGGTAACTTTCCCTATATGTTCTTTATCTGCTCCGATGTTCTCATCTCGCGCGAGGCCTTGGCGCAACTCAAACATTACCTCCTCTATGAGTCATTCGAAGGGGTCGGCGTCTATTGTCCGTCTCACGCCGACGATTCGTATACATGGGCCGCTTGGTCCTATTCTCGACACAGCGGCAAGCGTCGCGAGGTGGCTTTTGCGGAGGGTATGTTAGGATTATATGCTCGTCCCGTCTATGAGAAATTAGAGCCTCTGGACATCAACCCGCACGGCTGGGGGTTAGACCTTGTGGCTTGTTACTATGCGCGCCTTTGGGGCTTACGTTGCGAGATAGACGATCGTCTTTCGATCACGCACCCGAAGGGTGATGTGCATAAAAATACCCTCGCCCGCAATGAGGCAAGGGCTTATCTGATGCGTTATCCGGAGGGCTGGAAAATCAGACTGTATTGGGCGCTTTGTTCGATTCGCAACGCGACGATTCAACTCTTTATCTTACCGAGCTCCTATCGCAAATGGCTCAAATACTATCTGCCCGTTTACCGATTCTTCCATCGGAGATAAATCATCTCCACCGGTAGCCTATCACCAGGGAAATAGACTGCGGATAGAAAAGCGCATCGGCGGTGGGATCACCTTTCATTTCCTTATAGAACGTTGCAATATCCGAAAGGCTGACCTTATATTGCGCGTTGATCTGCATGCCGAACTTGAACTCGTATCCTACCATTACACACGCACCGAAATGGTTGTCGTGAAGGCTGTATAACTTGCTATAGTCATGCGGATCTTCTGATGGCTTGATAGTGGTAGGATCATCCCAGTTTTTGTACTTGTCTTTGATATTCGAAGCAAACGTGAAATGGGTATATATACCGCCTCCGAATTGGACATAACCTTTCGCTAAGTTTCCGAAACGTCCTAAGAAATACACCGGTATCTCTGCGCCAAAGGACCAGAGAGTGTTTGCCGTATCTGTGGCGGCAAAATAATTCTGCTGCGCTGTGAAGATCACTTGTGGTTGAATAGAGAAATGCTTGGTAATACGGAAGTCAATAAAACCGCCTAACTCTCCGCCGATACGCATATATGAACTCATCGGCCGATGGTTTCGGGTGATGATGAAGTTACTCATGTTCGCACCTGCAAACAGACCTCCGGACACTAAACGGGGCAGTTTCTCCTGGTCCAGCGAATCCAAAGTACGCTCCGTGTCAAACTCCACTAACTGCATCTTGACGTTCTCCATCTTCGCCTGAAGGGTACTGTCATTGGCTTGCGCCCAAAGTCCGAGTGCCATGCAACTCAAAAGACCTATCAATAGTATTTTTTTCATAGTGTTACAACGAGAATCTAACGGTTAGTTTTACACCATTGCGTCCCCACGCACCAATGCGTCGGCGAGCCATAATGGGGTCTCCATTTTCATCGCGAATGATATTGCCGTCTGCATCGACAGCAGGATACGGCAATTCGTAGTCATTATACGTGATACGACGGATATAATCGATACGGATAAACTTAAAGATGTTCTCAAAGCCCGCCGTGATCTCCATATACGGCAACTTGCCGATAGGCGACGACGTTGTTCCGGATACATAGTATCCATCCTTGTCGAACGTCGCTGTCTGCGGGAAAGCGTACAAGCCGCTACTCGTAGGCAAGAAGGGGTTATTCTTCTTCGTCAAACCGCCGTAGATACCCGCGAACGAAACGACACCACGCAGCTTCAGTTTATTGATACCCGGGATACGGTTCAAGATCCAGCCCTTGAAATAATAGGTCATGTACAGTGACACATACGCGTCCATCATAAACTCCATCGGTTTCATCAGGTTGAACGCACGCTGACCTAACAGAATACTCGTCGAAGTGGGCGGGATATGCAACTTCGTGAACGGCACTTTTTGCCAGATGATACCTGTCTGTACACGCAGATCAAGGTGACCGAAAGCAGAGAACCAGAAGCGCTTGTCGAACATGACATCTGTCTTGTTGTAGAAGAAGCCGTCTCCGCCGTTATGACGGTCGTCCAAGTAGCCGATGTGGTGGGTCAACTTAATCGTCGGAGCATCTTTCTCAAGCGTCCACGGACTCTTGATACCGGCGCGGTCCATACCGATCGTCGAGCCCGGCGAATACTCAAGGTCGAACATTGCCTCATAGTTACGATACGAGCCGATATTCGTCCGAATAGGATCGCTGAGGGTGTCTAAAGTATGAGGGTCGATCCAGTTCACTTTCTCGTACTTCAGCGCACCTCCCGCGCGGTTGTTCGTGAAGTCAAAATGCGTAGAGAGCATCAGGTTGTTACGCCATTCTTTCATATACTCCACTTTGGCATGGAACACATATTGAGCAAATGGCATCGTCGGCGTGCTCGTCGGGATAGACATCAAGATATTATCGCGTCGTACTACATCGGTCAACTGTCCCGGTTCCTCGATATCATACTGCCCCGTAAACTGGAGATGATGCTTGATACCGTCATACGGTTGGTCCTTGTGCTTACCGAAGGTATAAACGAACGTGCCGCTGTACTTCGGCAGTAGGTCTTTGGTACCGAACGCCACATATCCTCTGAAGAAGATCTGGTCGTGAAGTCGCGCAGTCGATCCACCACCCACACGCAGACGTACACCCTCCAGCATGTTCCAGCTGACAAAGTTATAGATCGGACCAAAATCAAACTTACTCAGGTACATGTACTCCGCTTTGCGCGTCGGGACATACTCGGTAGTGATGGCATTGACAAACAGCGCCAAGCTGTTGAACTTAGGCGTATTGGTGAACTCGCGCACCAGATCTACGACCGAACTCTCGTACTTCGTCAGCGGCTCGGGACGCATACTGTCTGTCCATTGACCTTCCCAGACGAGTTGCGCGGTCGAGTCGTTCGTCTCTATCCCGTCTGCAGGAGTCAAGGCCGAGAAAGTCTCCCTCGCGATAGGTGTCTCTAAGTCCCAATTGGTATATATCTTCGTCTGACGAGCTAACATACCGCGTTTCTTGTTGAAGATATAGAACTTAGCGAAAGTGCTTGTGCGATCCGGCGCCCACAGACCGTTCTCCAACTGCTTGTAACTGTGCTCGATGGAGAAGTTGCTCACGAAATTGAGGTTGATATCGGGCGGCACATTGATCGCGTATTTCTTGATGCGGAACGTGCTGTCATTGACGATATAGAGATGTCCCGTGAAACCGTAACTCTCTGAGTTAACCGGAACGAACGCCAAGTCAATACACGGATAGCCGTCTACCATGATCGTATCCATGATATAATACTGGTAGAAACTGACAGCCAAAGTCGAACTAAGCGGCGAAACGAATCGGTTAAACAGCAGGTTCATGCTGTTGTCATTGATATCCACGTCCTTGAAGATGGCATCGATATTCTTCTGGAACGACTCCGAGCCGATCACACTCTCGATACCGAAGATGCGTTTCTTGTCCAGCACTTTCTTCTCGCGGTGCGGCTTGCGCTGGTAGTACTCTGTGTTCAGGTGCTCGCGGATACTCACTGTCACGTTCGGATAAACACCCGTTGTGTCGATGTATTTCTGCACAAATGCAAAATCTCGCCAGAAGGGCTTCTTCCAGTTGACCTTGATGTTATCCAGCGCGAATGACATACGGCTGTACGAATTGGCCGTGTACTGAGGCTCTGCCTTCACGCAGAACGAGTCCTTGTGCGCAATTACATTCTTGATCAACTCCACGGCAGGGTTGCCCTTACGACGGTAGTCGCGCTTACGGTGTTTCGGCGTCACCACGATATCCTGCAGACCGTAAACATCAGGCGTCAACTTGATCTTCGCGTTCGTCCTGTTCTGCCCCTTACGCAAGGTCACCATCTCCGTCTTATAACCTAACATCTGGAAGTTCAAGGTCGTGTAACCCTCGTTATTGCCGATGGTGAAGTTACCGTCTACGTCAGACGTTGTACCGATATCCGAAGCCACAACACCTTTGCTCGTCGTCGGCTTGAGGAAGTAGATCTGCACAAAAGGCAGGGTCTCTCCCGTGTCGCCGTCAACCACCACGCCCGATATACTCGTGCGGGTCACAGCCTCCTGAGCGCTCGCCATCGCGGCGATACTCATCAATAAACAAACTATATATACCTTTATTTTCATTCTTGTTGTTTTAAACTCTCTTCGTGAATAAGATCCCAAATATGTTTGACGAAGTCTTGTGCCAAGCCCAACTCTTCGCTTTTCACTCTTAACTCTTCACTCTTCTCCTGGTAGCGTTCCGGTTGCAAAGGTGCTACACCATGCGCTTTCTTCCATTCGCCAATACGCCGACTCACATCCATTCGCGCCGCGATTGTATCCCATAAACGCTCGTCCAACTCATCGATTTCTGCCCTAAGCCAATGAAGCTCTTCCTGGCTCTCGGTAGTCGAAAACACGCTAACGACACGCATTCGACACGCAATCGGATCGAGGGTATCTATAAGGTAAGCAGGAGTTATCTGCTGTTTTTTGTCGGATAAAGCATGCTCCGGATCACAATGCACCTCAATCATCGCGCCGTTCAACCCCAACTCCTCAATCTTACCCATCAATGTCGGCACTTGCGCAGCATCGCCGCTCATATGACTCGGGTCCAGCAACATCGGGATATCCGGCCGAACCAAACGAACCTCGTGCGCCATCTTCCAACACGGTTGATGGTTACAGCCTCTATGAACCGCTATCACCGGAACACCCGTCTTCTCTAACCGCTCGATATTCCCTAACCACAACGCCGCATCCGCATTCACCGGGTTCTTAATCAAAACCCCTTTCACCTGTAGCGAAGCATTCTGTAGGCGGTCAGCGCCGTCCTTTAAACTCTCAGCGATAGCCGCTACTGCTATCGGGCTCGCGCTCGTCCGTGCTCCGATCCATAAATAGTCTATCCCCGCCGCTAAAGCTTTCTCCACATGTTCCGGCGTCGCTACTTCGGTCGCTACTGGAACACCAAATCGCTCCTTCACTTCCTTTAACCATGCTAACCCCTCTTCGCCTACGCCTTGAAACGTGTACGGGCTCGTGCGCGGCTTCCACACGCCCGCGCGAAAAATAAATCCTTCAGCAAAGCTATCTTTGATTTGCTTCGCTGTCTCCATCACCTGTTTGCGGCTCTCCGCTGCGCACGGTCCTACTATGTATATCGGGCTACTCAATATGTCAACTGCAATCTAAAACGCATATCGCCCGGCGTGAAATCGGCCGGATAGTAGAAGTCCGAAATCGTGTAGAACACCTCTACAAACTTCACCCCGTACGTATAGTCCACATGTTGCTCATACAAGGCCGTGCCGGTTACGTTGCCGTCTGCATCGACTATATCCTCCGAGTAATAGGACGTCTCCGGCAATACCGTCTGATAGGCATACTCCGTATCGTGGTAGTACTCGCGATAGACACTCACATCGGCGTATTGATACACGTCCTTCGTCAGTTGCGGTACATCAAAATGGCAGAAGTACGATCTTTGTTGTGCGTCATAAGTCCACTGATTCGCCTTTACGACCAGCGTACGGGTATCTTTCTGCAAGCCGGTACTATTGCTCTGACAACTCGTCAAACCCAATACTACGAAAGCCAATAGACCAATAAAAAATAGTTTTTTCATATTTGTTGTTTTGCTCAAACCTTTGCGGCCGCAAAGGTACAACAAATTTTTGACATACGCAAATAAAATTGCAAAATGCCAAATGAATTGGCCAATTTATGCACCTAAAGCGAGGAAAATAAGACCGGACAGAATACCCAACATGCAGAGCACTTTGCGCCAAGGTTCCGGCTCTTGAAGAAAAATAAGACCATAAGCAAAGCCTATCACAGCCCCGCCTCGACGAATCGTGCTCACAACAGCAATCATCGAATCCGGATCACGTAGCGCTAACATATACACGTTATCCGATATAATCAAAAATACCGATATCAGCACAATGACTCCTAATTTTTGTATCGACTTAAGATCACAGACTGCCGCTTTCAAGTTCTTGCGGTTAATGATCGTCCATGTAACCAGCATCATAACAGCCTGATAGAAGGTATAATAGACCTGCACGGCATTATGGTCGTATCGCCGCATCAGGTATTTGTCATACAAACCCGAACATGCCCCGATCAATATCGCTAAAGCCAGCGCTACATAATAGCGCTTGTCCGGAGAATGCAGAAGATTCTGCTTATTCCGATGAATCCGATGCCCACCGAACGAAAACACAAAAATCGTTCCGATAGCCAGCACAACGCCTATCCATTGGTGAATATTCAAGTGTTCGTTAAAAATCAAAAGTGCCCCTATCAGCGTCCACATAGGGCGCGTGGCTTGCATAGGACTCACAACGGACAGCGGCAGATGTTTGAGCGAGATATACGCGAAGATCCAACTGCTGAGCACAATAAACGACTTAAGAATCGTGTATAAGTGCGCCTCCAGATCCATGCGCGGTACATAGAAATGTGTCCCTACCATCATCTCGGGACAAAACCGCGATAACAACAGCGGAACGGACAAAATCAATGACGACACACAGACACTGATGGTCAGCACATCAACCACCCGATTCTCCTTCAGCGCGATCTTCTTACTGATGTCGTAAAAGCCCAGACACAGCGCCGATATAAATGCCAACAATGTCCACATACTTGTCGTCCCTTAATCAAATTGACTGCAAAAGTACAAAAAAATTTGCACATGTCAAAAAAAAAATGTAATTTTGCGCCGCAAAATTGTTGAATTATGAGAAAAAGAATAGTTTTAACCCTTGCGCTGACGATGAGTATGATGATTTCGGCGCAGCAACAGTACAAGTATTACCTCGACTATATCAACGAGTGGAAAGACGTCGCGGTGCAGCAACAGAAAGAATACGGTATCCCCGCTTCCATCACTTTGGCACAAGCATTACTGGAGTCCTCTGCAGGACAGAGTGAGTTGGCCGTGAACGCCCACAACCACTTCGGCATCAAGTGTACGAACGAATGGCTCGGCGCTGTCTATTACTACGACGATGACAGCAAAGGCGAGTGTTTTCGCCAGTATGCCGACGCTGCAGAGTCGTACAAAGATCACTCCCTCTTCCTTCAACGCCCGCGCTATGCAACCTGTTTTGAGGTGGCGATCGAAGACTACGAAGGATGGGCCTTCCGTCTGCGTGAGTGCGGCTATGCTACAGACCGGTTCTATGCCTCTAAGTTGATACGAATCATCGAGGATTACCATCTCGATACCTTGGTGAGAATGAATACTCCTGCGAAAGTAGACAGCGTTCAAACAGATAGCGTACAAACAGACAGCGTCCGGGCACCGCAACCCGTAGTAAAAAAACGCCCGCTCAAGGCACAAGTCGTTCGTCGTTCCGATCCTATCATGGTCATTCATAACGATCCCGAGCCTCCCTACGTAGAGCCGAAGAGTGCACGCGAGGAGCGCGACAGTTTTATGCTTTCGCACCCCAAACATCGTCAGAACGGACTTGTCTATGTGATGGCGCGAGACGGCGATACCTATGCCAATGTCGCTTTCCGCCTTAACGTACGCGAACGCGAACTGCGCGAAGACAACGATGCTTTGGGACGCGAACTCAAACAGGGCGACCGTATCTACCTCTCCGCCAAAAAACGAATGGGGGACAAAGACTATGTCTGGACCCATACAGGTCAATCCCTTTGGCAACTAAGCCAGGACGAAGGAGTCACCATCGACGCGATCCAGCGTCTTAACGACCTCGACCCGCAGATCCGTTCTTTCCGCACGCGACAGAAGATATACCTGCGCAAAGTCAAAGAAGAAAAAGTCTATCATTGACCATGAACGGTAACTCCTTATCTATTACGGACGCGCTCGTCGCATACCTGCGCGAGAACGGACTCGAACAATCGGTGCTGGAAGCGCAGATAGAAGAAGTGTGGCCCAAGGTCATGGGGGACGTGGTGACCAAACTCACGCGTAGCGTGGAGATCAAAGACGGCCTGCTCATCGTGCGCGTCTCCTCGGCAGCTCTCAAAGCACAACTGTTCGAAAACCGCTTTGAGTTAGTGGCCAAACTGAACGAAGCTTTCGGCGCGAAAGTGATCAATGATTGTCGTATCTTAGGCTGATGGCATTTTATCCCAATAACATAGAGCAGAAAATAGACTTCGCGGTCATTCGCGAAGAACTCCTGCGTCGTTGTGCCTCGCCCCTCGGTCGCGAGCAAGTAGATGCTATGCAGATGGAGACGGACTTCGACAAAGTGCAGTACCTCCTCTCGCTCACCGACCAGATGAGGCTCGCCCAAGCCGATCCGATGCTCACTTTTCCCCGCGGCGATATCCATGACATGCGTGAGGCGGTGGCTCGTATTCGTATCGAAGGACTCTTCCTCGATGAGGCCGAACTGGATGACCTGCGTCATACACTCTCCTATGCCGTCGATGTCGCCTCTTTATTCGCTTCCCTCGATGAACTCCGCTATCCGCTTCTGAAAACACTAGGAGACCTAGGAAACCTAGGATCCCTAGGCAACCTAGTCCAATCCATAGACCGCGTCCTCGACCGTTATGGTCGTCTCGCGGATAACGCTTCCCCCGAATTGGCGCGTATTCGCCGCGAGATAGCGAACAAACAAGGCAGTGTAGGTCGTGCCCTCAATGCCATCCTTCGCCAAGCGAAAGCCGATGGACTTGTGGACGCCGACGCGACACCAACTCTCCGCGAGGGACGTCTCGTGATACCCGTTCCGCCCGGATACAAACGGAAGATAGGCGGTATCGTGCACGATGAGTCGGCCACAGGCAAGACCGTCTTCATCGAACCACAACAAGTAGTCGATGCCAACAATCAGATACGTGAACTCGAAGGCGCTGAACGCCGCGAACGGATTCGTATCTTACAAGCCATCACCGAGCAGTTACGTCCCAATACGGAAGCTATCCTCTTGAGCCAGCGTCTCTTAGCCCAAGTGGATTTCCTCAATGCCAAGGTCTCTCTAGCCAATACCCTACACGCGATCCGGCCGGAACTGATCAACGAACCAATGCTCGAGTGGAGTGACGCATATCATCCTGTCCTCTGGCTTCATTATACGCCGCAAGGCAAGACCGTCGTGCCTTTATCCATTCGCTTACAGGCCTCCGAAAACCGTATACTCGTCATCTCCGGTCCGAACGCCGGCGGTAAGTCCGTCTGCCTCAAGACCGTTGCCCTCTTGCAATACATGCTCCAATGCGGACTCTTAGTGCCTGTAGCCGAGCAGAGTAGGGCAGGACTCTTCGATCAACTGATGATCGATATCGGCGACGAACAGTCCATCCAAGACGAACTCTCTACCTATTCTTCGCACTTGCGTAACATGAAGCATTTTGTGCGAAACGCGGACGAGCGAACACTCATCCTCATCGACGAGATGGGTACCGGCACCGAGCCGCTCATAGGCGGCGCGCTGGCGGAGTCTATCTTACGTGAGTTGGTAGAGAAACATGTGTTTGGCGTTATCACGACCCACTATACGAACCTCAAGCATTTTGCGGAACAGACACCGGGTGTAGTCAATGGCGCTATGCTCTATGACCGAGGGGCTATGCGACCGCTCTTCCAACTCTCGATAGGTCAAGCCGGCAGTTCTTTTGCCATCGAGATAGCCCGTCAGACAGGCCTCAATGACTCCATTATACAATATGCGACTGACCTGGTGGGCGAAGAACATATCGACTATGATCGCCAACTCCAGGACATCGCTCGCGACAAGCGATACTGGGAGCGCAAGCGCCAACAGATACGCCAGAAAGAGAAAGAACTCGAGGAACGTATCGCGCACTACGAGACACTCATAGCCGCTATCAAACAGACCCAACGCGAGATACTCGACGAGGCGCGCGAGCAGGCACAGGAACTGCTCCGGCAATCCAATGCAACCATCGAACGAACCATCCGTGAGATCAAAGAAGCGAAGGCTGATAAAGAGAAAACAAAGAAAGCCCGCCAAAAGGTCGAGGAGATGAAACAGAAAGTGGCAACGCCTAAGCCGACCGCTAAAGGAAAAACAAAGGCAGCGCCTGCTCCCGAGAAAACGCCGAAAGTACTGCGTGACTTTAGAGACCTTAGAGTCCTTAAGGGCGACCTTCCTGCGCCCTCTGGAAATTCCGTTAAGTCCAGTTCTGTTAATATCGCCCATAAACGCACACTCTCCTTCGAGCGCACGCTCGATCTGCGCGGTATGCGTATCGACGAGGCGTTGGAGCGACTAATAGCTTATATGGACGATGCCCTGATGGTAGGAGCAGGCGAAGTGACGATCCTCCATGGTACCGGAACAGGCGCACTCAAACAACTGACCAGAGACTACCTCAATGACCTTAACCGTCAACGCCGCAAGCGCGGACAAGTGCCTCTCGACTTCGGAGACGGCGATGTCAATCACGGCGGCGCCGGACTGACTGTTGTATTATTAGGATAAATTCAAACAATATATAATGAGAAAAACCATTCTTTTATTCGCACTCTTGTGCCCGTTGTGGCTGATGGCAGCTAACCCCGGCTTTGGTGACCGGCGTTACAGCCTCACTTTCCTCGGAGAGTACAGTTACAACAAGACCTGGGGACACCATGGAAACTTCGATCTCCAGACACTCCTGCCGATCAATCCACATTTCGAGATGGAGGTGAAGTTCCAAGCGTCGACGGCCAATGTCTATACAGGCGCTGTCCAGTTACGGCCTAAGTTCCAACTGCCGGTAGGTGAGTTATTCGTTGAGACCGATATCATGTATCGCGCGGTGGTCAGAAACCAGTTAGGCGATATGACCGCTGCACTCGGCGTAGGCTACCGCATGGATTACGTCTCTGTGACCCTCGGCGTCTTCTCCCGTGTGTTAGACGACTGGGACCGCAGTTGGCACTCCAATGAGAACTATGTCGTAGAGCCCTTTAACCTCCTCTATCGCCTCGAGGTCTTCTGCCGTCCGCAGAACAATCCTTGGAACCTGTCGTTCATGTTCAGTAACGTCGATGACTACCAGATGGAGCGTATGTGGCAACCTCTCTTCTCCATCGGCGCGTGGTACGACATCAACGAGCATTGGCGTCTTAACTTCGCTGCGCAATGCAAACCGACCGGAATGTTCCACTTGGATGCAACCTTCTACGGCGCGACCGGTAGAGTAGGATTCACCTATAAATTTTGAAAACTATGACTAAGAAAATTCTCTATATGGCGCTGAGTGCACTGGTCTTCATGGCTTGTGCTAACGAGGACTCAACACTCGATATGAAAGGTATGTTTTCTCCGAACGGAGAGACCGTCCAAGTCCGTTTTGCGCAGTCGATGGCCTATAACGACACTGTGGGGGAGATCCATCTGGATATGCATGCAGATGACTATGTCATCTATGTCTGCACAGATAGCCATATCACCCGCAAGTCCCACAAACTGTTGGACTATTTTATCGACCAATACAATGCCGCATCGACGCCGAAATTGGCTTTGCACTTAGGCGATCTCATCGACGCACAAAAGAACTATCCTTGTGCCGACAGCATCTTAAACCTCGCCAATGGCCCGTTGCTCATCACGCCGGGAAACCACGATATCTACTTCAAGCAGTGGCCTATCTACCGCTCGTATTTCCATACCTCGGCCTATTGGTTTGATACCAACAACGGCAATAAGAAACTCGATCTCTTCATCTGCCTCGACAGCGCAGAGGGTAGTCTGGGCGTGGACCAAACAAACTGGCTTAAGAAACTTTTAGAAGCCAAGTCCCAAGAGGGCTATCGTCGTATCATCGTCTTTACCCATACCCACCTCTGGAAACTGGACGGCTCGCAGGGACATACTTCGAACATGGCGCTCGAAGAGACCTATGAACTGACGTCTCTCTTGGCGCAATACAATGTTGAGTTTGTGTGGTGTGGCCACCAGCATGCACGTCAATCTGTTATCTTCAAAGGTGTCAACTACCTCGTGCTCGATTCTTCGAAAGACAGCGAGGAAGGACAAGCGTACATGACAGTAGAGATGGGAGAAAACTGCTTCTACCATTACCACAATTATCCGAAACTGTAAACTTAACGAATACGGCGACCGGTGATGTCGAAGAGGAGGGTGCCCCGTTGAATAAACAGGGTGCCTTCTTGTATATATTTACGCGGCATAACGGGCGATGAGACATCCTCCATACCGGAAGGAATAGACGAACCTAAGAGATACAAAATGGCGTTCTCAACAAGCTTTTTGGCCTCGTCAGTAAGATACAAGGTCGAGTACTCTGAAACGCCTATCATAACAAGCGGTTGAGGAAGTACTGTCCCGTTACAATTAGTGCCTTTCGGAAACTCAGCGATCGTAGTAGCCAAAGTCTGCGAAACCGGAGAAGCTAAGTCCTCTACGCCTTCCGTGTTCGTCCATTTGCTGATCGCCGTCACCGCATTCGTCTCGCATTGTGTGAAGAGTGCTAACTCGCCGTTCGTGATCGTTAAGCCTTTGAAAATAGGGTGTTCCGACTGACTAACACGTACTGCTAAATCAGCAGTGTTGATAGCCGTTCCCCAGTTCCAAGCACTTGACTTCAGAAGCCAAGGCTTGAGAAGCACCATCGGTTTGTTGTATCCTTTCAATGCCAACAAACCTGCTGCAGTCGAACCGGGCTTACTGCCAAGTACCAACACGTCGTATGAACTATAATCGATAGTTGCATCTAAAGCGTCTGTCTCCACGATCCACAACGAGTCATTCGCACGCAGATGTTTGAGGAGCGGCTTGTCTTCGGCACTGTTGAGGATAGTAACGAAGGCTACCGCGTACGTACCTTCCGGCTGTACGGTTGGAACGGTATCCGTTGTGTCCGGCTTGTGCTCCTCGCCTGCGGTCTCATAGCACCCCAAGTCCGGCGCGTCACCGTTATATGCCAGATCTACATCAATACCAGCGTCAATCAATTTAGAACCGCTCTTGAGACGCATAAACGTACCCTCTGCTAAACTACCGTCACTCTTTCGTGCTGCCAATATCTGTGTGGTGTCCAAAGACTGAAAATCACTACTCGAAGCCGTAAGACCGGTATTCCAGGAGTTATGGTCATTGGCTGCAATCGTCTGTGCTTTATATTGGTCCGCATTCTTACTGCTAAGCGTGATATTATTGCGCATGTAGTTGGTGCCAAAGGCGGTCGTAAAACCGAAGTTGACGTTGTTCTGGTACGCCGAGCAGTTATACACCCACATCGTGCCGCCGTTATTGTTTTGGTCAAACCCGCGCTCATTATTACCCACCGCCAGACAATGGTGAATAAGAATCTTATGGTCCGTATACTGACCTCCCATCTTAAAGCCGTTACCGTTACCTTGACACGGATATTTCTCCAGAGTGATCGTGATCGTATTGCCATAACGATCGGTCATCTGCGTACCAACCTTGCTGTCAAACCATGCCTTATCGGTCTCGTAACGCGGATGGTCTTTCATGTTATAATACGCAGGACCGTTTTGGAAGCATACACAGTTCTCAATGATCGTATTACTTGTACTCACACGCTGGAAGAAATCCCAGCCGTCGTCGCTGTTGTTCCATGCACGACATCCTATATAATGATTTCCTGCTCCGGTAAACTGCTTATCCGCAAAACCATCCGCATTACCTCCGAAATTAGCCGTATTCCCACTCATCGTCTCATAGTCAAAATTATCATGGCTGTCACAGTTGAGAATGGTGTTGTTGCCTCCTTTTTTCATTTGACAGCCGGAATCTGCACTGCCATAGATATCAAGGTTCTCAAAGAGGCAATAACTACCCTCGCAATAGAGGTTGTTCTTTCCGGAATAAGCGATAGAAAGGTCTTTGATATGGACGTATAAAGCTTCCGAATGAATACTTACGCCGCGTGTGCCGTAGGCCACTTTATGAAAATCCAATATCGCTTTCTCTCCCGGATAGCCGGCAATAACGATATGTTTGCTTGCCGAGCCTTTTTTATTGATGCTGAACTTGTCCGTAAACGTATACGTCCCGCCCAAGACATAGAGTGTATCTCCCGGGTTCTGAAGCTTGCTGACTCCGTTAGCAAAAGTAGTCGGCTTGTTATAGGATTTCCCGTCACCCGTTCCGCTTGGCGAAGCGTAATAGGTGGTAGCCATCAAGGGCAATACAGCGAAGGCAGCGATAAGTGCCGCGATTATACGGAAGTGTTTCATATCGTCAAAAAATGCAGTCTCAATCGAAGACAGGTATAGTATATAATGATTTTGCCTCTTACATTCGCGGTCTTAGCGCGTTGATGCAAGGCCTCAAATAGCAGTTTGCGTTCTTCTATGTTCGGCCGCGAAGTCGTGCTCTGAGGATTCAAGGTGTAGAAATATCCGATATAAGGTATCATCTTTCCTTTCGCTCCGCTCAGCCACAAGTCAATGGAGAACAACACATCCTCGTAGATATACCCTTCTCGAAAACGTATCTTCTCGATTGCCTTACGTCTATACAGACGTCCCCAAACAGTCGTGAACTGCTGCAGGAAGAGCGGTAACTTAGGGCTACCTATCAGCACCTTCTTGCTATCCACGCGCTGATAGCCGCTCTGTACAAAATCTACATCGTCTATCGCAGCCAAGTGCTCCTCGAACCAGTTATCGCTCAAGTAGTCATCGGCATCCACGAACGCGATATACTCGCCCTTCGCGTGCTCAAGGCCTATGTTACGTGCAGCCGCTTGACCGGCATGTGCTTGCTCATATACCTCAATACCGCTACCCGGATACTGACTCGCTAACTGCCGCACGATAGCTATACTATCGTCCGTACTGCCGTCATCCACCACAATGATCTGCAGCCTCTTCTTCTGCCGAACAAGCGACTCCAGACAGGGCGCGATATACGGCGCCGCGTTATATACCGGAACGATAATACTGATGGTCATCAGCGCATTATCTTCAGTGTTTGTCCTTCGCTCGTCACTACGATATAAACACCGCGCGGCAACTCCATCTGATACACATCCTCATTCGTTGTCGTCACTTTGCGGCCGAAGATATCATAGATATTGACCCACTCGCCAACACTGTAAACACCCTCGATACCCTGTGTGCCGATGATACGTACATAGACATCGTATGCCTGACGTTTGATGTAGTTCGTCACCTCATAAACGACCGGCATAAAGGTCGCATAGTGCAAGTCCACTTCCTCGCCGGACTCCGGGCTTACGTGGGTGTAAATAGGATCCTCCAACTCAATCACCGGTTTCGCATGCTTAAGGCTATCCAACTCTTGGAAACGATTCGCGGGGATCTCCAGCTCGATGGTATAGTTCGCTTCAATAGTCGCCTCAAAACCTTCGACCACAAAACTGTTGATCTGCAACTCAGTAGTCGGCAGAGTGAACGGCTCTTCGTCCATCAGGTAGTCCACTACCTTGGACACGAGGTTCTTTCCGTCATCCGTGAGGTACTTACTGCTGCTCAGCGCGATCGGCATGCAGATATATTTCTTTCCACGAACAGCAGCCGGTATCTCGTGCAGGAAGGTCTGCAACTCGCCGTCTTTGTAGTAGTTTTTGATGTCACGCGTATAAGCGGTGGCCAGACAGTACGAACCACCCAGCGTCTCGCTGTTGATGGTGATCGGCATCACACCTTTCTGCACGATCTGACTCAGTATTGTGATCGTGTCGCCGTGTTGCTTGCCCTCAAAGATAGGATGGTCGTTGCGCTCTACGAAGATATTCTGTCCGTTATGAGTAACGGTATCAACTGTTCCGTTGTTCGGCTGACCCCAGTTAAGACGATCCGGCGAATAAGTGAACGCTTTCATGTTCAGCATCGGTTTACCGCCTTCTTTGGTCAGTTGTTGCACAGCCTTATGATCGGCGTCCACATTCTCCGAGATAAACAAGAAGTCAAAGGCCTCCACACTCGAACCCTCTAACTCTTCCTGCTTACGCATGGTGACATAGAAGCCCTTTTCTTCCTTAATCAACTTCGCTACCGGCTCGTCGTTTATGCTCTCCAGGTCTTTATGTACTACCAGCATGATCTTCTCGTTCTGTCCGATCACAATGAGCTTGCCATCTGCGGTGACTGTTTGTTTGCCTTGATAGCGCGGGGTAGCTTTTGCGGTGAACTGCACTTCTCCCTCAACCGTCGGAGTACCGGTGATGGTCGCTTTGTCTGTTGCCTTGTCGTACTTGCAAGTGAAGCCCGGCAGACCTGTCACTGTTACGTTCTCTGCGTGGCGGGCAATGAGTGCGAATGTCACTTGCTGATTGATACGGGCTATCACCTCTGCTATCGGCTCGAAATACGGATCCGGAATCGAAACGGTGATGGTGCCGCTTACGGTATTACCGCCTGCCGCCTTGATGGAGTAGGTGTATTCGCCCTCTGCCGTGTTCGCACTCGGTGTACCTTCCAGCACAGCTACGCTGTCTTTCTTCGTCAGCGTCAGGCCCTCAATATCACAATTCAGCGTGATATCTTCTTTGTTGGCCGCATAGAACTTAAAGCTCAGCGGACGAATCTGCTCGCCTACCTCTGCCTTAAAATCATTCCCGCGCTCGCAGTCAAACACATGCGTCTCAATAGTCAGCGTGCCGGTCTCGGTGGCAGCTACCTTATCCTCTGCGTCCAATGCCTGAACGATATACGTATAGGTACCTACTGCTGCAGTCGCCTTACCGCTCACGAATACCGAGTCATTCGTGCCCTCTGTCATCGAGATACCTTCCGCAGCCTTGTCATCTTTCCAAGCCAACTTACTTTTTGCCGCTCTGCGAACCACATAAGCCGTCGGCTCTATCTCCTTCGTCTGATAAACGGTCTGCTCCTTCGGTCCTGCCACTTGACGAACTAACGGATCATTGGAAACACGCAACGACCAGCCGAAGATATATTGATTAGAGGTTCCCTTAGCTTCGATCTTAATAACGTGCTCATCGGTGGAGAGTGTGAACTCACGAATAGAAGCCGATTCGCTATGCGTCATAGAAACCTCTTGAGTCATATCATCAATGTATACATGGAATTGCTGTTTTGGATCAGCTTCTTTCTTATCAGCGGCAAAGAGACGGAAACAATCATATCCCTTTACGCGCATAATAAGAGAGTCATTGTCGGTTGCAGCTTTCCAACGTCCGCGTGAGATGGTAAACTCGTCTTTTGTTGCTCCGTTTTTGTCTTCGCAACCTGCTATATTATATACAAACCACCTATCTTTTGCTTTTGTGCCATCGGATATTTCATTTCCTTCAGCATCGGTATAAACCAATGGATAGGTATTGCCTTGTCCTCCAATTTTTCCTTTTCCTGTGTAATATACTTCGTATTCGCGGTCGTTGAATTTAACAAGCGGGGTATTATAACCTGCGGGATCCTCATATACTTCAGAAGTATGTAATTTCAAATCCGTTTGAGGAGTTTGTTTGGCTTCCACCTTTACCTTGCACTCTGCTGTCTTTTCGCCATCAACAGTCTTTACGGTGATGATTGCCTCGCCTTCAGCAATGCCGGTTACCTTACCATTGTTATCAACGGTTACAACCGTCTCTTTATTACTGCTCCACTTTACGTCTTTGTTCGTTGCATTTTCCGGCAAAACTTTAGCAGTCAGCGTCAGAGTTGCATCGACTTTAATTGTTGCCTCTGTCTTAGCCAGACTCACGCTCTCAACAGCAACAGGCTTTACGGTCACTTCGCAAGTCGCTTCAAATCCGCCATCCACGGTCTTTGCGGTAATAGTCGCCGTTCCCTCCGCAATGCCTTTGACTACACCATTCGTAACAGTGGCTACTTCTGGTTTGTTACTGCTCCATTCAACCGTTTTATCGCTTGCATTCTCCGGCAGCACCTTGGCAGTCAGCGTAGTGGTCTGACCGATTATAATAGATACTTTTTCTTGACTGAGTTCTACACCCGTTACGTCTACTGTAGGAGCCGGCTCGGTTACTGTTACCTTGCATGTTGCCTCAAAACCGCCATCAGCGGTCTTTACGGTGATGATTGCATCGCCTTTGGCGACACCGGTAACTATTCCGTTATCGTCTACTTTGGCAATGCCTTCAGCGTTACTATTCCACGTCACTTTCTTGTTGTCTGCATTTTTCGGCTCAATAATAGCGGTAAGAGTAGCGGTTTTTCCTTCTTCAATAGAAATCTCCTTAGGGTCGATCGAAACACCCGTAACAGGTATCGGTTCCTGTTCTCCCTCTGGGCGTATGACGGCAATATATGAGAATTTAGGATTCCATTGAGTGTTTCCATTCTCGCGATAAAGGTAGAGAGAGGATTTGCCATTAACGGTCTCCGGTAGTACAATCTTCTTTAGTCCGGTTGGACAAATTACAGGCTCATCGGCATCAGCTTTGGTGTACACAATTCCCTCGTCATAGATCAATTCATTGCCTTCTTTGTCTGCATAGATCATACATTTACCAAGATTCGCTCCTTCTGTGATATTAATCACGAAAGTATCTTTCTCAGCGAATGTTCCATATGCGAGAGTGAAACCAAAATATTTATTTTTATCTAATTTTTTTGTATCGCCTGTTCCGAGGTTCGTTTCGTAGGTTCCGCCAATAACACCGCTCACTACCCCCGTAGTAGTCGCTTTGATAATTTCTCCGCTTGGGACAGTGATTTCAATGGTATGGGTTGCAGATGCGGGATCTGTATTGTACTCGTTTTTTGCCCAAGCTTTATACTCGAACGTTCCTTTGGAGTCGGGCGTTACTTCAAGCACATTTTGGTCACTGATGTGTGTGGTGCCTGAACCTTCTGTCCACCAGAACTCAGAAGCTTTACCGCCAGCGGCCTTAGCAGTCAGTTTAAATGGCACACCTACTGCACCCTGACTCGGACCGGTAATAGTAACACTCTCCACCGGCTGGTCTTGAGAGCCCGAACCGGCAAGCCATACTTTGAGACCCCATATCCTAATGGTTTGGCCGCTACCCAGAGCTGTACTGGAGCCTGTATAAGCAGGATCTTTGGAACTGATGTTTTTAGAACTCCGGTAGATACGTGCACATTTGATGTCGGAGTTGCTGAAATCATAAGTAAACCACTGAGCTGCGTCATAGGAATTGGCAGTAACGGTTACTGCATTTAATATGCAGTAGGTATCAGCATTGTTAGACGTTGCAGTCTCTTCCCAGCCGAAAACAGGTGCCTGAATAGACTTGTTAGAACCGTTTCCGGAAAGCAAGAAACTAATACTGTCAATCTTTGCACCTGCCAGCACTTCGAAATAATGTTGGTCGTAACCATTGGCAGTGTTGCCTATCTGTACAGTGCCACTTGACCAAGATACAGAAGAGGATAAAGTAATACCTTCTGTTGCATACGTTCCTAAGAAATCAGTTGTTCCCTGTTCTTCGGTGTTAATGGCCAATGTGGGATCTTCTGCCCGGGCGACATTTGCCACAAGGCAACTCAGTACAATAATTAGACTTTTTACGAGGTTTTTCATATGTTTTTGATTTTATATTCCGTATTTTTATGCCCGCAATAGGGGATATTAATTCACGCTGCAAAATTACTGCTTTTTTTGCACATGCGTGTGCATATATTCAAAAAAAATGTGGAAAAATTGACACATTTGTAAAAAAATGTTGCGCGCGTACATTATTTATTTGCGCATGTCAAAAAAAAGTTGTAACTTTGTGCGGTTTTTTGAAAACCGAACAAACGGACTTCAAACAATCTTACGTATAACAAATAATTTTGAATACAATGAGAAAAACAATTTTTACATTATCGATCTGCCTTCTGGCAGCGACAACACTCTTTGCAGATCAGGTCAACAAAGCTACAGTAACCGGTAACGCTGAAGCAGCTGCCAAGGCTGGCGGTGACCTCAAGAATCTCGAGAACGCTGAGAAAGCATGGAAGTTTGATGGTACATTCGGCGTCAATGCAGCCGCTACAGGACTTGTTAACTGGTCTGCCGGTGGTAAGAACAATGTCAATGGTATTGCTTTTGTAAAGCTGCACCTTCTTTACCATAAAGACGCTATCGCATGGGAAACGAACTTCGACACCGATTTCGGTTTGACATGGATTCAGCAGAAAGAAGACCCGTTCCAGAAATCAAGTGATCAGATTAAGTTGGCTACCAAATTTGGATGGGAGTTCCATAAAGACTGGTATTTGACCGTTCTTGGTTCGTTCCAAAGCCAGTATGCGCTTGGACGTCAATATCAAGACGGCTACAACCCGATCATTTCCAAATGGTTAGCTCCTTCTTTTACGGACATCTCTGTCGGTATTGACTACAAGCATAGTGTGAATGGAGCGGACTTCTCGGTATATCTCTCTCCGATCGCAGGTCGTATCACCTCCGCTTATACCGGTAATACGTGGAATGAGCGTTATACCAAAGAGATGTGGTTGGCGGGTAATACCGAAGCGACCGAAGCCGATTGGACACCGGCTATTTATCAGGACTTGATGAATGCGCACCAAGATCTGCGCAGTACACTTCAGGATAAGCATGGTACCATCGGATACGACCAAAACGGCGAAAAACAGTACCGCAATGCACGTGCAGAGTTCGGTCTGAGCTTCAAGGGTTCTATTGCGTATACCTACAAGGATTTCAAACTTAGTACGACCCTCGCTCTCTTCACGCCGTACCAAGGCAAGGGATTTAATGTGTACGAGAAATGGTTGGAGCAGAATCCAGGCAAAGGCAGAGATGATTATTATCAGGCAGGGTATTACTTCGATTATTCGAACAACAATCGTTACTTCGGTATGTTCGATGTGGACTGGGACGTAGCTCTTAGTTATCAGTTCCTCAAATGTCTGCAGATCACCTTACAGACCAACCTCAAGTACTATCCGGGTACGCTGATTGCAGCCGACGAAGGCGGTAACCCCGTTGAGAAAGAGCGCGTGCAGTTCAAAGGCGTCCTCGGTATCGGTGTAGGTTATTCTTTCTAAACTGAACACTGAATACTGAATACTCAGATGCAGGCTCTCGACGATCTTTCGCAGAATATCCGTGTTCTCCTTCAGCGCTATGATGAGTTGCTAAGGGAGAATGCGCAACTGCGTCTGGACATCGAGAACCAGCGGCAGGAACTCATTCGTACGCATAGCGAGTTGGCGGAGTTACAGCAGAAAAACCGCCGCATAGCGACCGCGAACGCACTCTCTGCCGCAGAGACGAACGAAGAGGCACTCAAGCGTATCAATGCCCTCATCTCACAAGTAGATAGGGCAATTGCCGCATTGAAAAAATGACCCCTGACAAGCAACATATCAACCTCCACCTCGATGCCCATAATGTGGGTCTCGATGTGCCGCGTGAGCAGGAACCCAACTACCGCAAGGCAGCTGAACTGCTCAACCGCCGTTTTCAGTACTACCTCAAGCTCCTGCCTAACTCTTCGGCTGAGCAGCTCTGGATGTACACGGCCCTCGAGGTAGCGGTTGCCCTGCAGTCCGACGCCCGCGAGAAATCGCTCGTGCCTATCGAAAAAGAGCTCAAAGAACTCAATGATTTAATCAATAACACACTAAAACAATGACTCTAACAATTATCTTATGTTTAGTAGGCGGACTCCTGTTGGGAGCCGGTGGCTACTACCTCATCGCTCGTATCATCGGAGCCGGCATCGTGCAGAAGGCTACCGAGGAAGCCGAAGTGGTGAAGAAAAACAAGATTGTTGAGGCTAAGGAGAAGTTTATCGCTCTCAAACTCGAGCACGACAACACCGTGCGCGAAGCAGAGAAACGCATACAGCAACATGAGCAGCGCTTGCAGCAACGCGAGCAGCAACTCAACCAGCGTCAGGGCGATATCCAGCGCACCCTCAACGAAGTGAACCAAAAGACACAAGTGATCGAGCAACGCCAACAAGCGCTCGACTTCAAGCAACAGGAGGTCGATCGTCTGCACCATGAGGCAGAACGCCAACTCGAGCAACTGAGCGGACTCTCTGCCGAGGAGGCCAAGAAACAACTCATAGAGGCCCTCAAAGACGAAGCCAAGACCGCAGCGATGTCGTACATCAACGAGATCATGGACAATGCTCGTCTCGAGGCCAACAAAGAGGCGAAGAAGATCATCATCCAAACTATTCAGCGTGTGTCTTCCGAGACCGCCGCTGAGAACACCGTTTCGGTCTTCCATATCGAGAATGACGAAGTCAAAGGTCGTATCATTGGTCGTGAGGGACGTAACATCCGCGCACTCGAAGCTGCTACAGGCGTCGAGATCGTCGTAGACGATACGCCCGAAGCGATCACCCTCTCCGCCTTCGACCCCGTACGCCGCGAGATAGCCCGTCTGGCGCTCCACCAACTCGTGCAGGACGGCCGTATCCACCCCGCGCGTATCGAGGAAGTGGTAGCGAAAGTGACCAAACAAGTGGAGGATGAGATCATCGAGACCGGTAAACGTACCACTATCGACCTTGGTGTCCATGGTCTGCACCCCGAACTTATTCGTCTGGTCGGTAAGATGAAGTACCGTTCGTCCTACGGCCAGAACCTCCTCCAGCACTCGCGTGAGACCGCTAACCTCTGTGCCGCAATGGCCGGTGAACTCGGTCTGAACGTCAAGGCGGCTCGTCGTGCCGGCTTACTCCACGATATCGGTAAAGTGGCGGACGAAGACGTCGAACTGCCGCACGCAGAACTCGGTATGAAACTCTGTGAGAAATACGGTGAGAAACCCGATATATGCAACGCTGTCGGAGCACACCATGACGAGTGCGAGATGACCACCCTCATCGCGCCTATCGTACAGGCCTGCGACGCTATCTCCGGTGCCCGTCCGGGCGCACGCCGTGAGATCGTCGAGTCGTATGTGAAGCGTCTCAACGACCTCGAGAACCTCGCTATGTCGTTCCCGGGTGTTGTCAAGACCTATGCACTCCAGGCCGGTCGCGAACTGCGCGTCATCGTCGGAGCAGATAAGATATCCGATAAGGATACCGAGCTCCTCTCCTTCGATCTCGCCAAGCGTATCCAGGACGAGATGACCTATCCCGGTCAGATCAAGGTGACTGTGATTCGCGAAGTCCGCGCAATAAACGTGGCAAAATAACAAATGTCAAATGTCAAATGACAAATAAAAGGACTTCTGCCTCACAGGTAGAAGTCCTTTGTTAGTTCCGTATAGGCGGCTGAACGTCCGCCTTTTTCGTCTTCAAGAACGAGCGTGTCTTCGGTATACCGGTATTCCGAGATCCCGGTATCCCGAGAAAAACTCATCAGCACCCTCCTCGCCGGCTTTGTCTCCTTACTATAAACGCGCGTAGCGTGCGTGAGAATGAACCCTTCTGCGCCGGCGATCTGCCGTATCTCCGCTTCTGACTCGGCCGGCAGAATCAGCGCCAACTGCCCGCCTTCTGTCAGCAACCGTGCGCTATGCTTTACCAACTCTTCATAACTCAGCGTATCCGTGTGTCGTGCGGCCTTTCGCCCCTCGTCCGGGTTCTTGAGACTGTTCTGAAAATACGGCGGATTAGATACGATTAAATCGTATTTGTAATTTGTGATTTGTGATTTGTCATTTTGCCAATCCTGCAATCGTGCCTGAAAGGCACGTACTCCGTTTTCCCGCGCCTGTTCTACCGCTGCTTCGTCAATATCAATCCCCTCGACCTCCGCCTCCGGACAGCGCTGCATCAACATCCTCGCAATCAGTCCGCTTCCGGTACCGACATCTAAAATTCTCCAATGTCCAATGTCCAATGTCAAATGGGGTGTTGGACACCAACACCCTAATAATACGCCATCGGTTCCTACCTTCATGGCGCACTTACTGTCCTCGATAAAAAACTGTTTAAAGCGAAAGCTCATAGTGCTCGTGTTCGCAGCAATGATCGTGCTCGTGCGCTTCCAAAATACAATGGATCGTCAGGTAAACGCCCAGCACCAGGAACAGCACCGCACAGATATGCCGGAACCATTTCTCGAACGTTCCTAACTTACTCGTCAACTTACCGATACTCACTGCGCTGTAACTTACCAGCCACGCAATCAGCATGATAGGCAGACCTGTACCCAGACCAAACACCACCGGCATCAACCAGTTCCAGCTGCTCGGCAAAGTCAGCGTGATATCGATCATCGTCAGGAAATACACGAGTCGGTGCGGGCAGAAAGCAATCGCAAAGAAGATACCGAGGATGAATGACCACAGCCAACTCTCCTTGCTATCCGTCTCCTTGAGCCACTTACTGATGCCGTGATCGTGCTCGTGGTGATGATGCCCCGAGAACAGCAGCACGATGCCGCATATCAGCATAAAGCCCGCCAAGATAGGCTCGCCGTAATGCCCCAGAATATGCTGAATACCTTCGGTCTGCGCGCCCATTAGGAACGGAATACTCAGCAATATATACGTCGCTAATTTACCCAACACAAACATCAACCCGTTCGTCAGAACGAGCCGTTTGTTATTGATTTCCTTATCGATATACCCGATCGCCGTGATACTCGTCATCAGCGTACAGGGGTCCAAAATTGTCAATAATCCTAGCAATAATGCCGTCAATATCTGTACCATAAAATAGCCTCTTTCACTTTTGCGGCTGCAAAAGTACTGCTTTTTTTTGACATGTGCAAGAGTTTGTGCAATTTTCAGTGTTTTATAGCGTTTATGAGTGCAAATTATGTGCGAAAAATATGCTAAAATGAAATTTCAAAAATGGGCAAATTTGGTAATTTTTAGATATTGTGTAATTGGCTGAATATGTGTGTATTACTGCTAATAATTTTTAATAAAGTCTAGGATGCATTATGAACACCCTATAGATGCACTATGAATAGCCTATGAATAGGGGACTTTTTCCCCATTCAATACCTTTTTAACCAAAAAACAGTCCTAAAATTTGCATATATGCAAAAAAAGTAGTAATTTTGCAGCGCAAAATATGCGCAACGAAAAATTGACATTAAGAAATACACAATAAATTATGGAATTTAAGTACGCACCGATGTTTCAGCTCGGCAAGGACGAGACTGAGTATTATCTGCTGACGAAGGACTATGTTTCCGTCAGCGAGTTTGAGGGACATGAGATTCTGAAAATCCAGCCGGAAGCGCTGACGTTGATGGCGCAGCAGGCTTTCCACGACGTGAGCTTTATGCTCCGCCGCTCGCACAACGAGCAGGTGGCTAAGATCCTGCGCGACCCGGAGGCAAGTGCGAACGACAAATACGTAGCACTCACTTTTCTGCGTAACGCAGAGGTGGCTTGCAAGGGCCAACTGCCGCTCTGCCAGGATACGGGAACGGCGATCATTCACGGCGAGAAAGGCCAACAGGTCTGGACAGGGGCAGGTGCTCCCGCCGGAGCGCAAGGCCATTCGGTGTCCGACGAAGAGGCACTGAGCAAGGGTGTGTTCAATACCTATACGGAGTGCAACCTGCGTTACAGCCAGAATGCGCCGCTCAACATGTACGACGAGGTGAACACGAAGTGCAACCTGCCGGCACAGATCGATTTGGAGGCTACGGAAGGCGCTGAATACCGTTTCCTGTGCGTGACCAAAGGTGGCGGTTCGGCTAACAAGACCTATCTCTACCAGGAGACCAAGGCGCGTATCCAGAACCCCGGCACGCTCATCCCGTTCCTTGTAGAGAAGATGAAGAGCCTCGGTACAGCTGCTTGTCCGCCGTACCATATCGCCATCGTCATCGGTGGTACATCGGCCGAGAAGAACCTGCTGACGGTCAAGCTCGCCTCGACGCATTACTATGACAGCCTGCCTACTTCGGGCGATGAGACCGGCCGTGCTTTCCGCGACGTGGAGCTCGAGAAACAACTGCTCCAAGAGGCCTACAAGATCGGTCTGGGCGCACAGTTCGGCGGTAAGTATATGGCGCACGACGTGCGTGTCGTTCGTCTGCCGCGTCACGGTGCTTCGTGCCCGATCGGTCTGGGCGTAAGCTGCTCGGCGGACCGTAACATCAAGTGCAAGATCAACAAAGACGGTATATGGATCGAGAAACTCGATAACAACCCTGCCAGCCTCATCCCCGAGGAGCTGCGTCAGGCAGGCGAAGGCGACGCCGTACGTATCGACCTCAACCAGCCGATGAAAGACGTCTGCGCTATCTTGACGAAGTACCCGATCGGTACGCGTCTGAGCCTCAACGGTACGATCATCGTAGGCCGTGACATCGCGCACGCTAAGATCAAAGCGCGTCTCGATGCCGGCGAACCGATGCCTGAATACCTCAAGAACCATCCTATCTACTATGCCGGTCCGGCCAAGACTCCGGCAGGTATGGCGTGCGGCTCGATGGGCCCGACGACAGCCGGTCGTATGGATCCGTACGTAGATGAGTTCCAGGATCACGGCGGCTCGATGATCATGCTCGCCAAGGGCAACCGCTCTATCGATGTGACGAATGCTTGTCAGAAGCACGGTGGTTTCTACCTCGGTTCGATCGGCGGTCCGGCGGCTATCCTCGCGCAGAACAACATCAAGTCCATCGAGTGCGTCGAGTACCCCGAACTGGGTATGGAGGCGATCTGGAAGATCGAAGTGGAGAACTTCCCGGCATTCATCCTCGTGGACGACAAAGGCAACGATTTCTTTAAACAACTCAAACCCTGCACGGGCTGCACGATTCGTTAATGGCTAACAAAAGACGCAAATACCGCTTGGCGATGTTGGACGACCTGACGCTTCGTGAGGTCTTCCACTTCCGCGTCAGCCTCTTAGGCGCCATCAGTATGATCACGCTGACCATTCTGGCGCTGATCGTACTGCTGTCTGTGCTCATCGTCTATACGCCGATCCGTAACATCCTGCCGGGCTATAGCGCGAGCTTGCGCCAGCAGTTGATCGATGAGTCCGCGCGAATTGATTCGCTCCAAACAGACCTGACCGTTCAGCGTCAGTACCTGGATGTGATCAAACAACTGGTGGCGGGCGATATCCGTACGGACAGCGTGCAGAGTCTCGATAGCTTGCAGCGCGTAGAGCGCTCGCAGATAGCCGAGCAGCACAACGAAGCAACCGATGCGTTCCTCGCGCAGTATGAGCAGAAAGAGCGGGATCGCTTGTTGCTCTTCGACAACACCTCGACCCGCACCGTACGGCAGTTGTACCGCCCGGTACATGGTGTTATCATACAGTCCGCGCGACCGGACCTGCACCTCTACAGCGCCTCTATCCGTACGACCAAGAGCGAGAACGTCATGGCGACAACACGCGGCACTGTCGTGTCGGTAGAGCGCCTGACGGATAACACCTTTGCCCTCGTACTCCAAGAGAACCAGTTCGTGACGGTCTATCGGCATCTGGCTAAAGTGCTCAAACAGCAAGGTGCGCAAGTGGAGCGCGGCGAGGCACTCGGCTTGACAGACGGCGAACATGACTTGGCGCTCGAACTGTGGGACGGCGGTGCCTTCGTAAACCCCGAGGAGGTTATTGTATGGTGAAGCAACTCTGTATATTAGGCTCGACCGGCTCGATAGGTACGCAGACGCTCGACGTTGTTCGTTCGTACCCCGAACGCTATGGTGTCTATGCCCTCTGTGCCCACAGGAGTATCGACAAACTCGTCGAGCAGGCGCTGGAGTTCAAGCCCGAAGTGGTCTGCATCGCCGACGAGTCGCTCTATGAGCCGCTCAAAGAAAGACTCTCTTCTCTCAGCTGCAAAATATGGGCAGGCGCAGACGCTATCGCCCAAGTGGTCACCATGCCGTCCATCGACATCGTTGTAGCGGCGATGGTCGGATATGCAGGGCTCAGACCCACTATCGAAGCCATCAAAGCAGGAAAGACGATCGCCCTCGCCAACAAAGAGACGCTCGTCGTTGCGGGTGAGATCATCTGCGACCTCGCGCTCCGCCATCACGCGCCGATCCTGCCTGTGGACAGCGAACATAGCGCCATCTTCCAGAGCCTTGTGGGCGAAGACCAAAGCGAGATAGAGAAGATCCTGCTCACCGCGAGCGGCGGACCCTTCCGTACGTTCTCCCTCGAGCAGATGAAGACCGTCACGGCGGCCGACGCCCTTAAGCACCCCAACTGGGATATGGGCGCAAAGATAACGATCGACTCTGCCTCGATGATGAACAAAGGTTTTGAGGTCATCGAAGCCAAATGGCTCTTCGGCGTGCCGGTGGAGAAAGTGCAAGTGCTTGTGCACCCGCAGTCTATCGTTCACTCGGCCGTGCAGTTCACCGACGGCGCTATCAAAGCCCAACTGGGTGCGCCCGACATGCGTCTGCCGATCCAATACGCCCTCTCGTTCCCCGAACGTCTGAAGAGTGACTTTCCCCGTGCGGACCTCTTTGCACTCAAGGATCTCACCTTCGAGGAGCCGGACTTGGCACGCTTCCCGAATATCGGTCTGGCCTATGAGGCTACCCGCCGGGGAGGTAATATACCGTGCGTGCTCAATGCCGCCAATGAGGTAGCTAACCTCGCGTTCCGCCAAGGACGTTGCGGTTTCCTGCAGATGTCCGATATCATCAGCAACACGATGGCAAAGGCCGCCTTTATCCCAAAACCGACGTACGAAAATTACGTTGAAACTGACATCGAAGCTCGTAAAATAGCAGAAAGTTTACTATGATTCAAGCAATACAATTACTTTTAGCGCTTAGTTTTTTGGTCCTGATTCACGAATTGGGACACTTCACCTTCGCCAAGATTTTCCATGTGCGGGTGGAGAAATTCTATTTGTTCTTTAATCCTTGGCGGAGTCTCTTCCGCGCGAAGAAATTTGACGGTAAGTGGCATTTCAAGTTCTTTGCCGCCAATGAGGATAAAGTGTGGGAGCAACACCCCGAGACCACAGAGTGGGGTATCGGCTGGCTGCCTTTCGGCGGCTATTGTGCGATAGCCGGCATGGTCGATGAGACGCACTCAACCGAGGACCTGGCGAAGGAGCCCCAAGAGTGGGAGTTCCGTGCCAAACCCGCATGGCAACGTCTGCTCATCATCCTCGGCGGTATCCTCGTGAACTTCATCGGAGCGATCGTCATCTTCATTCTCTTGCTCTGGAACTGGGGACAAGACACCCTGCCTTTGCGGAACATCAACTCCGGTTTCTATTATTCGGAACTCCTGCAGAACGAGGGCTTCCAACAGCGCGATAAGATCCTCACGATCAACGGCAATGAGCCCGAAGACCTCGGCGATTTTGTGCAACAACTCATCATCGAAGGCAAGCGCGACGTGGTCGTTCTTCGCGGTGCAGACACCGTAAGCCTGACGATGTCCGAGGACCTCGGTACACGCTATCTGGCGCTGCAGAATGATTTCGACCGTGCCGAACGCGACAAACACCGTGCGGATAACAGCTACCAGAAACAGCGTTATGTCTTGATCGCAGAATGGATCCCGTTCGTCATAGACTCTGTCTTCCCGGAGACCCCGGCTTCCTATGCAGGGCTGCAGAAAGGCGACAGTATCGTATCTATTGACGGCGTGCCGACGCCCTGTAACATCATGCTCACCCAAGAACTGCAGCGTCATCCTTGTGACTCGGTCGCTATCGAGTACTACCGACGTGATTCGCTCTGTACCGCTTATGCTTTCATCGGCGACCAATGCAAGTTAGGTATTGCCCCCAAGATCCATTTTGACATTGAGCACACGGACTATAGTTTCTGGCAGGCTATCCCGGCTGGTATCCAATATGGCTGGAACATCCTGGCAATGTACGTCAAGCAGTTCCGGCTTGTCTTCACCAAAGAAGGAGCGCAGTCGCTTGGCGGCTTCGGAGCGATCGGTTCGATGTTCCCTGCGGCATGGAGTTGGTATGCGTTCTGGCACATGACGGCTTTCCTGAGCGTCATCCTCGCCTTCATGAACTTCCTTCCTATCCCGGCCCTCGACGGAGGTTACATCCTCTTCTTGCTCGTAGAGATGATCACGCGTCGCAAGCCCAGCGATAAGTTCCTCGAGAAAGCCAATGAGATAGGCTTCTGGATCCTCATCGCACTCCTTGTGCTTGCGAACGGAAACGATATATTGAAACTCTTCTTCTAAAATGACCAATGACCAATTACAAATGACCAATTATTTTGTACACGAGTCCTCCTATGTAGATGAGGGCTGCCAAATAGGTAAAGGCACGAAGATATGGCATTTTAGTCATATCATGTCCGGCTGTGTGATCGGCGAAGACTGTAATATCGGGCAGAATGTGGTGATCTCGCCCGACGTGGTCCTGGGCCGTAACTGTAAGATCCAAAACAACGTCTCTGTCTATACCGGCGTGCGTTGCGAGGACGATGTGTTCCTGGGCCCGAGTATGGTCTTTACTAACGTCATCAATCCCCGTGCGGCGGTTAGTCGCAAGGATGAATACAAACCCACTATCCTCAGGCGCGGCGTGTCGGTAGGTGCGAATGCGACCATCGTCTGCGGACACACGCTCGGCGAGTACTGCCTTATCGGCGCAGGCTCGGTCGTGACTAAAGATGTACCGGCGTACGCACTTATGGTCGGAAATCCTGCCCGCCAGATAGGCTGGGTCAATGCTCACGGAGATAAATGTGCAAGTTTAGAGGAGGCAAAATTATGATTCAACGAATACAAACACTTTATTTATTGGCTATCGTGATCTTGGGTATCACGTTGTGTTTTCAACCCGTCCTGCAATTGGTAACACCCGAGGAGGCGTCCGAACTGCGTATCTATGAGTTGGGCGCAAGCGGTCTGGACTTAATCACCAATGAGGATTGCCAGCCGGTCATTAACCTCCAGGGCCTCTGGGGCTTATTGGTCACTACGGCTCTTATTCCGCTGCTCGCCCTCATCGATATCTTTCTCTACAAGAAACGTATCCTGCAAGCGCGGCTCAATATCTTCCTCGCTATGCTTTGTCTGGGCTATTACGGCGTGCTGGCGATCTATATCTGGCAGGCCAAACTGGCGCTGGGAGTAGAGTGGCACATTATTCCTTGGGCGGCTATCCCCTTGATCTGTTTTGTATTAACCCTTATGGCTACGCGTCGCATCCTCCAAGACGAGGCACTCGTTCGTGCAGCCGATAGAATTCGATAAGAATGAACAATCTTCTCTTCATTTTATTGCAGACTGCCGTTCCTACGGCGGAGCAGATTCAGCAGAAACGCGATTCCATCCGAGAAGGCGCGCGGATGATGGTCGAGTATGCCAAAGAGAACCCGCATGACTTCTGGCAGCAAGTAGCTGACAAACTCTTGCAGTTCGGTCTCAAAGTGCTCATCGCGCTCGTCATCTTCTTTATCGGTATCTGGCTCATTCGATGGACCAAGAGCCTCCTGATGCGTATGTTCGAGCGTAGGAAGACTGAGAAGACAATCGCTTCGTTCGTCTCCTCGTTCGTGTCTATCTCCCTGACCATCTTGCTCATCATCATCACAGTGAGTACGCTCGGCGTGAACACCACTTCTCTCGCTGCCCTCCTCGCTGCCGGCGGTATGGCTATCGGTATGGCCCTCTCCGGAACGGTACAGAACTTCGCCGGTGGAATCATGTTACTCGCTTTCAAACCTTTTAAAGCAGGTGACTTGATAGAAGCGCAAGGACATCTCGGCAAAGTGATAGAGGTCAATATTACCGCAACGAAGATTCTTACTCCCGACAATCGCGTGGTCATTCTGCCGAATGGCGCTTTGTCCAATGGTACGATCAATAACTTCAGCGGTCGTCCGCTCCGCCGCGTCGAATGGCTCGTGAGTGTGGCGTACGGTAGTGATGCCGCCGAATGCAAGCAGGCCATCCTCGACATCGTCAACACCGATTCCCGTGTGCTGCAGGCGGATACGGATACGAAGGCACTGTATGAGGAATTGAACATATCGAACTACCAACTGTCCACGGTTAAGTTCCAACTCGATGCGATACCTGCACCTTTCGTAGCGCTCAAATCGCTCAACGAGAATGATATCACGTTCGTCGTACGTGCGTGGGTGCGCGACAAGGACTATTGGGATGTGTTCTTTAACCTCCAGGAGGCTTTCTATACCGAACTGCCCAAGCGCGGTTTCTCCTTCGCATATCCGCATGTCGATGTCACGATGCTCAATGCCTAAATGGAAGTTCTTCTCGGTAAGACATTAGAGGAGCTGCAAACTGTTGCGCTTAGCGTAGGATTGCAGAAGTTCGCCGGCAAACAGTTGGCGGAGTGGCTCTATGTGCGCCGTGTCATGTCTTTTGATGAGATGACCAATATCTCCCTCAAAGGCCGCGAGGCACTCAAAGCCCACTATGCAGTCGGTCGGCATGCACCCGTTCGGGAGACTGTCAGCGTTGATGGTACCCGCAAATACCTCTTTACCGTAGGCGAACAGTTCATAGAGTCCGTATATATCCCCGAAGAAGACCGTGCGACCCTTTGTGTCTCTACCCAAGCCGGCTGTAAGATGGGCTGTAAGTTCTGTATGACCGGCACGCTCGGCTTCCACGGACACCTTCCCGTTTCTGAGATCCTCAATCAGATCTTCTATTTTGATGACCTGACCAACATAGTCTATATGGGCGAAGGAGAACCAATGGATAATATCGACAATGTCCTCCGTTCCCTTGAGATCATGACGGCCCCCTACGGCTGTGCCTGGTCGCCCAAGCGTATCACGGTCTCTACCGTCGGTATCCCGGCGATGAAACGTTTCTTGGATGAGAGCGAGTGCCATCTGGCTGTGTCTATGCACAATCCTTTCCCTGCCGAGCGCGCACTCATTATGCCCGCAGAGAAATTGATGTCCATTACCGACGTTGTCTCTCTCATCAAACAATACGATTGGACCCACCAGCGTCGTGTGAGTTTCGAGTACATTTGTTGGTCGAGCGGCTCGACACCCGGAAATACAATCAATAACGTAAGCATTCGCCACGCCAAAGAACTACTTCGTCTGCTCAAAGGCCTCAACTGCCGTGTCAACCTCATTCGTTTCCATGCAGGCGTGGATAGACAGTTCCCCTCTTCGGACGAGAAAGCCATGGAGTTCTTCCGAGACTACTTGACCAATAACGGTCTCACTACCACTATACGCAAATCACGCGGCGAAGATATCCTTGCCGCGTGTGGTATGCTGGTTAACGCTCTCAACAATAACCAATAACCTTTACAAAAGTTTACTCAGTTGTTCGTAGTACTTAGGTGAAACCGGTACAGGACGTGCGTTCAGTACGTCCAACTCTGCTTGTATGAATCCCTCTTTGTCACGGCGTAATACCTTCACGTGCCGCGGGTTTACGAAATAGGAACGCTGACAGCGAATAATACCGTGCCGCTCCATCAACTCTTCAATTCCTCGCATGGATTGACGTAAAGAGTATTCTTTCTGCTTCTCGCCTTCCATATAATGAATAGACACGTAGTTCTCCTGCGCCTCAATATAGAGTATCACATCGTGCGCAATCACGAGTTTAAGCCGTCCTGTACTGTCTGTAAAACGAACCAGATCTTCCTCAGCCGCTTCCTCTTCGTCCGGACGAATCACGATAAACAGTAAGGCAAAGATAATATACGGGTAGGGCAGAATAGAGAACGAGATACGCAGGCAATCACCTAATGCCGGGAAATAGCCGTACGTGCCGTATATAAGTGCCATATACAAGGCCGCAAAGCAGGAGAAGACAAACACTTCTGCAAAGGACCACAACGCATATTGCCACCAGCTCAGCCGTACCTTCTTTCCGATAACGGTCATCACTATACGAGATATACCTACCACTCCGATGAGGATACTGGTTATCATCAGAGTATTGAAAACAGCTAAGTTTTCATTTGCATCTAAGAACCGAAACATCCACCGGCTTTCATAAATCAATATAAAACCCAAGAAGTATGCGGGCATAGCAAATGTATGCAAAAGGAGTGTTGCTGTAGACACAAGCGAGGATGTGACGAAACGATAATTTTTCATATTTAGTCCCTATATTTGCTTTTTAGGCTTCAAACAGGCCTATTTGGTCACAATTTTTAGTCCCTTAATCACAATTAGTTGCGCACCTTCGTTAAAAGCAGTAATTTTGCATCGATTTTAAAACAAAATGTATTATCTGTTTAAATAACTATAGATATGAAAACTGTTAAACGAATTGGATTTGACCTGTTGGTCGCACTATATTGTCTTCAATTACCGGCTATGATCGCCTTTTTGGTAATGCACCTTTAATGAAGAGGAACTATTAATTATTAATTGTTAATTATTATTTACTACTATGGACAAGACTGTTATTATTCAACCCGAGAGTGGTTTGCAGTACGATTGGAAAGCTATCGCTAACAATCCCGGAGGTCACCACGAACCCAAGTATGACTTAGTAGCGTATAAAGCATTATATACTAATAGGATCGCGCAGGCACGTGCGTGTGGACAAGAGCCCGTGCTGGTTAGTCTGCCTATCCTGGACGAGAACCGCTATTTCGCGTCTATCACCCGCGGGTTCAGTATGCAGGAACGTAAGAACCTCTTATACTGGCTTGGCGGTAAGATAGAGCGTCTGCGTAATATTCACGCCTTATACAACTTGTCTTTGTTCCGTTTGGCTTCGCTTCAATGCGTGCATATAATCGATATCACCAGCCCTATGTTGGCCAACACCGATTTCGATGAACTGCTCGAGCAGGACGGCGTTACGCTTTCTGCAGCCGGAGAAGCCATCGTCAACGGCGAGATAATGAAACTTCAAGCACGCGAGGTAGCCGCATAAGCGCCTCGCGTACTTCTTTTCTTATCGCTTCGCGTACGCCTTAGCTTGCTCACGAGCCTGTTTCTGACGCTCGTACTGCGCTTTGGCCATACGCTCCATCCAACTGTTGCCGGTTTTGCCGGCTTTCTTCTTTTTATTCGCCTCTATCTCGGCTAACATCTTCTTGTCGTCAAGCGTCCAGCGGAAGATCATCGTCTGCAGAATGGTGATAAACAACGACAGGAGGTAGTAATAACTCAGACCTGCCGCGTAGTCATTGAAGATAAAGAGGAACATGAGCGGCATCGCATACATCATGTACTTCATGAACTTCATGTTCGGGTCTGTCGCCTGAGACTGCATCGTGATATACGTGTAGCCGATATTACAGATCGTCATCAACAAACAGAACAACGACAGGTGATCGCCTAACAGCGGGATATTAAAGCCCCAATGGAACACGGCGTCGTAGGTCGAGAGGTCGTCTGCCCACCACAAGGACTTACCGCGTAACTCAATAGCTGTCGGCAAGAACCAGAACATTGCCATCAATACCGGGAACTGGAACAACATCGGCAGACAGCCGCTCATTGGGCTTACTCCGGCCTGTTGGTACAACTGCATCGTTGCCTGGCTGCGCTCTTGCATCTTGTCTTGCGGGAACTTGGCATTGATCTCATCGATCTGTGGCTTCAAGGCGCGCATCTTCGCGCTCGACTTGTAGCTGACGAACACAAACGGTAGGATAATAAGCTTAATCACGATCGTCATCAGTAAGATCACAATACCGATATGCAGCCCCCAACTGGTGAACAAGTCAAACATCGGGATCACCAGCGCGGTGTTGATCCAGCTGACAATCTTCCAGCCCAGCGGTACCAGTTTGTTCAGATACAGACGCTGGTCTCTCTCTACGTCTGCGTCGTACGCCTTGAGGGTGTGGTAGTGATTCGGGCCCAGATACCAACGCATTCCGGTTAGGTTACGCCCACTCAGGTCGAACGGTACCGACGTGTGCGTGTTGTACTCCTTGATATAACCCGAGTGCTTACCCTGTACGGTCGATTGAAACTGCGAAGAAAGGAATGCATCGTCGGCAATCAGCACGGTAGAGAAGAACTGATCCTTATATCCGATCCAGCGCACACGTGCACTCTCTTTGGCATTATCGTCCTTGCTCTCGCTCAGTTTCTCCATATCGCCGCCTACCAACATGTACTGCAGTTGGGCATAGCGTTCCTCGAACTTACGTCCCTGCTCCTGTTGTGGGATCAACTGACGCCATTGAAGTTCCAAGGCATTGATGTTCTGCGCCAACTCCGTCTGCATGTTATGCGGAGCCAGCGTCAGATGGATCATATAGTTGTCCGACAACTCATACACAAAATCCAACCATGCGTCCTCGGACGTCGTCTGCAGACGTAAGATGGCTTTGTTGGGCTCGGCACTCTCTACCGGCGTGAAGTACAGATTCGAGGTCTGAATAATACGGTTATTGCTCGTGATAAGTGTCAAAGCGAACGCACTCTCATCGCCGCGGAACAGGCACAGCGGGTTGATACTGTCCCCCGAAGCATGGTACTCCAACAACTCCGCGCGCGCAATGCGACCACCCAGCGTCGATAAGGTCACCTTCAGTTTCTCGTTCTGCAGCGTGATCCACTGCTCTTCGCCCTGAGCGGCATTCGCAAATGTGCCGTACGCTGCCTGCAGACGTGCCTGAACATCCTCTTGCGCAACATCCTGTTTGGCAACTGCCGTGTCTGCCTCTAATTTTAATTGTTCAGAAATACGCAGGGCTTCCTGCTCTGCTGCGCGTACGAAAGCAATCGAGTCCTGTACACGCTGACGTTCCGCCAACTCCGCTTTCGAGGGGCGGTTGAGCATCGTGAAGCCCACAATAATTGCGGCTATCAATAAAAAGCCGATCCAAGTGTTTTTATCCATTCTTTAATTTTTTATCTATTATCTTTTTACTTTCTTAGTCTCGTTTTAAGCGCCCGAACATAATGCCCACATACAGACGCGGACCGCTCGGGGTCATAAAATTGCTCCAGGTGACGTTCTCCGTCAACTTACTTTTTGTCGTACCGAAGGGGAGCATGTAATCGATACGAATGAGAATAGCCATATGGTTGTTCAAACCGATCTCCAGACCTATATACGGATCCATGAAGAAAAATGGCGTTTTGATATACGAGGCGTTGTAGTTCGTGCTGTCTGTAGCATAGATCACTCCCTCGTCTTGGGCCGGGACATACAAACGTTTCATCGTTCCGCCGCCGATCGTGATACCGATCAGCGGATTGACTTTGCCCCAACTGGTGTAGAAGTCGCAGAGCACACCTCCCCAGCCGGTACGGACATTCGATCCCGTACCCATCAGCGGCATCGTACTCACAAAGCCTTCTGCACCTAAATGAATATGGTTTATCAGGTGTGCGCGTAAGGCACCACCCAGACCGTAACAGAAACCGTCTTTCGGCAGTCCCCTTACGTAATCCCGACTTCCCAAACCGGTATTGCTGAACACCTTGTCAGGCGAGTCGGAAAATAAATAACCTGCATGCAACATCATACCTCCCGAGAAGCCCGTGAAGACTTTCGTTGCTTTCTTCTTGGCCGGAGAGGCTTCTTGTGTTTGCCCTGCAGACGCATTAGTCCCCTGCTCCTGAGCCATCAGACTCAGGGGCAGGAAGGCTAATACAAAAATCAAAAATTGTTTTCTCATTGTTGTGCAACAATATCAAAAGCAACGTCCATCATGTTCGTGAAGGAGTTCTGACGTTGTTCAGCCGTAGTAGCCTCACCTGTCAGGATATGGTCGCTGACGGTGCAGATCACTAAAGCTTTCTTGCCTGCACGAGCGGCGTTCATGTACAGCGACGGAGCTTCCATCTCGTCTGCCAGCACGCCCATCTTCGTCCAGTTAGCCTTGCGCTCGTCCTCGCAATAGAAGATATCTGCGGAGAAGACATTACCTACATGGTACTTGTATCCGCGTTTCTCGGCAGCCTCAACAGCTTTGCGGCAGAGGTCGAAGTCAGCGATAGCGGCATAACGGCCAGGCAGGTTGTATTGTGCGTCCCAGTTGCTGTCGGTGCAGCTACCCATCGCGATCACGAGGTCACCGAGATTCACGTACGTCTGACGTGCACCGCACGAACCTACGCGAATGATCGTCTCTACATCGTAGAAGTTAAAGAGCTCATACGTGTAGATACCGATCGACGGAATACCCATACCGTGACCCATCACCGTTACTTTCTTGCCTTTGTACGTGCCGGTAAAACCAAGCATACCACGTACGTTGTTAATCTGTACAGGGTTCTCCAAATAACGCTCTGCCATCAACTTTGCGCGAAGCGGGTCACCTGCCATAATCATCGTCTTTGCAATTTCTCCATACTGCGCACCGATGTGCGGAGTCGGACATTGTTCTTTTGCCATAATTGTGTTTTTTTTAAAAGGTTATTATTTATTTAATTTATTTTCGTTATCTCGTCATGACGTCATTTCGTCATCACGAATGTTTGTACCATTCTATTGCCTTCGCCAAATCTTCCGGCGTGTCAATACCTATCGTCGGTATCTCTGTCACGCCCACGCGGATCGTATATCCGTTCTCGAGCCAGCGCAGTTGTTCCAGGCGCTCTGCTATCTCCAGCGGACTCTGCGCTAACTTTGTGATCTTCGCCAGCACATCTGCGCGGTACGCATAGATACCGATATGGCGGTAATGACTCCCGTCTGCACATGCGATCACTTTTCTTGAAAACATCTTCGCCTCGCCCGTCGTCTTGTCCCATTCTACTTTCGGCGTGTTCACGTTCTCCAGATCCGCTTGGCTGTCCGCCTTTGTGAACGGCCGTACCAGCGTCGCGATATCCGTTCCCTCCTGCTCAAAACACTTCATCAGCGTCTCGATCTGCTCGGGCTGGATAAAGGGTTCATCGCCTTGTATGTTGATCACTACCGTGTCCGTGTCGTTCTGTGCGCGCCAGAAGGGTGTCGTGATCGCCTCGTACGCCTCCAGACATCGGTCCGTGCCGCATTTATGGTCGGTTCGCGTCATCACTACCTTGCCGCCAAAAGCTTCCACAGCATCGTAGATACGATCGTCGTCCGTTGCCACCAACACCGTGTCCAACGCCATACGGGCTTGCTCGTACACGCGGCGAATAACGGTCTTACCGCATATATCCGCTAACGGCTTGCCGGGAAAACGACTCGATCCGTAACGTGCCGGTATGATACCTATAAACTTCATATATTAATTTTCCGTTTTCAATTTTCCATTTTCAATTTTCGAGAGGAGCGTCATAGCGCCTCCTATCGAACGCACATTTGTGATAGTGATATACCGTCTGCCGGTCTTCACGCCTTTCTTGTCGGTCTCTTCGTGCAATGAACTACGCTCAGGACGCGTCATAGCGTATTGTATCATGTTCCCAAACTGCTCCGATTGCCAATACGCGTCTCTATGCTGTACCAAGTACATCGTCATTCGTTCGCCTTTCAACAAAATCTTCTCTATGCCTAATCGACAACACAGCCACCTCAGTCGCACTACTTCCAACAACTCCTCTGCAGGTTCCGGCAACACACCAAATCGGTCTATCAGGCGCTTGCGGTACTCCAACAACTGTTCCTCGCTCCGCAAACTGTCCAACTCGCGGTACAACGTGATTCGCTCGGATATGTTCTCGATATAATCGGTCGGAAAACATACAGCAATATCCGTCTCTAACTGGCAATCGTTGCACCAGAGATGCCCTGTACCGTTAGCGTCCTGTAGGCGCTCTGCTCCGTCCTGCAGCGAAGCGTCCTCTAAACTCATCTCCTCGCGGAGCTCCTCCACCGCTTCGTTCAGTATTCGCTGGTACGTCTCATAGCCCAGATCGGCAATAAAGCCCGACTGCTCGCTGCCTAACATATTTCCCGCTCCGCGGATATCGAGGTCCTGCATTGCCAGGTTAAATCCTGCGCCCAGTTCTGCAAATGTACTCAAGGCCTCCAAGCGCCTTCTCGCATCTTCCGTCAACAACTCTTTCTCCGGCGCGATGAGGTAACAATAGGCCTTTCGGTTACTTCTTCCTACACGTCCGCGCAACTGGTGCAGGTCGGCCAGACCGTACTTGTCGGCGCTGAAGATGAGTATCGTGTTCACGTTCGGTATATCCACGCCCGACTCGATGATGGTCGTCGAGAGCAGAATGTCGTAGTCGTAATTGATAAACGCCTCCAGTTTCTCTTCCATCTCTTCCGGTGGCAGTTGTCCGTGCGCTACCACGATACGTGCCTCGGGAACTAATTTCTGTATCCGTCGTTCGATACGCGGTAACATCTCGATCCTGTTATTCACAATGAACACCTGACCGTTACGCGCCATCTCCTGCTCAATTGCCTCTTTGATGATATCCTCGTCGTCCAGCGTGATCAACTCCGTCTGTACCGGATAGCGGTTGGGTGGGGGTGTGTTGATGATACTCAAGTCTCGTGCTCCCAAGAGCGAGAACTGCAAGGTCCTCGGGATCGGCGTAGCCGTCAAAGTCAGCACATCGACGTTCGTGCGAAGACTCTTCAATTTCTCTTTTGCCGCCACACCGAACTTCTGCTCTTCGTCGATGATCAGCAGTCCGAGGTCGTGCCATTTAACGGTCTTGCCGATGAGCTTATGCGTGCCGATCAAGATATCGATCTTACCAGCCTCCAGGTCCGCCAACAACTCCTTCGTCTCTTTTGCGCTTTTCAGTCGGCTCAGGAACTCGATCCGTACCGGCAGGTCTTTCATGCGTTCCTTGAACGTGTTGTAGTGTTGCAAGGCCAGTACCGTTGTCGGCACTAACACCGCTACCTGCTTGCCGTCTGTCGCCACCTTAAAAGCCGCTCGCATGGCCACTTCGGTCTTACCGAAGCCCACATCGCCGCAGACGAGTCGATCCATCGGCATCGGACTCTCCAGGTCGCGCTTAACGTCCGCGGTCGCTTTTGCCTGATCCGGTGTATCCTCATACAGGAAGGACGCCTCCAACTCGTGCTGCATGTATCCGTCAGGCGAATACGCAAAGCCTTTCTGCTGTTTGCGCGTCGCATAGAGCCGAATCAGATCGCGTGCGATATCCTTTACCTTGTCCTTCGTCCGCTCTTTGAGTCGTTCCCAAGCTCCGCTTCCAAGACGAGCTATCGTCGGCTCCGAACCCTCGCGACCCTTGTACTTACTGATGCGATGCAAGTTATGGATACTTACGAACACGTTCGCCCCGTCGCGGTAGTTGAGCTTGATCATCTCTTGAGGCTTTCCGTTCACGGGTGTTGTCACTAACCCACCGAACTTCGCAATACCGTGATCGCTGTGTACCACATAATCGCCGATCTGCAACTGGTTGATCTCCCGTAAGGTGATAATTGCCTTTCCTCTTCGCGCGTTCTCACTCGACATCTGTACGCGGTGGAAACGCTCAAAAATCTGATGATCCGTGTAGCAGCATATCTTCAATCCCCGATCCACAAACCCCTCGTGCAGCGTCGCGTTGATGCCAATAAACTGAATACCTGTAGCGTTAGCGTCCTGTAGGCTCGCAGAGCCGTCCTCTATACTCTCAAAGATCGCTTTCAGTCGATCCAGCTGTTTCTGCTGTTCTGCCAAGATATAGACCTTGTACCCTTCGTCGATATGCTTTTTGAGGTCTTCCGTCAGAATATCAAACTGCTTGTGGAATACCGGTTGAGGCTTGGTGTCAAATACTACCCTTGCATACTCCGCAAACGTACTCTTCTCAGCAATCTCGATGGTCTTCTTTCGTTGGGTGCTCGAAGTGACAGCTTCGAGTCCTAAACCCTCCAGCTTAAACCGTACGATGGAGAAATCGTTGCTCACCCACACCACATCCTCACTCAGATAATCCACGATAGAAGCATCATTTGCATCATTCCCACCATTTGCATCATTCGAAGAACCCACTATCTCCGCGCTCTCGACCTTGTTCTTCGAAAGCTGATCCTCGATATCAAACTCTCGGATACTCTCGATCTCATCGCCAAAGAAATCCAAACGGTACGGCATGTCATGGCTGAAACTGTAGATATCCACGATCCCACCGCGAACGGCATATTGTCCCGGTTGGAACACAAAATCTACGCGCTCAAAGCCCAACTCTGCCAACTGACTACTGATGTCTGAGATCTGTATCTCCTGCCCGACTTTCAGCGTCATACTCACCGCCTTCAGCTCTTCCTTCGCCGGTACCGGTTCAGCGATTGCCTCGGGATATGTCACCACGATAATATTTTCGTTGGGTGCTCGGCGTGATAGCGCCGAGATAGTCTCCGTTCGCTGTATCGTCGCCGCGTCGTCTATTGTTCGTCTGCGTCTTGCCGCAGGAAAGAATCCTACATTGGCGCCTACGGTCTTCAGATCTGCATATAAGTACTGCGCACTTTCTGCGTTGTCAAAGATCACAAATAATTTTATTGGGGTCGAGCTCGTGTACGAGGAGTTTGCAGCGACCGCGAGCGCCAGCGCGCGTGAAGAAGCATGCAATCCGCTTACTAACACATGTGCATTCTTTCCCCGCTGCAATTCCTTGCGTATCGCCCCTATCTCCGGGTGCTCCGCAAACAGTATTTCTAAATCCTCAATCTTCAAGAACTCGTACGCGCGCACTTACGCAAAATAAATCGGGCACAAAGGTACAACTTTTTTTTGATATATGCAAATTTTTCGTGCCTTATTCAAAAAAATGTTGCATTTATACTCAGTTGCTCATGTAGATTGTACCTTTGTGCGCCCCAAAGATTCTTTGTATTACGCTGACTGCTAGTCGGCATCAAAAACAGCGGCGACATTTCTGCCGCCGCCATCTCTCTCTTCGTCTGTTACCCCGGAATCTAATTCCGGTCACATCGTCCATTGTGCGGAATGTCATTCCGCTTCTCACCTCACCTCTTGTCCTGTCATGGTTTCGCCTCGCAACGACTCACCAACCTTCGTTCATTTCCAGAAATTTTATTCTGGTTCCTATAAAAGTTCAGATTTTTAATGTGTATTAACGCAAAACAGCGGCGACATTTCTGCCGCCACTATCCCTTTCTTCCATTCCGCGGGATTTAATCCTGCTTTCTCTCTTCGTCTGTTACCCCGGAATCTAATTCCGGTCACATCGTCCATTGTGCGGAATGTCATTCCGCTTCTCACCTCACCTCTTGCCCTGTCACGGTATATACCTTCTCCCCGCGGAGAATGAGGATTTGACCGTCATGAATTTGTTTCCGAGACGAGGTTGTTGAAGTAACTGGCGATTCAACACTAGTTTCTATTCCAATAATCTGCATAAAATCTTCCCATTGGTCAACCGCGGCATATAATGGTTCTGTTCCTTTTGGAACATATAATGGAATTTTAGAGCAATCTACTTCTGAAAAGACATCTTCATATTCCACCCCTGAAGACACCCAACCGTCTGTTGTCATTGATGGTGGTGTTGTTGCTAAACACGTAACACTTTTCAAATTAGTGCAATGTCCGAACGCTCCTCCATAAATAATAGTAATATTGCTTGGAATGGTGATAGAAGTCAGACTTGTACACCCCGAAAACGCCCATTCACCGATTGCAGAGACACTATTCGGAATTGAGATAGATTGTAAACTTGTGCAATCCGCAAATGCAGACATTGGGATGTATGAAATTTTATTAGGAAGAACAACCGTTGTCAAGCTATGGCAACTCTCAAAAGCACGAAGTCTAATCTCAGTAACGTTGTTAGGGATCGTTATTGAAGTCAGACTACTACAACCAGCGAAAGCAAAATTTCTGATACCAACTACGCTATTAGGTATAGAAATAGATGTCATATTAGTGCAACTTTCAAAAGCCCCTGCACCTATCCATTTAGTTCCATTTTTAATGTTGTATGTGTTTAATGTCTTATCGACAACCTCTATTAAGTATGTATCTGCATAGCGTATATTGCCAACAATAGGTAAATTATTACAATCTGAGAATACATAATTCCCTATATCTTCTACACTATTTGGAATCACAATATTTGCCAAGCTTATGCAATAGTTGAAAGCACCATCTTCAATGCTTGTTACACCATTTGGAATCTCGATACTTGTCAAACTTGAACACTGATTGAAAGCGTATTCTCCAATTCTTTTGATGTTATTACCAAAAGTGACAGATGATAAATTGTCACACCTAAAGAAAGCGTCATTCCCAATGCTCGTCACACCGTTCTGAATAATTACAGAAGTAATATTATTGCGAATACTACTCCAAGGAGCAGTAGAAGATATCACCTCGTAATCATACATATCTCCGGTACCGCTTATGGTCAAAACTCCCTCTGCAAAACTCCACGACAGATTATCACCACATACCCCGCTCAAAGGTGTCGCAGTATACGATTCCAATTGATCAGAATGACAATTATACATCCTACCATCTTGCGCTACCAAATCATATGTCTGGAACATGTTGTCTGTAAAGATACAATTAGAAAATTGAGAGGAAGATGAATAAGAATAGATATTATCCCCTATCAACGTCATTTGTACACCAGGCCATGGGGCGTTTTGGTCGCTCTCGCCATTTGTCCATGTATAACAATATATTGTAGATGACCATGAACATGTATTGTTGAAATATACTATTGTTGCCGCCTTAATAGATGAAACACCAATGACTACAAATAAAAATATTAATAATCTTTTCATTTTATTTTGAATTAAATTATACAAAAAGTGCGAACTTTCGCTAATTGGTTCTTTCGGGTCTCGACTCCCATGTACTCCAATATATGCAGAAAGTCCACACTTGCGGTGTGAACATTCGCTATATTTCGGAAGTACAATTCAAATTGTCGAGAAATGAAAGAATCCTTAATAAAGCAAATGCTTATTTATGTACGTTGTTTGTCTGCTGTTTTATGCCATAGGCGGTGGTTGGTTGATTTGATATTTTTTAATCGGTCATATATGGTCGATACATTGCTCCCGCTTTAACGTCTCAGGAGAGGACGGTATTACTATATCGCTTGGGCGAGGTATTCGTCGCCCATAAGGTATAGACCTGTAGAGGGATCGTGAAGGTCCTTGCTTAACTGAGAGGAATAGAACAACTCAAAAGCACGAGAGGCACTTATGCCCTTCCGTTCGCTGATACGTGTAACTACACGACCTATCTTATTCCACATCAATACATCGCTTAACATTGGATAGCCTCCTCGGCTTGTTTTTGTTCCCACAATTCAAGGGTATAGATAATATCTTTGGTTACATTCTCGCGGCTCTCGCTATGTAATACCTCGTAACAGGGGATAATGTAATCATCTATCAAGTTCACGCGCGCCATGCGATGATAAATCTCGTCTGCCGGCTGTTGTAAAGCCGACGCTACCGACTCCACACAGGAAGCCGTAAAGATATTGCGACTTTCAGCAGGAGAAGGGTTATATATATAGGGCTCACTCATAAGTGTTATTTTCAATTTTGCTCGCAAAATTACACAAAAAAAATGACATACGCAAATTTTTCTCTTATATACACAAAAAAATCTGCACTTTTGATGCAGATTTGCTGTTTTTGATACATTTCGTCCGTACTTTTCTCCCTTTTCCCGACTCAAAAAGTACCCATCTTATACTCTATCTCAGACCCTCCTATAACCAATCCTAGACTTTATTAAAAATTTCATGCTTTAATTAACTGATATTCTTTATGTTACACACATACTAAAAATTGCCAAAAATCGCACTTTTTGCAATTTCATTTTGCCTCTTTTTAGCCTCCTGGACTTTTGTACCTTCGACCTCCTCATACGCTCTCCGAATGGTCTAAAGGCTCTCAATAATCGCGGAATATTTTTCCGCCCTGCAAAAAAAATGTTCCAAAAACTTGCATATATGCAATTTTTGTAGTACCTTTGTAGCCGATTTTGTATTATGGAGGAAAACGGGCTTATATTTAGGTGTTTTGCCAGCGGAAGTAGCGGAAACTGCTATTACCTCGGTACACGTCGTCAGGGTATCCTGATCGACGCCGGTATCTCTGCCCGTTCCATTCAGAAATGTCTACGCGAGATGGGGCTGGATTTCCATAATATCATGGGTGTCCTTATCACGCACGATCATGCGGATCATATACGCGCGGTAGGTACCCTCGGCGAGCGCGTGCGTCTACCTATCTACACGACCGCGGAGATCCACGAAGGTATCGACCACAACTATGGCGTGCGCGAGAAACTGCGTAGCAGCAGACGGTTCTTTGAGCGCGGCGTGGAGTGGGAGCTCTTCGGCATGAAGATCAACACCTTCCATATCGAGCACGACTCGACCGACTGCCTCGGATATTGCATCGACTACCTTGGTCAGCGCTTCGTGCTTATGACCGACTGCGGCTCTGTGAACGAAGAGATGGAGTCCTATATCCGCACGGCCAATCACTTAGTGATTGAGGCGAACCACGATGAGCACATGTTGCTCAACGGTCCGTACCCCACCTACCTCAAAGAGCGTATCCTCTCGCCCCGCGGACATCAGTCGAACGACACCTGCGGCGAACTGCTCGAGCGCAACTGGCACCCCGACCTGCGTAACGTCTGGCTCTGCCACCTCTCGCTGGAGAACAACGACCCCGAAGTGGCATACAACACGGTCGCTTCCTATCTCGAAGAGATAGAGATAGTGCCCGGACAGGACATCTTCCTCCAGCCGCTCGACCGCACGACCCCGAGTCCGGTCTATGAATTAAACGACAAAATGATCACACAATAATATGGAAAGATTAATCATTATTCCGACTTACAACGAGAAGGAAAACATCGAAGCCATCATCACGGCTGTCATGGAACTGCCGCTGGAGTTCAACGTACTTGTCATCGACGACGGCTCGCCCGACGGCACAGCTGATATCGTCAAAAAACTGATGGCAGGAAAGTTCAAAGACCGTGTCTTTCTCGTGGAGCGCTCCGGTAAACTCGGACTCGGTACGGCATATATCTGCGGTTTCAAGTGGGCTATCGAGCACAAGGCAGAGTATATCTTCGAGATGGACGCGGACTTTAGCCATAACCCGCAGGACCTGCTCAAGCTCTATGACGCGTGTGCTAACCAAGGCGCTGACCTCGCTATCGGTAGCCGTTATGTGACCGGTGTCAACGTCGTTAACTGGCCTATGGGACGCGTGCTCATGTCGTATTTCGCCAGTTTCTACGTACGTACCATTCTCGGCGTAAGTATCCGCGACACCACAGCCGGCTTCGTCTGCTACAAACGCCATACGCTCGAGACGATCGAACTCGACAAGATCCGCTTCAAAGGCTATGCCTTCCAGATCGAGATGAAGTTCACCGCCCACAAGTGCGGCGCGAAGATCATCGAAGTGCCGATCGTCTTCGTCAACCGTGTGCTCGGTACCTCCAAAATGTCCGGCGGTATCTTCTCTGAAGCCCTCCTTGGTGTCATTCGTCTCAAAATATCTTCTTGGTTTAGAAAGTATCCCAAACTATGACTTTAGAACAACATATCTCTCAATTGGCTAAGTCGGCAGTCAAGGCACTCTATGGCGTCGATGCCGAAGATAGCCAGATACAATTGCAGAAGACCCGTCCTGAGTTCGAGGGAAACATCACACTCGTGGTCTTTCCTTTCGTCAAACTGGCTCGCAAAGCCCCGGCTCAAGTAGCTGCAGAGATAGGCGAAGAACTGGTCAAGAGTGACATCGTGGCCAAGTATAACGCCGTGCAGGGCTTCCTTAACCTCGTTATTGATGATGCCTTCTGGATCAAACAACTCGAGACCATCGATGCCGACACCCAATACGGACAACAGCCGGCTCGCGACAAGCTCATGATGGTTGAGTATTCGTCCCCAAATACCAACAAACCGCTGCACCTCGGACACGTACGTAATAACTTGCTCGGTTTCTCGATCGCCAAGATCCAAGAGGCAAACGGCTGGAAAGTGGTGAAGACCAATATCGTCAACGACCGCGGTATCCATATCTGTAAGTCCATGCTCGCATGGCTCAAATACGGAAACGGCGAGACGCCTGAGTCCAGCGGTAAGAAAGGTGACCACCTCATCGGTGACTACTACGTTCGTTTCGACAAAGAGTACAAAGCGCAGATAGCCGAACTGATGGCAAAGGGTCTCGACGAAGAGACCGCAAAGAAAGAGGCACCGCTGATTCTTGAAGCCCAGGAGATGCTGCGCAAATGGGAGGCGAACGACCCCGAAGTACGTGCTCTCTGGGCGCGTATGAACGAGTGGGTATATGCCGGCTTTGACGAGACCTACAAGCGAATGGGCGTTTCGTTCGATAAGATTTACTACGAGTCTAACACCTATCTCGAAGGCAAGTCCGAAGTAGAAAAAGGCCTTGCGGCCGGTCAGTTCTACCGCCGCGAAGACGGTTCTGTCTGGGCAGACCTCACCAAAGACGGCCTGGACGAGAAACTGCTGCTCCGTTCCGACGGCACTTCGGTCTATATGACCCAGGATATCGGTACGGCAAAGCTCCGCTTCCAGGACTATCCGATCGACAAGATGGTCTATGTGGTCGGCAACGAACAGGAGTACCACTTTAAAGTGCTCTCTATCCTCCTCGACCGCCTCGGTTTCCCCTTCGGCAAGGAACTTGTGCACTTCTCGTACGGCATGGTCGAACTGCCGAACGGTAAGATGAAGTCCCGCGAAGGCACCGTGGTCGATGCCGACGACTTGATGGACAAGATGGTCGAGGACGCCAAAGAGATCAGCAAAGACAAAGTGAATACCCTCCAGGGTATCACAGAAGACGAAGCCAACGAGATTGCCCGTAAGGTCGGTCTTGGAGCCCTTAAGTACTTCATTCTCAAGGTAGACCCGCGTAAGAACATGCTCTTCAACCCTGCCGAGTCCATCGACTTCAACGGCAACACCGGACCCTTCATCCAGTACACCTACGCACGTATCCAGAGCGTGCTCCGCAAAGCGGAGAAAGAAGAAAAACTTTCAACTTTCCATACCTTCAGATCGTTCTCCGAAGGAGATAAGAACTTTCAACTTTCAACTAAGGAGTTGGATGTAATCCAACGACTTACGGACTATCCCGCTGTCGTGCGCAATGCCGGCGATAACTTCTCACCCGCGGTCATCTGTAACTATGCCTACGATCTCGCGTGCGACTTCAACTCGTTCTATCACGACCTGAGTATCCTCAACGAACCCGACGCAGCCAAGCGCGCGCTTCGTCTCTTGCTTGCCAAAAACGTGGCGAAAGTGCTGCAGTCCGCGATGTCGCTCTTAGGCATCGAGATGCCTGAGAGAATGTAAAAAAAATAGCGAGCCGCAAAGCTCGCTATTTTCATTAGTTCCGGAACTTCAGTTCCCCGTCTCGCAGTTCCACAATGACCGGTTTGGATTGATCGACCTTACCGGCGATGATGGACTTACTGAGTTCATTGAGCACAAGTCGTTGCAGCGCCCTCTTGACCGGTCTTGCACCGAACTGCGGGTCATAGCCTTCCTTGGCGATATAACTGATCGCATCGTCTGTAACGCGCAGGTCGATACCTTGCTCTTCGAGCATCTTATGGATCCGGCTTACTTGCAGTCCGACAACGGCCTTGATATCGTCTTCGGTCAGTTCACTAAAGTGAATGATCTCGTCAATACGGTTGATGAACTCCGGTCGTACGGTCGCACGCAGTTGTTCTTCGGTCAAGTTAGACGTCATGATGATGAGCGTGTTCTTGAAGTTAACGAGTCGACCTTTGTTATCAGTTAGACGGCCATCGTCCAGCACTTGCAGCAAGACGTTGAACACATCGGGGTGCGCTTTCTCTATCTCGTCGAAGAGCACAACGGAGTAGGGTTTTCTACGTATCGCCTCGGTCAACTGTCCGCCTTCATCGTATCCTACGTATCCCGGAGGCGCACCGATGAGTCGCGTCGCGCTGAACTTCTCCTGGTACTCACTCATATCGATACGTGTCATCATGTTCTCATCGTCGAACAGGTAGTCCGCGAGCGCCTTTGCCAACTCGGTCTTACCGACACCCGTCGTACCTAAGAAGATAAAACTACCGATCGGTCGTTTGGGGTCTTGAAGTCCTGCTCTCGAACGTCTTATCGCGTCGCTGACTGCCTCTATCGCCTCATTCTGACCAATGACACGTTTGTGCAGTTCTTCTTCCAAGTGCAGCAGTTTGTCGCGCTCGGACTGCATCATCTTCGATACCGGTATTCCGGTCCAGCGAGCTACTACATCTGCGATATCGTCTTCGTCCACTTCCTCCTTGATCAGGCTCTCGTCGCTGATGGCGTGAAGGGCGTCCTGCGCGGCTTTGATGTTCGACTCTGCCGCAGGGATCTGACTATAACGTATCTCCGCTACCTTGCCGTAGTTACCTTCGCGCTCCGCTACTTCTGCCTCATGTTTGAGAGTCTCGATACGTGCTTTCTCGTTCTGGATAGTAGCTACATATCCTTTCTCTTTGTTCCAGCGCGCATTGAGTTCGTCGCTCTGTTTCTTGAGTTCTGCCAACTGCGCCTCGATGGTTTTCAGTTTCGCTTCGTCCTTATCGCGTTTGATGGCCTCGCGCTCAATCTCCAGTTGTTTGATCTGACGATCTAGAGTATCAATCTCTTCGGGCTTGGAGTCAACTTCCAGACGCAGTTTGGCGGCCGCTTCATCCACGAGGTCGATAGCCTTATCTGGCAAGTAACGGTCGGTAATGTAACGTGCAGACAATGTGACTGCTGCGATGATCGCGTCGTCTTTGATACGCACCTTATGGTGGGTCTCATAGCGTTCTTTGAGACCACGCAGAATAGAGATCGTAGCTGCTTCGTCGGGTTCGTCCACCATTACCTTTTGGAATCGACGTTCCAGCGCCTTATCGGTTTCGAAATATTTTTGATACTCATCCAGTGTCGTGGCACCTATTGCGCGCAGATCGCCACGCGCCAGCGCAGGTTTCAAGATGTTCGCCGCGTCCATGGCACCGCTGGATTTACCGGCACCTACGAGCGTGTGTATCTCATCAATAAACAATATGATCTCACCGGCGGCAGCGACCACTTCGTTGACCACCCCTTTGAGTCGTTCCTCGAACTCACCTTGGTATTTCGCACCCGCGATGAGTGCACCCATATCAAGGGAGTAGATCTGTTTCTTCTTCAGGTTCTCCGGCACGTCGCCTCGCACTATACGATGGGCGAGTCCTTCGGCAATAGCTGTCTTACCCACACCGGGTTCTCCGATGAGGATAGGGTTGTTCTTCGTACGACGACTAAGGATTTGTAATACCCGTCTGATCTCATCATCGCGTCCGATGACAGGGTCTAATTTGCCCTCTTTCGCCCGCTCACACAGGTTGATCGCGAACTTCTTGAGGTTTTCATTTTGATTTGTTTGATTCGTTGCATTCATAGTTGTATGTTGTTTAGTTAATATGCTTTGCTAACCAAACAACAAACTATGCGCCAAACTAAAAAGAACTGCCAAAATGGCAGTCCTTATCAGATTTTTGTCTCCAACCATCGGAGTAGTTGTTCCATGTTCTCAAACACTTGATCTGCTTTTTCCTCCCTTAGATCCGCGTCGGATAAGATACCCGTATTGACGGCCACTGTATAGAGTCCCGCGGCTTTACCGGCTCGCACACCCAGCGGGGCGTTCTCTACGACCATGCACTCTTCTTTCTTAAAGCCCGAGCGTTCCCAGGCTTTGAGATAAGGCTCCGGATCGGGCTTGCCTTTGGTGACATCGAAGGCGGAGATGATACCCGTGAAGACATTGTCAAACGTGTCGTTAAGACTATTGATAAGGTTTCGTTGACCGGATCCTGTCACTACCCAACATTGTATACCATGCTCGTGCAGAAAGCGAAGTACATCCTTGATACCCGGGATCAGTTCCGGCAACTTACCGCCCGTAAGACGAATAAAATGGTTCGACTTGGCGCTATATACCGCTTCAACCACTTCTTGTGGGGCATCTATGCCATGTACCAAACGATACGCCTCGTTGATGACCGACGCGCCCGTACGGCCTTCGTTGCGATAGGTCTGGTTCTTGGTGAATGGTAGTCCGTTCTCATTCATCGCCAACTCCCATGCCTGCGCATGGTAAGGCATCGAGTTAAAGAGTACTCCGTCTTGGTCGAAGAATACGGCCTTGATCTTGCGCGAGTAGTCGCGTGCCCCAAAGATCGTACTTCCGATACGAACCATCGTCGCACCGCATTCGATAGCGATCGGATAGTCGTCACTCATGCCCATGCTTAAAGTTGAAAGTTCAAAGTTGAAAGTTGAAAGGAGCGCTTGCGCTGTTAGAAAACACCTTCTTATCTCTGCCTCGTCCTCCGTATTCGTGGCCATCGTCATAAGACCGCGTACACGTACATGCTGAAAATCTTCAATCTTCAATCTCAGATCTTCAATCTCCTCCGGCGAGAAGCCGGTCTTTGTCTCCTCTTTGGCCACATGCACCTCGAGCAGGACGTCTTGGACAAAGCCTTGTTTGGCAGCTTCGTCATTGATGGCTTTAAGGAGTCGTTCGGAGTCCACGGACTGAATGAGGTACGGACGCAGTTTGAGTAAGTCCCGCACTTTGTTGGTCTGCAGGTGGCCAATGAAATGCCAATGAATATCCGCAGGTAATTGCGGCACTTTCTGCTGCAGTTCCTGCACGCGACTCTCCCCGAAATGTCTCTCGCCGGCAAAGTACGCTTCCCGTATTGCCTCTATCGGTTGAAACTTACTCACACACACGAGCGTCACGTCCGCGGGTATATGCGCACGTACCTTATTTATTTGTTGCGCGACTCCTTCCATTGAATATACGGCGTGATATAGCGTTCTTTCTTCTCCTGGTAAACGGTCTCCAGATCCACCATGATACCTGTCTCATAGACATTCGCCAATTCATCGTTGATGGCATTGCCGAAGAACTGCAGTTCATTGGTGATGTTGAGGTAAGCAGAGAACATAGGCGGTATCACCGTTCCTTGTTCGCGCACGGCACGCTGGAGAATATGGTAGTTCTCCTGTTTGTCCTCTCCGGCAAATGGACTGTTACTCAGCGGCTCGGAGATAAACGGCTTATAGGGGCCAATGAGCCCTTCTTCGCCGCGGTGGTATTGGTCCAGGTACGCATAAATCAACTCGCGGGCGGTCGCGTTATAATCCGGATAGATCGTCACTTTACCGATCATCCACCGCACTTCGGGGTTATTATGCATCACCGCTCCAATGCCGTCCCAGATATTATCGAGTGCGAAGAGCGCCTTGACACCCATCTCGCGTTGCTGATATATCGGCTGTACGAACGCACGACCGAACTCAATGGTCTGCGGTAAGTACTCGCGAATGAATTTCTCCGAGTAATGGAAGAGGTGGGCAGACGTGATATACGGCTGTCCGTCACGTATCTCGGCTTCGGAGCCCAGCAGGTACCGGTAGCCTCCGATGATCTGCTTATGCTCCGGGTCCCATACAATGAGTTGGTGATAAGGCTTGGCCATCGTGTCCATGTCATCGATATCCATCTCATTGCCGGTAGCTCCTCCTCCGTCTCGGTAACTGATTTCACGCAAACGTGCTATCTCGCGCATGACGTTCGGGCACTCGTGCGCCGTGATGTCATAGATAAGGTTATCCGCTTTGTTCGACGGACGTAACAGATGACCTTCCAGTTCTTTTTCCAGAACAGATGTTTCAACAGCTGGTATAATTGGTTGCATAGACAATAGATTTTACATATTGAGCCCACTCTTTGGGCGTTTTGGTGTTATCAAAAGTGGTGTAGGGGATAGGCGGTAGGACGTGCACTTGGAAGTGCTTGCCGTGCGCACCGTACATCTCGTCCACGAGGTATAACATCTCGATATTCAGTTTGATATGTAGCCACTTCCTGAGGAGTGCAAGGATGTAGAAGAACCGACTGTTCCGTCCCTCAAAATAGATCGGCACGATATCGCGTTGGTACTCCTTGGCGCGCTGAACGAAGTTCTTCTGCCACTCCAGATCCTGTATCTGCCAATGCCCGTTGATGCGTTGGAGACGCGAGCACGCACCGGCAGGGAAGGTGAGCACATCGGTGCCCGACTCCCACATGCGTTGCTGCGCCTCGACCTGTTCGCGGCTGAGTCGTCCGACCTTATTGACCGGCGCCCAGAGTCCGTTGATGGGTTCTATGTACATCAGCAGTTCATTGACGATCACTTTCAACTCTCGCTCCTTACGCGTCTCGTGAATCATCTGAGCGATGATCATTCCGTCCAGGCCTCCGAGGGGGTGATTAGAAACGAAGATAACAGGCTTGCCATCAGTAGGTATATGCTCCGTGCCATCAATAGACGCAGTGCAACCCAGTTCTTCGCTGATTACCAGTTTGATAAAGTCGTAGTTTTTCTTCGTGGGGTACTTACGCAGGAACGAGTTCATCTGCTTCACATGCGCAATACGCTCGAGGTACCGAACGAGGAAGTTCGGTACATGCGCCTTAGGCGCTTTGCTCTTTAATATGGCGCGTATGTCGAATAGGAGCATAATGGATTAATGTACGGCGTGCAGGATATCCATGATCTGGGTCTTGGCTACTGAGATGATCTCGCAATCGTAGGACTTGAGAGACGTCTTGAGCGCAAAGACAGCATCGTCCAGCATGTTCGCTTGCACGAGCACCGCTACGTTCTTGCGGGTCTCTTTCTCGCCGTCAATGGTGATCATCTCTACGCGGGCTTTGTACCAGTACGCGCCGCCTTCGTTCGGGAAGACCTCAAAGAACTGGCTGCGCTTGCAGCTGTGTACTTCGCAATCACCGAAGATAAAAGGCTTGATCTCTTCCAGCACGCAGTTCTCTGCGTCGGAACAATTAACCGCACCGTCCACCAAGTAAATCTCTTTTACTTTGCCGGGGTTATCCTCACCCGTCTGACGGTCATAATGTACTTTTAATTCGTGAAAAATCATATTCTATCAAATTTCAAATGTCCAATTTAAAATATCAAATCTGCTACGTTAGTAGCCGTGATCGTGCCTTGCGGCATCGGGCGGAGTGTTCCGCTCCAGAACAGCAAGGGGGATTTGGGGCTATCATCGATGATATTATCCACCGTGCTCTTCTCGTCGAGCATCAGTCTCCAACCGGGTTGTAACACAAAGACCACATCGCCCGTATGTTTCTTGCTCAGCGATGCGCCGAGGATCGGATAGCGATTCGCTTCGTATCCCGGCATCGCGATCTGTATGCCCTCAAAATCCATCAGGAAATTAGCCACCTGGCGTTGAATCGTCTCAAGGTTGAGCCGTTTCTGCTCGATGAGGGTGCGGTTAAGGAATATCGACTGTCCATACACGCCATCCACCCAGCGCTCGTGGCCGTAGAGCGCCATCAGATACGTTCCCGTAAGGGCAGCGGCTCGGTCGACATTGAAAGCCTGTACAGGCATATGGATATCATTCAGACTCTGTTCGGAGGTGCCTAAGACAGGACGTCCCACTACCAAAATCTGGTAGTTTGTTCGTCCGATGCGGCGGTCGAGTTGCTCCATGAGATAGCCCAGATCTTGGTTGAGTCTAAGATACATATCTTCATGTTCCGCAGACTCTATGCGGTCCGATTGCGCTTGCGGGCTAAGACTATTGAGTTGGAGCATCAACAGGTCCGGTGTAGCGTCCGTACCGAGTTTTTGATCGTACTGCATGGCCAGCGCCAGTTCAATAACCAATGTGTTCGCTTCAGGTGCATGACGCAGCACAGACTTGACTTCATACCGAAAACCTTTCTTACGTTCTTGCGGCGTGGGGGACATGTACATGGGGATATCCATCCGCGGAGTCCACTCACGTGCCGCCAACGTAGCAATGCGCTCACTCTTGTTTTGCTCAAAAGCTGCATTCGGCAGTCCTTCAGTATATGCCGCCGTGGCTACCCATTCTTTTTTCTCAGGGTCTAACCAGCAGCAAGCATTTGCCGCATGGCCTGCTAAAAGCACCGTGGTCTCCGGGTAGATGCCTATGGCGTAGATCTTTGCGGCAGGGTAGAGCAGTCTCATGCGGTCGGTGATCGTCTGCGCGGGCAGGGCCTTCGGCGAGACCTGTATGTCCGTACCGATACCATGCGCCGTCTCGTCCTCTAAGATAGCATGTAACTTGCGGTCCTTACGTGAGAAATACGTGTCCATCGTATAGCCGTGCCTGTCCGGTGTGACGCCTGTAACGAGCGTAGCGGTCGTCTCATTGCCACCATAGACGAGGTGCGGGTAAGCAAAAGTGGTCTGGAAAGCTTCCTCGCTCAGTGTACGGATACCTCCCTGTTGCCAATACGGACGCAGGGTGTTGAGGTTCTCCGAAGTCAGACCGTCCACCGTCACAACTACCGTCAGACGCGGCATAGCGAAAGTAAAGAGCGAGAAGAAGCTGAGTATCAGCGTAGTATATAAATGAATCTTGCGCATAAGTGTGTCAAAGGAATAATAAGCAGTCTCCATCCGAAACCAACGAGCGGGTGGCAGGAGAAGAACGTCAGAAATATAACAATAAGGATCAGTAGTGCGTATGGAACACCGGCTACTACCTCCACCCACCACGACCAGCGTTTGCGCTTGCGGTCGTAGAGGCTGATGAGGCAGATACAAATAAAATACAGCACGAGTCCCAGATACCAGGTCTTGTACCACGGTACAGGCTGTATCTCAAACGGTGCGATCTGTTCGCTCTTGACCAGCATCGTGTCGCCTATACGGGCTTGGCTGATGTAAAACATCAATTCTTCCGGTAAGAAGAGCCGCTGGTCTGAGTTCATCGGCTGGTCCGCTTTGGGACCGAAGAGCAAGTTGATACCGGCATTGGACCAAGAGCGGGCGCCTGTGTAGTGGCGAATAAAAGCGCGGTATGTAGTGCCGGTGTTTCCACTATAGTCGGAGACGATCGTGTCGCCTAAGACCTGGGCTATCAACCAATACGGCCGTGTAGCGCAGTTGTCAAAGACGAAGTTATAGAGGTACTTCCTGTTCTCCGGACGGTAGTTCTCCACGAGTGCTTGCCATAAATCTTCGTTCTGCTCGGGCGTGAAGTTAAGCACCTGCTCATAGACCGGTCGATGCGTCTCTTCGTACTCACGCATGAACCACCAATAGGGTGATGCACCTAACTCGTACCAGGTCTCGCCTTTCACAAACTTCCAATAGAAATGGTCCACATTAAAGTCAAAGATACCGTAGTTAAACACCACGTCCAACTCGTTGATACTGTCACATACACGGATGGCTGTGTGCCCGTAGCGCGCGTATAGTTCTTCGCCCGGCGTGCAGGTCAACAACGACACACGTGCGTGCTTGCTCAGCGTCTGTGCCTGTGCGCTCAAGGTCAGCAGCAGGCAAAGAAAAAGGCCATATGTACGGAACTTATGCCACATAACAATAGATCACATAGGGTAGGAACGTACAGGCAAGACCGAGTAACCAACCCACGCACACTTGTGCGGGGGTGTGGGCATTCAGGTGCACCCGCGCGTACATGAGAAGCAGCGAGAGCACTAGCCAAGGTGCAATCAGTGCCCAAGAAGGAAACACACCGATGCCTAAGTAATAACAAAGCAGGCCTCCTAATAGTCCGCCGATACCGGCGAGGTGCGCACTGACTTTCCACCATAGGTTGATGAGGGCCACCAGACCGATCGCTATCGTAGCACCGATAGCTACACAACCGATACTGAGCGGCGCATGGAGAACCGACACCATCAGGTAGGCCCAGAAAGCAAAACCGCAGGCCGAGTAGATATACGGCATCGTGCGCTCGCGCGGGTCATCGATATAGAGGTCCTTGACCTGCCCGCTGCGCATCATCAGCCAGATAGCCGTGATCGGCAGCACGCAGGTGAACACAAACGTGCCGATGATAGCGATGATAGCCCATAGCGCCGGAACAGTCACCGCATGAGCATAGGCATAGCAAAAGAGAATGATCCCGTACGTAGGGATAAAAAGCGGATAGAGAATCACACTCATCGTCTTGGCTGCTATGTTTATCAACTGATTCATAGGGTCTTACGAAGTCGGGCTACAGGAATTCCTAACATATCGCGGTACTTGGCTACCGTGCGGCGAGCAATCGGATAGCCTGCCTCTTTGAGCACTTCGACCAGTTGTTCGTCCGTCAAAGGGTTACGTTTGTCTTCCGCCGCGATCTTCTCCTCAAGGATCTTCTTGATCTCTCGCGTGGATACTTCGTCGCCTTCGGTATTGGTCATCGATTCGGAGAAGAAATACTTGAGGGCAAAGATACCGTACCGTGTCTGCACATGCTTGCTGTTGCTTACACGCGAAATCGTCGAGACGTCATATCCGGTACGGTCGGCGATATCCTGAAGTACCATAGGCTTGAGACTCGTCACTTCACCGTCCAGGAAGAAATCATATTGGAACTTAAGAATCGCTGTCATCGTGCGCATCAGAGTCTCGTTACGTTGTTTGATGGCGTCGATGAAGAACCGCGCAGCGTCCAGTTTTTGTTTGATGAAGGTCGTTGCTTGCCGGTTCTCTTTGCTCTTGGGCAGTTTCTCGTAGTTAGCGAGCATCTCGGTATATTCGCGACTCACATGCAGTTCGGGTATATCGCCTGTGTTGAGCACCACATACAACTCATCGTCGCGTTCCTCGATCGTGAAATCGGGAATGATCGTCTGCTGCTGGGTCTCATAGACCGAACCGGTAAACGCATTCGCAGGCTTTTGATTGAGACGTAAGATCTCCTGCACGGCCGCATTGAACTCATCGTCTGTACACTGCAGGCGTTGTTTGACCTTCTCAAACTGATGCTTGGAGAAAGCCTCAAAATGACGATAGATGATCATGAACGCCAGATCAACAGCATCGGAGGGTTCGCTGTCTAACTTGACCTCCAACTGCTTAAGCAGACACTCCTGCAAGTTGGCGCTGGCGATACCGGGCGGGTCAAACTCCTTGATCTGCTTTACGATAGCCTCCATCTCGGCATCCGAGATCGTTATCTGCTCCTGGAAAGACAGGTCGTCCACCAACTGCTCGGTCGTTCTCCTCAGATAGCCGTCGTCGTCGATATTGCCCAGTACCCACTTGGCGATATGCCGTTGTTCCTTGGTCATACCGGTCAAGTATACCTGTGCCTTGAGTTCTTCTATCAGACTGCTTCCTCCGATGATAGGCACCTCGCGACGGTCTTCGTCGGCCGGGTTATACTGCTGATGTAGCATATAACTCGGTGTCTCGTCGTCAGACACATACTGCTCGTAGTTAAAGTCCTCGTTCTGCAGCGGGTCGCGTTGGCGTCCCTCGTCGTATCCGTCGTCGGGCATGTAGTTATCGTCGAATTCATCTTCCTCCAAGCCCCGCATGCGCTCTTCCTCTAATTGCTCATCCTTCCCCTCTTCCAGCGCCGGGTTCTCCTGCAACTCCTCATTGATGCGCTGATTCAACTCGATAGACGGTAACTCGAGCATACGAATCACCTGTATCTGTGTGGGCGTCAACTTGGTAGTGGCCGATAAGTTCTGTTGTAGTCCGACAGTCTGCATAAATCACAAATTATAAATCACAAATATTGATCAGTTCCAAAACGTTGGAAGTGATAAATGTCAATTGTTCCTTATCCAATTCCGTATGCATAGGCAGCGACAGCACGCAGGCTGCGAGCTTTTCTGCTACGGGGAAGTCCCCGTCTTTATAACGCGGATCAAGGTACGCTTTCTGCTGATGGAGCGGTACGGGGTAGTAGATCATCGCCGGTATGCCGCGCTCCGCTAAGCCTTCGCGCAGTTGGTCTCGGTCTGCACCTACCACGCGAAGCGTGTATTGGTGGAACACATGCGTGGAGTGCTCCTGTCTGCCCGGGATCAGTAGTTTGTCATTGTTCGCAAACGCTTTGTCATAGTACGCTGCAGCACGTTGACGGGCCTCGATATACTCGTCCAGGTGCGGTAACTTGGCGTCTAAGACTGCCGCTTGGATCGAATCCAGACGACTGTTGACACCGATCTCGTCGTGGTGATAACGTACACGGCAACCGTGGTTAGCGATAGCGGTCATACGGTCCGCCAGCGCATCGTCGTTGGTGAAGATAGCGCCGCCGTCACCGTAGCAACCTAAGTTCTTCGATGGGAAGAAAGAGGTGCAACCGATATGTCCGATCGTGCCGGCTTGTTTCGTCTCGCCGTTGGCGAAGGTGTACTGTGCGCCGATGGCTTGACATGCGTCTTCGACCACAAACAAGTTATGCTCCTTGGCCAGCGCCATGATGGCTTCCATGTTCGCGCACTGACCGAACAAGTGAACCGGTACGATGGCTTTCGTACGAGGGGTGATGGCGCGGCGTACGGACTCGATGTCCATGTTCATCGTCTCCCATTCGACATCTACCACTACCGGTGTCAGACCTAAGAGAGCCACCACTTCGGCGGTTGCAATGAAGGTGAAAGTAGGCGTGATGACCTCATCGCCGGGTTTCAGACCCAGCCCCATCAAAGCAATCTGTAACGCGTCTGTGCCGTTACCTACAGGGATCACATGCTTGGCGCCTGTGTACTGCTCCAAGTGCTGCTGAAAATCTTTCACTTTCTGCCCCTTGATGAAAGCGGCAGAGTCAATGACTTCCTGAATACCGGCATCTATGTCCTGCTTGATACGCTGATACTGCGTTTGCAGGTCCACCATTTGTATCTTTCTCATTGTTCTACTAAAAATTCCACCACTCCCGGATAAGCCCAGGCGGCGGTGATATAAGGATTGCTGTAACGTAACTCAACGTCCAGTTTGTCTACACGTTGCGGCGAATAGGTGCACACAGCGCGGATGTCCTTCGACTGAACTTGACTGAAATGACTCAAGCTCACGCGTACGTTCACTTCTACTTCGCGCGGGAAGAGACGAAGATGCATGTCTTCCGGCACACCAAGCACTTGAAGCGGAACAAGGAACTTCTTCTCCGTGAAGCGCTCCGAGATGACACGGAGGGTCACACTGTCTATGTCGCCACGTACATGCTCGGGAAGCACTAACGCCAAGCGTTGCTCCACCGTGTCGATGACTTCTTTCAGTTCCACCGTCTCGGTACAGATCGAGTCAATCGCCGCCAGCGTCTTGTCTTGTCCGTAGATCTTCACCTTAGACCGACTCAGCGTCGGACTGCCTACCAACTGGTACTCGTCCGCCAGCGTCAGATCGTATAGCGGAATGATCTTCACCGTCTTCTCCTGCTCCGTGAAATAAGGACAAGAGATCTCTTCCGGCATCGTGCTGATAAGCCGGCTTGTACCTTGCAGAATATCACTGATACCGCGCCTGAGCGCGTCAGAAGGCACGTGGATCGTACCTTTCTCTCCGTGGATATACTGCCTCAGGTCGATCGTCAGACGCAGATGTTCGCGATGATAGGTGTTCAGACGTGCACCTGCATCACGCACCTCGATAAGCACCGTGTCCGGCAGAGTGCCGCCTAAACCGATAGCACCCGGCTTGCCCGTGTATTGAATCAACACAGGCACGCGCGTGTTACGAACCGAGTTCATCGCGTGGCCGTACCAAACGATAGCGGCCAGCACGAAGAACAACAGGAACGTCATTACTTCCCGCCACTTGATATGTGCGAAAAAATGTTTCACTTATTTCTTCTCTTCTTGAGCTGCGTTCTGAACGTCTGCTACGTCAGCGAAGACACTGTCTTTGCTCACTTTGATCGTCACATCCTTCGCGATAGTGATGATAAACGTGGTCTCTTGAACCTCTTTGATCTCACCGTAGATACCGCCTGCGGTCACTACCTTATCGCCTTTCTTCATCGACTCGCGTTGTTTCTGTAACTCCTTCTGTTTCTTGGTCTGCGGACGAATCATAAAGAAATAGAACACGACGAAGATGAGGATCATCATGATCCAGAACGTCCATTGACTACCTTGTTGTTGTGCAGCGCCTTCTGCCTGCAAAAAAATCAAATTTAACATAATATAAAAATTTTTAACAGTTTAACAATTTAACAGTTTAACGGCTTAACGTTTACTTCACCGTCAGTGCTTTGAAGCAATCTCCTTCGCTCTTCATGTCACGGAGGATCTCGGTCAGTATACCGTTAACGAACATGTAGTTCTTGTCGCCCGAATACTCTTTGGCCAACTCGATATACTCGTTCATCGACACCGTGAGGGCAATATCCTCAAATTCAAGTATCTCCGTCAGCGCGGTCTCCACGATGATACGGTCCATATACGCGATACGGTCTGCCTCCCAACCTTTGAGGTGCGTGTTGATCAACTCCTCGTTGCGTGCGTGCGCCGCGATCGTCTTCTCCAGTAGCTTTGTAGCAAACGCCAACTCGTCCTCGCTGTCGAACATCTCCAGCAGCGGGGTATCCGGCGTGCTGTCTTCTTTGAAACGTTTGATAGTCTTGATCACATAGCTGATGATCACATCCGCATCGGTCGTCCAGTTGGACTTGTCCAGCACCACCTCCATCTCATCCAAGGCATCATTCAGCGCCTCGCTCTCGGCCAACAGGTGTTGGTAGATCTGACGCCAGAGTCGTTTGTCGTCCTCGTAGGTGCAGCTCTCCGCTTCCATATATGCGCGGTAGAAATCACTCTCCATCATCCGGCGATAGACATCTTCTACGGCCGGAATACCGCTGTCCCAACTCAGATGCTGCTCCTGCATGCGGGCGCGTAAGGCGCGGTTATCAAACAACTGCTGTGCCAGACGGTTCTGCACAAAACGCCTGTTCGGCGTCCACTCCGCGTGCGTGGCACGTGCACGACCCATCTGCTCCTCCAACTGCTGCTGGGCATAGGCGGTCAACTCGTTCGCAAAATCAAGCAGCACAAAATACAAATCATAGGTGTCGGCAAAACTCTTCCGCAACTCTTTGCGGGCAGTCGTTACCGTCTTGTCATTGTCTTTGTAATAGGCGAACAACGTCTGGATAACACGTGTCCGCACCATGGTTCTATTAATCATAGATTTGACGTATATCTTAAAAATGCGTGCAAATTTACTCAAAAAAAACGGAATATACAAATAATTTTTAATTATTTTTTACAAAATTTTGCATATATGAAATTTTTTTACTAATTTTGCACCGGATTTCTTAAAAATAGTAGACAATGGAAACAAAGAAGCAGGAAGAGAGACGTGAACAGGAGATCGTTTACAGCCGTTCCGTCAAGGCGGGAAAACGTATTTATTACTTAGATGTTCGTAAGGCTCGAAATGCAGATCTCTATCTCTGCATCACGGAGAGCAAACGTCTGCAGGGCGAGGGAGAAGAGGCTCCGACTTTTGAGAAGCATAAGATCTTCTTGTATAAAGAAGATTTTGCGCACTTCACCGAAGGCTTGCAGGATGTGATTGCTTTTGTGCAGAGCCAGTTAGGCGCGATCGAAGAGCGTCCGGAGTGGACACCTGAGGCAGAGAATAAAGAAGAAGCGAACGAAGAACCTAAGAAAAAAGGTATCTTCGGACTTTTCAAATGATGGCATCCAGGATGCCTTCAGCTATAGAAGCTTTGGATTGAAGGGGGAGGGCGGTCGCAGTACCGTCAGGCAGGAGGATAGTAACGACGTTAGTATCCCCGCCAAAACCTGCGCCCTTGTCCCGTAAGGAATTGAGGACGATAGCGTCCAAGTGCTTGCGCTCCATCTTACGGAGCGCATTTTCTTTTTCGTTCTGCGTCTCCAACGCAAAACCGATCAACCGCTGACCTGCACGCTTGGTCTCACCCAAAGCCTTTGCGATATCAGGAGTCATCGTGAGGTGCAGATCAAGAGCGGTCTGCCCTTCTTCTTTTTTGATTTTGTTTCCCGCTGTCTGTTCCGGTGCAAAGTCCGCTACCGCAGCGCAGAGGATGGCGGTATCGTTTTTCGGCCACTCAACTACGCAGGCTTCGTACATCGCCTGTGCACTGAGGGCGTCGATACGGCGGATAGCACCGAAAGGATTGAGAACGGGAACGGACACTGCTCCGCAGACCAGGGTCACCTGGGCGCCTCTGCGCGCGCATGCTTGCGCCAGCGCGACACCCATCTTACCTGTCGAGTAGTTACTGATGAACCGCACAGGGTCGATCTTCTCTTGCGTGCCGCCGGCCGTGATGAGAACCTGCTGCCCGGCCATCGTCTGCGGCGTCAAAGCGTACTCTAGCGCTTCGTGCAGCTCCTCCACCTCCGGCATGCGGCCTTTGCCGCTCGTACCGCAGGCCAAAAGCCCTTCTGCGGGTTCTACCACGCGGATGTTCTGCCATCCGCGGATCGTCTCCACGGCGCGCTGCGTAGCAGGGTTCTCCCACATCTTATCGTTCATCGCCGGTGCTACCACGATAGGCTTGCGAGCTACGCACGAACAGATAGTGGTCGTGAGGGCATCGTCGGCGATACCTGTCGCCATCTTCGCCAGCACATTCGCGGTCGCCGGTGCTACGATCATCGCGTCGCACCACTCCGGCAAGGAGATATGCTCCGTCGCATGCTCGTTGATGGCGGCAAACACATCCGAATAAACCCTGCTGCCCGAAAGGGTCTGCAGGGTCAGTTCGGTAACAAACTCCAGCGCGTTCTTCGTCGTAGCTACCCTTACCTCTGCGCCCGCTTTGACCAACGAACGAATGAGTTCAGGTATCTTATACGCCGCGATCCCGCCGCTGATACCAACTACGATGTGTTTGCCTTGAAGCGACATTACTTCTTAGCCGCAAGGGCACGATTATTTCAGCGCTTCGTCGCGGTTGCCGGAACGGTAAACGAGCTCGCCGTCGATAAACTCTTGAGTAGCCATCAAGGTCGGCTTCGGAAGACGCTCGTACTGACGGCTGATCTCGATCTGCTCCTTGTTCTCAAACGTCTCGTCCAGCGTGTCCTGAGGAATAGAGAAATCCTGCAGTTTTGCGTCTAACTCACGCTTGATACCCGTGCTGATCTGATTCGCACGACGGGCGATGATCGCTACGGTCTCATATACATTACCTACCGGCTCTGTCAATTGGTTGATGTCTCTCGTCACCGTGTTACGCGGTGCTTTCGAATTTTTATAATCCATATCTTTAAACTTTAAACTTTCAACTTTCAACTAGTCTTTGACTATTTTCTTGATCTGTACCAACATTCGGTCCGCTTCCTTGCGGTGCTTGGAGTTCGGATACTCGGTGATGAAGTTGTAGTACTCGTCCTGTGTGTCGCGGGCACGCTCCACTTTCCTTTCCTCCAGCGAGTTAATCATCTGCTGGTACTTGGCTTGCAGAATGAGCCAACTGAACTCCTCCTGGTACTTGTTACTCGGGTAGTTCTTCAGCGCGTTCTTGCACACGATCTCACAACTGAGGTAGTTATTACCCAGATAACTGCCGAGGTTGTAGTACAACTGCGCACTCTTCAGCTCCTTAAGGGCTAACTTGTCGTTTAACTCACTCATCTCCTTGTAGGCCTGCTCGGCATACGGACTCTCGGGGTATAACTCCACGAACAACTCAAACGCCGCGATCGCCTTCACTGTGATAGACTGGTCCAAACGGGCATCAGGTGAGTCCATGTACTGGCAGTGACCGATCTGGAAATACGCCTCCGTCGCATACTTACCCTTTGGGTAATTGCGCACATAGGCCTGGTAGTAGTCGGTCGCAGACTCGTACTGCTTCTGACCCATATAACAGCGGGCGAGGTACGCCAAGATATCCTCCGAACGCTCCGTGCCTTTGTAAAAGGTCGTCACGTCGTCCAGCAAGGTCTGCGCCTTCACATACTGCTTCTCGTTGAAATACTGCAAAGCAGCTTGGTATTTCTCCTCCGGGTTGCGCGATTTCAACAAACGCTGGTATTCCCCACAACTCGTGAGAAACACCACCACTAATACTAATATGAAGTATAATTTTTTGCGCATTTTGCCAAATTAGCCGACAAAAGTACTGCTTTTTTTTGATATACGCAAGAAAAATCTTATTTTTCTGTCATTTTTGCCCACTTTTTGGACTTTATGACATGCAAACTGTCGTTTTCTGCCACGATCAGGTAGCATGCAGCGTCCTCTGCGCGCTCAATCATCTCGAGGGCTTGTTCGGCACCAAGCACCATGCACGAAGTGGCCAGAGCGTCGGAACGCATGCAGGTCGAACTGACGACCGTCGCACTCAAGAGCGAGTGCTGTACCGGCCAGCCTGTGCGCGGGTCTATCGTATGACTCCTGCGCTCCGTGCCTTCGTAGTAATAATTGCGGTAATTACCACTCGTCGCCATCGCGATATCGCTCAGCGCCAAGATCTCCTGCAGGTCCTCCTGCGCACCCTCGTTATTGAGATTCGGTTTGGTGATGCCGATATGCCATTTGTCGCCTTTGTCGTTCACACCGTGACACACCACTTCGCCGCCTATATCTACGAGGTAATTATCAGAGCCATTGCGTTTTAGCACGTTAGCGATCATGTCGCACGCCTGCCCTTTTGCCACCGCACCGGCATCGATCATCACCCGCGGATCGGCCTTGATGACCTTATGACCCACCAACTGCACTTTCTCAAAGCCTACAAACTCGCGAAGCGAGTCAATAGTCTGACTACTGATTGCTGAATACTGATCGCTCTTTCGGCCAAAACCGAAAGCGCTCACCAGCGGCGCCACGGTGATATCGAACGCTCCGCCGGAGAGGGCATAGACGCGTTCCGCCTCGGTCCACATGGCCTCAAAAGCTTCGTCGGTCGTGGTGTCGCGGTTCGCATTGACGGCACTCAGGATAGAGTGCTCATTGAACATACTCAGGCTGTTGTCGAATGCCGTCAAGGCTGCACGGATGCTGTCTTCCAAGTTCGCAGTGGCCTCGTAACGGATGTTGTAATACGTCCCGAAGACCTTACCTTGATCGTGAAAATACTGCGGTTTGGGGTCGTTATCCCAACCCCAAATCAACAGCACAGCCAAGCCTAAGCCTATCAATGCACTAAGCATATGTGCTCGCTTAACTTTCACCTTTCCGTTTTCCGTTTTCAGTTTTCCGTTTTCCGTTTTCAGTTTTCCGTTTTCCGTTTATCAGAACCAGATGCCCAGTCCGATAACACCGTTCAGACGTTGGGTATAGAGCTTGTCATCACCGGCAGCTTTCCACAGCACGACGTTATACTCCGGATCATTCGGGTCGGTAACCAACCCATTCGGGTTGATGCTGCCTTGTGCAAACAAATCCAGTGTCACATTGTCGAACTCCCATTCTTTGTTGAACTTCACGCTGATGTTGGTCACAGCGAACTTCTCATTGCCGTACAAATCGCTCTGCCAGGGAGACATACCTACCTGTGCACCCAGCGTGATGCCTACTTTCTCGAACGTGTAGTCGTAACCTACCTCCAGATAACTCGACCAAGCGCGTTTCGTGTCACCCGTAGTGGCGTCTGTCACCAGGTCATTACCCGCTACCGTGGTGTACCAGTTAACGTACGCACCGGCTTTGTCACCAAAGAAATGGCTGAAGTTATAGCCCGCCCACACTTCGGTCGTGCTCGTACCGCCTTCCGCCTCGATATCGGCTACACTCTTCCAGTTGAAGAAATTCGTTCCGTCGCAGTAGTAATAGTGGTTAAAACCTACCGTTGCACCGTAGAAAGAGAACGAACCGATGATGTCCAACTCCGGCATAAAACGGGTAAAACCCGTTCCGTCGCCAAGGTCCTTGCGGAACATCCAGTCCGATGCACCGATATTACCCCACGCACCGATACGGAGCGAAGTGTGCTCGCCGTCGTAACCGAACTCCACGTCCGGTTGAAGAGACAGACCGCCGTTGTACTGACCACGCCAGATATACGCGCTAACCAATTCAAAACCTGCGTCGTACGCAAACTCCACCTCTGCCTTTGCAGAGAAAATAGCTGCCAGCATAGCAGCTGTTAAAACTAATACCTTTTTCATTTATCAATTTTCAATTTTCAGTTTTCAGTTTTCAGTTTTCAGTTTTCCGTTTTCCGTTTTCAACTATTTAAGATAAACACCAAACGCGGCGTTTAGATTAATTACATTAGTAGGCTGCATCGGACTCACGGCCATCTGTGCCTGCAGCATCAGGCCGCAGTGTTCCGCGACACTCCAGTCCTTTCTCAGCCTCAGTTCGATGTTCTGCAGCGCCGCGCCGTTGGGGTTGTAAACGCTTTTCCATGGCGTCATACCGATCGCACCGTACAGCGAGAAACCGTCCCGCAGTTTCTGCGTGTAACTGAGCTCCAGATAACTCGAGTACGCCTGTACCCACTCGCCATTCTCGTTCAATACGGCATCCGACGCACCGACACGCGTCGCCCACAAGATACTCAGCGGTAACTTACTGCTTACCGTATAACGGACGTCCAACTCCAGACGGTTACCCCGGTCCGCGTAGTTGTGAAAATCAAAGAACGGGCAGTTGAAGTTATGGATATACAGCAAAAACACATTGAGACCCCAACGAGAAAAACCTACCGACAGATCGACTTCCGGCTCAAAGACCTTAAACGTCCAATCGGTCACGCCTATGTTCCACCACATGTCGAAATACAAACCTCCGTACCCGACGTTAGCGCTCGCCTGTATGTTCGCTGCGCCGCAATAGAGTCCGCGCCAGAGATAGGAAGTCTGTACGCGCGCTTGTGCGTTATAGGTCAAACCGACCTTGGCGTGGTAGTCGTCTAACCAACGGCTCTCCTCCGCGTACGCGCTCGCGTTAATTAAAAAAGGTAATGCCCCGATGATCATCACCAGAGCTACTACCTTTTTTACATTAACCGATAACCGATAACCGTTCACCGTTGTTAGAGCGCATTCTGCACTTCCCATGCTTTGCGCAGGGCAACCTCCAGAATACGTGTGTTGCTGAACACTACAATACCTCCGTCAGGACCCGGCTCGATATGATAGTCGGCGTTGCCTTCCCCGTTAAAATAAGCTCTTACTTCTTCTCCTGTGATCTCCAGCTCTGCTGCAATAGCGTCCATACTTCCGTGAGGAAGGCTGTCTTTTACCGCGCGAAGGCGATTGAATGTTGTACGCACCATAATTGTTTAAATTTTTATAGAATGAATACTGTTTTTAGTTCCTTTTTTTCAAATTTGGTGCAAAGATACAACAAAAATCGGATATATGCAAATTTTTTTTTGTATATTTGCAAAAAATGTTGTACCTTTGCACCCGCAAAGGTTTTTTTGATATGGATATTTCAATTATTGTGCCTCTTTTTAACGAGGCGGAGTCACTCCCGCACCTCTATGAGTGGATCGCGCGGGTGATGAAAGAAAATAAGTTTTCGTACGAAGTCATTTTTGTCAATGACGGCTCAACCGACAACTCTTGGGAGGTCATCAATAAACTGAAAGCGGAAAGCGGAAAGGAGAAAGATGTGGTAAAAGGTATCTGTTTCCGTCGTAACTACGGTAAGTCCGCTGCACTCTACTGCGGTTTCAAGGCCGCACAGGGCGACGTGGTCATCACCATGGACGCCGACCTGCAGGACTCGCCCGACGAGATACCTGAACTCTATCGTATGATCATCAAGGAAGGTTACGACCTCGTGTCCGGATGGAAGCAGAAACGCTATGATAACAAACTTACCAAGAACCTGCCCTCCAAGCTCTTCAATGCTACCGCGCGCAAAGTGACGGGTATTCAGCTTCACGACATGAACTGCGGCCTCAAAGCCTATCGCAAGGAGGTGGTGAAGAACATCGAGGTCTTCTCCGAGATGCACCGTTATATCCCGTACCTCGCTAAGAACGCCGGTTTTACCAAAATCGGCGAGAAAGTGGTGCAGCACCGCAAACGTGAGTTCGGTACCTCTAAGTTCGGTATCAACCGCTTCGTGAACGGTTACCTCGACCTCATGACTCTGTGGTTCCTCAATAAGTTCGGCAAGCAGCCTATGCACTTCTTCGGCCTCGTCGGCAGCCTGATGTTCTTCATCGGTTTTATCGCCGTCATTGTCGTGGGCAGCATGAAGCTCTATGCCCTCTCGCATGGCGTACAGGCGATGCTCGTGGGCGTGAACCCCTATTTCCACATCGCCATCCTGATGATGATCCTCGGTTGCATGCTCTTCCTGGCTGGCTTCCTCGCTGAACTCATCATCCGCAACAGCCCTTCGCGTAACGACTATCTGATCAAAGAGGAAATCTGATGGCGCGGGATCTGGACGAACAACTCACTACGGTCGAGCGTGCCTTGGCGGAGCGTATGATTGAGCATGCGCTCATCGTCGTCCGTACTTGGCTCAACGAACTGGGGGAAAACAACCCCTACGAGGAAGCGTTCGTGCATATCCAGAAGCGCTACAATGACCTCTTTGCCGAGTGGCTCAGCGTCGATGACAACACCATCGATGAGCAACTCAACATTCTCACCGGCGATACCTACCGCCTCGTCGACGCCGCCTATGCCGACATCCGCCTCCTGCGCGGACTCACTCCTTCTATGCATGGGTACAACAAGGAGAGCCTCGAGTCGGTCGCTAACTATTTCTTCCACTGTGTCCGACTGCAGCCCCAGGACCTCAAATGGCTCCGCGAAGCGTATGACAAAGCAGAACCGGCAGATACCGAACTGGTCCTTCCGGTGGCCCTGTCGTATAATCTTCGCTCCTGTTTCTCAGAGGAGGTCTTCCTCCTGCTCATCGAAGGCCTGGAGGCCCGGAATGCAGACATGGCGCAGCACGCCCTCGTGGCGGTCATCAAACTGCTCATACAGTACGACCGCCGCATCGATTTCTTCCCCTCTGTCCGCAAAGCGTTTGTCGATACCCTCCAGCGCAAAGGCGACGATGGCCAGTATGCCTTCGAGATACTCTGGGGCTTGGTGCGCGCTACCCATATCAAACTGCCGCTCATGGCCGGCGAACAACTCAAAGAAGAGCAGGACTACAGCGATATGCTCGTCCGTCTCTTACCCGACACCTGGCTCTACGAACTGCTCGTGCTCGACGACATCCGTCGCGAGCATATGCTGGCTACGGCCTATCTGGAGATAGGACGCAACGAACTCATCTGGGATCATCTGGATTTTGTGGAACTGTGGCTCAAAGACCAACTGCGCGAAGGCAACCGCTCTGCCTATTACTATATCAATTACGGCCACTGCGTCTTGTTACGCGGTGACCGTATGATGGCTTTTGAACTCTACAAACAAGCTCGCCAGCGTTGTGCTTCTTCCCGGGAGTTCTACGCCCTCTTCCGTCCCGACCGCCGTGCGCTCGTCGACAGAGGCGTCCCCCTCGAGCAGATCTATCTTATCGAAGATAAGTTAATTAAGCCATAGGCTTAACTGAAAACTGAAAACTGAAAAAGGAAAGGAGAAAAAATGCTCAAAAAGAAATCCTTAGATTTTGCAGTACGTATAGTTAATTTCTATAAATATCTATGCGAAGAAAAAAGGGAATATGTTATCAGTAAACAAATTCTTCGTTGCGGAACTAGTATAGGTGCTAATATAAGGGAAAGCAAAAATGCTCAAACAGATCCGGATTATTTAACAAAAATGAATATTGCGTTAAAGGAGGCCGATGAAACACAATATTGGTTAGAAGTTCTTCTTAGATCTGGGTATATAAATGATTCTGAATATAATTCTCTAAATGAGGATTTAAGGCAGATTATTGCGATGTTGGTGTCCACTGTGAAAACAATGAAAGAAAGAGTTAATAAATAACCCTTTCCGTTTTCCGTTTTCAGTTTTCCGTTTAAATGAAAGAAAGAGTTAATAAATAACCCTTTCCGTTTTCCGTTTTCAGTTTTCCGTTTAAATGAAAGAAAGAGTTAATAAATAACCCTTTCCGTTTTCCGTTTTCAGTTTTCCGTTTAGAAAGCTACACCCAAACCGGCGTCAACGAACTCAGCGCGAACGCCGTGCGATTTCATGCTCACTTGTACGAACAGGTGATCCAGTACGTGGTACTTGAGCACTAACTGCATGTAGCACCATCCGTCCTGCTTGTTGCTCGCCTGCATGTAGTCGTACGCGTAGAACAGACCTCTGTTCAGCGGCGTGCCGGCTTCGTCAGCTGCTTTTGCCTCGGCAAACGGCTCTAAGTTCTTCACCGGGTCGTACAGATAGAATCCTACGTGGAAACCGGCCGTCAACTTACCGATGATCAACTCCGGCTGGATACTGAAGCCCAGACGGAAACAGTTGGCGACATTGCTCTCTTTCAAGTACGTCTTACCGAATAACGTGGTGACAGCTCCCGGGTTCTGCGAAGCGAACTGATCGTTCACGCATGCGTAGTAACCGTCGTAGAACGCATCCAGACCCGCTCCCAGACGGAAGATACTCAGCGGTACCCAGTACGCAGCCGCCTTGATCGATGCGACACCGAAGAACTTCATCCCGCCGTAGTTATCGCCGTAGTACACCTGACGCGCACTACCCGTCATACTGATCTCCACTGCCCAAGGCTTGTCTACACCGTCGTACAAACGGTGAGGCACATCCGAACGCGGTCTGAAACGACCCGTCTGGTTCTCCGGGTGATAACGCAATCCTAACTCACCGCCGAAGATGTTATAACCGCCGTTAGGCGCCATCACACTACCGTTACTTACGTGGTAGAAACCGCCGCTACAGATGATCTCCCATCCGTCTTTGATCGGGAAGTCCATAAACAGCTCTCCCGCCAGGTAGGCGTTCAAAACCGAACCGATGTTCTGGTTCGACTCGTTGAATCCGCCGTCATTGCGGCTATACGGCTCCTTACCCTCCGGCAAGGTGTTGATATAGCGCTTGTCCAAAAACGCAATACCGACCGTCGGACGAATACCGATACGGAAATGCTTGCTGCTGAAGAACGGCAGATTCAAGTAGCCGTACAGCGCCACCATGTTACCCAACTTCTCGTTGTTACCTAGGTTCATGTACGTCGTACCGACACCGATAGAGGCGTTGTTCCACTGCTGCAGACTGTGCAAACCACCCGTCGGATGGAACTCCACAGCAAACGTACCGCCGGCCATAGGACCCTGTAGCCATTTGTCTACACGGCCGTCTTTCAACATGCCACCCGCCGTACCGCTCAACCGGTACGACAAATCGAGATTAGAATACGCAAAAACGCCCATACTGAGCGTCAACGCCATAAATAGGATTGCTGTTTTTTTCATAACGGCTGCAAAATTACAACAAAAATTGCATATATGCAAATTTTGGAACATTTTTTTTGTGAAAAAAAAGTTGGAGAGGTATAGAGGTGCGGATTTTGACAGGGCGAGAGAGGATATCGCGGGGCTCTATCGGCTCGAAGGAGACGTCATCAGCGGAGATAGACTCCGGCCTGACGTCCGGAGCACATAACAAAGCTTTCTCTTGCTCTGCACGGACTGCTTCTTTGAGGGCGCGGTAGATGCAAACATAGGAATATTGGTAGAAACGGGAGTAGCGTTTGAGGCCGGGCGCGGGATCTTCGTGCATGCGAAAGACGTGGAAGTAATGCTTGAAAAAGCGGAGACGCCATTCGAGGCCTTCGAAAGAGTAGTCGTGTTCGAGGGCATGCGCTTGGCGCTGGGCTTGTTTGATGAGTTCGCGATTTGCTACACAGGCATCGGACCAGTGTGTAGGGAAATGGTAGGTATAGAGCTCGTGTAGGCCCGGACGGAAACGGGAGGGGCGGACAATGATGTGTTTGCGACGTTTGGAGCCGAGTGCGAGGTCGTCCATGGCTCCGCGGATATAATTGAAGGCCTCACAGAGCGTGAAATAGCGCACACCTTTGGTGTGAGGCGTGGAGTTGGGCGGAAGTGAGACAAAGGTCGCACAGGTGTCTGCTAAACCGTCAATAATGATATTTTTCAAGTGCTTAGACATGCGTTATAATAGGCTGTATATGTGCGTTTTACAAGTTTTAAATTTTAATAAGGTCTAGGATGCGTCACTTCCGGGTCTCTTCCCGGGTATGAAATAGGTATTTTTCGAACCTGAGGAGGGGAAGAGAGGTGAGTGCCGAACTTGGTCGATGCAAATCGATAGGCGGCGAGACCTTTTTTTAAATTCGGTGCAAAGGTACGAAAAATTTTTGATATATGCAAATTTTTGGGAACAGAAAAGGAATAAAAGTGCAAAAATGACACAAGTTAAAACAAAAAAAAGACACAAGCTATAAAAAAAAGACACAAGCTGAAATGAGAAAAGACACAAGCTGAAATGAGAAAAGACACAAGCTAAATAATGGACCAGAATGCAATGTCTGGAAATGTTGCCAAGTGGGCAGGTGGGATGGTAGGATAAAAGAAAGCAAAACGGGCGCGAAAACGCGCCCGAAATGCAAAATATATTTCTCGTCACTGTCATGACGAGCAGGAAACGAACTAACGAACCTCTTGGCCGGTGAGAGTGTAGGTCTTGTCGCCGCGGAGGATGAAGATCTGGCCGTCATGGAGGATCTTGGAAGCCCTAGTGCCGACGTTGGTATTATCAATTCCTGTAGCTGTACCTTCACCAGTAGTGGTGAACTCTCCTGAATATGTGGCAACGATTTGATCATTGGCATCTTTAGCGGTTACGCTATAGCCGTATTGGGTGTTGCTATTCAGACCTGTGACGGTGAACTGCAAGCCATTAGCGGTCATGATGGCCGCCGGAGCATGTGCCTGTCCGTCGCGAGAAGGAGCAAAAGCAATGCCTATTAATTGACCATTGGCATTGAAGATCAATGTACAGAACAGTACACCATCTTTGGTAATCTGAATGGTATAAGAAGCCGCATTTTCGGAGGTAGGCCAAGTAACCGTGACGGCATTGTCCTGCGGCTCTACGGTTACATCATTGGTGGTCACGGTAGTTTCTTCGGCTCCGATGGCGTAAGTGTAGTAGAAATCCCTCCAAACAGCGGCCGCTTTATACATGTCAATCGAGTTCGGCAGAACGTACAGCGTACACTCAAACTTATCCACTCCGTCAAAAGCCGTGCTGTAAGCATTCGTTGGCGTCGGACGGTAGTTGAAGATCGTCTCGAGGTTCACGCAGTTATAGAACGCTTGCTCTCCGATGGTCTTAACGGACTCGCCGATAGACACTTTCTTCAAGGAACTAATGCTCGCAAAAGCGTTTGCTCCAATGGCGGTGACGGAGTTTCCGATAACCAGTTCCTCCATTTCGTTCGGAGCTTCTACACCAAACTGCATATTCTCCGTAAACGAACCGGCATTGCCGATAGTCAGCACTTTGGAATTCGGGTCGTATGACCAAACCAACGCCAAGTCTTTTCCGCAAGTACCTACGCGATCAATAGCAAACTCTGCCGTAAAGGTGGTATCCTGTGTCAGCACAAAGGTACGCGGGTTCTCTTTGTTGCCGTCTGACCATTGAGTGAAATGGTAGCCATAATCAGGCGTCGCTGTGCAAGTTACAAATGGTTCGCATATAGTTAAAGTTGCGACATCAGTTGTAGCCACACGGCCATTTTCTGCTTGAGTGGATATTTTATACGGTAATGGAGCATATTTTATTCTAGACGCATAATCCGACCATCCTTCTGCGGTTTTGTATGTATCTAACGAACCACAGGGCACATATATTGATATGTTCAGGGGGCGGTATTTTCTATTATCATCTTCATAATAGAAACAATAAATTCCTATAGTTGGTGGTGTTTCTGCTTCAATCGTCACAGAGGTCAAACTGCTGCAACCATAGAAAGCACGCTCTCCAATGCTGGTGACGCTATTGGGAATCGTCACAGAGGTCAAACCGCGGCAACCCCAGAAAGCACCACCTGCTATTGACTCAATGCCCTCAGGAATCGTATATTCACCAGAATAAGAGTTTGGCATAAATGCGAACACATGCGCATTATATACAGGAGAGGTCAAACTGCTGCAACCAGAGAAAGCATCATTTCCAATGCATGTAACGCTATTGGGGATCGTCACAGAGGTCAAACTGCTGCAACCATAGAAAGCAGCTTTTCCAATGCTTGTAACGCTATTGGGAATCATTACAGAGGTCAAACTGCCGCAACCAGAGAAAGCAGCACCTGCGATGGATTCAATACCATCTGGTATTGTATATGCTCCGGAATAGGATTTAGGCATATACGCAAATACATGAGCATTATAAACCGGAGAGGTCAAACTGCTGCAACCAGAGAAAGCATCATTTCCAATGCATGTAACGCTATTGGGAATCGTTACAGAGGTCAAACCGCGGCAACCCCAGAAAGCACCACCTGCTATTGACTCAATGCCCTCAGGAATCGTATATTCACCAGAATAAGAGTTTGGCATAAATGCGAACACATGCGCATTATATACAGGAGAGGTCAAACTGCTGCAACCCCAGAAAGCACTTCTTCCAATACTTGTGACGCTATTGGGGATCGTCACAGAGGTCAAACTGCTGCAACCCCAGAAAGCAGCATCTCCAATGCTTGTGACGCTATTGGGGATCGTCACAGAGGTCAAACTGCTGCAACTCTCAAAAGCCTCATTTCCAATGCTTGTGACGCTATAAGGAATCGTCACAGAGGTCAAACCGGAGCAATTGTAGAAAGCCAAACGTCCAATGCTGGTGACGCTGTTGGGTATCGTCACAGAGGTCAAACCGGTGCAATCACGGAAAGCACGATCTCCAATGCTTGTGACGCTATTGGGAATCGTCACAGAGGTCAAACTGCTGCAATAAGAGAAAGCCTCATTTCCAATGCTGGTGACGCTGTTGGGAATGGTTATAGAGGTCAAACCGCCGCAATAATAGAACGCATATATTCCAATGCTGGTGACGCTATTGGGAATCGTCATAGAGGTCAAACCGCTGCAATCACGGAAAGCCCACTCCCCAATGCTTGTGACGCTATTGGGAATCGTCACAGAGGTCAAACCGTCGCAATAATTGAAAGCATGCTCTCCAATGCTGGTGACGCTATACGATACGGAATTGTAGGTTACAGAGGAAGGAATAATAATTTCTCCGCTCGCACTGCTATTTCTAGCCACTTCTGCTGTTTGGTTGGTGGCATCGAGGTTGTAATACAGGTCGCCGATTTTGACATTCACAGCGAATGTGGTCCCTACGCTGGCTGCTACAGCGAGCAATAGGGTAAAAAGTTTTTGTTTCATAATAGTATTGCTATTAAATTAATCCATATTCATTGGCGAGATTTTTAATATCCTTCTCCTCTAACATTGCTAAATGTGCAGGAAGTATGTATCTTGACAACTCTTTATTTTCTGAATAATCATATAATTCGAAATTTTGTTGAAGGAAAGAATAAGTATGTTCTCCTACCGTTTCACGTAGAGTTAGCACCTTTCTTTCGGCATCAGGGAGTAGAAAGGGTGATACCTCTTTGCCATATTCATCATAATATATTATAGATTTTTCCAATAAGATGACAACAGGTTTATTTTTTTCTTTTCCCCAAGTTAAACACCATTCAACGAATTTTTGGTCGTAGTGTTGCAAGTATGCTTCAAAAAACTTGCACTGATCTGAATTATACCAATTATTATCTTCAGGAGCACTATCAAATGAGTGTCCATATTGTTTGTGCCATAATAAGTCAATATACAAATCTGGTCCCGAGTGGTATGACTGATAAAACACAATTGGTTTTGCGTTTCTTCCACGCGAAGCCAAACCTCTGATTAACTCAATCAGTTCTTCTTTTCCGATGTTTTTCATAAATCACATAATTATTTTTTAGCCTACTCTTTATCGGATTTTCGGCTTTCTCCTTTATTTTTTCTATAGTTCGTACGCATACACACAATAAAAGCGTGAAGTCCGTTCATTCTTCACGCTAGTCAAGGGCTTCGCAATCCCCGTTAAAAGTAGAAAAACAACCGAATTCCACGCCCGATATGCTAAACCCACCCCGCCAATAGCAGGGCGTGGCATGTATAACATACCCACGGGACATTCATCTTGCTGTCTGGACTTTATTCTAATGAAATGTTGCGAAGATTTCAAGATGTCGCAAACAACGTCAATAAACGCCTTTTATGTCCTCCTGTTTAACGTCAGTGAGTGACGAGGTTTCAAACCTTTGCGGGTGCAAAGGTACAACAAAATTTTGATATATGCAAGAGATGGGTGATTTTTTGTCAAAAAATGTCCAAATCCAATTTGGACTGAAAGAACGGAGACACTTATGTTCGAGCTAGCAGAGAAGAAAACGATACAAAAAAGAGGAAAAAACGCGCGGGCGCTTGTGTATGTGAAAAAATTGTTGTACCTTTGTGCCCGATTTTAATTTGGAGTAGAATGGCTACAAACGATAGGAATATGAGTTTTAGGGATTTGTGCGCGCACAGACGCTCGATACGCAAGTACACGAACGCGCCAGTAGAGCAGGAGAAGATCGACTATATGCTGCAGTGTGCGTTGATGAGTCCGAGTGCAAAACGGACGTGTCCGTGGGAGTTCATCGTGGTGCGTGACGAGGCGAAGTTACGTCCGTTAGCGGGATGCCGAACATACGGCAGTCAGATGTTCAACACCGCAACGGCGGCGATCATCATTGCCCTGGACCCGACGCTGTGCGATAACACGTGGATGGCAGATGGCGCTATTGCCGCGGAGCATATCTTGCTGGCGGCGGCTGAGCAAGGTGTAGGTGCGTGCTGGTGTCATGTGCATGAGCGCGAAGGGGCGCCGGACTTGGTGCGCAAGACCTGCGGCATTCCGGAGAAGTATGAGATACTCTGCGCAATTGCGCTCGGCTACCCTGATGAGGAACGAAGCACATATGACCTTTCTCGATTGAAATATGAAAAGATACATAAGGAAATGTTTTAGAACATTCGCTCACAACAAAACAGACACCTATAGAGCACATATGCTCACGAAATAATAATAAATTATAAGAATGAAACCTATAGTTGCAATAACGGCCGGAGATACGAACGGAGTAGGATATGAGGTGATGATAAAGAGCCTCCTGATCGGCTATGTGTTCGAGATCATGCGGCCGGTGATATACGGTAACGCCGCGGTGGCAAAGAAACATTTTCAGACGCTGGACGAGGAGTTCCGTAACGTGACGTGGAACATGATCGACGACCCGTCGCAAGCAAAGGACGGCCGTCTCAACCTCATCACGTGTTATACGGATGACCTGCCAGTGCAGTTCGGAAAGAACACGGAGGCCTCGAACAAAGCCGCCAAGGCTTCGCTGGAGCGTGCGTGCCGGGATCTGAAAGCGGGCAAAGTGCACGCGCTGGTGACTGCGCCGATCAACAAAGAAGCCTTAGGCGGAGGACATACTGAATATTTGGAGAAATATTTTAATGATGCAAATGATGCAAATGATGCAAATGGTGGTTCGTTGATGATGCTCTGCAGCGGGAACTTGCGCGTTGCGCTTGTTTGCAACCATGTGGCGATAGCCGATATCCCTGCGCAGATCACAGAGGAGAACATCCTCGCTAAGTTGACGCTGCTCAATAACGCCCTTAAGCGGGATTTCCGTATCGAGAAACCCCGTATAGCCGTGCTGGCGCTCAATCCCCATGCGGGCGATAGAGGGCTGTTAGGCAAGGAGGAGGAGACGATCATCGTTCCGGCGATCACTAAAGCGAACGAGCAGGGTATATGGGCGTTCGGGCCGTACCCCTCGGACGGTTTCTTTGGCGCGGGACAGTTCACGCATTTCGACGCGGTACTGGCGATGTACCACGACCAGGGACTGATACCGTTCAAGACGCTCGACATGACGGGCGTGAACTACACGGCAGGACTGAATATCGTTCGTACCTCGCCGGACCATGGCACGGGATATGATATCGCGGGTAAGAACCAAGCCGACGAGCGAAGTATGCGCAACGCGCTGTTTATGGCGATTGATGTGCTGCGTGCCCGTGCGGAGTACGATGAGTTGCGTGCCAACCCCCTTCCGTTCATCGAGCGCAACGAGGGCGAAGGCAAACCAAGACGTGAGTTTATAGATTTTAAGACAACAACATATAATGACAAGTAAAGAGATTAGACAGTCCTTTTTGGACTTTATGGCAAGTAAGGGTCACCAGGTAGTGCCGAGTGCGCCGATGGTGATCAAGGATGACCCGACGCTGATGTTCACCAACGCGGGAATGAACCCCTGGAAGGGTATCATCTTGGGCAATGACCCGATCAAATATCCGCGTGTAGCAGACAGTCAGAAATGTCTGCGCGTGTCGGGCAAGCACAACGACCTGGAGGAAGTAGGACACGACACGTACCACCACACGATGTTTGAGATGTTAGGTAACTGGTCGTTCGGCGACTATTTCAAAAAAGAGGCGATTGATTTCGCATGGGAGTATATCGTCGATGTGCTCAAGATCGACCCGTCCAACCTGTATGCCACCGTTTTCGAGGGCTCGAAAGAAGAAGGGCTGGACCGCGACGACGAGGCAGCATCTATCTGGGCCAAACACCTGCCTGCCGATCATATCCTGAACGGCAACAAGCACGATAACTTCTGGGAGATGGGTGATACGGGTCCTTGCGGTCCGTGTTCGGAGATCCACGTGGACAGCCGTTCGGCCGAAGAGCGCGCCAAAGTGCCGGGACGGGAGTTGGTCAACAAAGACCACCCGCAGGTGATTGAGATATGGAACATCGTCTTCATGCAGTATAACCGCAAGGCAGACGGTTCGCTGGAGCCGCTGGCTAAGAAAGTGATAGACACCGGTATGGGCTTCGAGCGTCTCGTGCGTACGATCCAAGGCAAGACCTCGAACTACGACACCGACGTCTTCCAACCGATGCTGCGTCGTATCGGCGCTATCTGCGGTTGCGAATATGGACGCGATGAGAAGACGGACGTGGCGATGCGTGTTATCGCCGACCATATCCGTACGATCGCCTTCGCCATCACGGACGGACAGTTGCCCTCGAACGAGAAAGCGGGATACGTCATTCGTCGTATCCTCCGTCGTGCTGTGCGCTATGGTTATACTTTCCTCAACATGCGTAGTGCATTCCTCTACCAGCTTGTGCCGCAACTCATCGAAGATCTCGGCGAGGCCTATCCGGAACTGAAGGCACAGGAGGCACAGATCACGCCGGTCATCAAATCTGAGGAAGAGGCGTTCCTCCGTACCCTCGACAAAGGTATCGGTTTGCTCGACAAACTGATGGACGAAGCGCGCAAAGCCGGTAAGACCGAGATCTCGGGTGTCGATGTGTTCACACTCAAAGACACCTACGGCTTCCCGCTCGACCTGACCGAGCTCATCCTGCGTGAGAACGGCTTTACCACCAACGAGGACGAGTACAACAAAGCGCTCGAGCACCAGAAAGAGATGGGTCGTTCGGCCAACAAACAGGACCTGGGCGACTGGACCGTACTGCGCGAAGGAGAGACCGAGTTCGTGGGTTATGACCAACTGAGTGTGGAGACACGCATTCTGCGTTACCGTCAGGTGAGTCAGAAAGGCAAAGCGTTCTATCAGGTCGTGCTGGAGAAGACCCCGTTCTACGCCGAGATGGGTGGTGAGGTAGGAGATACGGGCGAACTGAAAACGGAAAACGGAAAATGGAAAATTATTGATACGAAACGCGAGAATAATCTGCCGGTACATATTATGGCAGAACTGCCGAGTGATCCGACGGCTACGTTCGTCGCAGAGGTGGATGCAGAGCGTCGTCAGGCGATCGCTTGCAACCACTCGGCTACCCATATCATCCACCACGCGCTGCGTGAGGTGCTCGGTAAGCATGTCGAGCAGAAGGGTAGTCTGGTGACGGCAGAGAGTCTGCGTTTTGACTTTAGTCACTTCCAGAAAGTGACGCCCGAAGAGCTCCGTAAAGTAGAGCAGGTAGCGAACGCCTTCGTGCGTCGTGACTTCCGCCTCGAGGAGAGTCGTCATACACCGATCGCAGAGGCCAAGGCGATGGGAGCGATGGCGCTATTCGGCGAGAAATACGGTGACGATGTGCGTGTGATCAAATTCGGTGACTCGGTTGAACTCTGCGGTGGATGCCATGTCTCTTCGACCGGCCGTATCGGTGCGATCCGTATCATCATGGAGACGAGTGTGGCAGCCGGCGTACGCCGTATAGAGGCGGTAACAGCAGCCAAAGCTGACCAGTTATACTATGGTATGCAGGATATTCTCAACCATCTACGGGATATATTCCATAATGCTCCTGATTTGGAGGGCGCAATCCTGAAGCAGATAGAGGAAAACTCCGATTTGAAAAAACGTATTGATCGGTACATGGCGGAAAAAATTGAGATGTTCCGTGATCGTATCATCGCATCAGCGGAAGACTTTGGTGATATTAAACTCGTTCGCTTGCAGGGTGATCATAACCCCGAGATGATTCGTGGCGTTATGCCTTTGCTGCGTGGCAAGTTCACTGACGTCAAGTTTGCTGTGGTCGCTGCTACCCAATGGGAAGGAAAGCCGACTATCGCCGTCTTCCTCAGCCAGCAGTTGGTGAACGAAGGTAAGAACGCTGGCGCGATGATCAAGTCGGCAGCCAAGCATATCCAAGGCGGTGGTGGTGGTCAGCCGTGGATGGCAACAGCCGGCGGACGTGATGTCAACGGCCTCAATGCCGCAATGGAAGAGCTGCTCGCTGCGCTAAAATGAAAACTGAAAACGGAAAGTTGAAAGGATGAAGTTACCAACTTCCTATTTGCCGGAGAAGATCCGTAGTGCGGTGCGCTTCACGATAGTAGGCACGACAGGTATGTTTGTGCAGACCTGGTTCTTTATGGCTGCCCTGTTGCTCTTAGGGCATCCTGAGAAAGGCGCGTCGTTGTACTATGTGGCGTTCATCATCGGCTATGTGCTGGAGATGATCCCGAACTACCTGTTCACCAACTGGTACACCTTCGGCACGAAGCCGCAGTTGAAGAATGCCGGCGGATTCCTCTTCGCGCGTGTCATCAACATGGCAATTCAGTTAGGCCTGTTGCCGCTCATGCTGGAGTTGCTCTCCACCTGGCGAGACGACTATATCAGTTTTGTGGTCATCTTCATCGGAGGCTGTATCAATTACTTGATTTGTTTAATCTTCTTTAAATCACCGAAGAATGAAAATATACAGAGCTAACATCCTCTTCACTCCGACACCGGGTAAGTTGGAGATCATCCCCCACGGCTATATTGTCGTGAAGTCAAACGGTCTGGTAGAAGGCATCTACAAAGAGCTGCCGGAGAACATGGACTGGCGTCGCCAAGTGATGGATTTCGGAGATAAACTCCTTATCCCGGCCTTCAATGACCTGCACGTGCATGCGCCGCAGTACCGCAATATGGGTCTGGCGCTGGACCTGGAGTTACTGCCTTGGCTCAACACCTACACCTTCCCGGAGGAGACCAAGTACGCCGACCCCGAGTACGCTCGCAGACTATACCGTCGTTTTGTGCACGAACTCTGGATGCAGGGAACGATGCGTAGTGCTGTCTTCGCGACGATACACCCCGAGGCGACACGTATCCTGGCGGACCTCTTTATCCAGGCCGGAATGGGTGCGATGGTGGGGCTGGTAGGTATGAACCGCAACAGTCCCGACACCTTGCAGAACACGACCGCAGAGGTGATCGAAGGCATGCGTATGCTCAAAGCCCACCTCGACGAGCACGGTGAGGGACGCGTGATGCCGATCATTACCCCGCGCTTTGTGCCGTCCTGCTCGGACAAGATGCTGACAGCCCTGGGTGAGTACGCTAAACAGACCGGTCTGCCGGTACAGTCGCACCTGAGTGAGAACCGCTCGGAGATAGACTGGGTGAAAGAGCTCGAACCGGAGAGCACCTGTTACGGCGACGCCTATAACCGCTATGGCTTGTTCGGTCAGACCCCGACGCTGATGGCGCACTGCTGTTACACGGACGGCGAAGAGATGGAGTTGATGCGCAAGAACGGCGTCTATGTCGTGCACTGCCCGATGTCGAACAGTAACCTGTCAAGCGGTATGGCACCGATACGTAAGTTCCTCAACGCCGGTATCAATGTGGCGCTGGGCACCGACGTCTCCGCCGGACATCATATGTCGATGCTGCGTGTGATGCAGTACGCGATACAGGTAAGTAAGTTGAACTACGCCCAGACCAAAGGCGAGATGCCGTTCTTGAGCCTGAGTGAGGTCTTCTACCTGGCTACCAAAGGCGGCGGATCGTTCTTCGGCAAGGTGGGTAGTTTTGAACCGGGCTATGAGTTCGATGCCCTGCTGGTGGATGACTCGTACCTCAACTACGACCACTACACGCTCGAGCAGCGTCTGGAGCGTTATATCTACCTCGGCGACGACCGCGATATCAAACGTCGTTTCTGTAGAGGCGTTGAACTGACCGAGCCTGTAATGTAAATTTGAAACTTGAAATTTGAAATTGCCAAATATCCCGAGGGTTTGTCATTGGCGGAGTACCTGCAGATAGAGCAGGACTTGGTCAAGGACGTCAAGGAGCCGACACTCTTCACGTGGATCGTGCGTCCGACGGTGATTTACGGACGCCATCAGAGCGCGGAGGTGGAGGTGAACGAGATCTACTGCCGCGAACACGGCATCGAGGTCGTGCAACGAAAGAGCGGAGGAGGATGCGTCTATGCAGACGAGGGAAACCTGATGATCAGCTTTGTGACGCCATCGACGCACAGCGAACAGGTCTTTTCGGACTTCCTCACGCTCATCGCTCAGGCGCTGCAAGCCAAAGGGCTACCGGCTGTGACAACGGCGCATAATGATATACTGGTGGACGGAAGAAAAGTATCCGGTTGGGCTTGTTACACCACACCGACAGGAACGATCGTCCACGGCACGATGCTCTACGACGTGCATCTCGAGGCGCTACAACAAGCCATCACGCCGACCAAAGAGAAACTGAACAAACACGGGGTGGCCTCCGTTCGACAACGGGTGGTGAACCTCAAAGAAATAACCCATGTCTTTAGCGATATACACGCCTTAAGACAATATATAGAAACATATGGAAATAAGTTTACGGGCGCAATCAATGCCTGAGTCGCCTATCCGCAAATTGGCAAAATACGCTGACGAGGCGAAGTTAGCAGGGGTACATGTGTATCACCTTAACATCGGCCAGCCGGATATCAAGACCCCGCCGCAGGCGCTGGAGGCAGTGAAGAACTTCAATACCGAGATCCTCGAGTACTCGCCTTCTCAGGGCCTTAAGTCCTTGCGAACGAAGATGGTGAGTTACTATGCCGAGTACGGTATCGACCTCTCGCCGGACGAGATCATCATCACCGCGGGCGGTTCGGAGGCCATCATGTTCGCGTACATGTCTTGTCTCAACCCGGGCGACGAGATTATTGTGACCGACCCGAGTTATGCTAACTACATGGCGTTTGCTATCTCGGCGGGTGCGGTAGTCAAATCAGTGAAGACCGACATCAAGAACGGCTTTAAGTTACCGCCGGTGGAGGAGTTTGAGAAGCAGATAACTCCGAAGACCCGCGCCATCCTCATCTGTAACCCCAACAACCCGACGGGATATCTCTATACCAAGCAGGAGATGCGCCAGATTCGTGATCTGGTCAAGAAATATGACCTCTATCTCATCTCGGACGAGGTGTACCGCGAGTTTATCTACACCAAATCTCCGTATATCTCCGCTTGCCACCTCGAGGGCATCGAAGAGAACGTCGTGCTGGTGGATAGCGTCTCCAAGCGCTACAGTGAGTGCGGCATCCGTATCGGTGCGCTCATCACGAAGAACAAAGCCGTGCGGGAGTCCGTGATGAAGTTCTGCCAGGCGCGTCTGAGTCCTCCTTTGTTCGGCCAGATCGTCGCTGAGGCCTCGCTCTCCACACCGGAAGAGTATATGCAGGAGGTGTACGACGAGTACCTCGGCAGACGTAATTTCCTCATTGACCAACTCAACCAGATCCCGGGTGTGTTCGCACCTGCACCTACCGGCGCGTTCTACGTGATGGTGGAACTGCCGGTGGATGATGTGGAGAAGTTCTGCAAATGGTGCTTGACGGACTTCCAATACGAGGGGGCGACGATCATGATGGCGCCGGGCACAGGTTTCTATACCAACCCTGAAGACGGCCGTCACCAAGTACGTATGGCTTATATCCTCAACAAGGAAGACCTGGGTAAGGCGATGCTGGTGCTCCGCAAAGCGCTGGAGGCATATAACGGAAACAATTAAAACTAAATATAGCATTTTATGGCAACACAAGAAGAAACATTTAAGAAGATCGTTGCGCACTGCAAGGAGTACGGATTTGTTTTTCCGTCCAGTGAGATCTATGACGGTCTGGGCGCTGTGTATGACTATGGTCAGAACGGCGTGGAGTTGAAGAACAACATCAAGCGTTATTGGTGGGACTCGATGACCTTGTTACACGAGAACATCGTCGGTATCGATGCCGCTATCTTCATGCACCCGACGACCTGGAAAGCATCCGGTCACGTAGATGCGTTCAACGATCCTTTGATCGACAACCGCGACAGCAAGAAGCGTTACCGCGCCGACGTGCTGATCGAAGATCAGATTGCCAAGTACGACGAGAAAATCGCCAAAGAGGTGGAGAAAGCGCGCAAACGTTTCGGCGAGAGTTTCGACGAGGAGATGTTCAAAGCCACCAATGAGCGTGTGAAAGAGCATATTGCTAAACGCGAGGCACTGCATGCACGTTTCGCGAAGGCGATGAACGATAACAACTTGGAAGAGTTGAAGCAGATCATCCTCGACGAGGAGATCGTTTGCCCCATCAGCGGCACACGTAACTGGACAGACGTACGTCAGTTCAACCTCATGTTCTCCACCGAAATGGGTTCGACAGCCGACGGTGCGATGAAGATCTACCTCCGTCCGGAGACCGCACAGGGTATCTTCGTTAACTTCCTCAACGTGCAGAAGACCGGCCGTATGAAGATTCCTTTTGGTATCGCGCAGATCGGTAAAGCCTTCCGTAATGAGATCGTAGCGCGTCAGTTCATCTTCCGTATGCGCGAGTTCGAGCAGATGGAGATGCAGTTCTTCGTTCGTCCGGGTGAGGAGCTCAAGTGGTTCGAGCACTGGAAACAGTTCCGTCTCAAGTGGCACAAGGCCCTTGGTCTCGGCGATGAGAAATACCGCTTCCATGACCATGATAAGTTGGCTCACTATGCGAATGCGGCTACCGATATCGAGTTCCTCATGCCGTTCGGTTTCAAGGAGGTAGAGGGTATCCACAGCCGTACCAACTTCGACCTGTCGTCGCACGCTAAGTATTCGGGCAAGAAGATCGAGTACTTTGATCCGGAACTCAACCAATCCTACACCCCGTATGTTATCGAGACCTCGATCGGTGTGGATCGTATGTTCTTAAGCGTGATGTGCTCGAGTTACGAAGAGCAGGCTCTCGAAGGCGGCGACACCCGTGTGGTACTGCACTTACCGGCTGTTTTGGCTCCGGTGAAGGCTTGTATCATGCCGCTCGTTAAGAAAGACGGTCTGCCTGAGAAAGCCCGCGAGATCATGAACGAACTCAAGTTCGACTTCAAGATTGCATACGACGAGAAAGACAGTATCGGTAAACGTTACCGTCGTCAGGACGCTGTAGGAACACCGTTCTGCATCACCGTCGATCACGACACCCTCAATGACGGTTGTGTCACTGTCCGTTATCGCGACACGATGGAGCAAGACCGCGTTCGTATCGAGGACTTGCACGAGATCATCCGTAAGGCTACCGATGCGAAGGAGCTCTACCGTAAGATCGTCGGTGACAGCCTCGAGGATACCAATGAATAAGAGAAAGCGCTCCGGCGCTTTTTCTTTTTTGGCACGGTATTTGTAAACTGAAAACTGAAAGCTGAAAAACTGAAAGTTATGAAGAAAATTCTCTCTCTCTTGTTGGTAGCGCTGCTGAGCGCAGGTGCGGTGCAGGCGTGTATGAAAAAATCCCCCGTAACCGATCACCGTTCTCCCTTAACCATTATCGTCATGGATACGACCCAGGCCCTGTTGCCGGAGGTGCAGGTGAAGGTGGGTAAGACGACCCTCACTACTTCTTTCGACGGTCGTGTAGTACTCAAACCCGAGCAGTTAAAGGGCGTTAAGTCACTGTCTTTCTCGTGCGAAGGCTACAAGGAGCAGAAAGTGGCAGTGCCGGCGGAAGGCCTGCTGCTCGTTCAACTGACGCCCAAGCCCGGTCAACGCCCTAAGGACGATCGATACTACACTTTAGGACGCGGAGCGAAGACCGGCATGGTGTACAAGACAATGGCGGCTACCGCGTCTGTGGAGGCCGAGGAAGTGATGTACAGCATGGACGGCGCAGCGGTAGCGGAAGGAGAGTTCGATCGTCCGCGTATTCTGCCCGTATACGAGAACAATAATGTCTCGGCAGGCAAACTGACGGCAGGAGAGGTGAATGACTTTGCCAAATGGTCGTTCTGGCCCAAAGTGCTGGACGGCACACACAAGCAGTTCATCAAGACCTGGCAACTCGACCCGCGCCACCGTTATACGATCCAGGTAGTCAACAAACACGGCTATCCGATCATTAACTATCCTGTTACGCTCTCGGACCCGAACGGCAACACGCTCTACCAGGCCATCACGGACAACACAGGTAAAGCGGAGTTGTGGAACGGACTAACGGTTAACGGTGAACAGTTAGCGGTTAGCGGTGAGTGGAAGGAAGGGCTGAACACGATCGTGATCGATGAGCCCTGCGAGGCTTCGGACGCCGTAGATGTGCTCTTTGTGTTCGATGCGACGGGTTCGATGGGCGATGAGTTGCGTTACCTGCAGGCGGAGATGAAAGATGTGATCGCGCGTGCCAAAGAGGCAACAGGTGGTCTGGCTATCCGTACGGGTGCGGTCGTTTATCGCGACCATGGAGACGAGTACTTGACGCGTATCTCCCGTCTAACAGACGATATATCCACGACCCAGGCTTTCATTGACAAGCAGGAAGCGAACGGAGGCGGTGACTATCCCGAGGCAGTGCCGGAAGCGCTGATGGCCGCACTTAACAGTGCAGGATGGGACGCTAACGCGCGTGCGCGCATCGCGTTCCTTATATTAGATGCGCCTTGTCACGAAGACTCGGCTACCCTGGCTCTGCTGCACGACCAGATCCTGAACGCCGCGGCGATGGGTGTGCGTATCGTACCGGTCGTATGTAGCGGCATAGGCGAGAGTGGGGAGTTCCTGCTGCGTTCGATAGCTTTGGCTACTAATGGTACCTCGTTCTTCTTAACGGACGACTCGGGTATCGGTAACCCGCACCTCAAGCCGACGACGGACAGCCTCAAGGTAGAGCATCTGAACGACATGTTAGTTCGTACGATCGTGGAGTTCAGCCTCGTACCTAACTGCGAAGGACGCTGGGAAGATACGGTTGATCAGGACGAGATAGAAGCGTTCCTGCCGAATCCTTTCGAGATCAAGGACCTGACGCCGGAGGAACTCGCCGACAAAGACTCGCCGACGACCTTGTACCTGCTCGACATCACAGGTAAACTCATCTATATCTACAACGGCCGCTTGGAAGATGCCGGTGACAGCCAGTTGTCGCACCTCCCGATCGCGCTTAGCACCGGTGTCTATTTCGTCAAAGCCTTCTACGACGGCACCTGGCACACCCAAAAGATCCTCGTGCACTGAGTTTAGGGTAGGGGCGTGAGCGGATAGACGAGGTTGACGATCAGGATGTTCGCCGCCAAGATGATGAGGTTCATCAGAAGACCTATCTTCAGAAAATCGCTAAATCGGTAGCCGCCGGGACCATAGACTAACATGTGTGTCGGCGAGCCGATCGGCGTAGCGAAACTGCTGCTGACGGCAATCATCAAGGCAATCAGGAACGGGAAAGGTTCGTAACCTAACTGCTCGGCTGCGTTATACATGATCGGGAAGAACATCGCTCCCGCGGCGGTATTGGAGATAAACTCCGTGATGAACGTACCGGCAAAACAGATCGCCGTCATTACTACGATCGGGTTCGTTCCGCATATATCCAGAATCCCTGTCGCCATTCGTTCGGCGATGCCGGTTTTCTGAATAGCTACTCCCAGTACCGCACTGCAGGCGAAGATCATGAGGATATCCCAGTTGATGGAGCGCATCGCCTGTTCCGGCGTGCAGCAACGGAAGATGAACATCGCGAACACGGCGAGAATCGCACATTGCAGTAAGGGTAGCACGCCCAGCGCCGAGAGCGTCACCATTGCGATCATGATGAGACTCGAGAGCACCGTTCCGATGCCGATATTGGGGATCTCTTCGGACTCAAAGAAATGCAGGTCGCGGCGGATTGCCTGCGTGTCGAGATTCAACTCGTTCACGCACTCCAAGAGCAGCGTATCGCCGGCCTCTAACTTCACTTCCCGCGGTGACTCTTCGATACGCATTCCGCGCCGACTCACCGCTACCAGCGTCACTTTATGTTCTTTTTCAAAACCGTTCGTACCCATCGTTGTGCCGATGAGATGGCTGCCGAACGTGATATAGGCCGTACGTAAGTTGTGCTGACTCTTCGGCGCGTCCTCGTAATGAAACACAGGATGGTCGGCATTAACCAAGCCGTGCGACCGCTTCAGTTCCAATAACTCGCCTATCTGACCCGCAAACACCAGCCGGTCACCGCCCATCAGTGGTTCGTCGTCGGGCACGGGAGAGAGGATCGTCTCGTCGTCAAAATGCCGTATCTCGATCAGACTTCCGCCGCTGACGGTATTGAGTTTGAGTTCGCCGATCGTCTGTCCGATATGCGGGTTGTCCGAAGGAACAAGCATCTCCACCGTATAATCGCCCGTGCTCTCGAACGTCTCCTCCGGGGACTTACGGTTCGGCAGCAGGCGTCGCATGGCGATGATACTCAGTACGCCGATGGCCAGGCAGAAGAGGCCCGGGATAGTGGTTGCCAGGATGTTCATCGCATGCCCTGTCTGCTCTTCATACAGACCGCTGATGATCAGGTTCGGCGGTGTACCGATGAGGGTACAGACGCCACCCATTCCGGACGCATAACTGAGCGGAATAAGCAGCTTGGACGGCGAGATGCCCAGTTTCTTCGACCACATCTTGACAATGTTGACGAACAGCGCTACCACCGTCGTGTTGCTCAGAAACGAACTCAGCGCCGCTACCGGAAGCATCAGACGCAGTACCGATTTCCAGTAGTTCTTCGGGGTACCGAGCAGGTGCTTCACGATCCACTGCAGTACGCCGGTGTGCATCAGGCCGGCGATGACCACAAACAGCACACCGACGACGGCTACCGACGTCTGGCTGATACCCGACAGCGCTTCTTTGGCGTCCAGCACGCCGGTCACATGCAGGATACCTACCGCGCCGAGAAACACTACGTCCGAGCGCAATTTAGTGAACAGCAACACGCTGAACATCGCGAGTACAGTCACGATTGTGATCCACGCGTTCAGCCCAAAACCCAAAAACACAAACGACTCCATGCTTGATCTCTCCTTTTCAAAAAAACGCACAAAGGTACTACATTTTTTGCATATATGCAAATTTTGCAGCGTTTTAAAAAAAAAAATGGCCATTTCCGAAATGGCCATTACAAAAAAAAGCAACACCGCAAACTCATTACACCAATTGGTCGATGCTTTCTTTCAACTGAAGTTCTACAGAAACGAATAACGAACCTTTTTCATCTGAACAATGAACGGATATGCGGTTCCAGACGTTGCATAAGTTCGTCTGCTGTCAGGTACTCTTTTTGTCTAAAAATCTTTATTTATGTTTATGGCTTTTAAATGCTTGAACTCATCGAGTTTGGATTAGTGCGATTAAGCAGATAGGGAAGCTTGTTTCTATAGATGATAAAGTGCACTAAGCTATATGATGCTCAGCATCAAAGCATTTAAAAGAGTTTTATCTGTTTTTTTTATATACTAAAACATAATAATAGCCCGCATGTTTGAAACCTGCAGGCTATTATCGATAACGCTTTAACAGCTTAACCGTTTAACGTTTGCTTGCGCTTGCGGAAGTAAACCACCCCTGCATACGCGAGCGCAAGGAGCGACAGCGGAATAAGTCCATCTCCGAGGGGGGATTCCCCACTTTGACCTATACCATCACTCGGCGTACCGATTCTTCTTGGCCCTGACGGCGGCTCAGCCGGCGAGTAGGGTGCACCTACTGCGCTCTGTTGTGCAGGAACCGATGCTCCCACCGCCGTTACTTGCGGCGTATACGAACTACCCGATGTCGGTAGCGACGACGTGGACTGCCATTGATCTTGTTGTGCCATGGTCGGCACGCTCACAAGGAGCATGCCGATAACCCATAACCCATAACCTATAACCTTTATACTTTTCATCTTCATAATATTTTTATATTCGCCATTTACCATTATTGAACTCTGTTACCACGTGCATCGAATACTTTACCATCTTTGACGATGTACAGCACGCCATCAACCACCACTTTGCGGATGTGCTTGTCGTTTTCACCATCAGCACCGTTCTCGAGATCGGTCGGCATTTGTGCTATCGGCGACAACTCCAGTTCAAAGCGATCGTTACATGTGCCTGCTGTCAGGTTCACAGTGTATTCCGTCAGCGCCAAGTTAGTACGTGTGTTGGCTACCTTGTCCACCAGGACAGCACCTACACCATGCGTGCCTTCCGACATCGCGAAGGTATACTCACCATCGGTAGCAATCTTCACGCCCACAGGTACTATAGTGGTCTGCTCGTCAAACGGCATTACGTTACCTGCTACTTGCTCATAACCGATTAAGGTATAGAGGTTCGCCTTATTGGCGTTCATTGCCTTCGAGAGGTCGTAGTTAAATTCAAATCCTGTTGTGATATTCTCATCATCGCTCATTTGAATAAAGGTACGATCAAGTTCTTGCTCATTTTGCAACAATGCTAACCTAAACTCACATTCGCGAATCTCAGATTTTGCGCGACGACGAGCCACAATACTTGACGGAGTAGCACTTGCATTCGTCCAAGTCATGGCATTCTTACTGAACTGAACCAGATAAGATGTCATCGGTTTGAAAGTAAATGTACTGGTCTTAACTACTTCATAATCATTGGTGGTCGGTCTCCATTCGTATACGTATGGAATCTCAAGACTTGGATTATACGTAATAGCCTCTTTATTTACATCATCCCATTCGTTGACAGTTAATTCATAATTCGCATAACCCGGTACACCGATACAATGCCAATAGCTATCCTTGATACGACGATCGCCATCTGTGCCATCACCGCGGTTAATGCTGCAATAGTATTTCTCCTGATCCGGGAATTCTACATTAATAGTTGTTTCCGTAATTGTACTAACCGGATTTATTGACGGGAAGTACTGGAATATCTCCGTAGAGCCGTTCGGCCACATGTAACTTGATTGGAAGTTACCCAACTCTAATGCCAATACATAACCTTCATATGCATGGAGGATCGTATCCTTATCCCACATGATCTTCCAGTTCACTTCAGAGTCTGCCCAATAACCGTATTTAGCACGAGTCTTACCATCGTAGTATTCCATCGCCCAATCGATACCATAGTAACCCAATCCTCCGAAGGACTGACTCAAATCCACATCAAATGGGAAGGATATCCAATAGAACTCACGCTCAGAAGACGATAAAGTTCCCGAAGTGTTTTGAACGTGATCTTTCGTCAGTTTAAGTACACCATATACAGTCTTCACCTCAGAGAGTTTAGAATTAGAATTAGCGAATGTAATCTGGTGAGCGGGTTCTTGGTTCTCACGAATCAACATCAAGTCTGCATTGATTGCTTTAGTCTGATCTGCACCAACTACTATATCTGCCGTAGCAACCCATGCCGAGATAAGGTGGTTCGTCTTGAAGTCATAGATAATACGGATAGGATTCCAATCAGTATTCTCTGTAGTTCCTCCGAGAAGTTCCTCGGTAGAAGCAATCCAATCTTCGTCATAACCTTCATCTCCCGGCACTTTTGTCGGAGCACTACCAATCAAGTATTGCAAATTACTGTTATAATTAGCCGTCAAACGAGCACGTGCCGTTTCTTTAGCCTTGACGTCAATGATATAAATCCAATCCTCATGGTCAACAAAGGTAACTTTGTTATCTGTAAAAGGATTTCCGTTTGTATCTGCAATCTTCTCATCGCCTTGCAGCAACAAATACTCATCTCCGGAATAAGCCGACCCGTTCATATACGTACGTTTCACTTCGTTAGTATAACTATTGTAACTGAAACGTATATTAGCCGATTTACCATCCGGCAATGCCTGCTTATCCATACCAATAACTGCATCACCTAACAAGGTATCACAAAGCGCATTATTATAAGCATTCGCGACTACACACTTCACATTCGTGCCACCGGTCGTAAATGTACAATAGTAATAATCGAAAGTCTCCGGCTTTTCCGTGCTGAAGGTCTCAGTGTTCTTTCCCATCACGTTACTATGATAGTCAGCCCACATACCATATGCACAGTCGGTCTTGATGTAGTAATTACCCTTGTAGAGACCGATGTTAGATGCCGGCTCAGAGAGTTTGTGTGTAGAAGTATTAATCTTCACATCAAATTGATATACTCCATTACCACTCTTACCGAGTTCTGTCAGTACATCACTGAGGTTATCAGAGAAACCTTCACTCCATTCCGGTTTTTTCGTAGTTACGTTGATGCCAGTACATCTCTGCAATACCAAAGTCTCTGTACCGCCATCATTCAGATACATAGAAACTGTCTGACCACCCGCAGCATCGCGTGCCTTAATAATGTCTGAATAGGTAGTCTTTGCAGAACCGTCTGTGTAGGTGTGTTTCAAACGATAATCACCTTGACCAACAGGGTACTCTACCGATAACTTCATATCTTCACCGGACTGATCAAGAATAAACTTGTAATCGCCCTCCGCGGTCAAATTAACAGTGAAATAGCAGTTTTTGCAATTCTCATACTCGTACACAGTTATATCCGTGCAAGCCGCATTAGTGATGGTGCTCGATACGTAGTAACTAATACCACCGGCAGAAACAATACGATATTGCGTTTGAGTTCCCAAATTATCCACACGCATGGTGAATGCAAGTTTCGAATCAATACTATTGGATTCGGCTTTGAACTCTCCTTGCTGAGAATAGGTACCATTACCGTTACCATCATCTCCTGTATGCAATTGCAGATAATATCCTGCTCCTTCGCCACCCGTAGGATTATACTGTTTCCAATATCCGTTGGAGTTATAACTCGTACTATTAGAATATACGCTCTCTGTATGATTCGGAACAAACATATTCAGGATACGGTTGTAGTCCGAACGATATGCTCCATGATTGCCGCTGAACACATCATAAGTATGCATATCTACATCCGAGAAAGCTACATGTGTTTTGTTATCTCCTGTCTCTAACATGAATGCACGCGGAACATATGCCCAGTAGTATTTTGAACCGCTCCATACCGGACTCATCTCGGCATATTGCGTACAATAATGGGTAACAACTCCATCATATGCCGATGAATATTTTCCCCAATAGATATTGAAATATACATACACATGTCCTGTAGACCAAAGAGCGTCCCTCGTATCATAGTTGTAATTGTAGAAATAGATTCGATCCAATTCATTAATTCGCGCGCGAATATTAGCGCTGGAGCCTTCACCTGTACCGCGAATAGTTGCTGAGGTATTGCTACTGGTCTCCGAATAGGCGGTATACTCAAAGTTCTCTGCCCCGTAAGCCTTGCACAAACTATCTACATAGTAGTTCGTTTCCGGTGTAACAGCGACAGTAGCTGTTGTATGTACACCGACATCAACGGTTGCAAGACTCCAACTTGTCGGCGTACCATTGATAGAAACGGATCCTAAACTATTATATGTTGTATAGACATTAACACGACATTTTTTCTCAACGAACTTCGCATATACTTTAACATCGTCTTTGATGTTGCTCAGTGTCAGCGTGTTACCGCTATTGGTAATGCTATATGAGCAAACTCCATATATTGTACCACTTGGGTTATACTTGTTAGAATATGTATCTTTATACCACTCCACTTCGTAACCCTTTGTCGGAGTAGCCGTGAATGTAATCGTTCCATCCTTCGCCACATATTGTCCGTTTGTGATAGTGAAATTCTCACCGCTTTCCGTAGTCTGAGCCGCTACAGTACCACCTTCCGTTGCACTTGATGCATCAACATCTGTCAAATACGTCGTCTTCGAACCCAAGGTTAATTGATAAGATGTTGGACGATCAACTTGCAACGAAGGATAATAGGTACTCGATGCACCCATCTTCGTAATATGGAAGGTATAATCACCATAACCAACTGTGTTAATCAGCACTTGGTATGTACCATTTAGTTCCCAATTGCTGCCGGCGGGAAGAACTTGTGCATTGTTATTATTATTCTCAGATGTACATCCGCGACGTGTATTGGCAACACGGTCATACACCATAAACTTATATTGTCTATTAGGTAATAAAGTACGTGTACACTCCAAATCTACACCATCTGCTTTGTCGACAGCATCAAAGTCTTCTACAGTAAAGTCAGCTGCACTACCATTTGTCCATCCTGGCATACCTTGATTTGCATCTCCATCACCGTTTCTCGAACCAACCAATCCATAACGCGGTTCAAACTGAGCTTGGATAGTAGCGTCCGAGGTAGTTTTAACGTTAGTACTCAAACTAGAGGCACTACCGAAGGTTACATTACCGCTACCTACTGTTTTAACCCATCCCTTGAAGCGCCAAGCAAGGTTGTCCAATGCAGCCGCGATAGATGTCGCTGTTCCCGGATGTGCTGTTACTGTTGTCGTCGGTGCAGCAGGTGTAGTGATAGATCCACCTGTCGTTGCTCCTACCGTTACGGTATAGTCATTCTCCGAATAGATCGCATATATAGTCGTGTTTCCAGTTATAGACCTAGTATATGATAATGAAGTACCTTCCGACAACTTGCCATCTGACCAGTTAGACGGATTATTCTTCGAGAACCATCCACGCCAAGTGTAGCCTGCGTTTGCGCTGGCTGCGGTAAAGGTCACACTCGTACCATCTACCACATAGCCTCCACTGCTAACAGTAGGCGATGTAGATGCAGCTCCGCCACCCGTACCGGCATTCTTTGTAACTACGCTATAGTTTACCTGATAAATTGTCGGATAAGTGACTGTTACTACATTGCCCGAAGAGTTAAATCGGAAACCATAGGTTCCAGTATAGTCAGCAGTAAGTTTAAGGTTGTTCTTGCTAGTCGCTAAACCTGACGCACTATTAGAACCTCGCGATATTGTGGTATAAGTACCTCCAGTATTAAGACCATAGTAACTATTATCATACACTACTTGGAATTCATAGCTACCAGCATCCAATGTGAACTCAGCATCCCAGTACGTACTGCTTGTATTGGTCATGTCCCACGTAGCAGCAGAATGCTTCCAATTATTAAACGTACCTAGAATGGCATAAACGGGGTTGATGGTCTTGAAATATAAAGTATTACTAGAAGTTGGACTTGTACTATATGAACTATAATACTCATTCTCTACATCAACTTTTATTTCGTATGTCACGTCAGCCGAACTCGAAGCCTTGAAGGAACGAGTAGTAACATCATTCGTTTTTGATTCCCACGCAGAACTAGAACCTGCACCTTCTTTTTTATAAAATTGGTAATACTTGGTGTACCCTCCAGCAACTGTACTAGTAGCATCAGTAACTGTAACTTCAATAGTTCCTCCCTTTGCAACCAATATAGGGTCTTCCGCTGTTGTTCCAGTACCACCATATGTGGTCATCGAGCCCTTTGCAATAGTTACAGAGGAAATTGGAGGTGCGTATTTGTACCAGTCGAAATCTGTTGCCCAATTTGCTTTTAAGTCAAATCTGTTGTAATTACTATTAGGCTCTACACGTTGAGATTCATTCCATCTGTTATCCCACTTGTTTTCTCTCTCGGCATCACTACCGTTTTTCATACGGCAAAAAATCATCCACTGATAATCTCCATTTGAGACAACATAGTACAAATCTGTTTCTCCCTCTACTGGCTGACAAGAATACCAATAATAGGTATCATTGTCATGACCAAATGCAACAGCGAATCGCGCGTTATCAGACTTCCAAACTTCAGAAGGTTTGAAGTAGAATACATTTCCCGTGTAAATGTGCTTGTCCCATGCCCACGCGGTGTTAATACTTGTTATCAATAGCCCAATAGCTATCAATAACGATTTCAGAAATAAATGTTTTTTCATAATACTTTTATATTTTTTAGTTATTTTTCAGTAGGTTTGTTGAACTGATTATCCAAATCCTGCCAGATGATCGTGCTTATATCGCTTAATCCTTTGAGGATTTCAATAACTCTTTTATCAATAGGGATATAGATTTTTTCGCCTTTGCTATTTTGTTCTAACCATGCATCAACGGTTTCACCATCATAACTTAAAACCTTATTGCGCAAATCAAAAACCTTTGCTGCTAGTTCATCAGAAGAAAATAAATTTCTTAAAACCTGTATCCGATTTAATACCCCATAAATATCTGTTCGTAATTCTTCGGAAATATCATGTTTTGTATGTGTTTCTAATATTGCACTCCTTAAATCATTTAGAATCGCCATCTTTTGATTAAATTCAAACTGACGTTGTTGTAAATATAGAGCATTTTTATCTCTCTCCTCTTCGGATTTTCCAAAAATAGTAGTTAAATGGAAAAATACGTACACATTCAATCCTGTTAGGAGCATAGTTCCTAACCCCCAGAAAAAGTCACCAAAACCTCCCCAATCTGTGTTTTCTATTGAGAAAATAGATGTTGAAAATGTGGGTCTGTAAGCAAAAGCCCAAACACATAGCATCACTAATCCTATAGCGGCAAATGCTAATAACAAATTTGTTTTATTTTTCATAATATTTTAAGTTTTTATTAGTTAATTATTTCTTATTTTCAATACTTGGAAGCATTTTCGTGCCAGCGATCATAAAGATGTAGGACAATCCAATAGACATTAATGTTGCAACAAGTATTTTTGCTATCTCGCATTTTATATTAAACCATAACATCAGTATAAGAAATCCCCATGATATAGTAATAAATGCCGTCATGAATATTGCTACTTTTGTCGTTGAGATGTTTGCCCCTTTAAATGGACGAAATGGATTGTCATGAACATCTGTATCTACATTATCATTTGAATACACCAGCATCTCGTTTGTGAATTTTAAGATATTCTTTTCAAAACGATGAAGTTTTTCTATCCACATATTCTCCCAATAACTATAACCTTTTATGGAAAGCCATGCTGAAAAACTTACAACATATCCAACAATAGCAACAATAATCTGGTATTCTCCTTTTACCGAATAAAATGCCACAAACAACGCGCCAATTATCAAATAGAACGACATCAACCATTTGTTGAGGTTGTCATAGTGATAATTGCGTGCGGCAATTAACCGATCGTACTGTTTCTGTTCTTCATCTGTCATATCTTCCTTCTTGGCTTCTGCCATTTCTTTATCTTATTTTTGCTTTGCACTTTCTGCACTTTTTGCACTTTCACAATTTGCCGTGTCGCTTTGTCGCTTTGACGCTTTTTGTCGTGAAACTTTTGAGACTTTGAGACTTTCGTCTCTAATCGTCTTATTTATAGTCTCTTATAAAGTCTCATCAAAGTTTCAAAGTCTCAAAGTATCATCTGTTTTTCCCATTTTCAATAGCGACATAGTGTCATTTCAGTATTTTTTGAACCATTTTTGGTCATTTTGGACCACCTAACCTTGTATTGTACTTGTATCTTTTTTCTCAGCTTGTATTTTTTTTACTTAGTCCCTTTCACTCCAGCTTGGTCCTTTTTTTATATTTTTGCTTTGCACTTTCTGCACTTTTTGCACTTTCTACCCATTCGGGTGCTCATTGCGGTATTGGACTCTGGCTCTCGTCATGGCCTCGCGTATACCGCCGTTCTCTACAAACTCACGCTCTTTGACTCCAATGTACTTCATCATCATTACATCTACTTGGTGGCACATCGTGATCGCCATGTTTGCTATTTCCTCATCGTTCATCTTCTCGATCTGAGCCATATACGCCTCGCTGTCATTCGTCTCTCGGCAGAACTTCCGCAATCCCTCATACCGTGCATGCTTCTCATCCCATATCGCCAATCTCCTTGCGCGCAGGTAGTCCTCGTAATCGGCTTGCAACTCCTTCAGGCTCGCACGCGCTACATTGAGCAATTTGATCTCTGTCTCACTCGAGGTCGGAGCGGCTTCCGAACCCTCGATGATATTCTGTTTGCCGCTTCGGGCGGCTTGTACCATCTGATCAATCGTCCGATCGCCTTTCGTCAGGTAGCGCTCACAAAAAGCAAAAGTCACATCATACAGCGCTACCGACTTGCGAAAAAACAGCAACTCTTTATAGTTCGGCACGCTCTGCACAAAATAATGTGTTTCTCTATTGCTCATTGTTCTTTTTTTTCTCCTAGTTTTACCCAGGTCTTCTTAGGTCTACCTAGGACTACCTAGGCTTTATCAAAAATTTGCTTTGGCAAAAGTGGCAAATGTGGCAAAACTTTTGCCATTTATGCCATTTGTGCCATGTTATTTTTTTTCATTATTTTTTAGATCTCTTCAGCCCTGAAGGTTATATATCCCTTACCTATTCTTTACCTATTCCTTAACCATCCTCAGACCTATCTCTCATCCAAATCACGGCAACGACACGCATTCGACACGCAATCGGCTCGGACTTATTACGGAGTTATTCCCTACTTTTTACAGAGTCTTTCCCTGTTACCGACTTTACTTAGTCCCTTTCACTCTGCTGTTCCACGCAGGTCTTGCTTCTAACCTAACCTCGATAAAACTCTGTATTACCTCCGTCGTGGAACAATACACGCACAAAAAAGCGGTAAACCGTTTTTAGTGGATTACCGCTTAAAATGACCTTTATTCGTTATTCATATTGCTGACCTAAAGTGACAGATCGTCGAGTATCGTAAAAGTCTACTATCAATATCGTATCTTCAATTATTCGATACTCCATCACACTTCGCCTATAAATAGTAACACTTCTGTACTCTCTTTCTTCTGTAGACACTTCTTCGTCCACACTGCCCAACTTCGGCATTTCTTTCAGGGCTTTGGTCCATTCTTTTGTACGAAGTTGAAATTCGCGCAAAGCTCGAAGACCGAAATTGTGCGCAATATAAGATGAGACTTCTCGGAAGCCCTCTATTGCGCGTGGAGTTCGTACAATCTTCATGCTGCAATAGATGAGGCTAATTGTTCAACAATCTCATCCATCATTGCATCCGATTCCTCTTCAGAATACACCATCCCGGCTGCATATTGCTTTTCGGACTCGGCTATATGCGCCTTACGCTCTTGGAGAGAAGCATATTGTTCTATATACAAGCGTCCTGCTACCTTGTCTAAAAGCATTTGCTGCTCTTGACGAGGCAACTTGCATGCCAAGTCGAATACTTCGTTGAATGTAGGTTGTGCTGCTTCCATAATTCTGTTGTTTAAACTTTTGCGACTGCAAAAGTACTGCTTTTTTCTGATATATGCAAACAATTTCGCACAAATCTGCAAAATTTCTTTCTTTTTGCGGTAAATCCACTATGTCAAAGATCTTTTTGCCTCGTTTTGAGCCTGAGGCCGGGCTATCTTTCTCTTTTTATCTTATTTTTGCTTTGCACTTTCTGCACTTTTTGAACTTTTGGACATATGTGTACAACAAAAGTACCTGACCATTTCTGATCAGGTACACAGAGTAAATAATAGTATTGTGATTAATGATTACTTCTTACATCCCAAAAGTCGGCAATGAAGATTTTGTCTCCTTGCACAAAATATAACATCTTGCTTCTCTTATAAACGACACACCACCGATAGGCGATTCCCGTCTCAGGATCAGTCCACACCACCTCGCAGCCCTCCGGATAATTAGCTATAAACTTCTCGTTATCCTTCGTACGTTGTTTGAAGAGCATAAGACCTTGCTGCCCAAATTCACGTTTTACATAAGCAGCTACCTCACGCCATCCACGCTTGCCTTGTTCGGTCCATTCAATCGTCATACAGCAACTGCGTATTAAGCCGATACAAACTCATCCATCATTCTATGTGCCTCTTCCTGCGAATAGACTTCACCTGCTTGCGCTTGGCGATATGCCTCGCGAAGACGTGCCTTCTGTTCGTCAGTTGGCTCATATTTGGGTGCGTAACGAATGATGTTGTCCTGAAGCTCAAGAATTACTTGCTCTTGTTCCTGGAACGAGAGTGTCTTCATAACAGCAATCAGACTATTTAACGTTTCCTGTGCCATAATTGTGTTGTTTAAACTTTTGCGACTGCAAAAGTAGTACAATTTTCTGATATATGCAAGTTTTTGAGCACAAAAGTGCAAAATTTACTTAATTTTACTCTGTGTACACTATGTCAAAGATCATTTTGCCTCGTTTTGAGCCTGAGGCCGGGCTATCTTTCTCTTTTTATCTTATTTTTGCTTTGCACTTTCTGCACTTTTTGCACTTTTTGATTATATCGAAAAAGACTATAACAAAATCTGACACGAAACTTTCGTAACGTGTCAGACTGAATTTATAAATGTAGGATAATTAAATGCCTAATGACTCGCACATCTCATCTGCAGACGCAAACTTCTCAATTCGACCATGCTTGATGTCATCCATTGAACGCTCATAGCTGCTTTTGCGCATACGAACTTTCGGAAGAAGTCGCAAATCTAACTGCAAAGCCTCTAAGTACTCTAAGAGTGCCTTCCCGCTATTACTACGCTCATTAATTGTAAGTGCATAAGTTGCCATATCAAAAATAGTTTTGTTGTTCTCGTTTTACCTTTGACGCTGCAAAGGTACTGCTTTTTTTTGATATATGCAAGACTTGCCTACATTTTTTCAGTCTTTTTCAATAATTCAAAGATCTTTTTGCCTCGTATGAAGCCCGGGGCGGGCATGGGGAAAAAAAGTAACATGAAAGACATGGATAAAACCATGTTTGAAATAAGAATGTCAGCTTTTTTTCATAATATTTTATACTATAGTTTGCACGTGTTCTCGTACGTGCACGCTGCGTATATGTGGGTGCGCAGCCAATTTGGCTGCAAAGTTACAAAAAAATTCCCAAATGAACAAATATTTTCCCAAAATTCTTCTATTTTTTTTGTTTTTTACGCCAAAAGCCTAAAAACGCTGCAATATAAAATGTAATCAGCAGGGCGGCGACGAGTGGTAATTCGACGCGAAAAAATGCAAAAGGGACCTCCGGGTCTCTTTTTTTTTTGCCAAAAACTTGCATATATGCAATTTTTGTTGTAATTTTGCGGCAGATTTTGAAATTTAATCGGATTAAAAACGAAAAATAACGTCAAAAGTATGGGTAATATTCGTTTTGAGGCGTTAAAAATGGCTTTTGAGCATAAACCTGCTGTTGTGGAAGAGCCGAAAGGTAAAGTAAAGGATTATTTTGCGCAAGACGTCTTCTCGCGTGAGAAGATGAAGGAATACATCGCGCAGGATGTGCTGGATCAGTTGTTCGACGATGTGGATAACGGCCGCACAATCCACCGTGAGATAGCGGGTGTGGTAGCGATCGGTATCCGCAAATGGGCGATAGAGCACGGCGCGACGCATTTCACGCATTGGTTCCAGCCGCTGACAGGCGGTACAGCCGAGAAGCACGACGCGTTCTTCACCCTCAAGAACGGTGCGCTGATGGAAGAGTTCAGCGGCGAGAGTCTGTACCAGCAAGAGCCGGACGCTTCGTCCTTCCCCAGCGGCGGTATCCGTAATACCTTCGAGGCGCGCGGTTACTCGGCATGGGACCCTTCGAGTCCGGTGTTCCTCATCGGCGACACGCTCTGTATCCCGACCGTCTTTGTGGCTTATACGGGTGAGGCGCTGGACTACAAGACGCCGCTCATCCGTTCGACGGCTTCGCTCTGTCATGTCGCACGCGAGGTGTGCGCGTATTTCGATAAACAAGTGAAACACGTGCACGCGAATCTTGGCTGGGAGCAGGAGTATTTCCTGGTGGACGAAGCGCTCTACAACGCTCGTCCGGACTTGATGCTCACGGGACGTACGCTGATGGGTCATAACAGCGCCAAATCGCAACAACTCGAGGACCATTATTTCGGAGCCATCCCGGCACGTGTGCTGGCCTTTATGCGCGAACTGGAGTACGAAGCGCTCAAAGCCGGAATACCTGTTCGTACGCGTCATAATGAGGTGGCACCGAACCAATTTGAGATGGCGCCTATCTTCGAGGATGTCAACTTGGCGAACGATCATAACTTGCTCGTAATGAGTATCATGGAGCGGGTGGCTGAGAAACATCATTTCCGCGTATTGCTGCACGAGAAACCCTATGCCGGCGTGAACGGAAGCGGTAAACACTGCAACTGGTCGATGTCCACCAACACGGGTATCAACCTTCTGGCACCGGGCAAGAACCCGTACCAGAATCTGCAGTTCATCACGTTTTTAGTGAACGTGTTGATGGCTGTGCAACGTCATAACGGTTTGCTCAAAGCCTCCATCGTTTCGGCTACCAACGAGCATCGTCTGGGCGCCAACGAAGCACCGCCTGCCATCATCTCTGTATTCCTCGGCAAGCAAATCAGCGAGGTGCTGGACAAACTCGAGCACGCGAGCGCCGAAGAGGCTATCATCATCAACGCCAAGAAGGAGATGAAGCTCGGCGTAGCCAACATCCCGGAGATCTTACTCGACAACACCGACCGCAACAGAACGTCGCCGTTCGCCTTCACCGGTAACCGCTTCGAGTTCCGCGCGGTGGGTTCGTCCGCCAACTGCGGCGCGGCGATGTTAGCGCTTAATGCGGCGGTAGCCGAGCAACTCATGCTCTTCAAAGAAGAGGTCGATGAGCGTATCGAGCAAGGCGAGCCCAAAGAGCGCGTGCTCTTTGACGTAATTAAGAAATATATCGTAGCCTGCAAGGCCATTCGCTTTGACGGCAACGGTTACTCGGAAGAGTGGAAAACCGAGGCCGCCAAGCGCGGGCTGGACTGCGAGACGAGTGTGCCGCTGGTCATCGACCGCTACCTGAGTGACACCAGTATAAATATGTTCGAGCGCACAGGCGTGCTCACGCGCGCGGAATTGCAGAGCCGGAGCGAAGTCAAATGGGAGACATATGTCAAGAAACTGCAGATCGAGAGCCGCGTGATGGGTGACCTGGTGGTAAACCATGTGCTCCCTGCTGCCAAGCGTTATCAGACGATGTTACTGCAGAACGTGCTGGCGGTCAAACAGGTCTTCTCAGCCGACGAGACGGCGTCTCTCAACGCGATGGACTACAGCATCATCAAGCAGATAGAAGAGCACTCGGGCGCTATCCTCGACGGCGTAGAGCGGATGACCGAGGCGCGCCATAAAGCCAACCGTCAACCCGACGAGCGGGCCAAAGCGCTGGCTTATCACGATAACGTCCTGCCGCTGATGGCGGAGATCCGTGAGCACGCCGACTCCCTCGAGCTCATCGTCGATGATGAGATGTGGACGCTGCCCAAATACAGAGAATTAATGTTTATTCACTAATATGTGTGGAATTGTAGGATATATCGGTAAACGCAAAGCGTACCCGGTTTTGATTAAAGGCTTGCATCGTCTCGAGTACCGCGGTTACGACAGTGCCGGTGTGGCGCTCATCAACGAAGCCGGACAACTCAATGTCTATAAAGCCAAAGGCAAAGTGGCCGAGCTCGAGGCTTTCTGTGCCGATAAAGATACGAACGGATCTATCGGTATCGCCCATACGCGTTGGGCTACGCACGGCGAACCGAACACCGTCAATGCGCACCCTCATTACTCGGAGTCCGAGCGCCTGGCGATCATCCATAACGGCATCATCGAGAACTATGCCGTGCTCAAAGCCGGCCTTATGGAACAGGGTTACACCTTCAAGTCCGATACGGACACCGAGGTGCTTGTGCAACTGATCGAATATACCCAGATCGACCGCCATGTGGACCTCAAGACTGCCGTGCAGTTGGCGCTCCAGCAGGTCATCGGCGCCTACGCCATCGCGATCCTCGACAAGGAACACCCCGATACGCTCATTGCTGCCCGCAAAGGCTCTCCGCTCGTAGTGGGTATCGGCGAAGAGGAGTATTTTCTCGCTTCCGACGCGACGCCGATCGTCGAATATACGGACAAAGTCATCTATATCGAAGATGAAGAAGTGGTAACAATAAAGTTGAGAGATGAGAGTTTAGAGTTGAAAGAAGTTGGAAAGTTAAAAGAAGATAGTAATATTGACATTACTACCATCAATAATGTGACCAAAACCCCGGAGATCAAGCGTCTCGAACTCTCCCTTAGCCAACTCGAGAAAGGCGGCTATCCGCATTTCATGCTCAAGGAGATCTTCGAGCAACCCCGTACCTTGACCGACTCCATGCGCGGACGTGTCAATGTGCGGCAGGACAATATCGCCCTCTCGGGATTCATTGATAACAAAGACCGTTTCCTGAATGCCAAGCGAATCATCATCACCGCGTGCGGTACCAGTTGGCATGCCGGCCTCATCGCTATGTACGCCATCGAGGAGTTCGCGCAGATACCGGTGGAAGTGGAGTACTCGTCGGAGTTCCGTTACCGCAAGCCGGTCATCAACAAAGACGATGTGGTCATCGCTATCTCGCAGTCCGGTGAGACGGCCGATACCCTCGCGGCTATCCAACTGGCGAAGTCCAAAGGGGCGTTTATCTTCTCGATCTGTAACGTCGTCGGCGCGTCTATTCCGCGCGTCTCGGACAGCGGCTGTTATACGCACGTCGGCCCGGAGATCGGTGTGGCGTCCACCAAAGCCTTCACCGCACAGGTCGTTGCGCTCACCATGCTTGCCCTCTGTATCGGACGTGAGAAAGCAAAAATGTCTCCCGTAACCGGTAACCCATCACCCCTAACCGAAGAACAATTTGTTAGAATTGTTCGTGAATTAGGTCAGATACCCGATAAGATTGAGCGCGTCTTGGGTCAAAACAAACGTATCGCGGACTTCTCCAAGACCTTTACCTACGCCCAGAACTTCATCTATCTCGGTCGCGGATATAACTTCCCCGTCGCGATGGAAGGAGCGCTCAAACTGAAGGAAATCAGTTACATACACGCCGAAGGATATCCCGCTGCAGAGATGAAACACGGACCTATTGCGCTCATCTCGCAGGAGATGCCGGTAGTAGTCGTTGCACCGCACTGCGGAACGTACGAGAAGGTCGTAAGCAACATCCAGGAGATCAAGGCCCGCAAGGGTAGGGTGATCGCGGTAGTCACTGAAGGGGACGAACTGGTCAGCAAGATAGCCGATTATATCATCGAAGTGCCGGAGACGGAAGAATGCCTCACGCCGCTCTTGACCGTTATTCCGCTGCAACTGCTGGCGTACCATATCGCCGTCGTCAAAGGCTGCGACGTCGATCAACCCCGTAACCTCGCTAAGTCCGTTACGGTTGAATAACTACCGTAATACCGTAATTACGTAATAACGAAAAATCGTAAATATCAAATGTCAAATTTAAAATCACAAATTCGCATAGCGATCCTCGGCTACGGAAACATCGGCCGTGCTGCCGAAGAAGCCATTAAAGCGGCTCCTGATATGGAGTTAGCAGGTGTGTATCATCACAACGATTGTTTAGAGTGTATCGACGCAGATGCCGTCCTCGTTTGTACCCCGACGCGCGAAGTGCAGAAGTTTGCCACTGTGTTGGCCGCACGCGGCATTTGTACAGTGGATAGTTTTGATATCCACGGACAGATCTGGTCCTTGCGCGAGAACTTAGACGCTGTGTGTCAGGCCAATAAAGCCGTCAGTATCATCTCTGCGGGGTGGGATCCGGGTTCGGACTCTATGATCCGTTCCATCCTTATGGCGCTTGCTCCGAAAGGCCTGACCTACACCAATTTCGGTCCGGGGCGTTCGATGGGGCATACGGTAGCCGCGAAGTCCAAACCGGGCGTGAAGAATGCCCTTTCGATGACCATTCCTTTGGGCACAGGTATCCATCGGCGTATGGTGTATGTAGAGCTCGAAGAAGGTGCAGATTTTAAGGCTGTAGAAGCGGCTATCTTGGCCGATGACTATTTTGCACACGACGAGACGCATGTCATTCAAGTGGAGAGCGTCGATGCCCTCAACAACGTCGCACATGGAGTCAATCTTGTGCGCAACGGCGTCTCGGGAGAGACACATAACCAGCGTTTTGAGTTCAATATGACGATCAACAACCCCGCCTTGACCGGTCAGGTTATGGTGAGTTGTGCCCGTGCTGCGTTGCGTATGAAAGTGCGCGGTGATTTCGGCGCAAAGACCATGATCGAGATTGCTCCGATAGATTTACTTCCGGGAACAAAAGAGAGCCTCATCAAGGCTCTCGTATAACAGTTTAACGATTTAACGTTCCCTAAACGTACCGTTGCGGTATAACTCCAAGAGTTGTTCGAGATAGGAAATCTGCTCGAGCAGCTCTTTTCCTTTGTCCGTATCTTTGATACGCATACGCTTGCCGGAAAAGTCCTGAAGGAGGGTGCGGTTCATGATATCCGAACCGGAGAGAACGGCTTGCTCACGGCTCTCAAACGACTCATGCTCAACGAGTTGGATGCCGTGACTGTTATAGATGAGCGTATATCCGGCGATACCTGTTTTCTCCTGGTAAGGCTTGGAGAAACCTCCGTCAATGACGAAGCGCTTGCCGTTCGCCCGCATGGGTGTCTCGCCTTTGATCGTACGAACCGGCACATGGCCGTTGACGATACGTCCGGTGGCAGGATCGAGCCCAAACTCCGCGAGTATCTTTTCGCAGATCTTCTCGTCGTCAGCAAGGCTGAAATACGCCCCTTTCTTCTCTTCGTGCGGGGTCTTGTCCGCGATGAAATAGCGCTCGAAGGTGGTCATCTTATCCTTGTTGTAGAGCGGCGAATGGGCGCCTTCCCAGAGGTAAAGCAGGTAGTCTAGCGCGTTCGCTTTCTCTTCGCCTGCGCCGTAATAGGCCTGACGAATGATGGCGTCGGTGCGGTCCATGAGGGCCTTGCCGGCTACGAGTTGTCCGCACACGTCCGCTTCCGTGAACGAACCGTCGGCATTGAGCGGTATGGCGGCATGGTAGAGCAGGAAGCCGTTGCGTACCAGATAGAGCGAACCGTGCTCGTAGAGCAAGCGGAGGTGACGCTGCATCTTCTCCGACTTACGGAACGAGCGCCATAACTGGTTCATCAGGTCCTGTTCGTACTGACTCAGTTCGTACGGGTTCGCAGGGTCTATCGTTGGCAGATTGGTGTCCGTCAGCGGATAAGTGACGCCGTTCAGCGTGATCGTATGTGCCTTATAATCAATCTTATCGAGCACAGCTCGGTCGTCCATCTGCCACTCGGGGTGACGGCGCACCGTCTGGCCTTCGAGCTTGAACTGAATGATCGAGATAGCCTTATGCATCTTTGCCATCAGTTGGGCCGAACGCGTCAGACGCGGGTTGTTCTCAAAGTCCTTGGTCTGCCATATCGTACAGGGGTCGTCGCCGTACATGGTCATCGCGAAGTTAGCGAGCGGCAGGAGGTTGATGCCGTATCCTTCCTCGAGCGTCTCGATGTTCGCATAGCGAATGCTCACGCGTAAGACTGTCGCCAGCAAGGCCAGATTGCCCGTCATCGCGCCCATCCACTCGATGTCATGGTTGCCCCACTGGATATCAAAATCCCGCACGGTGGAGAGCACGTCCAGGATCTTCGGGGCACCCGGTCCGCGGTCGAAGATATCGCCGACGACATGCAGCGTGTCAATGGTCAGAGAATGAATGAGATACGATATGGCTATCAGCAATTGATCGGCGCAGCCGGTCTTGATGATGGCATCGATGATGGCGTTGTAGTAGGTGTTGCGGTCGTGCTGCTCGAGGTTCGTCTCGTGCAGTAACTCGCCGATGATATAGGCGTACTCGGGAGGCAGCAGTTTGTGCACCTTCGAGCGGCTGTATTTGATCGTCACCGCACGGGCGATTTCGATCGTTTGGGACAGACGCCGTTTGTACCATTCGTTCAGATCTTTCTGCACGCTTTTCTCGTACTCGATACGCTCGTCGGGGTAGTAGATGAGGGCGCACAAAGCCCGTTTCTCCTCTTCGTCCATGGCGTAACCATAGACCTCGTCCACCTTCCTGCGCACGACGCCGGAGGCGTTCTTGATCATGTGGATGAAGGCCGAAGAAGAGCCGTGCAGGTCGCTCACGAAATGCTCCGTGCCTTTGGGCAAAGAGAGGATCGCATGCAGGTTGATGAGCTCCGTGATGACGCGCTGCGCGTTGGGAAATTTCTCGCTTAAGAGGCGAAGATAACGTTCGTCTGTCATATCTCAAAATTAAAAATCGCTGCAAAGTTACAGTTTTTTTTGCACATATCAAAATTTTTTTGTAATTTTGCAGCCGAATTGTGTACGTATATAAAAATCTATCGATATGAGTACAGGAGGAAAAGTAGCCATTTGGACATCTCTGGCGGCCGTATTGGTGCTCGCAGGGTTCATTTTCTTTAAGTTTTGCTTCGTTTATTCCGAGGGGGTGAACGAGGGTGATATCAACTATTTCCAGAAAGAAGGATTTATCTTCAAGACCTATGAAGGCAAGATGATTCAGACGGGATTGAAGAACACGAAGGTGCAGGGCTCTATTCAGTCGAATGAGTTCAAGTTTTCCGTTGTAAGCGAAAGCGTAGCTAAGCGCCTGAACGAGGGAACGAACACCAATGTCAAGTTGCATTGGAAGCGGTACTTAGGTACATTGCCTTGGCGCGGAAATAGTCAGTTTATAGTAGACAGTGTGTATACGGCTACGCCAGTTAGATAAGTTTATAGTCGCTGCGCGACGTTTATAAAGTTTAAAACGTTATGATGACAGAAGAACAATATAACTTTGTCAAGTTCTACGAGCGTTCGTTCCGCAATAACTGGGAGCTCGAGGCTGTTACCGACTATGATACGAAGGTAACCTTGACGTATGGCCAGTTGGCTATTAACATCGAGAAGCTGCATATTCTCTTTAAGGAATGCGGCATCAAGAAAAACGACAAGATAGCCGTGATGGGCCGCAACAACAGTAACTGGGTAGCGGTGTTCTTAGCGACCGTCACGTACGGCGCTATCATCGTACCGATCCTGCAGGACTTCCGTGCGAACGATGCGATACATATCATCAATCACTCCGGGGCGAAGTTGCTGTTCATCAGCGACATCAACTGGGAGGGTATTGAGTTGGACCAGATCCCGAAGGTGCTGGCGACGGTGAGCCTGAACGACTGGCATCCGATCTCGTTAGCGTTGAACCCGGAGAAGATCAACTACGACGCTGTTGCGCGTAAGTTCAAGGAGAAACACCCGGACGGATACTGGGCGAAGGATGTGCATTTCGATGAGCGCAGCAACGAGGAGATCGGTTCTATCAACTACACCTCGGGTACGACGGGATTCAGCAAGGGCGTTATCATGCCGCTGAACGGTCTGGCGGGTAATATCCGCTATGCGTTTGAGAGCCATCTGGTGTTCCCGGGTTGCCGTCACGTGACGTTCTTGCCGCTGGCACACGCTTACGGCTGTGCGTTTGATTTCCTGGCTTGCTTGGCTGCCGGCGGTCACACCTGGTTGGTAGGCCGTACGCCGTCGCCGAAGATACTGCTGAAGGCATTCTCGGAAGTGAAACCGACGATAATTCTGTCGGTGCCCTTGATTCTGGAGAAGATATACAAGAAGATGATCGTTCCGCAGATCCAGAAACCGCCCGTAAGCTGGGTGCTCAAAGTGCCGTTCTTGGACGAGGTGATCTGCTCGAAGATCCGCGAGCAGCTCGTGCAGGCTTTCGGCGGCGAGTTCAAGCAGATGATCATCGGCGGTGCGCCGTTGAACCCGGAGGTAGAGGCGTTCCTGTACCGTATCAAGTTCCCGATGTCGGTGGGCTTCGGTATGACGGAATGTGCGCCGCTCATCACCTTCACGCCGTACGACGAAGGCAGTAAGCCGTTCTCTTGCGGTAAGCCGCTCAAGGGGATCATGGAGGTGAAGATCTTAGACCCGAACAGCGAAGGTATCGGTGAGGTAGTCGTTCGCGGCGAGAACACGATGAAGGGCTACTATAAGAACCCCGAGGCGACGAAAGATGCGTTCACGAAAGACGGCTGGCTGCGTACGGGTGACTTAGGTATGCTGGACGAAGACGGATTCCTCTATATCAAGGGTCGCTGCAAGACGATGCTCTTGGGACCGAGCGGACAGAATATCTACCCCGAGGAGATCGAGGCGAAGATCAACAACATGCCGTTCGTGCTGGAGTCGTTGGTTCTTCAGCAGGAAGATAACCGTCTGGTGGCACTCGTCTGCCCGGACTATAACGAGGTGGACGCGAGCGGCATGACCCGCGAAGAGCTGAACGCGTATATGGAAGATGCCCGCAAGCAAGTCAACTCCGAGTTGGCTTCGTACGAGCAGGTAGCGATCGTCAAGCTCTACCCGCATGAGTTTGAGAAGACCCCGAAGAAGAGTATAAAGCGATTCTTGTACACATCGATGGTATAAGGTGTATGAATCTGTGTATTGATCAGGGAAATAGCAGGACGAAGGTGGCGCTGATGACGGACGAGGGTAAGATCATCAATGATTTTATCTACAAGCAGTTCTCATCGGCCGAGGTGGAGCGCCTGTTTGACCTGTACGAGATCACAGATTCGATCATCAGTTCGGTGGTGAATATCGAGGCGGCGGTAGTGAATACGCTGCATCGCCGTTCGCAGCATTTTGTGCTGTTTGACCATAACACACCGGTGCCTATCGTTAACACGTACGACACGCCGCAGACACTTGGTCAGGACCGTTTGGCAGCCGCTGTAGGCGCGAAGAGTCTGTGTCCGAACGAGAACCTGTTGATCATCGATGCCGGCTCGGCGATCACGTATGACTTTGTGACCGACAAAGGGGAGTATATCGGCGGTAACATCGCACCGGGACTGAAGATGCGGTTCACGATGCTGCAGCGGATGACGAAGAAACTGCCGTTGGTGGACGCGGATGAGAACGAGTTGGTTCCGCTGTTCGGTAAGAACACCCGCGATGCGATCGTAGCCGGTGTGATACGGGGGATCGCGTACGAGGTAAAGGGATATATGCGTACGCTGCGGGAGAAGACACCGCACTTCAGAACCTATCTGACCGGCGGACATGCATCGTACATCCTCAACAACGTGCGTACGTCGCTCAGCGAGAAGAGGGAGATAACGTACGAGAAACATCTGGTGCTAATCGGATTGAACGAGATACTGATTTTTAATAAAATGAAAAATGAAAAATGAAAATTGAAAGGAATATATATAGGATAATTGTGTTGGGAATGGTGTTCCTTTCACCTTTCACCTTTCACCTTTCACCTTTATTAGCGCAGAATATGACGACTTCGCCTTATTCGCGTTTTGCTTACGGCGATCTGAACGAGAACGTCCCGACGGCGTACCGTGCGATGGGTGGCGTAGGTTTTGGCATGCGCAGTAACCGCGCGATCAACCCGTCTCAACCGGCATCCTATACGTCCTGCGACACGCTGACGTTCATGTTCGATATAGCAGGCAGTGCATGCTGGAGTCGTTATCAGGATGCGGGCGGCCACAAGAACGTAGCGAACGGTAACCTCGAATATATCACGTTGCAGTTCCCGCTCTGGAAGCAATGGATCGCGATGTCGGTGGGTTTGTTGCCCTACAGTTCGGTGGGCTATAACATCACGCTGTCTGATTCGACGGCCGGCGGTGCGTACCACTACACGAAGAACTACAACGGCGAGGGTAATATCAGCGAGGTGTATGGCGGATTGAGTTTTAATATATGCAACTGGTTCGCGCTCGGTGCCAATTTCTACTATATGTGGGGTGATCTGAACCACATGCGCGACTTGAGCTTTACGGAGTCGGGTCTGAACGCAACTATTCAGGACGAGCTGTTGACAGTCAGCAGCGTACGTCTGCGCTACGGTGCGCAGTTCTTCCACAGTTGGGGCGATCACTCGATCAACGTAGGTGCGGTGTTCGAGAACAAGATGCCGCTCAACAGCAGTCTGTATCTGATAGAGACCGAGACGGAGGATACGATCCCTAAGTACGAAGGTCTCTTCCAGACACCGATGATGTGGGGTGTGGGTGCGAGTTATAACTGGGCGCACCGCCTGACGGTCGCTTTTGATTTTGAGCGTCAGTGTATGGCATCGGCCTTGTATAACGGTGCTCCGGGTGCTTTAAGCGGCCTGCAGGACAAGAACCGCTATGCGTTCGGTGCGGAGTATAGGCACAACCCCTACGGCCGCAAATATGTGGAGCGTATGTTGTGGCGCGCGGGTGTGAGTGTGCAGGACGAGTACTTAGTGTCTATCGGCGCGAAGCGTATCACCGCTACGATCGGTGTCGGTTTTCCGCTCTGGTCGGTTAACTCGATGGTGAACCTCGGGCTGGAGTACACGCACCGCGGCAGTCCGGCCGGGCTGGAAGAGAACATGCTGCGCTTTACGATCGGCGTGTCGGTAGCGGAGAACTGGTTCTTCAAGCGAAGACTGTAGTTTGGCACAATAATTGTGAAGATTCCGAATAATCCGATTAATCCGATTTATCTGAATTAACTAAAATAATAGAATTATGAAAATCAAACATTTACTTGTAGTGGTTTTGGCAGCTGCCGTACCGGCATTGGCTTGCGCGAAGAAACCGAAGAAAGTAGCAGAGGAAGTGCCTGTACAGGCCGCCGCTGAGGTGAACGACGAAGAAGATCCGGTGATCACGGAAGAGTGTGTGATGAACGTATCGCTGTTCCATGAGTCGGTGAAGAACAAGATGTACGCGGATGCGTACGAGCCTTGGTGGGAAGTGTACAGCACGTGTCCGAACGCGAATAAGTCCATCTATACGGACGGCGCGAAGATCCTAGAGGCGCTGTATCAGGCAACGAGTGATCCGAAAGAGAAAGAGCGTCTGGCTCAGTTGGCTATCCAGCTGCAGGACAAGCGTATCCGTTATTTCGGCAATGATCCGAAGTACCCGAAGGCGTATATCTTAGGTGAGAAGGGTCTGGCGTATCTGGATTTCTACGGCGAGGCGAAATACAATGAGGCACGTGAGTGCTTGCGCGCGTCGGTAGAGGCGATGGGCGTAAAGAGCAAAGTGATGGTGCTGGTTAAGCTGGTGGACGTATCGTATGCGCTCTTCAAGCAGGATCCGGACAACCGCGCAGAGCAACTGATCTCGGACTATGAGTTGGCAAGCACAGCGCTGTCTGAGCAAGCCGCAGATGCGACCAACAAGAACGCAGAGATCGCAGCGAAGCAGAAAGACTATGTGGATAACATCTTCGCTATCTCGGGTGCTGCTGACTGCTCGAAGCTGGATGAGATCTACGCGAGTGCAGTAGAGGAGAACCTGAACAACCTCGATATGCTGACCAAGATCGCTAAACTGTACAAGCGCGTTCGCTGCACGGAGAGTGATGTCTATTTCGCAGCGTGCGAGGCAGCGCATAAGTTACAGCCGACGGATGAGTCGGCAGCAGGCTGTGCTTCGATGGCCGCTAAGAAAGGTGACTACGAGGCAGCGGTGGACTATTACGACCAAGCTATCAAGCTGGCGATGATTGAGGACGAGTTGGAGGATGTAGCTGACTATCAGTACAATGCCGCATTCTACTGCTATAACAACCTCAAGAAATACGCTGAGGCACGTAAGTACGCACAGGCTTCGATCGCTACGTTGACCAGCCTAGGTCAGAACAAAGGTCAGGGGCGCTGCTACATCATCATCGGTATGTGCTATGCAGCTACGCAGTTGTATCCGCAGGATGCGAAGGGTCGTATCTTGAACAAGACCGTTTACTGGGCCGCTGTCGATAAGTTCGTGAAGGCTAAACAGATCGACCCGTCGGTAGAGGCACAGGCATCGGAGTTCATCAGCTCGTACAGCAAGTATTTCCCGACCAAAGAGGAGCGCTTCGACTTACCGAATGAGTTCTCGGGTTCGACGTACTATGTAGGAGGTTGGATCGGTGAGACGACCACTATCCGATAAGAAAGGGGTTATGGCGGGTGTCCTTGTGGTACTCGCCATACTTTTCGCTTCTTGCTCCGGGGCCGATATCCAAGAGGGTACCGAGACCTTGCCGCGTGAGCAGGAGGCGGCGTTGATTACCGATACGATCAGTACGCTCATCTCCGACTCGGGCATCACACGTTACCGGATCGAGGCGCCGCATTGGTTGGTGTACGACCGTACGGAGCCGCCGTATCAGGAGTTCCCGGATGGCATCTATATGGAGCAGTTCGATCAGGAATTGGCGGTCAAGGCGCAGCTCAAAGCCGACTATGCGCACTACGACGAGACGGCGCAGGTATGGACGCTGCGAGGCAATGTGCATGCGCTCAATCGCAAGGGAGAGCAGTTCGACTCGCCCGAGATGAAGTGGAACCAGAAGACCAAACGGGTCTTCTCGGATACAACGATCCATATCACCCGCGAGAAGAGTATAATCACGGGAGTAGGCTTTGACTCCAATGAGGAGATGACGCAGTATACGATCTTGAACCCGACGGGCGTGTTCCCGATCGATGAGGAGTAAAGTTGAATGTTGAAATAAAGTTTAGAGAATTATGTTATTAGAGAATAAAACCGCTCTTATCACGGGAGCCGCTCGCGGAATAGGCAAAGAGATCGCGTTGCTTTTTGCACGCGAAGGCGCGAACATCGCGTTCACGGACTTGGAGTTGAACGATCAGGCACAAGCTACGCGCGACGAGATAGCTGCGCTGGGTGTGAAGGTGCAGTTCTATGCGTCGAATGCGGCGGATTTTGCTGCAGCGCATGAGGTAGTCGAGGCTGTGGTGAAGGACTTCGGTGGCCTGGATATCCTCGTTAACAATGCCGGCATCACCCGCGACACCCTGCTCATGCGTATGACCGAGCAGCAGTGGGACCAGGTGATCCAGGTCAACCTTAAGTCCGCTTTTAACTTCACTCACGCCGCTACGCCGGTGATGATGCGTCAACGCAGCGGTTCGATCATCAGCCTCAGTTCGGTAGTCGGTATCAACGGTAACGCCGGACAGGCTAACTACGCGGCATCTAAAGCCGGTATCATCGCCTTCACCAAGTCGGTAGCCAAAGAGTTAGGTAGCCGCGGTGTGCGTGCGAACGCAGTAGCACCGGGATTCATTCTGACCGATATGACCAAGGCGCTAGGCGAAGAAACACTCAAGCAGTTCGTGTCGATGATCCCGATGCGTCGAGGCGGCGAACCGCAAGAAGTAGCCAAGGTGGCACTGTTCTTAGCGAGCGACCTTAGTTCCTACGTCTCCGGACAAGTGATACAAGTCAACGGAGCTATGGTATAAAATAAATCCCGCATCATTTGCGGGATTTATTATTTATTATTTATTATTTATGATTTATTATTTATGATTTTAGATTTATTTCTCTCGGCCTGTGCGTTCGATGATCTGACTACGCCAAGGACCTAACTCAAAGGTCTCGCCGGTCTCGAGGGTCACCGTTTGGTCTTGGTCAGACATGTTCATGACTGCCATCACGGTGTTGGTGATATACTTGCCTTTGAGGCTGCGTTTGCAAGCGAAGATATGCTCGTTATCGCACGCGATACGCTCGAGCGGTGCACCTACTTCAGGCGAGAAGAGCGCTTTGTTACGTGCACGCAGGGCGTTGAGTTGTTTGTAGAGATCCGCCAGCGAATAGGCCTCGTCGGTGTCGATCAGATCTTTCTCAAAGAACGCCAGGCGGTGATGGTTACCGCTCAGTTGACCGGTGTAGATCATCGGGAAGCCCGGGAGGATGTAGCACAAGGTAGCAAAGAGCTTGACTGCATCGCCCATACGCTCGAACTCGGTGCCGTTCCAGCTGTTCTCGTCGTGATTGGAGATGAAGTTCATTCGGATCGCCTCGGGACGCACGGTGCTGTCGGTCTTGGCGAGGTTAGCCCACAGGTCTTCGACGCCTTTCTTGCCCTGTGCGATCTCGTTCATGGTGTGATGGAGACTCCAGCCGTAGTAGGCATCGAACGCGCTCTCGGTCAACTCGTTCGCTTTGTCTTCATCCTCGGCGAGGGTGAACATATCCGGGTGGGTCTGACGCAGATCCGCCATTGCCCAGTTCCAGAAGTCAGTCGGTACTTCGCCTGCTACGTCGCAGCGGAAACCGTCTATACCAATGGAGTCCATCCACCAATGCATGCACTTGAGCATCTCAGCGCGCATGTCTTGGTTGTCGTAGTTCAGTTTGCTGATATCGGTCCAGTCGTACTGCACCATCAGGTTACCGAGGCTGTCGCGGTAGTGCCAGCCTTCGTTGGCGGTCCACTCGCTGTCCGGCGCGGTGTGGTTAGCTACCCAGTCGAGGATGACCTTAAAGCCCATTTTGTGGGCCTTAGCGAGGAAATGCTCGAAGTCTACGCGAGTACCGAACTCGGGGTTGATCTGACAGTAGTCGATGATGGAGTAGTAACTGCCCAGCGAGCCTTTGCGGGTGATGACACCGATCGGTTGGCAAGGCATCACCCAGATGATGTCGACACCGTTCTCCTTGAGGGTAGGCAGCAGGTTCTCGGCGGCTTGGAACGTTCCTTCGGGAGTAGCCTGACGGGTGTTCAACTCATAGATAGTAGCGTCATACGCCCATTTGGGGTGACGTAGTTCTTGCTTAGCACAGCTGATGAATGCCAAAGCAGCCAGCGCAAAAAAGAGTGCTTTTTTCATGAATAAGGGATATTAATTAGTAACTATTAATTATTAATTATCTCGTATGTGAGGTTTTTGCGGTTGATGATGACCGTTATTTTCTCGCCCAGATAGATACGCTGGTAGATGATCTCGTCGGGACGGTCCACCAGGGGGATGAAGTCACCGTAGAGGAGCGGCATCGAGTGGCGGCGCATGTGGATTAGTTCTGCGACATTGTTGCGCATCGTTCGTTCGTCGAGGCTGAGTGTCTCGAAGCGCATCATATGACGGTTGTCGGGGTCGTTACCGCCTACCTCGCCGTACTCATCACCCTGGTAGATACAGGGTACACCGGGCAGGGTCATATTGAGGACCTCGAGAAGCAGTGCGCGTTTGTACGCCTTCTCGGCATCACCGATGCCTATCTCTTGGGTCCATCCTTCTTCCTTGCCGTATGCATGGATGTCGATGGCGCCGCCGGCGATGGAAGCGAAACGTATCTGATCATGGTTACCGCTGATGTTACCCATCGTGTGGTGCGCGCCGTAGGTCTTGAGCGAAGTCAACTCGTTCTGCAGCACCTGGTCCAGACCGGTGTAACCGCAGAGCGCTTCGCGGGCAGTGAAATAGACGTTGAAGTCGAACTGAGCATTCAGCATACCGCTCTTGACGTAAGAGCCGATCAGTTCGGGGCTGCCGTAAGTCTCTCCGATCATCCATATGGGTCTGTTCGGCCAGCGGGTTGCGATCTTCTGGCCTAACATCCGCCAGTAGCCTTCGGGGATGTGCTTGCAGGCGTCATGACGGAAACCGTCCAGGTCGTAGTTGGCCAACCAGTACAGCGCACTGTCGGTCATTGGCTCGCACACCTCTTCGCGCTCCAGATCGAGGGTGGGGATATGTTTGTCGAACCAAGTGGTGAGACGTGCTTCGTCCCAGAGTTCGAAGTTACGCCGTCCGTCGGGCAGGATGGAGTCCGTATGCCAGTCGGGGTGCTCCTGAAGTGTCGGGGAGTTGATATGCATGTGGTTCGCTACGTAGTCGAGGATGACGTTTATCTCGTGCGCGTGCGCGGTATCTAATAAGGTGCGGAACTCGTCCGGCGTACCGAAGCGGTCGTCGAGCTTGGTCGCGAAGATAGGCCAGTAGCCGTGATAGCCGCTGAACTTGGTGTAGGTCTTCGACGGGTCGTACTTGTTGCCGTTCTTGAAGGGATAGAGTCCCCATGCATCCCAAGGGTTCTGGGTGATCGGACTGATCCAGAGGGTGTTCACTCCGAGTTTGTCGAAATAGCCTTCGCTGATCTTCTTGGTGATGCCGGCGAGGTCACCGCCCTGGTAGTCGACGATGTCCAGCACCTCCGGCGAGTTGAGTTTCCAGTTATTGCTTGTATTTCCATCCTCAAAGCGGTCGATCATAAGGGAGTAGAGCACCTGTGCCTGCGGGTCATGACGGTTGAGCTGCGAAGCGTCCGTGATGATCTTACCGTCCTGCATAGGCAGTAACATGTCGTTATAGAGATACGTGCCGTCTTCGGCGAACACACGCAGATACGTGCGGCCGGAGAAGTCCAGACCGGCGAGGTCCAGTGTCCATGTGCCGTCCGCCTCTTCTTGCCAGCGAGTGTGGTCAATGAGCGTGTTCTGGATATAGGCCTCCAGCAGCGGGTTAGCGACGGCTTCGTAAAAGCCAACATGCAGTTTATCGTCCTCGTAACCCAAGGAGATCAGACTCTGCCGAACAGGCTTGTTGGGTAACACAGGGATCGCGCAACTGCCGTGCTGGTTATAGAAGGTGAGGGTGTGGATGGAACGGTCGCGGTTGACGATATCCAGTTCGCGCAAGACCTGCGGCGTGCCTACATAGTTGATGCACTCCAGCGCTTCGCCGCCAGTCCACTGCAGGCCCTTCCACAGGGTCGTGTCGCCGAATAACTGCGGCAGGTAGTCCGTCAGCACTACATGTGCTGTGTCGCCCGCCATACGAATAGGCATGATCGGATTCGCCAGCGCAATATCACTCGCCACCGTATTCACGCGGTGACAACTCATCAGACTGAGGGTAATAAAGAGAAGAATGATTGACTTTTTCATGGGTTCACATAATTTGCGCTGCAAATTTACTACATTTTTTTCACATATGCAAGAAATTCAAGAAAAATATGGTAAAATTTGCATATGTCCTTTTTTTTTTGTAATTTTGCCCCGCAAAATTGTTGGCGCTAATGAAACTGTTGCTTATTTTTCTGAGTGTGATGACTTTGACGATCCAGGACAAACGTACTGTGACGGCGGACGGGACTTGGCCTTATGATATCCAGATGGACTATTATAACACCGGAAACAAAGGGAGCGTGAAGGCGAAAGATACGGCGACCTTGACCCTGAGCCACCTGGATGGTATCGTGATCGAGAAAGTGGAGGCGTATGTGCGCTCCAACAAGGATGCCGGTACGGGTACGTTTACGGTGACAGCGAATGGGGAAGTGGTAGCTACGAAGGAAGGGCCATACAATATGTGGTTCGGAGCGTATAACAACACGGATTTTCAGCCCCTCACGCTCTTGGACCAACCCATAGGCGGCGTCGATGAATTGGTGGTTCAGTTAATAGGTCTTGTCAATTCTATTCATATCGAGAAGTATGTGATCTACTGGGGCGCGCAGACACCCAAGACTGTGACGTTGATGCAGAGTTACGAAGTCTATACGACGCTTACCGAAGAGAGCGGAGGTCATGGTGTTACCCTGCCTGAACTGCCCGGTTTCGCCGATTGGCAGTTTGTCGGATGGACGCCCACCCAAGTATGGGAGGTGATCGAACAGCCGCAGGTCTATGCTGCCAACACCGTCTTCCGTCCTACCGAGGACTGCACGCTATGGGCGCTCTACGGTTCTTTTCCGGAGACAGCTCCTACTTGTATGACACAGATCGAGTCAGGGGCGTATATGTACGTGAACCGCGATTTGAATATCGTGCTGGCAGATGTTCCGGACGGCGGAATGATGGCCTATGCACCACTTGATGCCAGCAATGACCAACTCTATTATTATGTGGATTTTGTGTCGCCTGACACGGCTTATATCGCGCATGCTTTCTCACTTACGCCGATCGGCTATGTGGGAAACGAATTGACGGTGGCAGCGTCTCCTTGGCTTGTCTATCACGAGGGCGAAGAGACCCTTTTCTATATGATTTATGAAAATAAACCTTATATTCTATGGTTGAATATCTGGCATAGTCATGAATATTTCTATGCAGGCTTGCTGCAGGCCGAACCGGGTCCCTCGCCTATGGCGCTGATGACGGCACCTATGTCGTGCGGACAGCCTACTTACACCTGCCACCCCGACACCGAGGACGTCGAGCAAGTAAGTGCGCCGAGCAGGACCTATAGCGTGCCCTTCGGACCCTTCGAACTGATCATTAACAATGGAAAGAAAGAACTACGTATACGATGAGATTTTTGCTGATTATACTATCGGTCTTACCGGCTATCTTAGCCGGGGACTTTAACCCTAAGACCCTCTCCACCGCGGAGCAGGATAGTATCCTTAATGGCCTGCCGGACCAGCGTTACCGTCTGGAGACAGAGGAGGAAGAAAAACTCTTCCGCCGTTCGAGTGTAGCGGATGTGTTTGTTGTTGACACGATGCGCCATACACGCAAACAACTGGGTGCGGGCTTGAATCTGGGTAAGGTGCGCGATGCGGTGATGAGTCCGAACGGCAAGTATGTGGCCTTCGCCAAGGATAATAACCTCTATATCCACAAACTCGATTTCGGCACCGAAGTGGCGGTGACCAAGGATGAGAACACGGATATCATCAACGGTGTGGCCGACTGGTTGTACGAAGAGGAGTTCGGTACGACCGCGCTCATGGCTTGGAGTCCCGATTCGAAGCAACTGGCTTTCGTCAAGCTGGACGAACGAGACGTACCGGCTTTTGCTTGGCAGAAGTTCTTAGACACCCAGTACCCCACAGCGGATACCTTGCGTTACCCCAAAGCCGGCTGCGCGAATGCGAAAGCCGGCGTGTGCGTCTATGATGTGGCAACGAAGGGTATTCAGAGGATGCAAGTTCAGCAAGAGGATTGCTATTTTCCGCGGTTGAGATGGACGCCGAGTGGTGAGTTGCTGGTGTTGCGAGTGAATAGAGACCAGACCAAGATGGAGGTACTCTCCTGTAACGCCAAATCGACTGTCTCCCATCCGCTGTACAAGGAGGAGAGCAAGAAGTATTTCATTGACTACAGCTTGTTTGACGAATGGCAGTGGCTCAGCGACGGCCGGTTTATTGTGCTGAGCGAACAGGACGGCTGGCGTCGCGCGTACCTCTATAACGCGCAGGGTGTGCAGAAGAGTGTGCTGACGCCGGAAGGTATCGATGTGACAGCGCTCTATGCGGTGAACGAGAAGAGCCAGACACTCTATTATCAGGCTGCGCCGACACCTGCTACACGGCAGATCTATGCGGTCAGTTATCAGAAAGCAACCACTCCGGTGCAATTGTCCGTAGGCGAGGGTTTCCATAGCGCCCGTTTTTCGGAGGATGGCACGAAGATGATTGAGTGCTTCCAGAACTTCGAGACGCCGAATACCTACACGCTCTATAGCGTGAAGGGGGTAAAAAGGACTAAGCTGGAGGTGCTCGAAGAGAATGCGGAGGTGCGCGAAGCTTGGGCTGCCTATGCGCTTCCCGAACCGGAGATGCTGAACATCCGCGGATTAGAGGCGATGCTCCTCTCACCCTCTAACCCTCTAACCTCTAACCCTCTAACCTCTAACCCCCTAACCTCTAACCCCTTAATCCTCATGCACTACAGCGGGCCGGCGAGTCAGCGGGTGTTGAACAGATGGCGAAAGAAGTTCGAATATGCGTTGGTAGAAGCCGGATATGCGGTACTTATTGTGGATCCGCGGGGAACGGACTGCAAAGGTCGTGCGTGGAGAAACGAGACCTATATGTCTTTGGGTCAGAAAGAAGCGGAAGACCTCATTATGGCGGCGAACGAGATGGCGAAACGTGCCGATATCGACGGCGAGCGTATGGCGATCCTCGGATGGAGTTACGGCGGTTTTCAGACGCTCTTTACTATGAGTCAGAAGAACCACCCCTTCAAAGCCGGTGTGGCTATTGCCCCTGTCACCGACTGGCGACTCTATGACTCCGCCTACACGGAGCGATATATGCGTCGTCCGCAGGTCAACGCACGCGGTTACGAAGAGGCGTCTCTGCTGAACAAAGCGGCTGACCTTACCGGTGATGTCCTTATCATCCACGGAACAGGAGATGACAATGTGCACGTGCAGCATACCTTACAATATACAGACGCACTCGTGCGCGCGGACAAGCAGTTTGAGATGCAGCTCTACACGGATGACAACCATCATCTGCGCAAAGGCAATAATGCTACGCATATGCACAATAGAATTTTAGGCTTCTTGGAAAGAACCCTAAAATAGTTGAAAGTAGAAAGTTTAAAGTTAAAATTTAATATTTATGAAAAAGTATGCATTAGGTATCGACTTAGGTGGTACAGGCACCAAGTTCGGTTTGGTTAATGAAGAAGGTAAAGTTCTTCGCAGTAATTCTATTCCTACCCAGCAGTATCCGGATATCGACGAGTACTGCGACGTGCTCTGCGCGGGTCTCAAGCGCCTCGTGGAGGACGAAGGACTGACGATGGCAGACATCGTAGGCGTAGGATGCGGTGCACCGAATGCCAATTTCTATTCGGGTTGTATCGAGCAGGCACCGAACTTGCCTTGGAAGGGTGTTGTGCCCTTCGCTAAACTGATCACGGAGCGTATGGGTGTTAAGTGCACCATAACCAACGATGCGAATGCAGCTGCGCAGGGCGAGATGATTTATGGCTCGGCACGCGGTCTGAAGAACTTCATCGTCATTACGTTGGGTACCGGTGTAGGTTCAGGTATTGTGATCGACGGTAAGTTGCTCTACGGACACGACGGTTTCGCCGGTGAGCTCGGTCACTGCAAGATCGACCACAGCGGTAACGGACGTCTCTGCGGATGCGGCCAGAAGGGTTGTATCGAGGCTTACGCATCGGCTACCGGTGTAGCACGCACCGCCAAGGAGATCGTTACTTCCACAACTCAGCCGACGCTGCTCCGCAACGTAGCGGATATCGACCATATCACCTCCAAGGACGTGTTCGATGCTGCTGAGAAGGGTGACCTGGTAGCGAAGGAGATCTTTGACTACACCGGTCGTCTACTGGGCGAGAAACTCGCGGACTTTGTGCATTTCTCCAGCCCTGAGGCTATCATCCTCTTTGGTGGTCTGACCAAGTCCGGTCACTGGATCATGGATCCTATCCGTGAGGCGCTCGACGCGAACCTGATGCCGATTTGGAAGGGTAAGATCCCTGTATCCATCTCGATCCTCAAGGACAGCGACGCCGCTATCCTCGGCGCTTCGTCCCTCGCATGGTAAAACTGCGCGACATATGGCAATGTCTGTACCCGTACGCTGTTTTTCGTACGGGTACAGACGTGTACCTCACTTTTGACGACGGTCCTATCCCCGAGGTGACGCCTAAAGTGCTGGAGATCCTGGATCGGTATAAGGTCAAGGCGACGTTCTTTATGGTGGGCGAGAACATCGACAAGCACCCGGAGGTCTTTGAGCAAGTGATCCAAGCCGGTCACTCCATCGGCAACCATACCTACAACCACCTCAAGGGTTGGTGCACGTCTTTCCGTGAATATATGGCTAACGTAGCCAAATGGCCGAGAAAGTCAACGCTCTTCCGTCCGCCTTATGGTAAGGCCACTTTGCGTCAACGTATCGCCTTGCATAAGAAAGGCTATCGCCTTATCTATTGGGACATCCTTACCAAGGACTATGATCCGCATGTGACGCCCGAACAGATGCTCGACTTGATAAAAAAAGAGACACGACCCGGGTCTATCATCAATTTTCATGACTCGCTCAAGTCCAACGAGCGTATGTTAGCTGTCTTGCCGCAAGCTATCGAGTGGTTGCAACATCAAGGATATGAAATTAAGACTTTATAGCATACTATTTCTCGCCTTACTTACGGCGAGTTGTGCCAATAGAGGTATCGGCCCGCAGGGAGGACCCAAAGATACGATACCACCTGTACCGCTCAAATCCGAGCCGGTCAACGGTGCTGTGGACTTTCACGGCAAGCGTATAGAGATATCGTTTAACGAATATCTCCAGCTCTCCGATCTGGGTTCTAACCTCCTTATCTCGCCCCCTCAGAAGAGTGCGCCGGACGTGAAGGCGCGCGGCAAACGTGTCGTTGTGCAGTTCCAGGACACGCTCCGCGACAGCACCACTTATACCATCGACTTCGGTAGCGCCATCTGCGACTACACGGAGAAGAACCCCATCAAGGGTTACTCGTTCGCGTTCTCTACCGGTCCTACCATCGACACCTTGGTAGTCTACGGACGCGTCTTTGACGCCCTCACCCTCAACCCCCTGGCGGGTATCTGCGCGGGGATACACGCCAACCTTGCTGACTCTGCTTTCTCCCGCGAGACCTTCCTGCGGATCGCCAAGACCGACTCCGCCGGCTATTTCCGCATCGGCAATATCCACCAGGGCAGGTATCGCCTCTATGCGGTGGATGACATCAGTCGCGACTACTGCCTTACCCCGGGCGAAGCCTGTGCTTTTCAAGACTCCGTTCTCTCCATCACGCAGCCTATTGCATCCCAACCTGATACTACGGATTCAATCATAAATCATAAATCATCAATCACAAATCTGTTCCTCTTTAAAGAGGAACAACCCCGTCTCTATCTGCAGCGCACTTTACGTGAGGAGCCGCATAAGATCCAGCTGCTCTTCTCGTCCCGTCCGGACAGCCTGCCTCAGATCCGCTCGCTCACGGACAGCATCTCGTATGTGACGGAGTTCTCGCGTTATAAGGACACGGTCTCGCTCTGGCTCACGGACAGCCTCTCTATCTTCAACGACTCGATCTTCCTCGAGGCCCGTTATCGCCGAACCGACTCGCTCTTCCATCTGGAGTGGTACACGGACACGCTCCGCGCGATCTTCCGTAAGCCCCGTATGAGCTCGACGCAGCGCGAGACCAAGGGCTTGCAGCTCAAGAACAGAAGGCTCGAGATCAAAACGAACGGCCGGAAGGGCTTTGATGTCTATGACACCCTTCGCCTCGCTTTCGGCGCACCGCTGGCTGTGCTACACCTCGACTCCATGCATCTGGTGGAGCGTGTGGAGAACGGCGGCGAGAAACCGATCTCCTTCACCGTGATGCCCTACGACACCCTGCCGATGGTGCTCACGATCCTCGCTGATTTCAAGCCTGGCGGAAAATACGACCTCAAGCTCGATAGCGCCACCTTTACCGACGTCTATGGGACTACCCATATCGCCGCCAGTTACGGCATTGAGGTTAAGAAGATAGAAGACTACGCCACCTTGCGCGTCAAGCTCGAGCCGTTCGTGCCGAAAGCGCGGCTCCAACTGCTCAATACCAAGGACCAGGTCATCCTTGATTGCCCCGCCGTAGAGGGCGAAGGAACGCTGTTCGAGTACCTCAAGCCCGGGGACTACTACCTACGAATGTATATCGACGAGAACGGCGACGGCAAATGGACTACGGGTAGTTGGGAGCACAAACGCCAACCTGAGCTCGTGTATTACTTCCCCAACAAAGTGAATACACGCGCCAACTGGGATTTCGAAGAAGTATGGAACTATGAGGCTGTTGAGCGCACGAAAGCCAAACCGGTGGAACTGATCAAGGCTGCTCCGCAGAAGAAAAAGTAGTGAACAGAAAACTCTTTGATTATGGCTTCATGGCACTCGGCTTGTTGATTCAAGTCGTGACCTATCTCATTACCTTTCACCTTTCACCTTTCACCTTTAACCTTTCACCTTTCACCTTTCACCTTTCCACTATCAGCCTGATCTCCGGCTGTCTCGGAGTGTGCTCGGTGTGTCTCACTTCGCAGGGAAGTATCTTCACCTTCCTCTTCGGCTTTGCGCAGGTAGCGACCTATACCTATCTCTGCGTCACCCAGCGTTTCTATGCGGAGATAGCCATCAACGCCTATTATTTCGTTACGATGATTTACGGCGTATTCGTTTGGAAGCGAAGGCTCAACACCGAGAGCAAGGAGCGTGTAGTGGTCACTCGTCGTCTGAAGACTCCAACGATCTTGCTTATAACTGTACTGACCCTTGCCGGTTCGGCCCTCGTAGGGTGGGGACTCGCCGCTTGGACAGACGATACGCAGCCGTACTTAGATGCCTTTACGACAGTACCTGCGCTGGTGGCACAGGTACTGATGATTCTCGTTTTCCGCGAGCATTGGTTTATCTGGTTGGCGGTCGATATTCTCAGCGTCGTGCTCTGGCTACGTGCCGGTGACTACTGTATGGTCGCCCAATATGCTTTCTGGTGCGCTAACTGCCTCTATGGGCTTAAGCGCTGGAATAGTCTAACGCGTTAATTCATTCACTCATTCACTCTTTCACTCTTTCACTCTTTCACTCGTTCATTCGGCATTGACAGCGAATAAAGAATCGCTTCGGCTTGTCGCATCGCATTCCTCTTCTTCTGGCCCGGCGCAAAGAGGAAGGCCTCTGCCGTCACGACGCGACCGTTCACTTGGTCCAGACGCGTCAGACTCACGAACGGACCACCCATCGCTTCGCCGTCCAGCATCTTCCATAAGCCTCGTGTCTCCACCGCGTAGAAGCCGCCTACCATATCGCGCAGCGCTGCCACATAGCGCGTCACAGGCGGGAAATGCTTGTACTCTGTGCCCATATGACTGCCGGCTACCTGTGCGCTGACCAGCTGGCCTACGATCGCATTACGCAGCGCGATGATGGAGTCATTGCTGAACTGACCCTGCGAGGTGTACGGCACGCTGTACACCAGGATATCACGTCGCATCGGACCTTTGTTATTGCAGCACCAGAGGACAGGGATGGCTTCGCCATTTGTCATTTGTAATTGCTCATTTTTGATGAGCATGTAGTCTTCGGGGATCAAGAGATCATAGCCTTGCTTGTTCAGGATCGCGCGGGCTTCTTTGTTCGTGCCGGCACGGTAGAAAGACAGCTGGCGGGCGAGCTCTTCGCGCACAAACCACTCGCGGATGTTCTCCCCTTGTTCCTTCCAGAAGCTCAGGAAAGCCTCCTCGCTCGGGGCTTGGATACGAATGACTGCCTGCGGTTTGGACCATACATCGCGAGACTTGAGCAGTTTTAACTGCGTGTATTTCTGTTCGTTGATGTCTGCGATCAGGATGTTACGCGTCGGCTTGAGGTAGTCGTCAAACTGACTCTCCGGTACTTGCGTCACCGTGAAGGTCGGCTCCATCTGAGGCAGACCGTACATGTCCGCCCCCAGGATACTGCCCACCGGCTCTTTCACACTCGCAGGACCCACCACCAGACACTCGTAGATCGAACCCGTCGCAGAGGTCAGCAGACGATCGTTCGACTTACCACAACTCACCAAAAACAGCGCCATCAGCGCATAAAAAAGGCCTTTTTTCATAACAAAGTATCGATTTTGCGTGCAAAATTAATAAAAAAATCGATAATACGCAAAAAAAAATGTCAATTTCCTGCAATTATTTGCGAGTTTAAGAAAAATTTACTACTTTTGCACACAAATTCTTAAGTTTTATGACGCTATCTACTGATTACATCTTCCTCACCGATGAGTTGGAGGGATTTAAGACTTGTCGTGAGCAACGTTCTACTGCATCGAATACGATGACGGTGATCTTGTGTAAAAAAGGCCATATCGACGTGTATTATCACGGAGAGATGATTCGTATCAGCGCCGGCGACTTGTGGGTCCGCCTGCCGGACTTTAAGTACGAGCTTGGCCCGTATAAGTACTCCGATGACTTTGTGTTCCGTCAGGTGACCATCAGCGCGGAGATCTTCTCGCAGATCATGTTCGATCATATGCGTGTGGACCCCAATTGGTGGCAGAAACAGGAGTATGTTAAGAGCAACCCGATCTTCCATATCAATAAGATCAGCGAGGAGTTCTTTGATACCTATTTCCATATGCTGACGCTTCAACTCCAGGATAAGCCGACTAAGATGCGTATCCAGATTCTCGACCTGCTCGCGCACGGCGCTAGCATGGAGATGCTCAACTATATGGATAAGATGGCGCTCATCGACCCCGAGGAAGCGAAGCGTGCTGCATCCAACCATAGCGACTATATCTTCCATCTCTTCATGCAGATGCTTCAGGAGAACCCCCACAAACGCGAGGTGCAGTGGTTCGCCCAGAAACTCAACATCACGCCCAAATACCTCTCGGAGATATGCAAGCAGCGCAGCGGTAAGTCCGCCGGCGAGTGGATAGCAGATGTGACCGTGGCAGAGATCAAGCACTACTTGCGCAACACCGCACTGCCTATCAACGAGGTCGTGAAGATCTTGGAGTTCCCCAACGCCAGTTTCTTCTGCCAGTACACCAAGAAGCACACCGGCCTCACTCCCAATAAATTCCGTAAGACACAATAAAAAATCCTCCGCAATTCGCGGAGGATTTCTTTTACACCTTTCACCTTTCACCTTTCACCTTTCACCTTTCACCTTTCACCTTTCACCTTTCACCTTTCACCTTTCACCTTTCACCTTTCACCTTACCAAGCAAACAGCGGGTGCTGTACCATCTCCTTGTTCACCTCTTCGCGCACCATATCAATGACTGAAAGTCCCGTAACCTGTAACCCGTTACCCGTAACCCCTTCAAGCACGCGGTCGATGAGTTCGACGATCCACGGCATCCGGTCTTCTTTCAGTCCGCGGGTCGTGATAGCCGGCGTACCGAAGCGTAAGCCCGAGGTTTGGAAAGCGCTGCGGCTGTCGAACGGCACCATGTTCTTATTCGTCGTGATGTCTGCGCTCACCAGGGCCTGCTCGGCCACCTTACCCGTTAGCTCCGGGAACTTCGTTCGCAAGTCGATCAGCATCGAGTGGTTGTCTGTGCCGCCCGAGATGACTTTGTATCCCTTGTCCATGAACGCCTGCGCCATCACGGCTGCGTTTGTCTTCACCTGCTTCTGGTAAATGGTAAACTCCGGACTCAGCGCCTCGCCGAAAGCGACTGCCTTTGCCGCTATCACGTGCTCGAGCGGACCGCCCTGCGTGCCGGGGAACACCGCCGAGTCGAGTAGGGCAGACATCTTCTTGACCTCACCCTTCGGCGTCGTCTTGCCCCACGGGTTGTCGAAGTCCTTACCCATCAGGATGATACCACCGCGAGGACCGCGGAGCGTCTTGTGCGTTGTAGAGGTCACAATGTGAGCAAATTTCAGCGGGTTCTCCAACAGACCTGCCGCTATCAGACCTGCAGGGTGCGCCATATCGACCATGAAGATCGCGCCTATCTCATCCGCTACGCGGCGGATACGGGCGTAGTCCCACTCACGGCTGTACGCACTCGCGCCGGCAATGATCAACTTCGGCTTGTGCGTGCGGGCCTTGAGCTCGAGGTCGTCGTAGTCCACACGTCCCGTCTCTTCCTTGAGGTCATATCCTATCGCGTTGAAGATGAGGCCGCTGAAGTTAACCGCCGAACCGTGACTGAGGTGACCGCCGTGACTCAGGTTCAAGCCCATAAACGTGTCGCCCGGCTTCAGGCAAGCCATGAACACTGCCATGTTCGCCTGCGCGCCGCTATGCGGCTGGACGTTCACGTACTCGGCATTGTAGAGCTTCTTCAAACGGTCACGGGCGATATCCTCCGCGATATCGACTACCTCACAGCCGCCGTAGTAACGGTGACCCGGGTAACCCTCTGCGTACTTGTTCGTCAGCACGCTACCCATCGCTTCCATCACCTGATCGCTCACGAAGTTCTCACTCGCGATCAACTCAATTCCTTTCGTCTGACGTTCACGCTCCCTGCGTATCACGTCAAAAATCTCACTGTCTCGTTGCATATAGCTATGTTTTTCCGGTTTTTCCAATTTCGCTGCAAAGATACTACTTTTTTTTCAATTGTGCAAATCTATTTTAGTTTTTCTCCCTTTTATTAAAACCTTACGGTATTTCATTAGGGTTTTATTAGACTTTTATTAGACTTTTTACCTGAAATGACATCCGTTTTTTTGCTATATTAAAGTGGCAAAATAAATATTTTGAGACGAAAAGAGGAGGAAAATTTGGACATGTCAGAAAAAATTAGTAATTTTGCAGTCCCTTTCAAAGAAAGGGGATTTGAAATCGTTTATTTTAAGTACAAATGAAGATACATTACTCCATTTTTACAGCCGTAAAAAGGCTGTTTATTCTTTGTGGTCTCGTGCATATATGCGCGTTGAGTGCGTATGCAACAGAGCCGACGAACGATGGTGCGTATACCACGTTCTCTACCGTCTATGGCGGCAAGCGTTACTACCTCGGTGTGGACACCGTGAAAGCGAAAGCCGATACGCCGATCGACACCGTGACTTGGTACGAGGGTCCGAACTACGCAACGATGTGGCAGATGGGTAAAGTGCAGCAAAGCGGCACCATCTACCAGAGAACAATTAAGAACGTTTGGTTAGCCGAGCGTATCACGGCTCCGGCACGCACGAGGAAGTTCCTGGCGCTGGGTACTGACAAGGGTACCTACACGCCGCTGGTGCTCAAAGATACAGCGCAGGCAACCCTCTGGCGCGCCGAGGCTGCTATCGGCGCAGCGACGCACAAGTATGTCGAGGGATACGTCTATTATTTCTCCGACGCGACGGGTGTAGATATGTACCGTTATATTACCTACGACCCCTTGTACAAGTTCAGCCGTACGTACTCCGCTCGTCCTTCCGCTCCCTTCCGCGTCTCGGTGTGGGATAGAAAGAAAGGTTCGGATATCACCTGTACATTGACCCCGTCGGCACATACGTTCGGCCTGAACTTGACGGAAGATACGGTGAAACTGCCAATCACGAGCCGCGTGTACTACTACGAATACGTAGACCGCTTCCGCAGCCGCTATGACCAGTTCGATGTGTTCGCTGCCAACTCCGAGCCGTTCTATGATCAGGATGAGTTGGCTAATCAGGATGGTCCTTATGCGATGTTCGGTTTCTACGAGTGGTCTTCTAATCCGCGTACCCCGCTGCCGACATCTGTGGAGACGCTCGGAAGTTACGATGGCAAGGGCAAGATGTCGTACTATGGTGTGACGGCTATTGATACGACCGGTCATGAAGACGATCCGTCTCAGTGGGTTATCACCTACGGCAAAGTGGACACGACGGTCCTGTGGGTGAGTGATACAAAATATGACTTACACAAAGCTGAGGAACTTTGGTACGATACGATTTTCGCTATCGGTACGTCGATGTTCGATGTGCACGAGGCAGTAGAGACCAGTCCCGGAGTATATACGAAAGGTGCTCTCAAAGAGCACTCCGACTGGCTTCGTCAGCATTTCTATATCAAGAACAGCAGCGGTGTCTATCAGCACTATGTGGACTCGATACGTATTGATGTGCGTACTTTTACCAAATCGCCTCGCACTTCTGTTATTATGAATTCATCGCCAGCGAGTGCTGTGTTTGAATATACGTATGGTGACAAACTTGTCAATGGGACTGCTATTTCTGCAACGGATACCGCTCGAACATTCGATGTTTCCGCGGAATTTGAGAGCGTTACTGATGTGATGTATATCAACAACTCCATTGCGAGTACGATATATAATGAGGATGGTACGTTATCAATAGATAAAATGTCGGCTTTCCCTGATGATCCGGTGAGCCCTACTGTTTGGTACGACTCGCTATTGGTGGAAGTACTGATGCCGGATGGTACGAATGCTATTATTGGTGGAGATAGAGCCGGTTCTGGCGCCTGGATAGAGTCTGTGCGTTTGACGGCAAAGGATCAGATTTATGTGAAGGTCGCGCAGTTTAATGACGGCAATAAAGATCAGACTGCTAATCGTGTGGCTCAGTTGCGATATACTTATCATTATTATCACTCGGATATAGAAGGAGATATTGCAACGACGACGCGTGTTATCTGGCTTACGCAGAAGAGTAAAACGGCTTCGGATGCCAGCTTGTATACGTTCCAACGTAAAACCGGAGTGGGCGAGGATGATGCCGTGTCCGATCCGCAGAAACCGCAACAAGTACATACGAAGAAATATACGTTCTATGCGATCCCCGGCGATGCACTGCAACTGCCGATTCATCGCGATCATTGGGGCTATTACCGCTGGTACAAATGGAGAGGAACGTCTGTAGATAATGAGGTGGACATAGAGAACACTTCTGCTTGGTCTTTTGTTAAAAACCCGACCAACGAATTGAAAGGAGACTTCTGGCCGATTAACCCGCCCACAGACGGTTCGTCGCGAGGTCAATGGGATATTATGAAGTATAGCAACCATATTGCTACTCCCCATTTTACATTCGGGAAACAGACCAATGTTCCTTCTGTCCGTTATCCGGCTTCTATTTCCCAGCGTGATACTTTTGCCTGTGACGTGAGTGCGTATATGGATATCACTCCAACCGGAACGGTAGGTGTGTCCTTAACAGGTTTGGTAGAACCTACGCTCAGTTACCGAAACCTCTTCTATATTGAGCCGGCCAAAACGCAGGCGGATAAGATGGCGAACTGTCGTGTGAACGGCGGTACGAAGAATTGGATGGAGGAACATAATGTGATCGTGCCTGCCGGCCGTACGTTTACACTCCATCAGCAATATCCTGTATTGAACGGCGAGGATGATGTAGTAGAAGAGAGCCACTTGCAGTATATCTACTACTTCAATCCGGATGCTTTGGGAAATGCTGATCCGAATATGGGTGTGAAACATAATGACAGCACCGATACAAAAGCTACTTGTTATGGTCGTATCGGAAAACCGAGTTATACGCAGACCTTGAGTGCTACGCGTTTAAGTTCCGAGGATCTGACCGCTATGAAAGTGGGAGATACGAAGACTATTCTGGTAGTGAACCCGGGTAAGACAACAGGTTATGTATTGGGTAGTAAGGAAGTAGGCGGCGATCAGGTGGATTTTGGTAGTTTTGACGGTGTTGTGAATAATGAGATAACGCTCAATAACTTGATGAGTTCCTACTATGTGAACCAGCCGGCCTATGTAATGGTGCTTACCAAAATCGCTGATGCATCCGAAGGCAATATTGGTAAATACACTATTTACTGCAAGAGAACAGCAGGACCCAAACCGCAATATTTAACAAATTATTGGGCCTTTTCTTATGCATATACAGTACGTTTCCCCCAACCTATCAGCAGCGTATATCTAACATGGTCGCGGGATATAACTATTTCTGCTCCGTTCTCAATTGATGAGGGCACTCCTAATGTGATTAGTTCGGCAGATACATATGTTACCGATGCTAATTATTTGTTTGCGATGTATATGGATCAAGGTACACATAGGGGTTATGTGGGCGCTTATGATTACAAATCGAATGCGTATTACCATCCTGACAAGGAAGTGGAAGTGTATTCTTCAATTCCTGGTCCGTCACTTGTCAATGCTGCATGGTGCTTCTACGAGATAGGTAACCGTACCGCACACCAAGAGACACCGTATTGGCAGAAGAGTACCGTTGCCGAACCTGCAGATGATAATGATGCACATTGGACTACTGTAGCTACCGAAGGCACGAACACTTCATCCTATGAGATGTTAGCCGACGGTTCGCTCAAGATAAAAGGTATCGTGCATGGCACCGCGGGCGACTCCGCTTATTATCGCCTGCGCACGGAGCACTTCCAACTGGCGAAGTTCAAAGCATGGTTCAGAAATCCTGCGACTGAAGGTCCGTATGAGACGGCTATCATCGGCGAGGAGGATATGCTCAATAACTTCGATATCCTCTATACCAACAAGACCGAGGACTTCACACCTCCCGGAACGGAAGACTTTACTGAGTACTTCCACCACTTGCCGTGGACGTTCACCGAGTTGAGTTACCACTATCCGCAGGCACAGATAGGTAGCACCAACCGTGTAGATACGACTTCGACGCTGCCGATGAAGGGTGAGTACAGCTATATCAATAAGTTCGTTGACCCGACCAACCCGAGCAATGTCATCGAGTCTATGGCGGGCGCCAAGTACGGCTATATGATGTGTATCCATACGCCGGAGAAACCAGTTAACTTCTTCCAGTTCGAGTACCAGGATGTGCCGTGTCCCGATCAGGAGTTGTACTTGACGGCAAACCTCTGTAACCCGGTGGATAACGCCTATCGTCCCGAGATAACGGCCGATATGGAAGGCTATCGAAATGGTGTATGGTATCCGATCTACCGCTATAAGTCCGGTGAGATACCTTATAACGCCGAGCATCACTGGTATCAGTTGGTACTGCCGTTGAGTCAGAAATATATCCAGGGCTTTACGAAGTTCCGCTGTATCGCTACCACCCAGAGCTCGATGGAGCCTAACTCCTTCCTGCTCGTAGACCGCGTACGTTTCATCGCTCGTGTACGTCCGGTGACGGTATTCCAGAACAAGACGACCTGTCTGACGGGCGGTAAGGTAGATATCGTTGCGCGTTTGGACTACCAGAACTCCTCTTTCCCGGCAAATACCTTAGTGGCGTTCCAGTATCAGAAGCTGAACAAATCGACTCACGAGTTCGAGGCGATGGACACGGATGTTAAGAATCCAAATCACGTGACGTATATCAATGATGCCGGCACGGATGCTACTACCTATGGCATCGTCAAGATTCCTGCGAAGAACTTTACGCCTACAGGCGCTTCGGCCGATTCGATACGTCCTATCGGCGGTGTGACGTCATTACCCAAATGTTATGTTAACGAAGCGGCTTCCGGTGCGCCTTATTGGGTGATTTTCCTTTCGCAGCAGGTTGCCCCGACCGCTTTGGGTACGGACTCGTTCCGTGTCGCGATGGCTGTGCTGCCGAATGCGTCGGCTACGCCAGAATTCGCTTCTGCCCAATGTGCTACGGAGCGTATCATTGGTATCAAGAAACCGGTAGAACTGCGTTTGGATGATAAACCGTGGGTAAATGTAACGCGAGCTGTTGCAGCAGATACTTTGAAAGCAGCCAACAACACCTATCGTCTGAAGACTATTCTTACCGATGCTACAATACCAGACGGAGCAACTTCCGGTTCCGGTAAATGTAAGTTCGATATCCTCAAAGTAACGGAGACGCAGGACTATGTGGCGTTAGTACAAGCATGGCAAGCAGATATGAGCGATGAGACGAAGCGAAAAGCGATGCAGGATGCTGATGCGGCGTTCAAAGCCAAGTTTGGTCTTTCGCACACGGATTTGTTGGAAGCGATGGAAATCTTCCGTAACGTGGAATGTCCTGTAGCCGAAGAAACGAACTGGAATAACGTGAAGCCGGCTGACTTTACCTTTTCCGGTCGTACGATAGAGGAGGCAGATTCGATCTACCGCCTGTTGGATAACCTGATCACGAAGAAACGTGTGATGGAGATCGGTCTGGAGTACAAAGATGTGTTCATGGGAAGTGACCAAGACGCCTATTTCTATGTACACCCTGTTACGGCTTCCGGACGATATATCATGTCTGGTAAAGAAGATACCATCGAGGTTTGTAACACGCCGATATGGTTTGAGATCCACTCCGGCTCATCGAACTATACGCTTCGTTTGGGTCGCGATAACATCGTAAATGGTAACTACCAAGTGCCTGTTATCCGTGCGACCCGCACACAAGCCAAAGCTGAAGGCGCGAACCGTCTGCCGGTACGTATCGCAGAGATCGCGTCAAGTGAAGCTACCGATACCGTTATATTAGGTTGGGAGAAAACAGAACTCATCGAGAGTAATGATCCTGAATGGTTGGCTGACAAATCACTCACGTTCAAGTATCAGCAAGATATAGATATGCGCGAACATGTGCCCAGTGCAACGGCTTATTATACGAAGGGTAGTGTGATTCAGTTCAAGGCTGCAGATGGTAATACCTTACCGCTTAAGGCCGGCTATTGGTACTCCTTCAAAACAGCGTTCTATGGTGTGAGCGAGACAACTACTTATTCTGAGCCCGATAGAGACCCGGACGGCTATGCTGAGTTTATCTTGGCTGTGGCGCCGGATACGGTACGTTGGACACCTTCGCATGCGGAGTCGGCGAACTACTGGAACGATGATGACAACTGGACGGCTATCGTAGGTGGTGCGGACTTCCACGGATGTATCGCTACCGTGCCGATGGGGGACACCAAAGTTATTATCCCTGCGCCGGAGAAAGAGAACCTCTTACCGCTGCTGTCGGAAGACTCTGCGCTTGTGGCACGTCGTGTCGATACCCTCGACTACGGCTATAAGTTCAACACCTGCGACAAGATCCTCTTCAAGCCCGATGCCGTCATGCTCGGTCAGGAACTGCTGGACTATAACCAAGCCTTTGTGGACGTGAAATTCATCTCCGGTCGTCCCATGACCTTCACCCCGACCTTGGATCATGTCTATGCCGGTGATATGTACGTGCCTTGGGATAAGGTTACCTACAATAAAGATCTTCCTGCAACAGGTGCTTCTGTAGATACCGTGGACTTTGACCCGCAACCTTTCCCTGCGGGTGATGATTTTGATGATAAGTCCTACAACCCGCGTATGTATCCGTATGCATTCTTCCAGTCGTTCTACAACACCTCCTTGCCCGTAGCGTACATGAATACCGACACGGAAGGGCACGATCTGGCTCATGATACGATCAAAAAGAACGTGATTGCATGGGCGTACACCAACATGCTCGATAAGCACTATAAACCCGGATCGGTTTGTATGATCGATTGCTACGATGCATACGACGATGCAGACCGAGAAATCATCGTGCGTCTGCCTAAGAAAGATCATGAGTACTATTATTTCTACAAATCCGGAGATACATATAGCTCCAGTTGGCACGTGGACCTCAAGATAGGCGAAGAGGAACGTACCTACGCGAACCTCTTTCAAAACTTGGCGTACGATAAATCGAAACTGGTTGGAACAGGTGACGATATAGGTGTAGACTATACGCTCACGAACCTGATCTCTTCGGACTTGTTCTTCTTCGGTAACCCGACGATGTCCCTGATCGATGTCTATACGCTCTGCGTGGACAATGCGGACAAACTTAAATACGAAGATGGTAAGTACTATTTCACGACTTATGTGGTAGGTGCATCATCGTCGTACATAGCCGGTTCGATCACCGGTCCGGGTCAGTACTATATCGCCCCGCAACGTGCGGTGGGTCTGGTGGCCAAAGAGGCATGCAAGGAGTTGACGATTCGTCTCAAACCGCACGCCATGGTCGCTATGACGGGTGATAAGTCGGTCGTAGACCGTATGCCGCGCCGTCGTATGCCGAAAGCAGGTGAGCCCGAAGGACGATACCTCTATATCTCGGCCGCTAACGAGACGGACAATGGCGAGTGCAAGTCGTTTATCACGCTCGGTGAGCAAGCAGACGCGCTCCGCGGATACCGCTACGGCGAAGATGCCCTGTCGCTGACCTCCGGCCAGTATGAGTTTAACTACAACTCGTTCAACACCCCGCTCGGTCTCTACACCATCGCGGACAACCAGCCGCTGATGCGTGACGTGCGTGACTCCTTAGGTATCGTGCCGATCGTCTTTACGAAGATCGAAGACAAGTACTCCTACGCTGACAAGACCCGTCTGTCCTTCGCTCTGGACGGCGAGTGGGATACACCACTCTACCTCTTCGATGCCCTGACAGGTGACAGCACGCTCATCCTCAACGGTTTGCAGATCGAAGTGGAGACGCCGCAGAACGACCAGATCCGTTATTACATCCACGGCCGTCGTGTAGCACAGACTACGACGACTCCGGGCACCGCTACGGGCCTGGATCCTGTGACACCGGAGAACGGTACGTCTTCGGATAACACCACCGGCCTCACATCTATCTACGATGTACTCGGACGCAAAATTATGACTTTACAAGAACACGACCTCATCTCTAATATCCAATTGCCGACAGGTGTATATATCATACAACGCGGCACTAAATCGGAAAGGATGGTGATTAGATGAGGAAAATAATAGGTATATTAGTCTGTTTATTGGTATTGATAGAGGTGCAGGGCGCTGACATGGCGTTCCGTTCCACTTCGCCTTACCTCTCGGCAGGTAGCAGTATGTGCGTGAGCAGCTCAGCGCCCGCCAGCTCGTTCTCTGCGATCTCTGCAGCGAACTACGCAGCGCTCAACAGCGAGGGGGGGGCATGCTATATGCCCTCTACGCTGAGCGGACCCCGCAGAGGACGTGGCGACTATGGTGATACGCCGCCGATCGGTGGTATCACCGAGCATTCGCCCGTCGGAGACACCCCTTGGGCACTGATGATATTGCTCTGTTTGGGCTATGTAGCATACGTAGAACGCAAAAAAATACGTGCAAGGCTTGCACATATGCAAAAAAATGTGTAACTTTGCAGCCGATTTGGAAAAAGTAGTCTTATGGCATTAAAAGAAAATATCCAGGAATTGCTGACGCAGGTGCAGTCCATGAGTGCGGCGAATGCCGAAGAACTCGAGGCGCTGCGTATCAAATATCTGAGTAAGAAAGGTCTCGTGACCGGCCTCTTCAATGAGTTCCGTAACGTGCCCAATGAGCAGAAACGTGAGTTGGGACAACTCTTGAACCAACTTCGTCAGACCGCTGAGACTCGTATCAATGAGTTACGTGAGGCAGTGGAGAGTCAGGCTGCAAAGACGGAGAACCGTCTCGACCTTACCCGTACGCCCGATCCTATCGAGTTAGGTACACGTCACCCGCTGTCGCTGGTACGCGAAGAGATAGAGGATATCTTCTCCCGTATCGGTTTCACGATCGCCCAGGGGCCTGAGGTGGAGGACGACAAGCACGTCTATGGCATGCTCAACTTCGCCCCCGAGCACCCGGCACGCGACATGCAGGATACGTTCTTTATTGAGAAAGAACCGGGCGTACAGAAGCCGACCGACGTGTTGCTGCGTTCCCACACTTCGTCTGTTCAGACGCGCGTCATGACTTCACAGAAACCGCCTATCCGCGTGCTCTGCCCCGGGCGTGTCTATCGTAACGAGGCCATCTCTGCCCGTGCACACTGTTTCTTCCATCAGGTGGAAGGACTCTATATCGACAAGAACGTGTCGTTCGCAGATCTCCGCGAGGCGCTGCTCTATTTCTCGAAGGAGATGTTCGGACCGGATACCAAGATCCGTCTGCGTCCGTCCTACTTCCCCTTCACCGAGCCCAGCGCCGAGATGGATATCTCTTGTAACATCTGCGGCGGTACCGGCTGCTCCTTCTGTAAGGGGACAGGCTGGGTCGAGATCCTCGGCTGCGGCATGGTCGACCCCAACGTACTCGAAGCCTGCGGTATCGACAGCAAGGAATACAGCGGCTACGCGTTTGGCATGGGTGTGGAACGCATCACCAACCTAAAGTACCGCGTCAAGGACCTCCGCCTCTTCTCCGAGAACGACGTAAGGTTCTTACGCCAGTTCGAGAGTTGTTAATAGCAAAAAATAAATTTTAGGTACAAAAAATTTGCGTATATCAAAAATTTGTTGTACCTTTGCACCCGATTTTGCGCCTATGAGCGAGCAGAACCACTATATTATCGATTTGAAACGCCTGCCGATAGGCACGCATCAGTTTGATATTCAGCTCAATAACGATTTCTTCGAGTCCCTCGAGAAGTCGGAGATATTGAGCGGTGAAGTGGCTGCGACAGCGGTGCTAAATCTCCGGGAGGAGGACTATCAGCTCAACATTGCGGTTCGAGGAACTGTGTTTGTTGTGTGTGATAGGTGCCTTGACCCGATGCCCCTTGAAATAAACGACGAGCAGGAGATCTTCTCCGAGAACGAAGAAGATATTTCAGATTTCAAATTTCAAAATTCAAATTTGGATCTGACCTGGCTCGCATATGAAATAGTAAGTATCAATATTCCGATCGTTCACAGTCACCAAGCGGGTGAGTGCAATGCGCAAATGGAACTTCTCCTCCATAATCACCTTTGTGACGAGCCGGAACCCGAAGAAGATATTTGAAATTTGAGATTTGAAATTTGAAATTTTAAAATTGTAAAACAATATGGCACATCCTAAAAGAAGACAAAGCCACACCAGACAAGCGAAACGTCGTACCCATGACGTAGTGAAAGCGCCGACATTGGCAGTATGCCCGAACTGCGGCGCACTGCACATCTACCACACTGTTTGCCCGTCTTGCGGCTACTACCGTGGTAAATTGGCTATCGAGAAAGCTGAGGCTTAATTGTCAAAGTGAAAAGTGAAAAGTGAAAGGTGAAAAGTGTTTATGCGCTTTTTGCCTTTTCACCTTATTTAAATTTGCGCGTGCGTGAGCACGTACGTAGCTCGCGAGAGTTACTTGTGGAAACTGAAAACTGAAAATTGAAAACTGAAATTATGTTCGAAAACAATTCCAACAATGGTGAGCGCAGACCTCGTCCGCGTTTTCACAGAGAAGGCGAGCCCGTTTCTGCTCGTCCCCGTTTCCGCCGTGAAGAAGGCGAAAGCAGACCTAGGCCCTTTGGCTTTAACAGCGAGCGTTCGGAGCGTCCCCGTTTCCATAATGATGGCGAGAACCGCCCGCAACGTCCGTTTAACGGAGAGCAACGTCCACAACGTCCGTTTGGAGGCAAACCCAAACGTAATAACGGCGTTTATTCGAAGCGCAAACAACAAACTTATCACGAGGAGCATATAGACCCCACTAAGCCCGTACGTCTGAATAAGTATCTGGCTAATGCCGGTATCTGTTCGCGTCGTGAGGCGGATGATTTTATCCAAGCCGGTGTGATCACTGTCAACGGTGTGACCGTGGATAACTTAGGCGCCAAAGTGCTGCCGACGGATGATATCCGCTTCCATGGGCAGCCGGTACGTCGTGAGCGTAAGGTCTATATCCTGCTTAATAAACCCAAGAACACAGTGACTACGACCGACGATCCGCAAGAGCGTCATACGGTCATTGATATCGTTCGTAATGCATGTCCGGAGCGAATCTACCCTGTAGGCCGTCTGGACCGTAACACGACAGGTGTGCTGCTGCTTACCAACGACGGTGACTTGGCTGCCAAACTGACCCATCCTAAGTTCCACAAGAAAAAGATCTATGCCGTCACCCTCGACCGTGAGCTGGAGGAGGTGGACGAGGCAATCGTTCGTTCAGGCGTGGTGTTGGACGATGAGCGTGTCGTACCTGATGCACTCGAGTTCCCGAAAGCCGACCGCCGTCATATCGGTCTGGAGATTCACTCCGGTCAGAACCGTGTCGTTCGCCGTATCTTCGAGAAAGTGGGCTATAAGGTCGTTAACCTCGATCGCGTTTCTTTTGCCGGATTGACCAAGAAGAATGTAGGTCGCGGTAAATGGCGTTTCCTTACCCCCAAAGAGGTATCATTCCTCCAGATGGGACAATTCTAAAAGTTGAAAGTTGAAAGTTGAAAGTTGAAAGGAGTTGAGGAGACTTTACCACTACATATTGTTTGCAATCACGGTAGGTCTGGCTATCGTATGCGGCTGGATGGCGTTTCATGTGAACGTCAACGCCGATATGACCAAGTATTTGCCGGACGACTCTCAGATGAAGCGCGGCTTGGAGATAGTGACTTCTGAGTTCTCTTCGTCGGCGCAGATGTCCGGAGCCGATGTGCATGTGATGTTCGAAGGCGTACGGCCGACCGAGGTGCCGGGTATCCGTACCTTGTTGGAGGGCTATCCGGACGTGAAGAATGTGGCCTATCGCTACAGCACGGACAGTGCTTACACGGTCTTTGACCTCGATGTGCCGAAGTCGGTGGACCAGAAAGCTTTGGGTAAACAGATAAGTACCCGTTTCGGTGGTAGCTGCGTCGTAGAGACGAGTCAGGACGGTGCGACACCGCCTGTGTCCGTCATCATTTTCGCCGCAGTAATGATCATGCTGGTGCTTTTTATCATGGCCCAGAGTTGGTTTGAACCGGTAGTTATCCTTCTTACCGCCGGCTTGGCTATTGTGCTCAACATGGGCACGAACGCCCTCTTACCTTCCGTCTCGATCACTACGAACTTCATCGGTTCGATCCTTCAGGCCGTCCTCTCGCTGGACTACTGTATCGTGTTGCTCAACCGGTACCGACAGGAACAGGACGAACATACGGACCGTCGTACGGCAGTGCTGGCCGCTAACAAGGCCATCAAGAAAGCCGCGCCTTCTGTTCTCTCGTCTGCTCTGACAACGGTAGTGGGTCTGCTCATGCTCTGTTTCATGCGCCTCAAGATAGGCGCGGACATGGGTGTGGTGCTGGCCAAAGGTGTGGTCTGCTCGCTCATCTGTACGTTCACGGTGATGCCCTCGCTGATGTTACTCTTCCGCCGCACGATCAATGCGACCGCGAAGAAAGCGTACGTACCGCCGACAGACGGCCTGGCACGTTTCGTGGCGCGGCATAAACTGACGATGGCCATCGGTGCTGTGATCCTTTTCTTCGGATCATGGTATCTCTCCCGTCAAACAACAATCTTCTTCTCTGCCGAGGCGGAGTCGCAGATAGAAAAGATCTTCCCGTCTCCGAATCCTTTCGTGCTCGTCTATGACACGCAGGACGAGGACTCGGTTTATACGCTGGTAGACAGCCTTATGGCCCAGCCGGGTATTGAGTCCGTGATATCCTATCCGACACTCATGTCCCGCCCGCTCACGCCCAAACAGATGACGAGCCATGTGCGCTCGTTGCTGGTGGACTTCAAGGACTTTATGCCGGAAGGAACGACCGTGCCGCCGGAGGCGCTCGAAGTGCTGCAACCCGAGATGGTGCAGATCGTCTATTACATGCGCTCCAAAGACTCCGAGCAGAGCCGGCTTTCGTTCCCCGACATGGCGCGTTTCCTGAACTCTCATGTAGCCAAGAACCCGCTTTTCTCATCCTATCTCGATGACGACATGAAGCGGCAGATAGCGAACTTACAGTCTATGCTGGACGTGCCGCAAGAAGAGGAGAGGGCTCCAATAACTCAGAGTACTCCGATTAGTCCGACTGTTCAGAAGGAGCCGGAGGCACTCGAAGATACCATCGAGATCAAGCGTGAGACGATCGCTCCTATCTTGTTTGACCAAGCTCCGCTAGCCGTCAATGACTCGCTTGAGATCCCCGAAGTGGAGATCGATAAGATAGCGCTCGTGCCGTTCATCGAACGACTCAACGCGATCCATACTTCCGCTATCTCGGTCGAGATGCGTAAACTGACCGATACCTTGGCTATTCGTCTGCCGATGTCCGTCAAGGAGATGTCGGTCTTCATTGGCTCCACGCAGATACAGACGCAGTTAGTCTATGGCTACGCGCCGGGTAAGGTGCGCAAGATGACACCGCTGCAGTACGTGCACTTGTTGGTCGATGACTTGTTCAAACGTCCGGGACTCGCCGGTCTGATCTCCGACGAGCAGCGTACGCAGTTAGGGCAGCGAGCTCATCTCATGGACCTGGCCGATCGTAACGCTTCGCTCACACCGACGGACCTCAATATGCTGCTGCACGCCTTTGGTATCGAGTCCTTCACGGACGACGAACTGCTGGCGTTGGCTAAACCGCCTCAAAAGGAGCAACCCAAGGTAGCGGCTTCGCCGGCTGACCTGGATAAAGAGGCTTTGCTTCAGACGATCGCCGAACTGCAACGCACGCTGCACAGTACCGACACCGCGCGTGCCGTGCTGCCGGAGAAGAAAGAAGAGCCTGTAGTGGTCAAGCATAAAGGACCGAGTAGAGCAGACCTGCAGGCAGAGTTGTTCACCGAACTGGTCTTCGGCGGACACACCTATACAGCCGAACAGATGGCAACCAAGTTGGCCCGTCTGATGAAACTCTCGGGCGTCAAGTCCGAACCTGTCACTGCCGCACAGATGTCGCTCTTGTACGACTACTACGGTTCGGTACATAGCACTTGTGACACGATGCGTCTGGGCTTCGAACAGCTGCTGACCTACCTCTGCGACACCCTCGTCTATGACCCGCGTCTGGCTGACGTACTGCCGGATTCGATCAGCGCACAAGCCACCTCTATCCATCAGCAAATCAACGATGGCTTGGGTCAGTTGCGCAAACCTGATCACTCGCTGCTCGTCGTGCTCTCGTCGCTGCCGGCTGAGTCGCCCGAGACCTACGCGTTCGTAGATACACTCACCTCGCTGGCCGACGCCCGGATGCCGCACGAACATTACTACGTAGGCGAATCTGTTATGTACGCAGAGATGCGTGGAGGTTTTGATCACGAGATGAATGTCGTCTCGCTGCTCACGATCCTCTCTATCTTCCTCATTGTGGCTATCACCTTCCGTTCGGTCATTGTGCCGACGATCCTTGTGGTGACGGTGATGAGTGCGGTCTATGTGAACGTCGTCGTAGCAGGGTGGGTAACAGGACAGATGCTCTATCTGGCGTACCTCATCGTACAGGCCATCCTCATGGGTGCGACGATTGACTACGGTATACTCTTTGCGAACTACTATCGCGAGAGCCGTAAGACGATGCTGCCTGTGGATGCCGTCTGCGCGGCGTACAAAGGCTCGATACGAACGATCCTGACCTCCGGACTCATCATGGTGATCGGGCCGGGAGCCATGGCGCTGTTCATTGATGACTTGATGATATCGAATATCGTCGGCTGCCTCGCGGTAGGTGCGTTCATGGCTGTCGTGCTGACACTTACCGTCGTACCGGCTGTGCTCGTAGCACTCGACCGAATGGTCGTTTATGGAAAGAAAAACCGCTTTGGCGGCGAAGAGAAAAAAGAGAGTTGATGGCGAATAAGAACGAACACTGGGACTTGCAGATCACGCCGCGCGACCGGCTCTTAGCCTTGGACTGGCGAGAGATATGGCGCTATCGGGATATGTTCGTGCTCTTTGTGGAGCGTAATTTCCGTACGGCATACAAACAGACCATCCTCGGACCGCTTTGGTTCGTGATCACACCGGTCCTGTCTGTCATCGTCTATGTGGCGGTGTTCGGCGGAATAGCGAATATACCTACCGACGGCGTACCGCCGATCCTGTTCTACCTGCTGGGAATCTCCGTGTGGAGTTATTTCTCCAGTTGCCTCAGTTCGACCTCCAACTCATTTGTGACCAACGCCGAGATCTTCGGTAAGGTCTATTTCCCACGTATCATTATGCCGCTGGTGGCTGTGACCACTAACCTGCTCACCTTCGCGATCCAGCTGGCTATCTTCGCGGCGTTTTATATCTATTATATCGCTATTGGTACTGACTTGGTGATTCATTGGCAGATAGTCCTCTTCCCGGTACTGATCATTCTGCTGGCACTGATGGCCATAGGGTTCGGAATGATCTTTTCGTCTATGACCACCAAGTATCGTGACTTGCAGATCATGCTGGCGAAAATTATCTCCCTCTGGGTCTATATCACGCCGGTCATCTATCCGCTTAGTCTGGTGACCAACCCCAAGTTGCACTTGGCTATGTCGCTCAACCCCGTCACGCCGGTGATGGAAGCCATCAAGTACTCGCTGCTCGGCCAAGGGCAGTTCTCTTGGCTCTGGTTGGGTTATAGCGCCCTCTTTACGCTCGTGTTGTTAATCTTCGGCCTTATGCTTTTCAATAAGGTCCAGAAATCGTTCATGGATACGGTTTAAATTACCAATGACAAATTACCATTGACCAATAATACTACATATTGGACCACGGAGATATCTCCCAAATCGTCTGCCAAAGGACTTGGCTTGCGTGAACTGTGGTCGAGGCGCTACCTCATCTGGCTCTTTGTCAAGCGCGATATAATGGTGCAGTACAAGCAGACCATTTTTGGTATGGGCTGGTATTTCATCTCGCCGCTCTTCACGATGTTCATGTACCTTGTGGTCTTCGGCCGTATCGCCGGTATTCCTACCGATGATATCCCGCAGCCTGTCTTCTACCTGAGCGGTATATGTCTCTGGGAGTATTTCTCGGAGTGCCTCACAGCGGTTTCTACGACCTTCCAGACCAACTCGAACCTCTTCGGTAAGGTCTATTTCCCGCGTCTTGTATCGCCGGTGTCGGTCGTGCTGTCCAAACTATTCCGGTTCTCGTTGCAGTTAAGTACGTTTATCTTCGTCTATATCTATTTCGTGATTCGCGGCGTGAACTTGCATCCTAACTGGTATCTGCTGCTTTTCCCGGTAGTGCTGATGACGATACAGGGCATAGCCCTCGGACTCGGACTAATCATCTCGTCGCTGACTACCAAATACCGCGACTTGACGAATTTCTTCACTACGTTCGTTTCCCTGTGGATGTATGCAACCCCGATCGTCTATCCGCTTAGTTACGTGACGAATCCGACTTTGCATAAAATCATGCTGCTCAATCCTATGACCGCACTCATCGAGACCTTTAAGTACGGTGCGTACGGCGCAGGACAGTTCTCATGGACGTCGCTGGGTTACAGCATAGCGTTCATGTTCGTTCTGCTTCTCATCGGTATCTATATGTTTAACAGAAAGCAGAAGTTCTTTATAGACACGATCTGATAAGACCTTCTAAATCCTTGCTCGCAGACACGAGCGGAAGACGGAGGTAGTTTTCAATAATTCCTTTTTGTGCCAGTACCGCTTTGATACCGACGGGGTTGCCTTCGGCAAAGAGCAGGCGTACCATTTCTGCATAATGAGCCTGCAGCGCCTGGTCTTTTTGATGCACGATAGTACAGAAATCTTCCGGAAAAGCGTTACTTGCCACTGAGATCAGTCCCGCTCCGCCGGCTTCCATCACATCGCACGCAATACCATCGTCTCCGCTGATTACCAAAGGTAAGTTTATTGCTTCGCGTTTATTGCCTGCGGCGTTTATGAGGTTGATAAGATGCTTGATCTGCTCGATGTTGCCGCTCGCCTCTTTGATGCCTACGATCTTGTTGGGGTGTGCTTCCCAAATCCGCATGACAGTCTCGGGAAAGAGGTTCACACCCGTACGACCGGGGACGTTATAGAGAATAACAGGAACAGGACTTGCTTCTGCTACGGCGCAGAAATGTTGGTACAAACCTTCTTGGTTCGGTTTGTTGTAGTACGGGCAGACACTTAAGATCGCTTCAAAGCCCGTGAGGTCTATCGTCCGTAAGCTCTCGCATACTGCGGCTGTGCAGTTACCTCCTACGCCTAAGACTAACGGTATACGACCGTTGACGTAGCGGCGAATGAACGTACGTACTTCTTCGCGTTCTCTCTCCGTCATCGTAGCCGCTTCACCCGTAGTGCCGAGCACCACGATATAATCGACGGCCCCCGTCAACTGCGTGTCCAGCAAACGCGCCAGGGCCTCAAAATCTACGTTTTTATCTGCTTTGAACGGCGTGATAAGTGCCGTACCAAGTCCCTTTAAACTATCCACTTTAAACTCTTTCACTTCTCTCAACTTTAAACTCTAAACTCTAAACTAATCATTCGACTTAATTGTTGTTAAATAACGCATAATCTGGTCGAATAGCCAGGATGCCTCCGGCTTGGCTTGTTCTGTATCCAGATCGGGAATAGAGATAAGCATATCGTGAATGCCTTCGCCTAAGTTCAGACCTACTTTGAAGTCCGCATTCGCGTACATGGCGATATAACGAAGCGGTAAGAGCGGACGCGTCGTGAGGTCAATCAATAAGTCATAGTGCTCTGACTGCAAGTCACTTAGCACATAGTCACGCGGTTTGCCGAGCAGATTATAATCGTCCAAACCCAAGATACGGCTCTGCGGCAGAATTAGCGTCTGGATCTCTTTTTTCTCCAGAAAACCCCACATCGTCACGTCCATCTGCTGCAGCAACAGATCCTGACGTATCGTCTTGATGCCGTCGTTGCGCTCCAGGTAATCGCTCTCATAGATGAGCAGGATCTTCAGCGGTTGGTCCAAGTGCGGAAAACGCGGATTGCGCTCCTCCTGCTTACCTTGCAAGTAATTAAATATACGTTGTTTTAAACTCATAGCATTTGTAAAAATTCGTCTTCTGTTACGAGGCGGATGCCGAGGTCCTCTGCTTTCTTGCGCTTCTCCGGACCCATGTTCTCGCCGGCTAGAATAAAGCTTGTTTTCTTGCTTACCGAGCCTACGTTCTTACCGCCGTTGGCCTCAATCATCGCCTTGTACTCATCGCGGCTGTGGTGCGCAAAGGTACCGGAGATGACAATACTGAGCCCTGCCAACTTATCACTGGTCGGTTCGGGTTCTGCTTCGCCTTCCATCTGTACACCGGCTTGACGCAGACGCGCTAAGATCTCGAGGTTGGTGAGGTCGTCAAAATACTTCACGATGTTCTCTGCGATCTGCGGGCCTACATCGTCGATGGCGCATAATTGTTCGGCGGTTGCCCACTGCAGGGTATCGATAGAGTGGTATTTCTTCGCGATTTTCTTCGCCGTCGTCTCTCCTACCATGCGGATACCGAGCGCAAAAAGCACCCGTGCCCACGGCACGCTCTTCGAGGCCTCAATACCGTCTAATATATTCTGCGCACTCTTCTCTCCCAGACGTTCTTGTGCCGCGATATCTTCGAGCCGCAACGCGTATATATCCGCGATGTTCTTTAACAACCCTTTCTGGTAGAGTAGGTCAATGGTCTCTTCGCCAAGTCCTTCTATATCCATCGCTTTGCGGCTAACAAAGTGCTCTATCTTACCTTTTATCTGCGGCGGACAGCCACTCTCATTCGGACACCGCCAAGCGGCTTCGCCTTCTACGCGTACCAACTCTGCGCCGCACTCCGGACAGGTAGTCGGGAAGGAATATTCCCCGTAACCCGTAACCTGTAACCCTTCTTCCGTTCGGTCGGCACGACCGACGATCTTCGGTATGATCTCGCCGCCTTTTTCTACCCACACGCGGTCGCCCGGACGGATATCGAGTTGTTTGATGAAGTCTTCGTTATGCAGCGTCGCGCGTTGTACCATCGTGCCGCTTAACTGTACCGGCTCGAGGTTGGCTACCGGCGTTACCACACCCGTACGACCGACCTGATAGGTGATCTCCTTCAACAACGTCAGTTGTTTCTCAGCAGGGAACTTATAGGCGATGGCCCAACGAGGCGTCTTGGCGGTATAACCCAGTTCTTCCTGTTGTGCCAAGTTGTTGACCTTCAGTACGATACCATCTGTGGCTACCGGCAGGTTCTTACGCTCAGTGTCCCAGTAAGCGATATAGTTCATCACCTCGTCTACCGAGTGACACACCTTGATCGCTTCGGAGATATGGAAACCCCATTCGCGGGCTGTAGAGAGTCGTTCGAAATGGGTCTTACCGGGTAGGTTTTCGCCTAACATATAATAGAGGTACGCGTCCAGACCACGACGTGCTACTTCGCGCGGGTCTTGCAGTTTGAGCGTTCCACTTGCAGCGTTTCTCGGGTTCGCGAACAGCGGTTCTTCTTGTTCCTCACGCTCTTTGTTGAGTGCCTCAAAACGCTCCCAAGGCAGCAGCACTTCGCCTCGTAGTTCAAAGAACTGAGGGATATCGTTGCGCTCGATGCGCCAGGGAATAGAAGGAATCGTCTTGATGTTATCGATCACATTATCGCCCTGTTGGCCGTCACCACGCGTGAGGGCTTTGACGAGCACCCCGTGTTCGTACCAAAGGCTGATAGACAGTCCGTCATATTTGAGTTCGCAAACGATCTCCACACCAGCCGGTAACTTACGTACCCATTCTTCAATCTCCTCGCGCGAATAAGAGTTCGCCAGCGACAGCATCGGGTACTTATGCTTAACGGTCTCAAACGCCTTTCCGTTTTCCGCTTTCCGTTTTCCGCTCCCCGCTAAATCCGAACCCACATGCTGCGTGGGTGAGGACGCATCAAACATATCCGGAAACAGCGCCTCCAGATCCTGCAGACGATGCATCTTCTCATCGAACTCACGGTCCGACATGGTAGGAGCGTTCAGTACGTAGTACTTATAGTTCTGCTCCTCCAACTCCTTGCGCAGGCGTCGTAACTCCTCCCGCTCCGGCTCTTCTATTTCGCTGAATAAATCCATCCGTAACCTATAACCCGTAACCCTTACCTCACTATCATCTTCCGCTGGTACGTTTGTCCTTTATGGTAGATATAGACGATATACACACCCGACTCATCCGGTAGCGTTACTTCGTAAATAGGCGAAGTGATTTCTTCCTGCTCGATGAGTTGACCCGTGATACGGTAGATGGCGTAATAACTTTTCTCGTCGGTAACATAGGCGTTCTGGATGACCATCTTGCTGTCACCAAAGAGGATCTCGGCCGTGTTGATATACGGTTCAAAACTCATAGAAAGGGTGCTGTCCAGTTTCAGACCCACCAACACCGGGTCATGGTCCGAACAGCGGAACATACTGAGGTCGCTTGATTTCTGGTAGTTGTACTTATCGTCCTCGTCGGAATTGATGGTATAGGATGCCATACCGGTCACCTGCGGGTATAGACTCTCGCTACTGATGGCGTGGTCGATATAACTTGCCAAACCGTACTTATAACTGTAACTGCTGTCTGCATGGAAAGCGCGGTGAAGATCGAGGAAGTTATTGTTGGTGAAATACAAGATCGGTTCGGTCTTGGCATAGCAGTTCAGATCGCCCATGATCAGGATATCCTTGTCCCGCACATTGCGGTTATTGCGATACGCATTGTAGTCCTGTACCACCGACTTGGCCTCGTTCAGACGCCGGTCTGCACCGCCGCTGTTCATCGATTTGAAGTGGTTGATGGCATAGGTGAATTTCTCTCCTGTTGCCTTCTCGCGGAAGCACAACATTTTCTTGCGGTACGGCAACTCGGTGTTGTTCTCGTTCGGCACACCGATAGGTTCTACCACGTTCGCGTCATAGACGTAATCCACTTTCTGGCTCGTACCGGAGGTGGCGTCTTTGAAGTACTTATAGTTGCGTTTAGGTAAGTTACTGTTCAGGTCATTCACGATCTCTTCAATCGCCTCATTGCCTTGCTGTAACTCCACCAGACCGAAGATGTCCGCATTGATTTTCTTCAGCGCTTTGCTGATCTTCGCACGTTGGTTCTGATGCTCTGCATAACTTCTTGCACCCATTGATCCCCAGCTCATGTAGTAGTTCTCGAGGTTAAAACCGCAGATCAACAGACGGTAGTCGCCCAAGTCCGGCAGACCGGCCTCCAGATCCGCACGTTTATTGCCTCTCCATTCGCCGCTGACATACGTCAGGCTGGTTGCACTGTTCACGGTGGCTTTCAGGTTATAGATCTTCTCTCCGCAACGGTGGTAACCACTTATGCCCGAGAGCGAGAAGAGACAGCTGTTGTTGATATGGACAGCGGTGTTATAAGCCGCCGAACCCGCTATACCTTGACACAACGGTTCAAAAGCACGCCACGGACCTACCCGCAGATTGCTGCCGCTGTTCTCGGACACTACGATCGGGGCATCGAAGATAACTGTCTGACCTATATACGGAGACAAAGCGGT